>OBLU010002724.1_pt1 | contig 16143 bp, 14 predicted proteins | sample 1518681 | NCBI WGS metagenome assembly OBLU01 (sample SAMEA3539304, study PRJEB22396) | soil metagenome | biome: tundra; feature: field; material: soil | place: USA | collected 2010-05 | depth 0.15 m | reverse complement strand
AGCGGACACTTATTGGACACTCTGCCGAACACGGATGGGAACTTCGGACGCTTACCAAGATTCTAAACATTTTCCTCTATCTATTACTTGATCGTCCGTGGCTCCGGATGCTTGCCGCCACCCAGCCACAGGCCCGACGCCAGCCAGTATTCATAGTTAACGAGCCAAAAAGCCGTCCAAGGAACAATTGTGTCTGCTATGAATTGATCTGGAGTCCACTCCTCGTGCAGATGAAGGCAGAGGCCGCCATGAAAGAAGCGATGCGTTTCAGGCCACTGCTCCCGTGCGATTCGAAGTTTGGGTTCCAAGACGGTCACCCAAGGGCGTTGCCCTGCTAATGCCTCGATTCGCACAATATACACAGCGCACGATGGTATCGGTTGAAACCGTCCTTCCCACGTCGCTTGATTTCCTAGCCTTCGGCCCACAAATTCAGGGTGCTTGGCGGCCATATCTTTTAGTTGATCTGCGGCAGATATCGATCGTACCTTCACCCGCTTCGGTGGCTTTGGCAGTCGACGCTTTCTAGAGATCTCCATAAAACGTGTTTCTGGGGACTGGAGTCGAAATTGTGGAAGAAAGACTCACGATCCCACCAGTAGCCCTAGCAATCCCCATACTTTGGGCGTCTCTGACTTTCTCGATAAACCTGCCCTGCTCAGCGAAGGCTGCTTTGGTAACACTGTCCCCAAACAACTCTTGCAGAAGAGCCGACTGACGGCCCAAATCTTCGGCAGTGGCCAAATCGATTAACTTTTTCTTGAGTGCCTTTAGTCCAGACACAAAAGCTAGGTACGCTGCGGGGTCTTTCCAGCGCTCACTGAGTTCTTCTTGCGGGTGAGACGGATTCACTACAATCAACCGTCCAGAAGCGGGTAGGGAATCGAGAATGGTCTGTACGGAAACGGCCAAGTTCGAGGATACCGACTGCTCGCCATAGTAGTGATCACCCATTAGGGTCGTCAGCACAATTGACACTGGAGCCAGATCGGGGGTGTCAGCATAGTGCCGATCACGCCATCTCTTGAAGAGCTGTACTGAGAGTTGAAGGGTATTCTTTTGCTTTGCTGTCTGGGGCTGTGGAAGCGGAGCAGCAGAATCCATCGCTTTTTGCGCAAATGACACCGACGGTCTTAGCGCACTCTGCCGCTTAAACCAACTGACAAATCCCTTGGGGTTGCTCGCCCGCCACCTTAGGTCCTCTCGGTCGGGAACAACGAGACAGGTTAAACCGGAACCTGGGTCTGGACAGGCGGGCAAAATGTCTAAGTGAAAGTCATGCTCGTAATTGACCCTTAGACAACGCTTCTTTCTTTCAAGCCGGTCTCGATAGCGGTCGCTTTGACGCATCCGCCTTTCAATCAGATCCAGCAAGACAACAGGTTGCGGAACGGTTCGATAATCGACATTCAACTCGCAAACCAGGTCGACGTCATACTCGTCTCCCGTTTGGGGCTTTACCGTGGTCCCCAGAGCGACTGACCCCTGAGGGTAGAGACTGGGGTCAAACTGGTTCAATTCGCTTTCTTCGTGGCCGAGCCAGTCACATATTGCGTGGTAATGGCTCTCAGCTAAGGAGAACTGGGTCGAACTGAGCTGCAAGATGTTGCAAAGCCGGACCAGAACGTCATCTAGAAGTTCGCTTCGGTTTGCTTTAAGCAGATCAATCGTAGCCAATCCGCCCATATGGATATGCCCTCATTCTGCGCAGATTAGGCTCGCCTTAAGGAATTCCTCTCGGTTTAGCGCGTTCCCCTGTCAGTTTCACTTTATGGTGTATCCAGTTTCACTTTATGGCGTATCAGTTTCACGTTATGCGTAAACCCACACACAAATCGCTATTTTGGCGAGGAACAAGTTGCTAGCTACATCCGCTGGTGCTCCCGCAACTCATGCAGCGGTAGCACGAGCCTGACCGTGTCATAATCGCCCCGCACGTCGCGCAACTCGGGGAATCGCCCATCTCGTACATACCCTTCATCGCGTCGGAAGGATGGTAGATGCCGCGATCGACAACCTTGTCCGTAATCCCATGCTCGCTGTTCGAGAGGCCCGAACGGACCGTCAGATCCGGAGCGATCCCATGCTGGGGCGGGGTGCGGTCTTCCAGATGGTTGCGGCCATCCTCCATCGTGTAGCCATGATCGGATCCGTTGCCATACTGGCCGCTCCGCGCGTTGTTGAAGATGTCCTGGTCGGAGATGCTCTGCTGTTGAGCGCGGGCCTCACGCTGCAAAATCGCCTGCGGGCTAGCTTCGTCGGTAGCTGCAAAGGATGCCAGCGCTGACGGAACCGTAGGGAAATTCGGTCGGCTCGCCGCGTCCGCACTGGTAGCCGCTTCGGTCGCGTTCGGAGCAACGGTGTCCGCAGCCGGAGTCGCCAGGCTCACCGTATTGCCCGGCGCGGTCACCGTACCCTCAACCGGAACGCTCGCGTGCGGCGTCAGCCCCGCAAACAGATCAAGCTGCGTGCCCGAAAGGAAGCGCATCTGGATCCAGCGGAAGATGTAATCCATAATCGACTTCGCGTAGCCGATCTCCGGGTTGCCGGTCCAGCCCGAGGGCTCGAACCGTGTGTGCGCGAACTTCTCACACAGCACCCGCAGAGGAACGCCGTGCTGCAGCGAGATGCTGATCGCCGTCGCGAACGAATCCATCAGCCCCGAAACAGTCGAGCCTTCCTTCGCCATGCGGATGAAGATCTCGCCCGGCGAGCCATTCGGATACAGCCCGACCGTGATGTAGCCCTCGTGCCCGCCCAACCCGAACTTGTGCGTCACCGAAGCGCGCTCAGCAGGCAGCCGGTGGCGAACCGCACGCGGTGGTGCCTGCGCATCCAGCGCATCGGCATTCTGCGTCGAGGCCTCCGTCAGCGAGCGCAACTGCGCCTCCAGCGCCGCAATCTGCTGCTGAGCCTGCTGCTGCGCCGCCGCGGTGGCCGATGCAGCGGCCGCCGCCGCCAACGCCTGGGCCGCCTCTGCCGAAATCCCCGCCGGCACCGGTGCAGCCGTGCTCTCCGCAGCAACCGGAGCCGCCGCAACCGCCTTCGACCCCGTCCCCTTCTTATCGGCATCCGTCTGCGCAGTCACGTTCAGCGGCTGCGTGCCCTTCGAGTTGTCGCGATAGATCGCAACCGCCTTGATGCCCTGGCGCCACGCCTCCAGATACGCCACCGCAATATCCTCCACCGAGCAGTCCTGCGGCAAATTCACCGTCTTCGAGATCGCCCCTGAAAGGAACGGCTGCGTCGCCGCCATCATCTTGATGTGGCCCATGTAATGAATCGAGCGCGTACCCTTCGCCGGCTTGAAGCTGCAATCGAACACCGCCAGATGTTCCGGCTTGATCCCCGGCGCGCCCTCAATCGTACCCGTCGCATCGATATAGCTGACGATCGCGTTCACCTGCGCCTCGTTGTACCCCAGCTTGATCAGCGCCGAAGGCACCGTTGAGTTCACAATCTTGATCATCCCGCCGCCCACCAGTTTCTTGTACTTCACCAGCGCCAGGTCCGGCTCAACGCCAGTCGTATCGCAATCCATCATGAAGCCGATCGTCCCCGTCGGCGCCAGCACCGTCACCTGCGAGTTGCGGAACCCATACTTCTCGCCCTGTGCCAGCGCACCATCCCACGCATGCCGCGAAGCCGCAATCAGCTGATCCAGCTGCGGCACGTGGAACGGCTCCGCCGTAGTCCGCGGGCTCGTGATCGTCGGCTTGCCAATGTTGTTCACCTCCGCCCGGTGCATGCGAATCACATCCAGAAACGGCTCGCGGTTCACATAGAACCCAGGGCAAGCTCCGCCCGCAATCTCCGTCCGCTGTGTAATCGGAGTAGCAGCGCCCAGCGGCGCGCACGTCTCCGCTATCCGCGCCGACTGCCAGTACGCATCGCCGCAAAGAATCGAGGTCAGCGTAGCCGCAAAGTCGCGCCCCGCATCCGAGTCATACGGCAGGCCGAACGCCATCAGCAGCGCGCCCAGATTCGCATACCCCAGCCCCAGCGGCCGATAGTCATGCGAGTTCTTCGCAATCATCTCCGTCGGATAACCCGCCGAGTCCACAATGATCTCCATCGCCGTCGTCACCGTCGCAATCGCATGACGATACGCCGCGATATCGAACTGCCCGCCCGGCGTCAAAAACTTCAGCAGATTGAACGACGCCAGGTTGCAGGCCGAATCATCCAGGAACATGTACTCGCTGCAAGGATTCGACGCATTGATCCGCGCCGTGTTCTTCGACGTGTGCCAGCGATTGATGGTCGTGTCGTACTGCATGCCCGGATCGCCGCACTGCCACGTCGCTTCGGCAATCTTATTCATCAGGTCGCGCGCGCGATACTCCTTCACCGGCTCGCGGCCCTTCACCGTGCGCGTCGAGAACACTCCATCGCTCTCCACCGCCTGCATAAACTCATCCGTCACGCGCACCGAATTGTTCGCATTCTGGAAGAAGATCGAGCTGTACGCCTCGCTGTCCGGGCCGGACCCATCGTACCCCGCCTGGATCAGGTGCCACGCCTTCTTCTCTTCCTTCACCTTGCACTCGATGAAGTCCTCAATATCCGGATGGTCGATGTTCAACACCACCATCTTCGCCGCGCGCCGCGTCTTGCCGCCTGACTTGATCACGCCCGCAAACGCATCGAACCCGCGCATAAAGCTCAGCGGCCCACTCGCCGTCCCGCCGCCGCTCAGCGTCTCCATCGAGCCGCGAATCGAACTCAAATTCGACCCCGCGCCCGATCCCCACTTGAACAGCATGCCTTCCGTCTTCGCCAGCGTCAGAATCGAATCCAGCGAGTCGTTCACCGAATTGATGAAGCAAGCCGAGCACTGCGGCTTCGAATAACCCGTAACCGAGAACTCCACCTGCCCGGTCGCCGGGTTCCAGTGCCAGTTCTGCGCATCCGAGTTCGGCTCCAGCCGGTCGCAACCCACGTTGAACCACACCGGCGAGTTGAACGCCACCTTCTGGTTAAGCAGCAGGTGGCACAGCTCCGCATAGAACGTTGCCGCATCCGCCGGCGTCGCAAAATATCCGCCCGCAATCCCCCAGTCGCGTATCGACTCCGCCACCCGCGTAATCAGCGCACGCACCCCCGACTCCCGCTCCGGCGTGCCAATCTGCCCATGCAGGTACTTCGACGCGACGATATTCGTCGCCGTCATTGACCAGTCGGCCGGCACCTCCACATTCTTCTGCTCGAAGATCACCCGGCCCTTGTAGTCCTGGATGATCGCGTCCCGCAGCTCCCACGTCACTTCATCGAACGGCGAAATCCCGGGTCGCGTAAAGTGACGCGAGAACGACAGGCCCGGTGCGCGGCCCGAGGCGGTCCGGGCTGGCATGTTGGAGGTGGTTCCGGTTGTGCTCACGGAGAGGTTGCTCGCAGTGCTCTGGATCGGGTTCATCAGGGTGGTTCTCCTTCTTCAATCTAATCTTTACGGGCCGCTCTTTGATTCGAGGACTGCAATGCTGCCAAGTCTTTCGCTTCTCTGATGCCTCTGCAATACCGATTCCGGGGGACGGCGCGTACTGACCCGTTTTGCTGGGCCATTACGACTCATCCAATTCGTCGTGCTCGTATTAAGGGGTCTGCCAGGTCCTCTGGCTCTACGGAAGAGCTCCACTGCTCAACCGAAGTGCGTTTGAGGTGATTGCCGACCGGACTTGCCTTGGTACGTTTCGTTTTCGACGCTATCTGTGACGCAGTCGTGAAAGTACCGCCCCCAGTGGGGTGTGTCAAGTATAAAGCACAACATATTGTGTTGCCTATGCAAATACTCCTGTTTCTGGGAGGTTACGAGCGTGTGAATTAAAAATCCCCCGGAAAATCCTGTGGATTTCTCGGAAAGCCTCTATACAAGCGGGTTTTGGGAGCCTGCCGAAGCCGATCTTCGCTCGGGTCACCAACTTGCCGATGCCAGCTCTCCTCGGGCTGCGATTTTCGGCGTTTTCGACCCTCACTGAGACTAGGCCGCAATCCAAATCGGAACAAGGCGCAGAACTGGTGCACTGATTGTGGATACAGGTGGGAAAGTGGAAAACAGGCCCTCTACTTCGGCACGTCTCCCGTCCTCTCGCTTTGCTCCGCGTTCTCTGTGATTCGCGCTTTCTTTTGCGCCCTACAGCACCAGCATGCAATCCCCATACGAGTAAAACCGGTACCCACCCCGGATCGCATGTTCATACGCCGCCAGCACCATCCGTACCCCGCGCTCCGGCTCGCCCTCCGGCGCCGCAAACGCGCTCACCAGCATCAGCAGCGTCGATTCCGGCAAATGAAAGTTGGTCAACAGCCCACTCACCACCCGGAACCGATGCCCCGGCCCCAGAAAGATCGAAGTCGACCCCGAATGCGCCTCAATCTTCGGAAGCTCCGCAAGGGCCGGAAGCCCCATAAAAGCCGCTCGTGAGATAGGCCGGGACTTTAGTCTTGGCGTAACGGCTGCAGGATCAATATGGGCTTTAGCCCCCGGGACATGCTCTTCGACCCCTGCCGCCACCTGCTGTGCTATATGCTCCAGGGTCCGCGTCGTCGTCGTCCCCACCGCAATCACCCGCCGCTTCTCCGCCGACGCCCGGTTCAACGCGTCGGCAGTCGTCGCCGGCAACGTGTACCGCTCCGCATGCAGCCGAATGTCCTTCAACTCCGAAACCCGCACCGGCTGAAACGTCCCCAACCCAACGTGCAGCGTGACGTACTCAATCTCCACGCCCCGCCCCCGCAACTCCGCCAGAATCTCCGGCGTAAAGTGCAGCCCGGCCGTAGGCGCAGCCGCCGATCCAACTCGCTGGGAATAAACCGTCTGATACCGCTCGCGGTCTTCCGCCGAATCCGCCTCCCCAGCCTGATCCCGCCGAATGTACGGAGGCAGCGGCATATGCCCGATCCGCCCCACCCGCTCGTAAAAGTCCTCCACCGGGGCAAACCGCAACGTGCGCTCCCCAAACTCCCCCGCCGCCACCACCTCCGCGCTCAACACCGGATAAGCAGCGGGCTCTTGCCCCGAACTAGCAGCGGGCTTTAGCCCGCGGTAATCCGGTTCAATCATAAGGGGCTTTAGCCCCGGGCCCTTCGTTCGCAGTGCCGTATCCGACCCCCAAAACTCCAGCCTCTCCCCCACCCGCACCTTCCGCGCGGGCTTCACCAGCGCCCGCCACTCCGACTCCTCCACCTCCTCCGTCAGCAGCACTTCAATCACGCCGCTCGGCTGAGGCGAATTACCCTGCGTCGTCAACCCGCCACGAGTCGCAAATAACCGCACGGGCAGCACCCGCGAATCATTCAGAATCAGCAAATCGCCCGCCCGCAGCAACCTCGGCAAGCTCCGGAACGACTCATCCGTCAGCTCACCCGTCCGCCGATCCATCACCAGCATCCGGCTCGTCCCCCGCTCGGCAGGCGGATGCTGCGCAATCAGTTCTTCAGGCAAATCGAAGTGGAAGTCGGACACTCGCATGCGACTCCCAGTCTATCCGGCGCCGCCGCCCGTTTGTCTTTCCCAAAGGGAGCCTACTGTAGCGGCTCCGACCCCAGAATCCCGCACCCCAAATTGTGTCAAGACCCCGCGCCTAGCGAAAAAAATATTTGCTCCCCGCAACCCGCCCCACCACAGACACTTACACGTTTTCCACCGTTCAAAAATAGTTGGCATGGGAGTTATGGTCAATCTGCTATGATTAACGAGTAAGGTAAAGATGAAGACAAAGGCTCAGCCCACGGCTGAGCCCTTCGCATTTAACTCTGTGCTCTTTCTCCGTTGACCATCCGTAACCCGCATAGAATGAAATATTTGACTATAAAGCAATTAGAATCAAATATTTACACGTGGCAATTTTGGCATAGGTAATAATTGAGTTGACTTACCCACGCCAATCCGCTAGTATTCATTGCATGGACATCCCCAAGACACTCCTCGAAGCCATCAAATATTTCTCCGATGAGCAGGTTTGCATTAATGCCGTAGCCATGATGCGCTGGCCCAACGGCGCTGTCTGCCCTGAGTGCTGGGCTGGAGAGCCATACTACCTCAAGACGGCGAAGCGGTGGAAGTGCCGGAACTGCCGGATTCAGTTCTCCGTCAAGCGTGGAACGATCTTCGAGGATTCCCCGATCTCCCTGACGAAGTGGCTTCCGGCCATGTGGCTCCTGGTCAACTGCAAAAACGGGATCAGCTCCTACGAATTAGCAAAGGATTTGGGCGTTACGCAGAAGTCGGCGTGGTTCATCCTTCATCGGTTACGGCTGGTAGTCAAGGCTCCGAATTCCAATTCGAAACTTGGAAGCAACGACGGCGGAGAGGTGGAGGTGGACGAATCCTTCGTCGGCGGCAAGCTCAAGAACATGCATCGCAAACGCGCCAATGCGCTGAACAAAGTGAAACAGGGATCAGGCTCCGAAACCCGCGTCCTCCATGAGAACAAAACAATCGTACTCGGTATGCTCGACCGCGAATCCCGCCAAGTCCGCGCTCAGGTCGTCCCTAATGTGAAGCGAGAGACGCTACAGAACGAGATTCTAAAGAACGTGAAATATGGCTCTGCGATCTACACCGATCAGGCCGTGGCTTACGACACCCTGCATCGCCGCTACGTCCACGAAACGGTCAACCATGTTACCCAGTACGTCAACGGGCGCGTCCATACGAACGGGCTGGAGAACTTCTGGAGCCTGATGAAGCGGAACCTCTCCGGCACGTACGTCGCGGTCGAACCTTTCCATCTCGACCGCTATTTGGATGAGCAGATGTTCCGGTTCAACAACCGAGCGACGAAAGACAATCCCCTGGACGACTCTGACCGTTTCCTGCTCGCGCTCTCGCAGGTAGCCAACAAGAGGCTTACCTTCGCTGAGTTGACAGGGAAGACGGAAAGACCGGCCTTCTAATCCGTACCGAGGCAAGCGTGGGCCAAAACCGAAGCGGCGTAATATGAGTATGTGAATCTACAGCGGAAACAAGACGGAGCCGGATGGCGGACGAAACTCCTCGATCTGTTGCACGAGGCCAATTTCCATCGCCTCTTTCGCCGAAAACGTAAGGTTGTCGTTATCCGCGAGTTTATCCCAGTGTGCTGCTGTCAGCTTCAGTCCGACTTGCCTGTAGATGGATTCGGCCATTCCATCCTGAATCAACATAGCCTCGACGTACTCCTTCATGCGGGCGGCAGGTTGAGCATAGGCGATGCTCATGGCGCATCTGTGCAGAGTGAATGTCGCGTAGGTACTGGCCCGGCGTTCCTTTGCCCCAAGAAAGGCGAGCGCAGCCGCCGAGTCAACGTTGCCGCAATTATAGAGAATCAATGGCAACGGGAAGGCTGCGAAAAAATTATGGAGTGCGATCCCCTCGGGTATCTCGCCGCCGGGGGAATGTAGGAATAAGTGAATTGACCCGGTAAGCGCTTGCGGATGCGTTAGGGCTGTTAGCCCGTTCACGATTCGCTGTGCAGACTCTTTGTCTATCGTACCCATGAATACGCCGTAGACAGATCGTTTTAGCGGAAGTTCCATAAGCGGCAATTGTATAAGCTACAAACGCGAGAGCAACTTCGCCATACTGATCTCGAATCCCTGCGCTAGTACCTCAAGCGTCGGGAGGCATACGTTCAGCTTGCCGTTCTCCATATCGCTAATGTAACTCCGGTCGATGCCGAGCGCATCGGCCATCTGTACCTGCGTCCAGCCCTTCTTCTTGCGGAGTTCCTTGAGCCTCCGCCCGAACCGGATCGTAATGTTTTCGTTGGACACGCCTCATGGTGCGCTGTAGCCTAAAACCGATAAATCGGGTAAACCCGATTATTGGAGGCTGTGCGTGCAGGATTCGGATTTCATGATTCTGGGAAGTTTTGCGCTCGTTGTTTGGTGGATAGGGGCCGCAAGCGCGGTCCAAACGGCAGCAGACAAGCGAGGGTACAGTCCAAAGGCATGGTTCTGGCTGAGTCTCTTTATCGGCCCTCCTTTCGCCGTGCTGCTCCTCATCGCATATCCGAGGTTTACCGAGGGGCCGCGCCGATGAGCGATGTAACGGCTCCCGGCAGAGAACTTCATGCCCGGTTTCGTGCGCTCGGAGATATGGCCGGGATGACATCGGCGCAGATCATCGCAGCCGTTGGCAACCCATCCTCAGTCAGTTCGATGGCTCACGGACAGACCCTACTCCAGTGGCAGGCTACCGGATGCCACATGGCGATGCTCTTCGGGCCGGATGACAAGCTGGTAAAGATCACCCACCAGTATGCGAAATATGAGGAGAAGCCGAACGGCTGTCTAGGAGCGATAGTGCTCGCGGTCATAGTCGCTATCGCTGTGGTGATAGTGATCGCCAACCATAGCTAAAATCCTATTTGCTGGGATTGGCTAACTTCGGCTTGGGGCCACGCTTTTGGGGAGCGAGCGGAGTTACTTTATCTTCGGCTAGGAGCCGATTCAGGTCTGTCTTACTGACCTTCATAGCATCGCCCAGAGCCGTCCGGAAGCGATCCATAGACACGTCGGCGGGATAATCTGATTTGATGTCAGTCAGTTCGAGATTCGCGGCCACAAGTACCTCTCTGGTAAAATCCCCGCATGAGAAGAGCTACAGCCTTCCCCATCGATAGTCCGACAATGGGGATTGTGCCGTAACTCCAAAAAGGATGGCCCCGCGCAAACGGAGCCGATCCGGTGTTCGGACGCCCTTACTGTATTTGCTCTCTACTCTAACCAACCGGTCACAGTTCAAGCTGTGGCCGGTTTTCCTTTGGATCATGCACCGATCCTGATTCAAGTGTAAACGAATCATTTCCCGATGCAACGATTATTTGCGGGGTTGAGGAATCAGAAACGCACCCGCGAATACCGTTCTATTATGCGCCGGAAAGGTGCTAGAGTTGGGTAACGCAACTATATCAATGCCTTGGCATATCACTATAAACAAGCAACTTAGCCATACCACCCCCCCGGGGGGGGTACCACCCGACTGACCACTTATCACGAATCACGGTCCTTCGCCATCTGCACCGCCCGGTCAAGCCCGGACTGCACGCTCTCGGTCGTCACCTCGCCCGCCGGAATGTGCGCCGGCCAGGTCAGCACCACCCGCGAGAACGGCTTCGGAATCAGGAACCGGTCCCACGACTTGAGCTCCCAGGCCCGGTCCGGCAGCGCATAGAAGCAGCCAACCCACGTCCCCGCAGGCTGGGCGATGGAGGACAGAGCGGTCGGAGGCCTCGGGCCCACCGAGTTGGCGAGCTGTGCCGCGCCCGGCTTGGCGACGAACACGGGACCGCGCGGCCCGTCGGCGGTAAAAGCGCACCGATGGCCCTCGGCGTACGCAACCTGCATGTTCCGCAGTCCAGCCGCTCCGCCCCGCGAGCTCGACCCCTGGATCGCGCGGAAACCCATCAGTTCCACGGTCCGCGCGATCAGTTGCCCGTCAAAGCTGCCGCTGATCAGGATCGCGATGTCCAGGTTGCGAAACCGGTACGCGCAAGCCAGCAGCGAGCGATGCCAGAATGCAAACACCGTAGGCCCCGGAATCTGATATCCCGGTGTCACGCCCGGCTCGGCGCGGTCCTCGTAACGCAATGTCATCCCCAGCAGCCGGATCACCAGCGCCGCCAGCGGCGGAATCACAGCGAGAGCGATACGTCGGCCGGGCCGCAGCTTCAGGGTGGTGTCGAAAGGCACGCAACTAGTGTAGATGCTGCAGCCACCGGCCGCCCCACTCCGTGACGTCCATCACCAGCCCTCCGGTACGCGCTGTTGAGTCTGCGCCGACTTGTGCGACAATAATCTTTGCAGCCGGGTGTTTGTCCGCATGCCCCATCCTGCAAGGAGACCTGACTATGGGCGATCTATTCCAACCGATGCATCTTCTCGTTCTTGGCCTCATCGTGCTCGTCCTCTTCGGCGGCAAGAAGTTGCCGGAACTCGGTAAAGGACTCGGCGAAGGTCTGCGCGGCTTCAAGGATGGCATGAAGGGCATCGGCGACGACGACGCGGAAGAGAAGAAGAAAGAAGCCGAAGCCAAGGCCGCGCTCGAAGCCAAAGCCTATGCGGAAGCCAAGGCAGCGGCGGAAGCAAGGATCGCTGCCGAAGCCAAGGTCGCCGCCGAGCAGAAGGCCCGCGAGAACGAAGTCGTCATCAAGTAACACCCGCACCATTCACTGGACGGCCGTGACCTCCTCCGGCCTGTCCTGCTTCCTGCGCAACACCACTCGCTACAAAGCAATCAGCACCACGGCCACCACTGCCGCGGCCATCCCCAGCGCCTGCCGCCGCGTCGGCGACTCGCCCAGCGCCAGCGCCGCCAACAGAATCGTCGACGCCGGATACAACGACGCCAGCACCGCCGCTACATCCAGCCTGCCCGCACGCGTCGCCGCCAGGAATAGCAGGTTGCCCGAAGTATCCAGCAGCGCCGTCGACAGCGCCCAGCCGACGGCCCTGCGGCCTAGCCTCACCGGCGCCTCGCCATCGGTCACCGGCCGCAGCCGCAAACCGAATAGCATCAGCGAGCACACGCTAAGGCTGCCGATCCTCGCGGTCGCCATCGGCCACACTACGCCAGCTGGCCCGGCCATCTTCAGCGCCACAAAGTACAGGCCGAAGCCAATGCCTGCGATCAGGGCGAGAACCAGAGTGCTTCGCTGCGCGCCCTGCGTGGACTGAAGGTCGTCCGCTGATTGCGCCGGTCCGGCCGCAATCAGCCAGATCGCCGCACCCGCAACGGCGAAACCCAGCAGCGCGCGCACGCCCGGCGATCCGTCCTGCCACAGTGTCAACGCCGCCGGAAGCGCCGCCGCCAACAGCCCGCTCAGCGCCGCCGAAGCCCCCATCGCGCCCCGCGATAGCGCAATGTAGAAGCACGTCAGCGAAAGCCCGCCGGCCACGCCAGCGGCAACGCCCCACGCCAGCAGTACGCCGCGCGGAAACACATCCCCCCGCAGCAGCGCAATCGCGACCAGCACAGTAAAGCTGGTAATGTGGCTCAGCAGCACGACACGCAGCGCCGCCCGCATGCCGCCGCCCGCGGACTTCACCCCCATGCCGCCGGAGAAGTCGCCGCCGCCCCACAGCACGGCCGCAGACAGCGCGAACAGCGCGTTGCCGCGCAGCAGACTATTCATTGCATCCAATCATCACTGCGATGAACTATGGCGTTGCCGTAGGAGCAGTTGCCTGCTTCCGGACTTCCATCGCCCACGGCCAGTAGCCTGGCTTCGCAATTACGGTCAGGTCGGGTTTCAACACCTTGACCTCGAGCTTGCGGTACTTGCCGTCGAGGAACGGCTCGTTCGTGTAGTAGCCCAGCGTGTAGCGGTACCGCGCCTCCCCGGCAATCTTGCTGAAGCTCTTCTCGATGGACGCAGTACGGAATTCGGAGTCGATGTTTCCGCCGGTCGACCTCGCGTACGCCGGCAGAACATTGTCTCGCATCATCAGCGGGAGGTGCATGCGGTCGAGGGTGCCAAGACTCCACAGCGCCGAATCTCCGACCAGCGACCCGTCGACTTCGATCCGGTTCGTAAGCAGATACTTGATCACCTGGGCTTGCTTCGCGTCGCTGCCGTACTCCTTGCCGTCCGAGATGACGTAGATCACACGCCGGCGCTCGAGCGGCTTGCTGCTGAGAGACGTTGCAGCCGCCAGGATCGCGTCATTCAGCGGATGCACCTCTCGTGGAGCATCCAGCGCCATGCCCGTGTGGCCATGCACCGCGGCCGTGTTCGGATCGAAATTCTGATCGTTGACCACCGTGGTCTGCGCCATCGGCCCACTCAAGCTGCCCGCCATCAAAGTGTCGCGCCCTGCGCCCTTGGACCGTTCAATGGCCTGGGTCAGCCGCGGACTCTGCGCGCCCGTAAAGTCAGTCATCAGCTTCGGACTCTTGTTATAAGTGAAGACTGCAACCTCGTCGTAAGGCGTAAACGCGTCCTGCAGCGCGCCCAGGGCGTCGTTCACCCGCGTCATCTCGTCCTTGGTCATGCTCTGATCGATCACCAGCGCGACAGACATCGGAAACGCCTCGGAGGTGAAAAACTTAATCGGGTGCTGGACCCCGTTCTCATAGACCTGAACGTCGCGGCCGGTCAGCCCGGGCACCAGGCGTCCCTTGGAATCCTTGACCGTAAAGTTCACATCGACGTAGTTCACCACCACGTGCAGGGTCGTGTTGACGGCGACTCCCTGGCCTGCTGCCGGCTCATAGACCGGACTCGTGTCACTACCCGGCTGAGTAAGCGCTTCGGGCTTTGGCGGAGTGGTGATCACCGGAGCGGCGGACGGCGGAGTGCCTTGCGCGGCAGCGGACGGCTCGTCAGCGCTCGAAGTGGAGCTTGTTCCCTGGCCCGGGGTCACCGTATTCAGATTGGGCAGCGTGGCCTGCGGCTTGGGAGCGTCCGGAATCGCCTGCTGCGCAAGCGTCTCCTGTCCTGCCTGGGGACGCGCCTGCACGCCCACCATCACCAACGCCAGCAATCCTGCCAATACGCCAAGTTTCAACTCAAGCCCCCGTTCGGTACCTCTATGAGACTACCAGCGCCGTGCGCAACCCGTCATCTCGGCGGCCAGCCTTATCTGCCTCTTCTTTAGACGCCAAAAATCGGCGGGCGACATCGCTCCGGATGGACTGAGGCACTCTCGAACGGCATCCGCAACGAAAAATCGCTCCCCTGCAAACCTTTTGGCCGTCAATCCGTCGTCTAATACCATATGCGCCCTGATTTCCTCGCTGCAGCCCTGCTCTCGCTCGCCCTGCTCCCAGCCTTGGCCCTCGCCCAGGAGGCTCCCTCGCCCAGCGGTCCGCCCCCGGCTAGCGACGCTCCCGCCGTCCCCCAGAACGACACCGACGCCCCGACGCTGAACGTCAACGTCAACCTGGTGAACCTCTACTTCTCGGCACGCGACAAGGATGGCTTCATCACCAACCTGGTCAAGAACGATTGCGCGCTGTCCGAGGACAAGACCCCCCAGACCATCAAGAACTTCACCCAGGAAAAGAACCTGCCGCTTACCATCGGCATCCTGCTCGACACCTCCGGCAGCCAGATGAACGTGCTGCCACTGGAGCAGCAGTCCGGCGCAACCTTCCTGCGCAACGTCCTGACGCCCAAGGATGAGGCCTTCCTCATCTCCTTTGATATCAACGTCGACCTACTCTCCGACTACACCAACCGCGCCAGCGAGATCAAGCGCGCCCTCGACAAAGCCCAAATCAACACCGGTGCCGGCACAGGCTCCGTCACCGGAAACGGCGACCCGCGCGGCACCCTGCTGTACGACGCCGTCTTCCTCGCCGCCAACGAGAAGCTGCGCCAAGAGGCCGGCCGCAAGATCCTCGTCCTGCTCACCGACGGCGGCGACCAGGGCTCGCAGGAGACCCTGAAGACCGCAACCGAGGCCGCGCAGAAAGCGAACGCCATCGTCTACGTCATCCTCATCGCCGACCATGCCTTCTATGGCGGCTTCGGTATCAATCTCGCCGACACCGGTGCACGCGACATGGAGCAGATGGCCCGAGATACCGGCGGCCGCGTCATTAATGTAGGCAACAACGGCAAGAAGCTCGAGGACGCCTTCAACCAGATCCAGGACGAGCTCCGCACCCAGTACCTCGCCAGCTACACGCCCACCAACGCCAAGGCCGACGGCACCTTCCGCAAGATCGACCTGAGCTGTGGCAAGAATTTGAAGATCCAGACGCGCAAAGGCTACTACGCCATCTCCGGCGGCGGCGACTCGCAGTAGCTAGCTCAACCCCAGCACCACGTGCGGCACGTACGGCTCTTCGAGCGCCGTAATCTCCTCTGCCGTCAGCTTGACTGAAACCGCCGCCACCGCATCCTCGAGATGATGCATCTTGGTCGCGCCCACAATCGGCGACGTGATCGCCGGCTTGCTCAGCAGCCACGCCAGAGCCACCTGTGCCATCGGAATGCCTCGCGCCGCAGCCACTTCGCCCAGCCGGTCCGCCACGCGCTTGTCCGCCTCCATCGTCTTCGCGTACAGGTTCTTGGCGTACCCATCGTCCCCCGAGCGCTTCGTCAATTCCGCATCCCACGGCCGCGCCAGCCGCCCACGCGCGAGAGGGCTCCAGGGCAGCACGCCGATGCCCTGGTCGAGACACAGCTTCAGCATCTCGCGCTCTTCCTCGCG
>OBLU010002723.1_pt1 | contig 16144 bp, 13 predicted proteins | sample 1518681 | NCBI WGS metagenome assembly OBLU01 (sample SAMEA3539304, study PRJEB22396) | soil metagenome | biome: tundra; feature: field; material: soil | place: USA | collected 2010-05 | depth 0.15 m | reverse complement strand
CGCTACTGCGGACCGGTGGCATCACCCGGGATGGGCGAGCTTAACCAGCCCAGGCGGCCAGACGGTGGCCAGGCCGCCCAGGTGGGCGTCATCCATGGCCGAGCCGGCCGCGTCACCGGCAGCAGCCCGAAGATGCCGAGCCAGGGCCGTCCGGCATCATCCGCGATCACGGCTCAAGATGGGACATCGGCCGCGGCGGCGATCCCCCGGTAAGGCTGGCGATACGGCGGCTGACGGCAACTGCCGGGCACGTCATCGCCGTGCATGACCTGGCGCAGCTGCGGACCAAGATTGAGAAAGCCGAAGGTGAAGCCGATGAAGGTAGCCGATGACGTACGCGTGAGCGCCGCGCGGCGGCTGCTGGCCACGCCGCGCCAGCCGGACGCAATGAGCGCCGATGCCCTGAGGCGCCTGCTGGCGCAGTAGCAGCGGCACGTAACCCGGTTAGTCGCCGCCGTGGCTGACCAGCTAGCGGCCAGCGCCGTTCTGCCCGGCGGAACGCCGGGGCTCGCCCGCGATGACCTGATGACCGCCTTGATGCTCTTTGCGATGCGGCCCGGTACCGCAGCCTGCGGATGGCTGGCTGCACGTTATGCACGCCCGGCCGTCCGTGCGGACGGCACGCCGCCGCCGCAGCGGCCGCCAGCTACCGGGCACTGGCCCGTGCCGTGGGCGATGACCGGTGAACGCCGTGCGACCTAATAGGGCGCGGGGCCAGTGCACGGAAGCAGGCTCGGCGATCTACGGAAGCAGGCCCAGCGGCGACGCCAGGCTCCCCGGCTGCGCGGAGAGTTTCCGGGCGGCCGTCGGCGGACGGTGACGGGCAAGAGCGCTACGCCGTCACCGTCCGCACGCGAACTCCCTGCGTCAGCCGTTCGAAGCCACCAAGGCCGACGGGCTCTCAAAGGTGTAGCCGAGCGCCTTGATCCCCGTGACGATCTGCTCGAGGACCGAGAGCGGGTCATCGTCAGGATGGATGAAGAAGCTGGCCACTCCCTGCGTGACGGCGAGGTTCTGATGAGCCTCGTTGATGATGTCCTGCCCAAGGCGCGGCGGGTTGCCGTACTCCGCGGTGGGCTCGTAGTCGCCAAGGTTCTCCGGGACGATCGTCGTCCCGTACAGGTCGTGAACCTCGTAGGGGAAGAACTGGCCGAACACGTGTGAGTAGTTGATCGCCGCACCGGTCAGCTGGCCGCCGAAGAAGAGCTCCTCCTCATACCGGGTCGAGTACGTCTGGTCGATACCGGCGTAGTCCGCGGCCGAGGCCGCGTAATGCGGGGTCGTCCAGATCGTCGGCGTCGGCAGTCCGGCCGCCTTGAACAGGGCCCGGCCGGTCTTCACCCGGCCAGCTGCCCACGACTGCGAGTCGCTGGGCAGAGGACCCTCCTCGATGACGGAATCGGAGTCCGTGCAGGGCGTCACGAAGTTGTACGGGGCGGTAGCCGTTGTCGAGCACTGGGCGCGGTAGAACTCGAAGTCATCGCCGGTGACTCCGCTGAACGGGTTGGCGATATTCGAGTACTGGTGCGTGTAACCGTGCTCGACGATGGTGCCGCCGTCCGTGACCGCGGTCTTCAGCGCCGACACGATCGCCGGCGACTGGGCGACAGTCTCCGCCACGGGCACGCCGTTGTTGTAGTAGCCGGTCGGGTCGAGATAGTCGGGGATGACGGCCATGCTGAACGGCACGCCCTGGCTCTTCAGGTAGCTGGCGTACGCCGTCAGATCTGTCGCGTTGGACTCCGGGCTGATGTCCTCGAGCCGGATAAGCGCTTCGTGGCTGGGCGCCGCCGTGGGGTTGAGGTCATCGAAGAGCAGATCGGCGAATGCCACGTAGCGATCGGTTGTCGCGATGTAGGAGAGTGGCACCTCGCCGATGTACATGAGGTTGCCGGAGTGGATAGCCCACGGGAATGACGTGCCAGTGGTCTGCGCGATTTCATTGCAGGTGGTGGCGCAGTTCGCCGATGCCAGCACGCTCACGTGTGACGCGGTGGTGAGGTGCGGTGCCAGGATGCCGCCCGTGTTGGCCGTGTTCCGGGTGAACGACTGGCTCTTGTAACTGACCGACGCGATCGTGTCGGCGGTGTCGAAGTACGACGTGGCCGGATCCCAGCCGTAGGCAGCCTCAAACGCGGTGTCAGCGGCACTTCCCGAGGATCCTGTGAGCTGCCAGATGTTGTCCCCGATCCAGATCACCGGCTTGGTCGTCGAGAGCGCGTCGTTGAGGAACGACTGCGGGATCGGCTCATTGTAGGTGGAGCCGATATAGATCGTCGCGGTGTAGCTATTCACCTGACCGGCGGCATAGTCCTTGACCGGCTCCGCGGTCACCTTGCCGAAGTGCGTGGCCAGGTTGCCGGCCCCGATCGCGTACAGCTCACCGAGCCAGCCCCATGTGTTCGTGGTGTCGTAGAGCACCAGCGTGGTCGCCGACCCGCTGGCACCCCAGGTCTTCGCCTGCGGGGGCGGGATAACGGCGGCCGCTGTCACATTGGCCGCAGCTGCCGTGGCGGCTGCTGTCTTGGTCGCCGCCGCGCCCTGCTGCCCCTGTCGTTTGGGACGTACGGTGGGTGGACGGTAGCCCGTCCGTTGCTTAGGCAGGCCCTTCGGCGGGGCCGGCGGGGCCGGCACGACCGGGCCCCCGTAGCCGGTGCCGGAGAGCTTAGAGCGCGATTGGCCGGCATCGGCCGTTGGATGCCTCTGCGCGGCGCTGGCCGGCATGGTCCCCACGGCCAGTGGTGCCGCGAGCGCGACCGCGGCGACGGCCGCGGCCAGAACGCGATAGTGGCGCATGTGCAGGTTTCCCTTTCCCTCGGTTGCTGGTTGCTGAAAGACGGTGGGTGCGCTTTTCACGCAGTCACTGCGGGCACCGTGGCGCGGCGACTGTTCGGAACCAGAGAGGCGGGCACATAGCCCGGCCCTGATCGCATGCGGGCGGTGTCGATCGGCGTGCTGTCGAACTCGTCAGCGGCTGGGCCGAGACGGAAATAGTGCGCCAGCGCGGCGACCGCGCGCTCCGCGGCCCGTCCGTCCCCGTATGGGTTGACGGCGCCGGCCATTGCGCCGTAAGCGTCGCTGTCGGTGAGAAGGCGGACGACCGAATCCACGATGAGGTCCTCATCGGTGCCCACCAGCCTGACCGTCCCGGCAAGTACTGCCTCCGGTCGTTCGGTGGTGTCCCGCATGACCAGCACCGGCTTTCCCAGGCTCGGACCCTCCTCCTGCACTCCGCCGCTGTCGGTGAGGATGAGCCTGGACCGGTTCATCAGCCGGGCAAAGCCGCCGTAGGGCAGCGGCTCGGTCACCGTGACGTTGGGCAGATCGCCGATGGCAGGCAGAATCGCTGCTCTGACCACCGGGTTGCGGTGGATGGGGAACACGATGCGCAGCTCGGGGTGCGCGCGGCCGATGCGGGCCAGCGCGCGCCCCACCGCGCGCAGCGGGGCTCCCCATGACTCCCGCCGGTGCGCTGTGACCAGGAGCACCGGCGCATCGGTGCGGTCCAGATCGGCAAGCGCCGGCTCGCCGTAGTCGAGCTGGTGTCTGACCGCCCACAGGAGCGCGTCGATGACGGTGTTGCCGGTGACGACAACGGCGGACCGGTCGACGTTCTCGGCGAGCAGGTTGGCCTTGCTGGTGGCAGTCGGGGCAAGGTGCAATGCGGCGAGCCGGGTGGCGAGCCGACGGTTGATCTCCTCCGGGTAGGGCGAATAGGGATCGCCTGTGCGCAGGCCCGCCTCCAGGTGCGTCACCGGGATCTGCTCGTAGAAGGCCGCGAGTGCGGCGGCGAACGCCGTCGTCGTGTCGCCCTGGACGACGACCGCATCTGGGCGCTGCTCGGCCAGGATCGCCTGGACGCCGCCCAGGGCGCGCGTGGTGATGCCGGTGAGCGTCTGCCCCGGACGGTGGATGTCCAGGTCGAATTCTGGCTCGATTCCGAAGACATCGTTGACTTGGTCGAGCATCGACCGGTGCTGCGCGGTCACCGCGATCAGCGGAGTGAACAGGGCGGATTCTGCGAGAGCCCGGATCAGCGGCGCGACCTTGACCGCCTCGGGCCGAGTGCCGTAGATGACCATGATCCTGCGCGGAGCCGCAGCTGACGGCGACGCCGCGGCCGGGGCTTGCTGCGAATGTGTCATGAGTATCCGTCCCTTCGCGGGGGCGGACTGAGGTGGCGACGGAAGTGGCCGGGCTTTGCCGGCGAAAGACTGGAGCCGTTCCCCCCGGCAGGCAGCGCGATGAGCTGGATGTGACTGAAGCGCGCGTCGGAGTCTTCGCTGTAGAGGCCGAAGGTGCCGCTGAGGCCGGGCCTTTGGGTGTCAGTGAATTGAGCGAGCATGTGCCCGTCGCCAGAGACCGTGATCAGCTTGCCGATCTGAACGATCCGGACGGTGTGCATGACGCCGACGCGGAAGGCCGGTGTACTTCCCGAGGCGAGGAATCGCTCGCCGCCCCGGTAGGCAGGGTCCTGCTTCGACAAGACCCACCCGGTCGGCTCCAGGGTGAGTGCGTAGAAGTGCCGATCGGAGGTGTAGTGCCACACCACCCAGCCGACTTCCCACGGGTGGGGTTTTCCGGCGGCGCCCTGCCGGAGCTGGCGTTCAGTTTGCACTCGCACGCTGGCGACGAAGTCGCGGTAGCGGCGAGCGGAGATGACCAGCGCAGCGTGGGTGGCCGCCTGGGTTCGGGTCCGCCCCGGCGAGAGCGTGATCACTTGCTGCGCGCCGGAGCCTGTCATGGAGATCGCGCCGTAGCCGTTGAACACGGGCAGCCACTGGCGGTGCGCCGAGTGGCTGCCCAGGATGTCGGACCGGACTACGAGTGCTCCGGAAGCCGCGCACGCGAGGACTGCGGCAAGCGCCACCGCGGCCATCCGCCTCCGCTTGCGCCCCCGCGGCCGCGCCACGTCCGCTGGCTGGGGTACCGGCGCGGCCCGGTCCGCCACCGCAGCGCCCTCAGGTGCAGGCGGCAGGCCGGTCTCGATCTCGGAGTCCTCTGGTTCCAAGGAGGCGTCGGCCGACAGTGGCACTTCGGTCCGGTCGTGGGTGCTCATGAGCTGACCCGCGGCTTCCGCGGCGGGACGCGCTCGGCGTCGACTACCGGTTCTGTCAGCACTACGTGGCTCGTATCCGCGCCGGACATAGCGAGAGCAGGCCGCAAGGTCGCCGTCGCGCTTGTGCTGGCACTCGTGCCAGCAGGCAGCGGCTGCGCGACAGGTGCTTGCGCGACACGGTCTGTCTTGGCCCAGCCGGTCTGGCCGCGGAGCGTCCGTCCGACGGCCCACCAGCCGGATACATACCACATCATGCCGTAGCAGACATAGAGGTGAGCAAGGCCCGCGACGCGCAGCAGCCGCATGCCGCTGCCTCGTTCCCGGGTCCAGTACACGTAGCTGAAGATCAGCGCAGGTCCGAAGGTCAGGGCATAGGTCGAGGCAACCCACCAGCCGAGCGGGTTCCGGCCCTGTGCGGCGAGTACCGCGCAATTTGCGAGGGAGACCAGGAAGGAGGTGGCGAGCAACGAGGCTATGAGCAGAATGACCGGGCTGGACAGGTGGTAAAGGAGATCCGAGCGTGCCCGCCGTGGTGCGCTGCGCAGCACGAGCGGGATCAGCTTCCAGGACTGCAGATGGCCCTGGAACCAGCGGGACCGCTGCCGGATCAGCCGCCGCAGCTGCACGATGCCCTGCTGATGCACGGCGGCAGAAGAGCAGTACTCGTTGCGCCAGCCAGCGGTGAGCAGTCGCACTCCCAGATCGAGGTCATCGGTCAGGCTGCGGGTCCACGGGGCCGGGCCCAGCGATTGCAGTGCGGAAAGCCGCATGAACTGGCCGTTCCCGCCGAGGCCTACGCTTCCGAGGTGGCGCCGGCCGCGCTGGAAGACCTCGGTGTAGATGACGAATTCCATGTCCTGCATCCGCGCGAGCCTGCTGCAGTCGCGATTGTTGATGCGGACACCGATCTGTACCGCGCCTATCGTCGGGTCTGCGAAGTAGGGGCTGACCTCGGCGACGGCGTGCGGGTCGAGCTGTCCGTCCGCGTCCACGACGACGACGATGACGTTGTTCAGATCGCGGCCAGCGAGCTGCTCGCTGCCGGTGAGGTACCGGACTGCGGCGTTCAGCGCCTCGCCCTTGCCGTCGCGCGCATGCGGCGGCTTGCGGCTGAGCAGCCAGACCCGGTCGCCGAGAACGCCGGAGACGGCGCCGACTGTGTCGTCGTCCGAGCCGTCGTCGATGACCAGGACGACGAAGTTGTCGGCCGGCATGGACAGCAGCCGCTGCAGGCTGCTCAGGATGACCTTCTCCTCGTTCAGGCACGGCATCAGGAACACGAAGTACAGGTCGTCGCGGAGATCTGGCGGCGAGGATTCCCCGGTCACGTCCGGATCGGCCTGCGGAGTCCGGGCGGTACCCGGCGGCAGGGCGGCGTCTTGCGCATCCAGCTTGGCCGCGGATCCGGCAGAGCTGGGCTGTGCGGGCTTGAGGTGAGCATCGGGCTTGAGGTGAGCATCGGGCTTGAGGTGAGCACTGCGCCGGGGGTCCCGCCTGGATGCCGTGAGCATTCCGATGCCATAGCCAACCCCGAGGACGATCAGCAGCTCAGCCAGCCATACCAGGGGGCGATCCCATCGGGATTGCTGGACCTGCGGTTCGGGCGAAGCGGGCGGCGGTGGCGGCGCAGCGGGGTTGGCCACGGGCAGGTCAGCTACTCCGCGCAGGACACCCATCGGCGTGCGGACGCGTATCCTGACCCGGCCGGGTAGCGGCGCTGTATCGGTGAAGCGCAGGTAGTACTGCGCGTTCAGGTCGGAGATGATCTGGCCGAAGGCTGCTGGCCAGGCACCAGGTGCGCGAAACCGGAGGGCAAAACCCCCGCTGCCGGCGGCTAAGGCATCGTAGGCAGGTGCTCCGCGGGGAGACGTGTCCAGAACGTAGAGAGCGGTGCCGCTGGCGGCTAGCTGCTGCCGGAGACGAGCAGCGGCTGCCGCACGAAGCAGCGGGTCCGAGGAGACAACGAGAACCACGGTCCGGCGCACGCCCGAGCCGGCCGAGAATGCGGTAAGGGCCGAGGCGAGCCGTGCGGCGGGCGGGCTCGGCATGCTGTCGGCCAGGGCCGCCACGTTCGCTGCAGATGCGGTGGGATCACCGCTCAGGTCGCGGGGCAGCATGCTGGGCCGAGATGGATTGACGACGGCGGTCCGCGCACCGGCGGGCAGGCGCACAAGGAACCACGTGCCGGCGGCTCGCTCCGCGCGAAGGCCGACCGCGGGGATGTGCGCATCTGGGGCCAGCACCAGCTCGATGTCGTCGGGTGACAGCTGGCGAACGCTCGGCTCCGATGAGCGGGTGCCGGTTGTGATGGTGAAATCCCGGCTGCTGAGCGGCCGCTGGGCCGCCGGGGCCGTGACCACCACCCCTATCTGCGGGTAGCGGGAGACGTCCACCCGGAACGCGCCGATCTTCCCGCCGGGCACCTGCGACGCAGGGGCCCGGGCTGCGCTCCCGATGGCGGCTTCAGCCGCGGCCAGATTCAGCACGCAGACACCCAGCGCTGCCAGGATGGCTGTCATGGCTGCGTATCGCGCCCTGCGCGTCACCTGCAGGCCGGCCCGTGATCGGGCGCGGATGCTAACTTACGCCCGCCCATGTCAGCGACAGTGACGCGGCGGCGGAACCGCATCACCTGACCAGCCGTTGACAGTCCAAAAGCGATCATAAGGTAAAGCCCAAAGCACGCCCCGGCGGCGTCCAGCAGCAGCCTCGCTAACAGCCAGAGCGTCCCATTGTGCGGTAAGGCGACGGTAGCGCCGAACGCACTCATGCCTGCCAGACCGGCAGAGTAATACACCCCGATACCTCCGTTCCCGATGGGCCGCGATGGGTCCATTAGGGATTCTTTTCTCCCACAACAGTCGGCAAGCACAGCTTCCGTACTACATAGCTTCAAGATGCTAATTCGGACGTGTAGCCGAGCGCGTACTTCGTGGCACCCGCCTCGGAGCCACGAGCTATGAGAACGACCGTAACACCGACCTGGCGCCGCAGCAGGAGATTGTCTTGAACAGCCTGCATGTCCAGATAAACCGATCTGCGCGCCAAGGCTCCCATAATTCAGGAGATATTTGGCTTATGGCATATTCTCGTTGCCCGGACTATCGTGACATTGTGGGATCAGCGGAAATCGGCCACGGAATGTATCAGGGACTTGCGTCCCGGCCCCGGGCGCCCGGCAGTGCGAAAGCCCGCTCTACGGTGTCGGGATGCGGCGGCGCGCAGCGGCCGTCACCGCGCTGCCGGCAGCCGAGGGCGGCCAGCAGATCCTGGTCGGCGCCGCAGATCCAGCAGGTGATGTCGGTCAGCCTGAGACATCCCGACCGACAGCACCGCGGCCGTGCACAACGCCAGGATCGTCGCCAGCGGGTGCCGGATCCCCCGCCTGCGGCGCGGATCACCGGTCGAGGCGAACACCTCCAGCATGCTGCCGCCGCTCACGCGCTGCAGGCCAGCCGCCCGGGAGGCCAGGACCGCGACCGCTGCCTCCGCAGCCGATCGGGCAAAGGATCATCGACAAATCCCTGTCCTAGCGGGGCCCCGTTGCTTCCTTCGCCGGACACGCCCGCAGTGATCAATATGTGATCACTGCACGCAAAGTGACCGGCCGCACGAGCCCGGTGCCTCCGGCAGCCACAGATCACGCACAGCGGTGGCTACCTGTCGTTACCGAAAGCACAGCTGCCCGGACACCGCCACCGCAGCTCACCCCGCCGGGCGTGCCGCAAGGGCGGGATCGGCGAAGAATCCCTCAAACCGCGGCTGACCTGGGAAGGCGACTTTGCGCCTCACCCTGACGAAGTAGCTGGCTACGACCTTCAGCGCCGACTGGCCGCCTCAGCCTCAAATCCCGACCGCAGTGCAGGCCAGAGCGGCTTGCTGCGGTACGGAAGGCAGTCCTCGGCGTAGTACCACCAGAAGTACCCGCCCACATAGTACGGGATCTTAATTGACAGACCGTAGTAATACCGGATCAGTGACCTGGCGGCCGTCATGGTTTTCCTGGTGGCCGGATTGCTCATGCCGATCTCGCCGAAGCCCAGTCGCGCATGGGGGTACAGGGCGTGCAGCTTCCGGAAATACGCTGTCCAGGTGGCCGCACTCGGCCGGATGCCGTTGCAGTTGTCCTCGTAATAGGAGAGGAAGACGTAGTCAAGTCCGCTTCGGACCGCCCGCGGCACGTAGCGTCGCGAGAACGCAAGAGGGCTCAGTTCGGCTGCCCCGTCGCCGCATCCGACGTTGTAGTAAAGCGTCAGGGCGGTACGACTGCCAGCGTCCTTAATCTCCTGGTATGCAATCGTCAGCTTGGCGCTGACTGTGGAGTACTGCCCTGTCCAGTTGCCATTAACTTCATTTCCGATTTCCCACAGATCGATCTTGTCACCCATGGCCGCGAGGTAGGATTTTACCCTTTTGTCATACGCAGAAATGCTGATATGGGTCTCGTCTGCAGAGTCAAGCAACTCGCCCATCAGGTAGCTCACGGGCCGCAGCTTGCTGACGGCGGCAGCGTAGTAACTCGCCGGTTCCTGCACATCGAGGTAGATGCGAGTCGTAGGCGTCTTTGGCAGGTGCCGCAAGCTCGCGACTATCTGGCTGAGATCGGATACGTCATCCACTGTCACCCCGTACAGCGGGCCTGGCAGCTTCCGAGCGTTCGTGGTGCGCGGCGTCTGCGCCTGTGCGACAGCGCCCCCGCCCGCGGCTGGCCGGACCGCCGACCGTGCCGATGCCCCTGGGCCGCCGGACGCGACGTGAACTGCGAGTGCCGCCATCAGCACCAGTACGCTGGTGCCGATGGTGGTGACGACCGCGGCAGACCTCACGCCGACCCCGGCTCTCCATGGCCTCGGCAGACCATCGGTAGGTAACGTGGGCGAGCCGTCGGCCCGGCTCTTGCTGAGGAATGCTCGCGTTTATGAGGCCGACGGTGACTAGGTTCTTTTTCTGGCTGATCGACCGGACGGCGGCCAGCGTACGCTGACTGCGCCCAGGGCCGGAGGACTACGCTCGGGCCCGGAGAGCTACTCTGGACGTCAGGTGGCAAATTCTCCCGACCAGGAAGCCGCGGTCTCCCGGCGCAGCCGCCGGATGGCGGCGTAGCAGCCGATGACCTGCTGATTCTAAGGGCTCGCGCAGTATTTAGGTGGGTGTGGTCGGGCGTGTCGCGGGGCTGATGGTGGCGAGGTGGGCCGCCGGGCGAGGTGCCAGGTGTGCTGGTCCTTTTCCGCGGCGGCCTCCTCCCGAGTGAAGTCGACCGCCGGCGAGGTGCCCCTGGCCGGGTCCTTTTCCGTCGGTCTCTTCCCGAACAGGGCTGGTAAGTCTCCCCGCACCCTGGCTGTCGGCTTCCGCGCGGGACCCTGCAGTGGATCGTCGGCGCATACACCCTGTTATTCGCAGGGCTGCTGCTGGTCGGCGGCAACCTCGGCGACCGGATCGGCCGGCGCCGTATCCTTCAGGCCGGCCTAGTGCTGTTCGCTGTCACTTCAGTCGGCGCCGCGCTGTCCCGGACGACCGGCGAGCTCATCGCGGGCCGGGCCGCTATGGGCGCCGCCGCCGCGCTGATTTACCCAGCCACTCTCGCACTGCTGACCAACGCCTTCACCGACGCCCGCGAGCGCGCCGCTGCCATCGGCCTGCTCCCGCACTGATGACGACTGTGCAGGTCAGGTCTTAGCGGGCGCTTGTGGTAAGCCCGGAGGAAGCTCACCATAAGCTCCTAAAATAACTCACCGTGGGCTGGATGGAACCAGAGTGCCTTAACCACTCGTAGCGGCCGGTATGGACAATGGGCCGCCACCGGTGCACAGTTGCGGCGTGACGCGTGATCCGGAGGGACGACATGCCTAGATTCATGGATTTCCACGAGGACCTGAAGCTGCCAGACGAAGCCATCGACCAGATAGCCGAGGGAACGCGGGACGGAGCTACCGACGAGTTCGGTGTACGGCAGATTGAGCTCTATCACAACGCCGACGGCAAGGTTTACTGCCTCCTCGAAGGGCCGGACGAGGAGGCAATCCGCAAGCATCACGAGGCGCTGCACGTCCCCTGTGGTGAAGTGCACCGCGTGAACAGCCTGCTCTGACCCAGCGTCCGATCGGCCTCGCAGCGGCGGCGTCATGCTGGCGGCGGACCGCCGGAGACATGCGCGTTCTCATCCGCCCTTGCCTGCCCAGGGCGCTGGAGTGAGCACTGACGGCGCTGGAGTGAACACTGACACGGTGTCGTGGCATATCTGCGCGGTCTCGCTGCCGGACGGTGACGGTCTGGTAGATCGCTGGGTCGACCCGTCAGGCTGCCTTGCGGCGTCCGCGTCCTCTGAACGTCGCCCAGCTGCTGCGCCCCGTGCCCTTGTCGTAGCGCCCATGCGCCCTGACGACACATCCGCGGGTCAAAGCCGGCTCGCAGCCGGGCGCACCATCAGAGAGCCTGCCCGGCCCGTGCGGCCGACCGCTGATCATCCCGAAGAACGGCACCGGGCCGGATCTCGCTGCGCCAGCTGGAGCCATCACGGCACCTACGGGTACCGGCGCATCGCCGTGCAGCTGGCCCGCCAGGGCACCGCGGCCTGAACCGAGCTGGTCCGCAGGCTGATGCGGGTTGAGCTCCGGGCGCGGATTTCATGACAATGAACCGCTCGGCCAATGAGCCGCGGGTCAGTCGCAGGGTGAGGGACTTGACCGCGGCCCTAACCAGAGCGTCGACTTGCGGCAGCGGATGCGCGGCTGTGCGGATGCCGCCGATGGTCTGTCCTGGCGCATGGGAGGTCCGGCATGGCGCGGCGCGTGGATGGCTGGCGGAAACTCGCGGGTTCTGCGTGGGGCCCTCCGATGGACCCGCAGTTTTACGGCGACCTCGAGCTGGACGCGGGCGAGCTGCTGAGCTACATCGAGGAGGTCCGGCGGGGCATCGGCGCGCACATCACAATGACCCATCTCGTCGGCAGGGCAGTCGCGCACGGACTGGCGGCGGTACCGGAACTCCGGGTCCGGCTGGCGCGCGGACGCGAGCACGAGCGCGAAAGCGCGGACGTTTTCTTCATCGTGACGACCGAGGGCGGGCAGGAGCTGACCGGCGTCAAGGTCCGCGGCGCTGACCGCAAGTCCGCTGCCGAGATCGCCCGGGAGGTAAGCCGCCGCTGCGCTGCGATCGAGACAGGCAGCGACCCGGAACTCGGCCGCGGCAAGGCCCTGCTCACCCGCCTGCCGCCGGGGATGCTGCGGGTGGCCTTGCACCTCGGCGCCTGGCTCACATCGGACCTGAACCTCGATCTGAGCCGCCTCGGCATGCCCCGGCAGGCGTTCGGCGGCGCCATGATCACCTCGGTCGGCATGTGGGGAGTCAGCCGCGCGTACTCGCCGCTGGCGCACTACTACCGGGTACCGCTTCTGGTGCTCGTCGGCGCGGTCCGCAAGATGCCGGCCGTCGCCGGGGATGAGGTCGTGGTGCGTCCGATGCTCACGGTGACGGCGACATTCGATCATCGCTACGTAGACGGATTCCATGCGGCGCAGTTCGCCCAGGCCATACGCAGCTACTGCGAGGCCCCGGCCCGCTTCGAACCCGCGCTGCGCAGCGGCGCCGAGGACACCGGCAAGCCAAGCGAGCGCGAGGAGGCGGGAAGCTGACGCCCAGCGCGGTGGTCTCTGTCAGCAGTTGCCTTCAGGCGCCGCCCTCTGCTGGCTCTGCGCGGCGCCTGGGACAGAGCACTCGGTCCCGCATAAGCGGCAGGTCGCGTACGGCGGTGGGTGCTTTCAGCCACCGCCGTTCCAGCAAACGGCAATCATCGGCATAGGCAAGCCGATCGGCGAGATCCGGCCGCTGCGCCACCGGATAGACCCGCGCCCGGGCACCGCGCGCGGGTCAGAGACGATGACGACCGTGTCGAAGGCATCGGCCATCGGCAGTGCCAGGCTCAATCATGACCCGGACGGCCACCTCATGCCGATCTTGTATCTTCACAAATCCAGGATCTTGAGGCGGCCGTCCCGCGTGCGCGAACGCGGCACGCCGGGCACGTCATGATCATCCAGGCGCTGCATCACAGACCCGGACTGTAGTACCGGGCTGTCGTCCGCGCACACGGCCCAATCGCATCGGCGCAATCCAGCCAAGTCACCGGAGCCAGCTCAGCGGGCCTAGTCGCGGGCGCGCACGGCGCATGCATGACCGGATGCCGGCCCGAGGTGGCGGCCGCCGATCCGGCGTGGACAGCGGACCGACTGGGGCCTGCTGCCCGGGCTAGCGGGGTGACCGGCTGGTGAAGGCGGTGATGATCAAGTTGGCCGTGTCATCGTCGTGATGCTCGACGATGAAGGATTCTCGCCGCGCCGGGGATGCGCGCGCTGCGTGCCGTAGGCAGAACGCTGGGACGCCGACGAGATCCCCGGCAAGATCCTGCCCGAGCACTTCTTGCCCTTGAGCCGGAGAGGCTGCCACCATGTAGCCAGCTCGTTTCCGCGCGATGGTCATCGGCAGGAACAGAAACGTTAGCGCGGCTCTCAGTGGGTCGCTGTGGCATCTTCCATATCAGTATTTTTGCGAATATTTCATGGCGCGCCCGGTGATTGCCGCAGACCCCGAGAGGAGTACACCATGACGAGTTTGCCTGCCGCCCCCGGTGACGTTCTGGCCGTGTGGACGGGCCAGGATCTGGCCGACGACCTTATCCGGGTGGGCGAGGCGCTGGAAGGCAAGCCCGCGGTCGCCAATCATGTCGTGGTCATCACCCACCAGGACCAGGTGGGCCGGTGGATGGGGATCCAGGGACAGCCCGGCGGCGTCGGGCCGGTCGACTGCACCCCGTTCCTGTCGGACACCCGGACCGAGTCCAACCATGACGAGCCGAAGCCCGACGACAGCAATCAGCTGGCGACCTTCCTGGCCAGCGCCGCCAAGTCACTGGGCATCTCCTACGACTGGGTCGGCATCGGCGAGGACACGCTGGACGCGCTGCACGTCGAAGACCTCTCCGCGCTGATAGACCCGCTGTGGCGCTGGCCCTCCGACCACAACCTCCTGCCGGGGCACGTGGTCTGCTCGAGCCTCGCCGCGATGCTGTACGACCTGCCGTCGGTCGGATGGGCGCATCCCGACCTCGGCACCGAACGCGAATGCGAGCCAGCCGACTGGTGGCGCTGGTCGCAAGCCCGCGCCTGGCAGGGCGGCAGCACCGCACCGTCTTAGGCAATGATCTAGATCCAGGGCGCCGTCAATGCCCGGTCGTTCGATGCGGCCATCATGCATATCGGCCGCACCGGGCCGCCGTGGTGGCTGTCGATCGAGGACTCCCCCGATCCGGGCCCCGCACGCCCGGCGCGGCACCATGCAGGACCGGAAGCCGGGAGCCTGTCCCGACAGCGAGATCAAGCCGGCGGGGTCGAGCGAACCCGCCAGAACCAGCTGGCTGCATGGCAGGCTGGACCGGTGACTGCCAGGCGTCCTTGGCGGGGAGCGGCGGTGCCGCCAGCGGTAGAGGCGGTGGCCGCTGGCCGGCCGGCCCGGCTGGTGTGGGAGAACGAGCTGGGCGGCCTGACGTTCGAAGTCGGCGCGGGCGCCGATCGGTGCTTCGTGAAATGGGCGCCGGCCGCAAGCGGCATCGACCTGGGCAGCGAAGCGGCCCGGCTGGCATGGGCCCGGCCGCTTACCCCGGTGCCGGAGTTCATCAGCCAGGGCAGCGACGAGGCCGGCACGTGGCTGGCTACCGCCGCGCTGCCCGGCCACAACGCCGTCGCCGACAGGTGGCGGGCGCGGCCGCAGCTGGCGGTGCGGGCCATCGGAGAGGGCCTGCGCGCGATGCATGCGGCCCTTCCCGTGGATACCTGCCCGTTCTCGTGGACCGCGGAAGACCGCGGTGCCGACGCCCGCCGCCGGGCCGGCGAAGGCCGCATCGACCCGGCCTCGTGGCACCCGGTCCATCGGCCGCTCGGCACCAGCCGGGCGCTGGAACTGCTCGCCGGCATCCCGCCGGTCGACCAGCTGGTCGTCTGCCACGGCGACAGCTGCGCGCCGAACACCCTGCTGACCGACGACGGCCGCTGGTCCGCGCACGTCGACCTCGGCGCGCTGGGCATCGCAGACAGGTGGGCCGACATCGCGATCGCAACCTGGAGCGCCGAGTGGAACTACGGCCCCGGCTGGGAAGGCCTGCTCCTGGAGACCTACGGCATCCCGCCCGACCCGGAGCGGACCAGGTACTACCGCCTGCTCTGGGACCTCGGCTAGCTACCGGACGCGAACGACGGGAGCTTGGGCTGGCAGGCCTTCAGCGCGGCTGCCACCTTGGCATTGCCGGGGTTCAGGCCATTCAGGAAGCGGTCCGGGCCGGACGACCCAGGGCTGGGCGGAGCGGTCGGCCGGGCGGACGGGATCGTCTCGCCATGCGAGGACATGCAGCTGCGGAACGCCGCCAATGCCGCGCCGAACCCGCCGCCGAAGCCGCCGCCGAAGCCGCCGCTCGGGCGCAGCGACGCGCATGCCTGCCGGGCCTTTGCGAACGCGGCGCTGCCGCCTGCCGAGCCGCCGGAACCCCCGCCCGCGAAGCCGCCGGATCCGCTGGTCGGACGAGCGGCCGGAATGGTGACGCCATGCTGGCGCAGGCAGCTGTAGAACGCGCCCGCCCCTGAGCTCGCCGAACCTGCCGAGCTCGGCGAGCTGGCGGCCGAGGAGCCGATCAGCCCGCAGCCGGCGGTGAGCAGCAGCACCGCGCAGCCCACCCCGACCGGGCTCAGGGCCCGCAGCGACCAGCTGACGCGAGCGCGCGGCGACGCTGAGCGACGAATCTTCGCACGGAGCACCAAGTTCTCCCTTATCGGTCCGCCCTGGGACGCTCGCGCGAGCCGGCTGCGAGCTGTCCCACGATCCGCAATTAAGACAGAGCAAATTGTGGCGGCCGATGATGAGCGGCAGCTGCGGGTTAGCTGCATGTTTGCCTGGCGACGACCTCCCGCGAACGGGACCTGCCACCGCACGCGCCAGTGCGGCCCGGACCATCCCGGTCCGGTCCGCACTGGCGACCGCCGACTCAGAGCAAGGTGGTGACGGCCTTGACCTCGGTGTAGTTGTTGAGTACCTCGTGGCCCA
>OBLU010002722.1_pt1 | contig 16146 bp, 12 predicted proteins | sample 1518681 | NCBI WGS metagenome assembly OBLU01 (sample SAMEA3539304, study PRJEB22396) | soil metagenome | biome: tundra; feature: field; material: soil | place: USA | collected 2010-05 | depth 0.15 m | reverse complement strand
TCCGGAGAAGGTAGGGAGTTTTTTCGAAGTTATGGTTGGCTGGCTGCGCCGGTGTTCCGGCTTGCCAGCGGAGTAACCGCTCCTTCCAGGTTTCTCGCCGACGCGATTCACGAACGTTTCGGCCTGCCGGTCGGGATCGTCCCTAATATCGTGGACCTCACGGCTTTCCGATACCGTCAGAGGAGCAGATACGTCCCCAAGCTCCTGGTAACACGCCACCTGGAGAAGATGTACGGCGTCGACTCGGTGTTGCGGGCCTTTGGGCGGGTCCAGGAGCGGTCCCCGAATGCCTCTCTCGAAATTGCCGGGACCGGGAGCGACGAACAGCGCCTCCGCGCGTTGGTTGCCGAAGCCGGGCTAAGAAATGTAAGCTTCTGTGGCCACGTGCCGCATGCGGACTTGCCGGCCCTTTATGACCGCTCGGACATCCTGGTCAACGGATCCCATGTGGATAACTTCCCCGGATCGCTGATCGAGGCGTCCGCCGCAGGGTTGGCGGTAGTGTCGAGCAATGCCGGAGGCATTCCGGCCATGTATGAGAACGGCAGGACGGCGATTCTTGTAGAGGCGGGGGACTGGCAGGGCCTGGCGGCGGGGGTCGAGGCTTTGATCGACGATCCATCTCTCGGCGTCCGCCTGACGTCAGCGGCGTTTGAGTTATGCCGTACGTGTGAATGGGAAAATGTTCGCGTATCGCTGTACGAGTCGTATGGATTCATTCTATCGACGGAGAGGGCAGTCGAGCTACCGTGTTTGCCCCTTTGAAGACTGTTCCGATGGCGCGAAATATGACAAGCTTGTAAAGTCGGTAAAATGGTGAGGAATTCTGTTATGAAACTTGCAGTCATTGGTGCGGGATACTGGGGAATCAATCTCGTTCGTGTGTTCCGTCAGTTGGATGCTTTGCATCGAATTTGCGACTTTAGCCCCCTGCGCCTCGAAACACTTCGGCAATTATATCCCGACATACGTTTAGGAAACTCCATCGACGAAGTTGTCGACGATCCTTCCATCGACGGAATCGTTATCGCTACTCCGGCCGATACTCATTACGGCATTGCATCCAAAGCGCTCCTGGCAGGTAAGGACGTGTTTTGTGAGAAGCCTCTGACTCTGCATTGCGGAGAGGCACAAGAACTCACGGAGTTGGCCGCCCGCCTGCAACGCATCCTGATGGTAGGACATCTGCTTGAGTACCACCCTGCGATTACCCGCCTCCAGGAATTGATCGAGCAGGGTGAACTCGGACGGCTGGAGTATATCTACTCAAATCGTCTCAACCTCGGGAAGGTGCGGCGGGAGGAAAATGCACTGTGGAGTTTTGCGCCCCACGACATCTCTGTCATCCTCCTCCTCCTGAAACAGATGCCAATTCAGGTATCCGCTACCGGTGGCACCTACCTCCAGCCGAATATCCCGGACGTCACAGTTTCCACAATGCTGTTCGATCGTGGCGTACGCGCACATCTCTTCGTCAGTTGGCTCCATCCATACAAGGAACAAAAGCTGGTGGTTGTGGGAGAGCGCCGGATGGCTGTCTTCGATGATGTTCGGAAGAGCGAGAAGCTTCAGTTATACGAAAAAAAGATTGAACTCATCGACGGTCAGTTCGTGGCCGAGAAGCCCATACCGCAGCCGGTTGCTTTTTCGCCGGACGAGCCGTTGCTACTCGAGTGCCGCCATTTTCTGGATTGTATGCAGACGCGGCATTCGCCCAAAACGGATGGCGCCGATGCCTGGCGAGTGCTCAAAGTGCTTGAGGCGAGCCAGCGATCCCTTTCCATGAATGGGGAACCTGTACAACTTGAGCCTCATCGCTCTCTGGAGGTAGTCGATGCCTGAGATTCTCCACGCTGTCGATCAGTACCAGCTTCAATGCGTATCGTTGGCCGATGCCAATGCGTCCCTTCTTGCGGAGTGGCAGTCTTTTCGGCACCAGAGCGGATCCGACTCCTGGATGCACGACCCGGAATGGTTGACCGGATACTTTGAAGGACAGACCGCCAATCTACGGCTCTACTCGCTCTATCAATCCGGCTCGCTCGCCGGGATCGCTCCTTTTCTGGTTCGCGACTGGCCGATGATCTGGCACCTGGGTGAAGTCCCGGTGGCTACGTTTCCACTCACCCGCCTGCGCCTTCTGGGCGACAACGTGGCCTTTCCCGAGGACGAACGCGCCTACGATTCGCTATTTACCGCGCTCGCCGCCCCCGGAGGCGGCTTCGATACGCTGTTCCTGGAAGGCATACCGACCGACTCTTATCTTTGGAATTATCTGCACAGCAGCGAAATGATCCGGCGGAACTTCCTTGCCTACGAACCTGAACCCCCAGCGCCTCACCCTATTCTCCGGGTTCAGGGATCGTTCGAGGAGTATATGGGGAAGTACTCCTCCAAGAGCCGGAATACGCTCACCCGAAAGGTGAAGAAGTTCCGCGAAGGTACGCTGGGACCCATGCGGTTCGCCCGGTTCGAGCGCCCCGAGGACGTGCCGCTATTCATGGAACACGCAGTCGAAGTCTCGCGCAAGACCTACCAATGGATTCGCCACCAGCGCGGTCTGAGCGCGACCGAACTCATTACCAAACGATTGCTCTTCGCCGCCCAGCACGGTTCCATGCGCTCGTATCTTCTATACTGCGGGGACAGTCCTTGCGCGTTTCTGGTCGGATACCAGGCCAGCGGGCGCTTTTTGCTGGATGAAATTGGGTTCGACCCCGCATTCGCGAAACATTCCGCCGGCACGGTCCTTCAAATGCTCACCGTGGAAGATCTATTCAAATATAATAGTCCCCGTCTTTTCGACTTAGGCGATTACGGCCGGTATAAGGAAGTGCTTTCTACGGAAAGCTATATGCAGGGTAAGCTCTATCTGTTCCGCCGCGGTCCCTATATGCGCTTTCTCCGGACGGGTCACAGGTCCTGCCAGTTCGTCAGCAGCACAATTGCTTCTACGCTGGACCGCTTCAATTTGAAAACCAAGGTCAGGCAGTTCTTGCGGGGCTGGAAGGCTCCGCAGTAGTCGAAGTTCGAACTTATGAATCCGGCAATGTCATTGAAACTAGCGCAGCAAGCAGCGGAGACGATCGGAGCCTCCAGCGACTACGCGAGCTTTGTCCAAATCGTTCGCAAGATGTATCCCTGGATGTTCGATCGGCCCGCGTCCGTGGTGGACCGGGATTACTTGCGGGTGGTCGACCATCATTTGAAGCATCTCATGCCTCAGATCCAGCGCTATGTAGCTCCCGGTACGCGCCGGGTTCTCGACTTCGGGTGCGGGTCGGGCGGCTCGGCTATCGCGCTGGCGATGGTCTACCCCGACCTCTCCTGCTGCGGCACGGACATCGACGAGGGCGCGATTGAGGTTGCCAGGCACCGGGCAAAGCTGTATGGCGTCGAAGATCGCTGTGCATTTCATTGTGTCGCGGCAGGCGAGCCCTTGCCGTTCGCCGACGGCTCTTTCGATTTTTGCCAGTGCTCCTCGGTGTTGGAATACTGCGATTTCCCTGTAATCCGGAGATTTTGCATCCTGGAGATGGTCCAGCTTGTACGCCCGGGTGGCTTGCTGTTTTTTTCGGTGCCCAACCGCCTTTATCCGTTTGAAATTCACACTCGAAAGTGGGGATGGAACTACTTTCCGAAGTGGCTCAATGCCCGCACCCTGGACTCCAGTTTCTGGGAGGTCCGTAAGCTCGCTCTGCCCAATGTCCTGAAACTGCATCAGACTCCGTTGGTTCAGTTGGTGCGGCCGTGGTCGAACTTCTGTGTGAAGAAAGTATGACACTGCTTACCCTGGCAGACAGAATCGGGACCCACTGGCGCCGCCGCGGCACTCTTGCCACCCTGCAGTTTCTGGCGAGCCGGATTGTAAGGCATCAGCGTCACGTAGTAATTGAAGTAGTACGCGACGCCGTTTCGTCGGCGAGGATTTCAAAGAGGTAAGTCCATGTTCGAGATAGACCAATACGAGGCCAGCCTGCACACGGAACAGCCATTGCGTGCCGTGGCACCTTATATTCCAAGTGACGACGTTGCCGAGATGTCTTTTCTGGTATGGGGTGAACATTGCATTGAGTGCGCTGCTCCCGCGTGCTATCAGACTTGCGATCTTTACGAGCCCCGGCCGGACAGTCGCTGCCGCCGCTTCAAATACGGCATCTATCAGAATCGGCACTTCGCCTCGTTCCGGGGCTATGGGGCCGAGGTCGCCTTCAAGAAGTGGGCAGTGTTTCAAGCCACCGGAAATACCGCCATGTCACCGAAGTCGAGCATAGTTCGGCAGGAACGCCTCGCTGTCGTCGCTGGACGCATCTTGAGCGCCATAGGCCCCTTGATCGGCCGCATCACACGCGATGAACGGTGGCAGTATCCCATCTTTGGAATGTCGCGGCGGTTTTCGAACTGGCTGCATCGCCGCAACAAAGGGCGCACCAAACCCGATGCATTTCTGCTCGAAGTTTATAACCCCGGTACGGAGCCCGTCCGGATGCAGTTTGGGATGGAATATGCTCCCCGAGCCCGGCACCGCCTTTCGGAGATTGTGCAGATCCGACCTCGCTTCCGGACCACAATTACTCTTGCCCCCGGCTATTCCCGGCACGAATTCGACCGCAGGCTGTTTGAGAGTTTCACCGAGACCGGTCTGGAGTTCAATGTCGCCTTGACCCCGGAGGCCGATGCTCACGCCCGGCTCGTTTTTCTCTCGGCGGATTTCATTCGCTACCGCAGCCGGAAAACCTCCATCGCCAAGGACCCCGATGTCAAATGCGTGGTATGGGATATCGATAACACGATTTGGGATGGCATCCTCGTGGAGGATGACGATGTCCACCCGAAAGAAAATGTTAAGCAGATTCTGCAAGCGCTCGATCAACGAGGCATTCTCTGCAGCATCGCCAGCAAGAACAGCCACGAGGTGGCTTGGTGCCGCCTAGAGCAACTGGGACTCTCCGAATACTTCCTTGTCCCACAGATCAACTGGTTGCCAAAAAGCGAAAATATCCGGAGGATCGCCAAGCATCTGAACATAGGCCTGGATACGGTGGCCTTCGTGGACGACAATCCGTTCGAATTGAACGAAGTGAGTACGGCCGTTCCGGAAGTAGCCTGTATTCATGTCAAAGACGTCGACGGGTTGCTCGGCGGCGAGCGGTTTCAAGGGAGCAAGACGGCGGATTCCCAAAACCGCCGGCGCTACTACCAGGAGGCCATCAGCCGCGAAGAGGCCCAAGCGGACTTCGGCCACGACTACCTGCGCTTTCTGACACATTGTGAAATTCAACTGGAAATCCGAGGATACAGCGAGAAGGATTTCGACCGCGTCGCAGAGTTGGTACAGCGCACCAACCAGTTGAATTTCTCCGGGCGCAAATACGAGCGAGACCGTTTGCGCCAGATTCTGGACGACACTAGCCTCGAGAAGTATGTTCTCTACTCTTCGGACAAGTTCGGGGCCTACGGCCTGATTGGCTTCGGCATGGTCCGCCACCCTGCGGGCGTGATTGAGATCCAGGATCTGATGTTATCCTGCCGAATCCAAGGCAAACTGATCGAGCACGCATTCTTCGATCACCTGGAGATGCATCACAACCGGGAGAACGTCCCGAGCCTGCGAGTGAACTTCATCGAGACCAAGCGCAACCAACCGGCGAGGCTGGCCTTGGAAGCGGCTGGCTTGCAGAAACTGGAAGGAGAAGACGGCTATGCCAGGGCGATTCAGCCCGGCCGCGCCGGTTCTGGGATTGTGCGCGTGACTTGTGGCGCCTGTAGCGAAGTCGTAGCCACACAAGCCGTGAAGTGAACACCTGGATTGTGCTGAATTGCCGTGTGTACCAAAAGCGAATCGAACCTTCCGGCGCCGGCCGGAGACTCACTCTGCTTTGAGCAGACGCATCATGCTGGAAGACAAACTGCGCGTTTACATCACCGTCGATACAGAGACCTCCATGGGAGGAGCATGGACCAACCCAGCCTACTCTCCCCTCCCCCTCTCGGGTCCGGTTTTCGGCGAATTCCGGGCGAAGTTTTACGGCGTTCCGCTGATCATGGACATCCTGGAAGAATACGGCCTTCGTGCTACGTTTTTCACAGAGGTTTTTTGCGGGCACCATGTTGGTTATTCCCAGGTGGAAAAGGTGCTGCGGCTGATCGCGGACAGGGGACACGATCCGCAGCTTCACTTACATCCGATCTACCACTTCTACCGTGAGGCGCTGGCGGGCCGGCCCCGGCGCGAGATCGATCTTATGTTCCAACTGCCGGAGAACGAACAACACCACCTGATTGGTGAGGGCGTCGCCCTCTTCCGTAAGTTGAGCGGTGTATCGCCGCGCGCCTATCGGGCGGGCTGTTATGGCGGTTCGGAGATTACTCTAGGCGTTCTGAAGTCCTACGGTATTCAAATCGATTCCAGCTACAACCTGGCATATCTGAATAGCACCTGCGGCTTCAAGACTCCCTTGCTCAACGCACCGGCGATGATCGACGGGGTTTGTGAGTTTCCCGTAACCGTTTTTCGTGTAGCCGGTTCCTCGGGCTATAAACCGCTCGAGATTTCCGCCGTGTCAGTGGCCGAGATATTGGGCACGATCCGTCAATTGCGGCAGGCCGGATGCCGCGACGTGGTGCTGGTGCTGCACTCCTTCAGTCTCCTCAAGAATCTAGGAGTCCGGTACGAGGGATGCCGCCCCGATCATATCGTTATCCGGCGCCTCAGGAAACTTTGCGCGGCGCTCGCCTTGCTCAAAGACGAAGTCACCGTGACCGCTTTAGGGAAGGCGGATGTGCGCGCCTGTTCTTCGGGCCAGCCGCAGACCGTGCCCACTCTCGGAGTTCTGCGGCCCGCCTTTCGAAAACTTGTCCAGGGGGTCAATCGCTTACCTTGGATTTGAGGTCTATTCCCGGAGAAGAAAGCCAGATCGTTCCGGCCGGCGATTATCGAACTATGTTGCGCATCGGGCAAACAGTCGCTGTTGGGTTCCGCGAGGTCCGCTCCCACTTACGGCAGGACGGCTTCCGCCGGACGCTGGCGGCCGCCTTGTCGACGGCCATCTCCCCGGTCGTGCGCCGCCGGGACCGTTTGATTTGGGAAATGAAGCTCGGCCCTCGTGACCCGAGCCTCTGGGAGCCCGGCGAGAGGTTAATGATTCTGGGGCCGGAGAATATCGGTAAGGAACTAAGCGACCGCCTCCGCTCGTTTCTAGGAGGGTCGGCCGCCGCGGCGGAGATCGAAGGCGTGCGTGGCGGGGACCGGCTGTTTGTCGTCGCTACCGAGACGGACTTTCTGGCCTGCAGCTACATCTTCTTCGATACCACCAACGAGACACGCCGGCAGGCCCGTATCTACGGTGAGCGACAAGACACGCCCGTTATCGGGATGTCGTTCACGTCACCAGCCGCCAGGGGCAAGGGTCTGTATCGCCGTATCCTGAATGAGATGTTTCAGTATCTCGCACACATGAATTGCTGCCGGGTTGTCTGCGAAGTCCACCCCGGCAACACACCCTCGAACAAGGCAAGCCGGGCTGCGGGAATGCGAGTCTGCCGTGAGTTGCGCGATTGGGCCATACTGAATAAACTGTTTATCCAGCGGGTGACAGAGGGCGGTAAGTCGCGATGGCGGGTACTATGGGTGTAATGCGCGAGGAGATCGGGCATCCATGAGTCGCACCATTTACCGTTTGCTTGCAAGCGCCGGTACCGACAAGCTGTTCTGGAGATTGGATGCCCGGCGGCTGAGAATTCTCTGTTATCACGGCGTCTGCCGGAACGAAGTGAAGGGGACGAATTGGGTGCCCGATTGTTTCGTTACCCTTTCTGCGTTTGAGCGCCAGATGCAGTACCTGAGCGCGAACGCCAGGGTTCTGCCGCTGGCCGAAGCTGTTGCACGGCTGCGCGACGGCACATTGCCGGCCCGCTCGGTCTGCATCACCTTCGACGACGGGTACGCTAACAATCTGCATCTCGCCTATCCGGTGCTTACCAGATACGGCCTTCCGGCCACCGTTTTCCTCTCAACGTCCTACGTGGAGTCTGGCGGTTTTTTCCCGTTTGTGAAGTTCAAGCTGATACAACTCAGCCTGGGAGGGGATGCGGCGCGGCAGTCCCTGCTGGATTACAAATCGGCCCCGCTCGACCTTGTACTGAAGTGGGCGGACCAATGGTGGGATAAAATTGAGGCCCAACTTACGGAAGAGCAGCACGAGACGTTGCGGCCACTCACCATAGAGGAGGCTTGCGCTTTCAAGCCGGAGCTGGTCGAGCTAGGCGGGCACAGTCACACCCACTGCATCTTCGGGAATGAGAGCGAGTCACGCCGCCAGCAGGAGATACTCACGTGTCTCCTCGCCATCACCCGATGGACGGGGCGGCTGGTGCGGCTGTTCGCCTATCCGAACGGACAACAGGGGGATTTCGGCCCATCGGACCAGGAGATTCTTCGGGTCCAGGGGATCGTCGCGGCGGTTACTGGTATCGCCGGCGCCAACGGACCGGGCGGCGACCCGTTCGCGCTGAGGCGGTACCCGGTGGGAGTTTATCACGACCAGGATGGGTTTCGCGCCGAACTTTCGGGATTACGCACCGCAATCTTGAGGATGACTTAGGGGACGAAATGATGAGAGCTGAATTAGTGAACCGGCGGGAAGATATTCAGGCGCTGCAGGGCCGCTGGAATGAATTGGCCCTGAATGATCCGCGGGATGGGTTCTTCCGGACTTTCCAGTGGTATTCCTCCTGGATCCACCACATTCGGACGGACGCCGAGCCTTTCGTAATCGTAGTAAGGGATGAAGCGGGCGTAATCGTTGGCCTTGCGCCCCTCTGCCGGATGAGTTACCGCGATCATGGCTTCCGGTTGATTGGCGTATCCTCCGCTGGCCGAGAGGTGGTGTCCGGAGATTTCCTCGATTACTTGTCCGTGGTGGGCCGGAGGCAAGAACTCTTGGATTCCATTATGGCTTTCCTTTGGGAGGTGCGGTCCGAATGGGACATCCTGATCGCCGGCGAGCTATCCGAAGGCGGAGACCTGGACCGCACGGTCGAATGCTTCGCTGCGAAGCAGGGTTTGCCTATTCGGCGGCAGGAGGAAAGAATCTGTCCCTACATCGAATTGCCCTCTGACTTCGAGAATTACCTGCGTACCCTAAGCCCGAAAATGCGCTATGAGATTCGGCGGGACACGCGCGAACTCCTCGAGAAGCGCGGCGCCAAAGTTCTTGTACATAGCAATGCGGCGCAGATGGGTGAGAACCTCGAAACACTCATCCAACTCCACCTGGCTCACTGGCAGCGCGTCAGCGAACCTGGCACGTTGGGCCGACCGGGGTTTGGCGATTTCCTGAGAGAGGTCTGCACCGCGCCCCCGCCGAGCGCCGCCATCCGGCTCTATGTTCTCGAGTACGAGGGGAAGCCGGCGGCGGCACTCTTGGCTTTTTGGTTTGGAGAAAACGCGCTCTTCTATCAGACCGGATGGGATCCCGACTCTCCAGTGGCGCGTATGAGTCCCGGCATGGTATTGGTGGCGCAAAGCATCCGCGATGCCATCGAAGGGGGGCTTCGATATTTCGATTTTCTGCGCGGCGACGAGCCGTATAAATGCCGTCTGACGAAATCGTCACGTAAAACGGTCACCCTGCTGGTGGCGCGGAGTTTTCTGGCAAAGGAGTACCTTCGGGTTGCCCGCTTGAAGGACTCCGTAAAGCGGCTGCTCACCGACAACGGGGTCGCGGAACCGGTTTCCTGAGACGGCCGGCTCCCAGCAAAAAACAACGCGATGGCGATCCGGATCTTACACATTATCGACACCCTGTTGGGCATGGGAGGAATGGAGAAGGGTGTTGTCAATCTGATCCGCCGCATGGACCCGGACCGCTTTGAACACGTCCTTTGCGTGCTCCGCAGCCTGGGATCGCTAGCGGACTCGATCCCCGCAGGCCGTGCCACGGTGGTCTGTCTGGGTGAGACAGGCTCTGGTATGAGGTTTCAGGCGCTGACTCTGGCGCGCCAGATCCGGGCTACCAAACCCGATATTGTCCACTCCCGCAACTGGGGCACGATTGAAGCGGTCTTTGCCGGCCGCTGTGTTGGATCCAGCGCAGTGGTCCACAGCGAACATGGAATGGAGTCCTGCTCTCCCGTGGAGCCAATGCGCCGCCGTTGGTTACGCCGCCTGGCGTTTCAACTCGCGGACCGGGTTCTTTGCGTGTCTTACCACTTACGCGACCATCATGCGCTTAATACCGGCTTTCCCGCGCCGAACATCTCCGTCATCCACAATGGAGTCGACACGGACCTGTTTCGCAGGCGGCCCGAAGAACGCGTTCACACCCGCGCGCGATATAGGCTCGCTCCCGACGAATTCTGCATCGGAACGGTGGGTCGGCTGGAGCCCATCAAGGATATGCTCACCCTGCTACGTGCGGCCGTCGAATTTCCGGATTCGCTGAAGTGGCGCGTGCTGATTGCCGGAGAAGGCAGCGAAATGCCTGTGTTACAGCAATTCCTCCGCGATCGGCCGGAGATGCGAAACAACATCCAATTTCTGGGAGAAATTCAGGACGTGCCCGACTTTCTCAACAGTCTCGATGTGTACGTGCTCCCTTCTCTCTATGAGGGCATCTCCAACTCCCTCCTGGAGGCTATGTCGAGCGGATTAGCGGTCGTGGCATCGAGCGTCGGCGGCAACACCGAAGTGGTGGTGGACGGCGAGTCCGGATTACTGTTCCCGGTCGCCCAGTCCTCGGTTCTAGGGGAACGGCTTTTGATGCTTCATCGCGAGACCGACTTGCGGCTGCGCCTGGGGTGTCAGGCGATGCACCGGGTGAAGGAATCCTTTTCGCTCGAATCCATGGTTCGGGAGTACGAACGGATGTACAGCGGTGTAATTGCCAAATGAACTATCACGAGCCGCCGATGTAGTCGTCGTACCGCGAGTGGTCGAATCGGTGATATGCCCACATTGCGTCCGCCCATTCGGTCCGCAGCAACAGGCTTCGCTTCCAGCCGTGAATCGGGCGGATGCGGTGGTTCCGCGTAGCCGTTTCATTGAACTCGCGGATGGCAAGTAATTCGCCCACGTCTTCGCAGTAGTATTGCTGGTCCCCGCTCATGATGTCGTCGAAATAGGAGAGTACCCGCGGCAGGTACTGGCTGTCGGGACCCTGAAAGATGCGAAACGCGGCCATCGTGGATGTGTAATAGTCGAGGTCGAAGGAGATGAAGCCGATGGGCGGAAACCCTGCCGCCTGAATGAACTTCGGCACCGTCTCTCCCACGTCGCCGAGAATCAGCCGAGCAGTTGGTAGGCGGCGGCGTACGGTCGCTACATCCATCTTGTAGAGACCGCGTCTCCACACACACGGCAGATCACGATAATCTCTATGCGTGGGTAAGCCCTCGCCGCTGTCGAATCCGAAAAGTTCGATTCGAAGTCCAATTTTCTTCCTGATCTCGCGCGCCAAGTCCTCCATTACCGCCAAACCATCCCCGTGCGCTACGCCGAATTCGATGACGCTGATGGCCGGCAAGCCCAGTTTCAGGCCAAGCATCGCGGCCTCGTACATTCCATGGGCGTACCAAGGCCGGTCGAACGCATCGAACGCCAGGCGAAACTCGAAGGACCCCAGCGAGAACTTTTTCAAGAATGCCCGCATCAGTGTCTCGGGCTCTAGAATAGCTTTGGCCATTTTGGCGCTGAGTGGAATGATCATCGGGTCACCGGCACGGCTCCCGGAGTCGAAGCGGTTCTAACCTGGATGTGCGCGGCGGATGCCGTTTCTCGCACGAACCACGAAAATGCTTCGCCTCGCGTCTCGGGTCGTTTCTCAATCAGCAATTCTAACACCAGACTCCGCGCTGGAATTGCGCCGGGAAAAGTATTTCCCAGGCTGCCTACTGACCCGTGTTACACGCGCCGCCGAGGGCGGCGACGATCACACGTTGCACGTCGACCACGTTGCACTGTCCCGCCTGCTGTAAAGCCGCTGTTCCGCAAGGCGTTATTCCCAGCGACTGGCTGATGGCCGCTTGTACGTCGGCGACGTTTACCAGCCCGTCGTTATTCACATCGCAAGGATTTCGAAGAGGCGTCGCGGACAGCGTCAGCTTGTAGGCGTCCAGAGTAGCCAAACTAACGACGGCATAGGCATTCAAACCGCGGAAGTATTGGAAACGGCCGAACGTCCCGGTTGTACTGACGAGGGTGTTGGTCGGTCCGTTTGGAAACGTCTGCGCGGTGCAGGTCTTCTGGTCGGAATCGAACACGTAGACGGTGTTGCCCACATTCGGCCATCCGACAATGCGGTCCAACACCGGATCGTAGGTCAGCCCAGGATAGGTGGCGCCGGCCAAGGCGTCGCAGCCGGTGACTTGCGAACTCCAGTCCTGCACCGTGAACGTACCGCTCGAAGAGATATCGACTGCAACGACACGAGGAGTCGAACTCTGATACTCGGTGCCCATGAAGATAAAGCGCTTCCGCTTGGGGTCGATGACTCCATAAGCCGTGTATGGAACGTGCTGACCGCTGGAGAGCAGCGTATAGGTGTTGCTGGCCGGATCGTACCGGAGAAAGGCATCGCTGCTCGTGCAAATCACCGTCTGGGTGTTCGGATCATAGCCGCAGATCGCTTCGCCCGACCAGTACGCACTCGCGGGATTGTACCCGTTGACGGGATCCATCGCCCGCCAGGTCGGAGTTGCCTGGGAAACGTTCAGCATGTAGGTGCGGCCCGAGAACGGTCCTCCGCAAGGGGCCGGAGCTCCGCCAAAAGAAAACATCTGGTCTTGCACCGGCAGGTACACAAGGCCGCCGTAGGTGTGCCGGGAAACGGGCGTACCGTCCACCACATTCGAGTCCGGACATCCCGAATTCTGGGTGAAATCGCTCGGGTTGGTCAAGCGCGTCAGGGTCGGAGATGGGATTCCGAGATTGAGAGAGTAAACCTCGTTGCCAGAATAGTCAACATGTCCACCGCCCCAAATGACAAGCCGGTTTCGAGTCGTGTCGGCCACGGCGCCGCTCCACGCCGTGATGACTGCGCCGCACTTGTTCGCGAAAGCGTAATTGATGCCGCCGAATGAGTTAGCGGGACAGACGCTCTTTAGTTGAGTATTCGTCAGGTCCTGCCACCCGGCCCCGCTCGATGGCGCCGGCGCCGTGGCAAAAGTGAAGTCCGCGGAACTGGCCAGATTGCCCCGGCCGTCTCTCGAGAGCACCTGATACTGGTAAGTGGTGGAGGGAGAAAGGCCGGACAGTGCGACCACGTGGGCCGTGACCAGCGTAGTCCCGAGACTGCTGATGAGGCCGTAGGCGGCGGTCGTTCCGTAAGCCACCTGCGAATCGGAAGCCGTATTCGTAGTCCAAATAATGGACACGCTCGATGCCGTGCTCGAACCGGCCGAAACTCCGGAGATTACCGGCGCAGCCACGGCGTTGTTAATGGAGACCGACACCGATGCGGTCCCGGTATTTCCTGCGCTGTCGGTCGCGATCGCCGTGAGCGTGTGCAGCCCATTGGCATACTTCGTCGTATCCCAACTGAGGATATACACGGGGCCAATCGTGGCCGAAGATCCCAGGTTCGTGCCGTCCACCTGGAACTGAACCCCCGTGACACTAAGCGTTCCCGATGAGGTCGCGGATGCGGATACCGTAGCTGTCCCCGACATCGTCGATCCCGTCGTGGGCGCAGAGATCGAAACCGCAGGCGGAGTAGCTGACGAAGGCTGTGTCTGCTCGATTGCCCCCATCGACGGCGCACTTGCGAACAGGTGGCCGAACAGATCGTAGGACGGAATGCCGGCCGTCGTTCCCGTATGGAGCGCCGGTGAGGTGGAACTCAGGCCAAGGTTAAACGACGAAGGAGAACTAAAATATGTCGGCGATGCGGCCACAAACTTTGGATCGGCATTGATGCAATTGGTGAGGGTGATGCTGACAGTCGAAGCGTTCGCACAGGTATACGTCTGGATTCCAAACCCAGCATGAGGCCCGTAGCCGATCACGCCGTTGCCGTGGGTGCTGTCACTCTGCCACGCCACAATGGAATCAAACGTGGAACTCTGCGGCCACCCCGTACTCCCGTCCGAGAACACGATGGGCGGATAACGATTACTTCCGTCCGAGTTGTTCACTGCGATGATGTTTCGGTAAGTGTTCCTGCCCAAGTCTGTGCCGAGGCACGTAGCCGAAGTGCAGCTTGCCTGACGCTCTACCCAGATAGCTGGAACGCCAACGGTGGGAGTGCGATCATGCGCTGCCGATGTACCATAGTGGGTGAAATTCTCGATCAGGTTTCCGGTCTGGTTGTGAGGACACCCGGCACCAAGGTTCTCAGGACCACACGTGCACACTTGGTTTTGCAGAGGCCCGCATTGAACTAACCCCTCGCTCCCGGCATAATTTGAAATTGCCAAACCACCGCTGGTACCGCCAGCAAAAGAAAGATTCGAGCGAAAGAATGAATTATGCACTCCGTTTTGCCAGTCGTAATTAGCTAACAGATTGGCATAGGAAATGTTCTGATCCATCACAACGTTGGTCTGGTTCCCATTGATGTGCATGCCGTTCCATGCGTTGTTATAGGTGATGCAGCGGCGGATTGTCAGATTTGAAGAAAGCGCGTTGCCCTTCGCTCCTATGTAAATCCCGTGCTGCCCCCCACCGGACTGGTCATGAAGAACCGAGTCCTCCACTAGTATATTGTCATAGCCAGCGAGCAAGATCCCCCACAGCCCGCAGGAATAGGCTTCCACATGACGGATGGCGACGTCGTGCAAAGTATTGGCACTCAATCCAAACGCGCTCGTTCCCCCATTTATGCAGGCGGAACCAGCTCCGGTGAAGCGTAGGCCATCTATCGTGATCCAGCTTCTATCGAGAAGCACAGCACCAGATGACCCCGAAGACGTGGAGTCTATTACGACCGACTCTCCAGGATAGGCCATTGCGATGATCGGGGCTAACGCTGTGCCATTGATCCCCGGAGTGAACCGGGCGGAAATGCTGGTGTAGGTCCCGGCACGGTATACTACCATGTCCCCGGCAAGCAAATGGGTTGATACCGGGGAGAACGTGAGGCATGGCGAACCAAACCCCACCGGTGCATTCCCCGACAGACACTTGCTGTCGTCCCCAGTCGTTGCGATATACCAGATCCGCAAGGGAGCATACCCAAGATGGTTCAGAAAACCGGCCAGCGTGCCCCATTTCGTGATTGCCTGTGCTCCCGTCTGAACCGTTGGATCTGTGTCGTCGGCATCTGGCCCTAGGCATCCAGGACCCGTCCCATATCCGTCACCGTCGCGGTCCACGCAAGTTATGGTGGAAGCGCCGAGGCCATTGAGCCCCGGAAATGTGGCACTCTGAGAGAACGCCAGCATGCAAAGTGTCAATAGAATTGTGGTGCAAGAGATCAGACGAAGCATGGTTACCGCACCACCAAAACAATGCTTCCGCTATAATTGAGTTCGGAAGTCCCTCCGGGAAGTGCGGTCGGCCCTGTTGCCCAGAGCCAAACCCGTCTCGAAACTCCGGAAGTCGGCGCAAGCGAGGAACGTGCGTAAATCATAAGCTATTGTATGGTCACAAGCGTTTGAACGTCAACACTGAAAAAAGCCCTACTTTACTAGATAACTATCGTTAGTACCTCGCGGAGTTGCTCGGGACGCTTGAGCCTCGGTGGGCAAAACGCCCGCGCCGCGGGGGGGGAAAGCGCGGCCGTCAGTAGCGGCGAGCCTGCCTCAAACACCTAAAATTCGAGATCCTTCCCCCCTCCGTACCCCGTATTTGGCGTGGTCTGTTTCCTGGAGAAAGAGGGGCAAACCTGACTGCTTACACTACCGGGCCACCGCGGTGGGCAAACGACCCGCGCCGGGTGACGGGCCGAGGCGGTGCGGCCGGAGGGAACGGCGCCGTCAGCTAATCTATAATCCAATCCCGACAGTTGCAACTCAGCCAATCTTCAGTTCAGGTTCATGTCGAAGCGAAGGTCTTGGGGCGTCAACACCGGTAATTACATACAAAATGACAGGGCCCCGGGACCGAACTACCGGGTAGTAGCCCAGTCCATCAATGACCGCCAAGGGGGAGGACCGTAAACTCGTCAATCACATCGTCAGAACTGTTGTAGCCACCGCTGTTCTGAT
>OBLU010002721.1_pt1 | contig 16147 bp, 15 predicted proteins | sample 1518681 | NCBI WGS metagenome assembly OBLU01 (sample SAMEA3539304, study PRJEB22396) | soil metagenome | biome: tundra; feature: field; material: soil | place: USA | collected 2010-05 | depth 0.15 m | reverse complement strand
GAGCCGCGCGCGTAAGCAAGCGGTTGTGGCGCAAACAATAACGTCGCCATGTTTAGCAGCGGGAATCCAGGCGCGGGCCGGTCGTGCCCAAGCGACGACCGGCCTGTCGCCGGACTTCCGACCGAGCGTCTCGCGGGCTCGCCGCGTCTCTTGGTATCTTATTGACTTTAGATTAGTTAGTACTGGTGAGCCGGGCGGGACTCGAATCCGAGCAACCGTGCGAAGCGCCCTTGCCTGTGAAACAATCAGGTCATGAAGCGACCATTCGCTGCGACCGTTTGGCGTGAGAGGAAGTGGTACGTCTCCCACTGCTTGGAACTCGACGTCGCCAGCCAAGGCGAGACCGAGGAAGAGGCTCTTGCCAACCTGAAGGAAGTGCTGGAACTGCACTTCGAACCGCCGCAAGCCACTTGACCGTCTCACGCCCTACCCTTCAGTCGGCGATCAGGCCCGCTCTGACCGCGGCTGCCGCTCCTGCGCCAAGCGCTCCGCCAAGAACACCCTGAGCAGAGACTGATACGGAACGTCGCGCCGATTCGCCAGTACCTTGAGACCCTCGATCCTGGCGACCGGAAGCCGCAGGGATATCGTCCTCAGAGAAGGTTTGAGCTGAACGAGTTTCTTACGCTTTCCCGATGGCCAATCCACGTACTCCGTCGAATCCGCGGTGGCCCAAAATTTCCTTTCGGCGTCTTCGTTTTTGAATTCAGGAAGTTTCTTCTTCATATCTCTCGTAGGTCTTGTGGGGCTCCCGGAAACGACGCGCCCCTTGAGTTTACGCCAATCGCCCCCCCATCCGTGCGAAAATGGAGGCATGGAGAAGCCACTCGCCAGCGGGCCCGCCGAGTTGTTTGCGCGAATCGACAACCAGGCCGTGAACAACGCCGCGGCCGCCGCTTCCGAAGGCATCGTGCTGACCAAGCTCGACTGGGCGGTGAACTGGGCGCGCAAGAATTCCATCTGGCCCATGACGTTCGGGCTGGCCTGCTGCGCCATTGAGATGATGTCGATGAGCGCTTCACGGTTCGATATCGCACGTTTCGGCGCTGAGGTCTTCCGCGGCTCGCCCCGGCAATCCGACCTGATGATCATCGCGGGCCGGGTCTCCAACAAGATGGCCCCCGTCATCCGCCATTTGTATCAGCAGATGCCGGAACCGAAGTGGGTGATCTCGATGGGCGCCTGCGCCACCTCCACGGGCGTTTTCAATAACTACGCGCTGATTCCAGTGAACCAGGTGATTCCCGTCGACGTGTACGTGCCGGGTTGCCCCCCGCGCCCCGAGCAACTCATCTACGCCCTCATGCTCCTGCAGCAGAAGATCCAGGACCAGAGCGGCACGGTCAAACAGGTTCTCAACCTGGCGTAGAGTGGCCCTGGCCGCTTCGCTATACTTCTCCTATGCTGGCGTCCCAAACGAAATGGATCCTTGCTGCCATGCTTCTGGCGCTCCCTGCGTGCGCCGCCGATCCGCTGAAGCCCACCCAGGAGGGACTGGTCTATGGCGAGGCCGATGGCCAGACGCTCACCATGGACTATTACGCTCCGAACGGGCCGGGTGTTCATCCCATCGCCATCATCATCCACGGCGGCGGTTATCAGCGCGGCGACAGCAAGAGCGGCAGCGAGGCCTATTGCGCGGACTTCCTGGCGCCGGCGGGATATGCGGTGTTTTCCATCAATTACCGCCTTGCGCCCAAATACCCATATCCCTACATGGTTTACGACGTCGAACGCTCCATTCGCTACCTTCGTCATAACGCCGGGAACTGGAACGCGGACCCTGGGAAGATCGCGTTAGTCGGTGGTTCCGCGGGCGGATTCCTCAGCAACATGGCGGGTCTGCTGGGCGCGCCCGGCGATCCCAAAGCCAAGGATCCCGTGGACCGGGAAAACGCCAAGGCGCAGGCCGTGGTCACCCTCTTTGCGCAAAGCAGTTTCGCCACGGTTCCCTTGAATGCGGATGTGCATGCGCTGCTCGATCCCCTGATTCGGCAAAAAGGCGAGCGGGAAGCTCTCAAGGAAGCGTCTCCGATTACCTACGTCACGAAGAATGCGCCGCCGTTTCTCCTGATTCAGGGCGACAAGGACGAGTACATTCCGTTTACCGAATCCACCAATCTGCAAACCGCGCTGAGGAATGCCGGCGTGAAGTGCGATATCATCCGCATTCCGAACGGCACGCACGGCACGGGAGGCTGGTACGCGATTCCGGACGTGCCCGATTGGGAACGGCAGATGACCGAATGGCTCAATACCACGCTCCGGCACGAAGGACCGGTGGGAGAAGGCATCCGCAAACGCGAACCCAGACGTTCCCAACTGTAACGGGAGGCACGATGAAGCTTCGCAAGCATGCTCTCTGGCGCCGGCAATGCGCCTTCCTATTCGTCACCGTACTCGGAGTCCAAAGCATGGCGGCCCAGCAGATACGCTACGAGCAGCTACGCACAGCGAACGGCGTTCTGGAGGGCGTGGTCAGCCCGGATGGCAAAGTCCGCACCTTCAAAGGCATTCCTTACGCCGCGCCGCCGGTTGGCCCGTTGCGTTGGAAGGCGCCGCAGCCGGTCGCGGCCTGGACCGGAGTCAGGAAAGCCGCCGACTATCCGCCGCGCTGCATGCAAGGGCCAATCTATCCGGACATGATTTTCAACGACGCGGGACCCAGCGAAGACTGCCTGTATCTCAACTTGTGGATGCCGGCGGCCCCCACGCAAGCGAAGCTGCCGGTGATGGTCTGGCTGCACGGCGGCGGCTTCATCGCGGGAGCTACTTCAGAACCGCGCCAGGACGCCGGGAACCTGTCGAAAAAGGGCGTCATGGTGGTCACGCTCAACTACCGGCTGGGCATATTCGGGTTCTTTTCGCATCCCGATCTCGCCAAGGAATCGGGCCACAAGACGTCGGGCAACTACGGGCTCCTGGACCAGGTCGCTGCCCTCAAATGGGTCAAGGAAAACATCGCCACGTTCGGCGGCGATCCGGTGAACGTCACGATCTTCGGCGAGTCGGCCGGGTCTTTTTCCGTCAGCGCGCTGATGGCGTCCCCGCTGGCGCAGGGCTTGTTCCAGCGCGCCATCGGCGAGAGCGGCGCGTTCTTCGGCGATTCGCTGAAGTTGAAGCCGCGTGCCCGGACGGAAAAGGCGGACGGGGAATTCGCGAAGTCGGCGCTGGGAACGGCTTCCCTCGCGGCGCTCCGGACCAAGCCCGCGGCCGAAATCCTGCAAGCGGCGCTGAAGCAGGAGAGGCTCCGTTTCGCGCCGAACATCGACGGATACTTCCTGCCCGATGACGTACGCACGATCTACTTCCGGGGGAAGCAAGCTCACGTTCCGCTGCTGGCGGGATGGAACGCGGATGAAGGGAGCTATCGGACCATATTTGGAAAGGACGAGCCGGCCGCGCAGAACTACGATGCGCGCGTCCGCGCCATGTTCGGCGACAAAGCCGACGCCGTCCTGAAGCTCTATCCGGGGGCCACTGGCGATCAGGCCAAACGGTCGGCGCAAGATCTCGCCGGCGACCAGTTCATCGGCTATGCGACCTGGAAATGGCTTGAGGTACACCAGGAGACCGGGAAGTCTCCCGTCTTCCGCTACGAGTTCGATCAAACGCTTCCCTTGCTGGCGGGGAATCCCGGCGCGGAACCCTCCGCTCCGCACGCGTCCGAAATCGAGTTCGTCTTCCAGGTGCTTTCGTCCAGAAGGCTTCCATGGCGGCCGGAAGACCGGAAACTCTCCGACATCATGGGTTCCTACTGGACCAACTTCGCGAAGACCGGCGATCCGAACGGCGAGGGCTTACCGCTATGGCCTTCGTACAGCAGCCAGACCGATTACCAGGTCATGCATCTGAGCGCCGCCTCCAACGCCGCCCCGGACGAGCACAGGCCCCGCTACCTGTTCCTCGACGGCCTGAACTAGGGACGACCCCCTGGCCCCCGAATTCTGACCCGTGGCCCCCGGCCCCTGTCTTATTAGATCCGCTATTCTGAAATCACATCGGCAACCATATGACGAACGCAGAATTTCAACTTCAGCGGGAACGCCTGTTTGCGGCGCACGAGCGCCTTCTCCAGCGCCGCAATGAGCCATTGGCCGAATCGCACGGCTGGTTCCAACGTTTCGGCTATCCGGTTCTCACCGCCGCGCACACGCCGCTGTTCTGGCGGTACGATTTCGACCAGGCGGCGAATCCGTTTCTGATGGAGCGCCTCGGCATCAACGCCGCTTTCAATGTCGGCGCCATGGAGTGGAACGGCAACGTGGTTCTGATGGCCAGGGTGGAAGGCGCGGACCGGAAGTCGTTTTTCGCCGTGGCCGAGAGCGCCAACGGCATCGACGGGTTCCGTTTCTGGGACTACCCGGTGGTCATGCCCGAGACCGGCGACCCGGAGACGAACGTCTACGACATGCGGCTGATGGCCCACGAGGACGGCTGGATCTACGGCCTGTTCTGCGCCGAGCGGAAAGATCCCGGAGCGGCTCCGGGCGACCTCTCTTCCGCCGTGGCCCAGTGCGGCGTCGCGCGCACGCGGGACTTGAAGACGTGGGAGCGGCTGGACGATCTGCGAACGCGCTCCGCGCAACAGCGCAACTGCGTCCTGCACCCCGAGTTCGTCAACGGGAAGTACGCTCTCTACACACGGCCGCAGGACAGTTTCATCGAAGCCGGCCGCGGGGGCGGTATCGGCTGGGGGCTGGCGTCGAACATGGAGCACGCGGTGATCGAAGAGGAAGAAGTCATCATGGACCGCCGCGAGTACCACACCATCAACGAAGTGAAGAACGGACTCGGACCCGCGCCCATCAAAACGGAGAAGGGCTGGCTGCACCTGGCTCACGGAGTGCGCAACACCGCGGCAGGCCTGCGCTATGTCCTGTATTGCTTCCTCTGCGACCTGGAAATTCCGTACAAAGTGATTGCCAAGCCCGGCGGATATTTCCTGGCGCCCGAAGGCGAGGAGCGCGTCGGCGACGTCTCGAACGTGACATTCTCCAACGGCTGGGTACGGCGCGGCGACGTGGTTCTGATTTACTACGGCGCGTCCGATACCCGCACGAACGTCGTCCGGACGAGCGTGGAACGGCTGCTCGACTACGTCCTGAACACGCCGCCGGACCCCCTGCGCAGCGCCGCGTGCGTCCGGCAACGGATCGCGCTGATCGAGAAGAACCTGCGGCTGCCAGGCGGAGGCCGGTCGTGATGGACCAGGCGGCCAAGCGGCAGTGGGCCGCGCGCATTCGGAAAGAACTGGTGGACGATATCCTGCCGTTCTGGATGCGCCACGCGCCGGACCGGGAAAACGGCGGTTTTTACGGCAAGATCGATTGCGATCTGAAGGTGGACCCGTTCGCCCCTCGGGCAGCGGTGATTAACGCGCGCCTCTTGTGGACGTATGCCGCGGCGTGCCGGCTGCTCGGCGACCCGTACCGCGAAATGGCCGAACGGTCCTACGGCTACATCGTCGAGAAATTCTGGGACCGCGAGTACGGCGGCATCTACTGGATGCTCGACTACAAGGGCAATCCCATTTCCGATCGCAAGCAGATTTATGCCCAGGCTTTCGGCGTGTATGCGATGGCCGAGTACTTCCGTGCGACCGGCGACGCGGAAAGCCTGGAGCGTGCCCAGCAACTCTTCCGCTTTATTGAAGAGAAGAGCTACGAACCGCTGCACAAGGGCTATCTGGAAGCATGCAGCCGCGATTGGGGCGCACTGCAGGATCTGCGTCTCAGCGAGAAGGACCTGAACTGCCCCAAGTCCATGAACACGCACCTGCACCTGCTGGAGGCCTACACCAACCTGCTGCGCGCGTGGCGGGACCCGGGTTTGTTGGCCCGGCAGAAGGAGCTGCTCGAAGTGACCATGGACCACATCGTCGATAACGCCACCGGCCACTTCCGCATGTTCTTCGACAACCAGTGGAATTCGCTGACCGATCACGTCTCCTACGGGCACGACATCGAAGGCAGTTGGCTGATGGTGGAAGCCGCCGAAGTGGTGGGCGATGCGGCTCTGCTCGGCCGCGCGCGAACCCTGGCCCTGAAAATGGCCGGGGCCGTTTACGAGCAAGGTCTCGACAAGGATGGCAGCCTCTTTTACGAGGCCGATGCCCAGGGCAACCTGATCGATCCGAACAAGCATTGGTGGGCCCAGGCGGAGGCGGTAGTAGGCTTCTACAACGCGTGGCAGCTCTCGGGCGACGAGCGTTTCCTGAACGCGGCGTATCGCGCCTGGGAGTACATCGAGGAAAAGATAGTCGACAGAGAGCACGGCGAATGGCTCGCCAAGCTGAAGCCGGACGGGACCCCGTTTACGGAGCAAGAGGATTCGGACGCGTGCCTGGTGGGTCCGTGGAAATGCCCGTACCACAACAGCCGCGTGTGTTACGAGATGATGGAGCGTCTGTAGGGTCGGGCATGCCCGACCCTGCGGAGTGCAATTCTATGCAGTACGGTTACTTCGACGACGACAATCGGGAATACGTCATTACCCGGCCAGATACGCCCCTGCCATGGATCAACTATCTGGGATGCCAGGAATATTTCGGAATCATTTCCAATACCGCCGGCGGCTATTCCTTCTACCGCGACGCGCGTCTGCGCCGGATCACGCGGTATCGCTATAACAACGTCCCCTTCGACATCGGCGGCCGCTATCTCTACCTGCGCGACGACCAGAGCGGCGAGTACTGGTCGCCGTCATGGCAGCCAACGCGTCAGGATCTGGAACAGTATACGTGCCGGCACGGCATGGGTTACACCACCATCGGTTCCACGCGCCTCGGCATCGCCGCCAGCACGCGGTATTTCGTGCCGCTCGACGAGAACCTGGAGATTTGGCAGCTTACCATCGCGAACCGGCGCCCCACGCCGGCGGCGCTCTCGGTCTTTTCCTGCGTCGAGTTCTGCCTTTGGGACGCGCAGGACGACGCTACGAATTTCCAGCGCAACTTCAGCATCGGGCAGGTGGAAATTGACAACGGCGTCATCTACCACAAGACGGAATATCGCGAGCGGCGCGATCATTTCGCGTGGTTTGCCTGCTCGGCCGGGCTGGCGGGATTCGATACCCAGCGCGAGGCGTTCCTCGGGCCGTATCGCGGCTGGGACAAGCCTCTGGTGGTGGAGCGCGGCGAAGCCTCGAATTCGGAGGCACACGGTTGGGCGCCCATCGGCTCGCACCATGTCCGGATCGTCCTGCAGCCCGGCGAGACGCGGCAGATCCTGTTTGTGCTGGGGTACCAGGAGAACCCCAAGGACCGCAAGTTCGATCCGCCGGATTCGCAAACCGTCAACAAGGAATTCGCCAGGCCGGTCATCGCGCGCGCTATCGCCCCGGCCAACGTGGACGCCGCTTTCGACAAGCTCCGGACATACTGGGACGGCCTGCTCAGCGTCTGCCAGGCACGCACTCCGGACATCCACACGGACCGCATGGTGAACGCGTGGAACGCCTACCAGTGCATGGCCACGTTCAACATGTCGCGCTCGGCTTCGTTCTACGAATCCGGCATCGGGCGAGGTCTCGGCTTCCGCGATTCCAACCAGGATCTTCTCGGGTTCGTACAGATGGCCCCGGCGCGCGCCCGCGAGCGCATACTCGACCTGGCGGCGACGCAACTTCCGAGCGGCGGCGCATATCACCAGTACCAGCCGCTCACCAAGAAGGGGAACGACGATGTCGGCGGCAATTTTAACGACGACCCGCACTGGCTGATTGTCGGCGTATCGGCCTATCTGAAGGAGACCGGCGACTGGAGCATCCTGGACGAGGCCGTGCCCTTCGACAACCAGGCCGGCTCGGAGCAGCCGCTCTACGAACACCTGCGGCGCAGTTTCCGTTACACGCTCGACAGGCTGGGCCCGCACGGGCTGCCACTGATCGGCCGCGCGGACTGGAACGATTGCCTGAACCTGAACTGCTTCTCGGACACGCCCGGCCAGTCGTTCCAGACCACCACCAATAAGGAAGGCAAGGTAGCCGAATCGGTGTTCATCGCCGGTCTGTTCGTGCTGGCCGCGAAGGAACTGGCGGCCATCGCCACGCGGCGCGGGCTCGGCGACGAGGCGCAAACATGCCTGGCGGAGGCCGCGCGCATGGAGGCGACGGTTCGCCGTCACGGCTGGGATGGAGAGTGGTTCCTGCGCGCGTACGACGACTTCGGGAACAAGGTGGGATCGCAGGAGTGCGCCGAAGGGAAGATCTTCATCGAGACCCAGGGCTTCTGCGTGCTCGCCGGGATCGGCCTGGAAGATGGCTTGGCGCGCCGGGCGCTGGATTCGGTGCGAGAGCATCTGGCCACGCCGCACGGCATCATCCTGCAGCAGCCGGCATACTCGCAGTATTACCTGAACCTGGGCGAGATCTCGTCCTACCCGCCGGGGTACAAGGAGAACGCGGGCATCTTCTGCCATAACAATCCGTGGGTCATCATCGCCGAGGCCATGGCCGGCAACGGCGACAACGCCCACGATTACTATTCACGCATCAATCCGTCGGCGCGGGAGCCGATCAGCGACGTGCACCGGTGCGAGCCGTACGTGTACGCACAGATGATCGCGGGCCGCGACGCCCCGACGTACGGCGAAGCCAAGAACTCCTGGCTGACGGGCACGGCGGCATGGAACTTCTACGCCATCACGCAATGGATCCTCGGGCTCCGGCCGGAGTACGACGGTCTGCGAATCGCGCCGGTGATCCCGGAGCGGTGGCCGGGTTTCCAGGCGAAGCGGAAGTTCCGAGGCGTCGTCTATCACATCACGGTGCGGCGCGAAGGGCCAGGCAACCGCGTGAAGCTGACAGTCGACGGCCACCCGGTGGAAGGCAATGTGGTCGCGCCGCCGACCGGCCAAACTGAAGTCTCCGTGGAAGCGACAATCGGATAGGGAGTGGTGGTTAGCCTGGATTTCTCATCGTAGATGGCATGCGTGCGATGGCAACCGACAGATAACAAGCGGGATGGAGGTCTGGACGATGCCGGGAGACGGACAACAGTCTGTGGCGGAGAACAATCGCATATCTGTAGGTTAGTCGGCATGGTCTGTTTGCTTTGCCAGGTGAGCTAACGCGGTTCGCGACAGACGCTCCATCCGCGCCAGAATGGCCTTGAGCTTCCGGTGCTGCTTGGTAGCGGCTCGGTAGAGCGGTGCGGCCTGAGGGCTGAGCTTGACGTTGACGGTCTTGCCTTTGGCCTTGTAGGTCCATTCGAAATAAGGGCCGTGGCGTTTGGCGGGATCGTGGTGGCAGGCGCACTGCTTTTGGCCGCACTTCATCATCCGCTTCAGGACGGTTCCCTTCAAGAAATAATCCGCCTGCTGGATTTCCCACTGGGCCTCGCGGAACCGTTGGGCGGAGGTGCGGAGAGGTGAGGATCGGGGTGCTTGGCGTGGCGGCAACCCCGTCCGGTTCTTCACCGAGATCCCCCGCAGGCCCCGATCCGCTGAAAAGTCCGGCGCGTCCGGAAGCACCGCGACGATGGGCAGTTGGCTCAAGTTGGACCCCCAGTTTCCGTGAAGCGAGAACGTCAGAGGGAAGTACGGAACGGGCCCGGATACGTATCCGTTTCCCGATCCGGACTGCGAGCGGAAATTGGGATCCAGCGTGTTGCGGCCGCCTGCGCTGAAGGAGAAGCCGCCGAATCCGTACCGGAGTTTCCGGTCGCCCCCCTTTGTCGTGATATCAATGTGAGTCAAGTCGCCGTCCGCGTATTCTGCTGAGAACGGGTCGCCATTGACCGTAATCCGGGCGATCGTTTCCGCGGGCGGCAACTCCGCCGCCGGCAACCCGTCCACATAAATCGCGTCCGGAGAGGCAGACGCGCCGGCCATCAGCTTGGCATAACGGAGTAAATCCTCGGTGTCATTCGAGACGCGCTGCAGTTCAACATCCGAGAGCGAGACTGTGCCGAACGCCGGAACGGTAAAAGCGTCTGAACTCGAGGCAACTGTGATGCTTTGGTTAAGCGGGGCCAAGTTGAGGCGTATCGACACGCTCTCAGTTTCGCGGTCGAGATCCCGATGAAAGGGCGCAAATCCCCGATAATTCACGGAGATCCCGCAGTTCTCGCCCGGTCCCCATCGCGGAAACACGAAGCGGCCTTGCGAACCGGTCTTGGCGGACCAACTGCGCCCTCCACAGGTCACGGCCACGACCGCGCCTGGAACAACGAAACCGCCGGGATCCGAAACCGTTCCCTTCAGACCCCAGGCGCAGCCTAGTACCGGCACAAGGAGACTAAGGACGACGACACTGTAACTCGAGTGCATTTAGACCGCTCCCGACTATCACTAAGCCGCATTCCTAAAAGGAACCACAGGAACCGGGCACCGAGAACATGCCCCTGCCTAGGATTATCAGGTCCTCGACGTCTGTTTTTAACTGAGGATCCGTACCGAGCTGGCCGAGCCCGCCGGCGCAGGAGCAATAGGCCCCAAGGGCGTTGAACATCGTCTGATTGACCGACGTCCAGGAGGAGCTGGTTGTCGGCGTGTTCGCAGCGATGTTGAGATCGGCAGTGAAGGTGCTGTACTGTGACGAGCAATCAGGAGTACGGCCCTCAACCGCCGCGGCAATGCCGATACCCACGCCCGCGGCCAGACCCCCGACGACCGGCTGGACCACAAGATCGCCAAGCTGCACGCCATGCGTTTCGTGGTCGGCGTCGAGCAGATGGAGCGCATCCTGGCTCGCGCCGATGCGTCGGGGCTTTGCGTTGTCGAACGCGCCTTGGGGCGTGATCGGCATGGTGCTGCCCGCGACGCACTCTGTGCCGACCATGGTGAGCAACGCCATCAACATCCTGGCCGCCGGCAACGCGGCGGTGTTCAGCCCACACCCGGCCGGGGCCAAGGTCGCCGCCCACGCCTTGAAGCTCTTCAACCGGGAAATCGAGCGGACGGTGGGCGTCTCGAACGTGATCGCCATGGTTGCCGAGCCCACCATCGGGTCGGTCGGGCAGATCTTCCATCACCCGGATGTTGCCCTGCTTTGCGTCACAGGCGGGCCGGCGGTCGTGAAGGCGGCCATGCAGGCGGGCAAGCGCGTGATCGCTGGCGGGCCGGGCAACCCGCCGGTGGTGGTGGACGAGACGGCGGACCTCGACAAGGCGGCGCGGGACATCATCGCCGGAGCGGCCTTCGACAACAACCTTCTGTGCATCGGCGAGAAGGAGGTTTTCGTAGTGGCTTCGGTCGCGGACCAGTTCAGGCGCGCCATGAAGGCGGCGGGCGCGTACGAGTTGGACAGACAGGCGATCAACCGGCTCACCAAGGCCGCGTTCACCTTCGAGGGCGACGGCAAGAGTTGCGCGCGCGCTCACGTGAAGAAGGACTTCGTCGGCCGGGACCCCTCCGTGCTGGCGCAGGCCGCGGGCGTGCGCGTGCCCGATTCGACGGAATTGCTCTTCGGCGAGACCGAGGAGAGCCATCCCTTCGTGCAGGAAGAGCAGATGATGCCGTTCATTCCGCTGATACGCGTGCCGGACGTGGACGCAGCGATCGCGGCCTCCGTCCGGGCCGAACGCGGCTACCGGCACACCGCCATCATTCACTCGCAGAACCTGGACAACGTCACGAAGATGGCCCGCGCGATGAACACGACGATCTTCGTCCACAACGCGCCGAGCACCGGAGCGCTCGGAGTCAACGGGCCCGGCTACTTCAGCCACACCATCGCCACGCCGACGGGCGAGGGCGTCACGACTCCCCTCACGTTCACGCGCGAGCGTCAGATCGCGATTGGCGGCGGCGCGCTGCGGATTATTTGAGTCCGTCCGGCCCGAACTTGGCTAACCTGGCAATTCGGTGAGGAGCAGCACCCGCGCCGCGCGCTTTCTCCCCTTGCGCGCCGCACCCGCCAGCCTCCTGTCGGCCGTCACCAGCGGAACTCCCCGGCGAATCGCGAGCGCAACGTATACGCAGTCGTAGACCGGGTGCTGCCATTCCCACGATAGGTCCAGCGCCAAATCCAGAAGTTCGCGGCTGCCCGTGAGAGTCACCGGCGCGTGCAGCAGAACGTCAAGACAGCCGGCCGCGTCGCGGCGCGTGAGGTCGCCGATGCGCGCCTTCTTCCACAGGATGTTCGCGCATTCGACGTGCAGCAGATCCGGCGCTTCCAGTCTCGCATGCGCCAGCGACCGCGCCGGTCCGCTGTCCGGCTCCTCGACGACCCACTTGACCGCGACGCTCGCGTCCACGACGGCCGCGTCGATCACCGCGCAGCCCTCATTTCGCGCTGCAATATGCCGCTCTCGGAACGCTGTTTGCCCGACGCCGCCCGGCGCACGTCGGCCCGCGCCCAAAAGTCCGCCGCCTCGCCCTGCAAAGCGTCTGCCAGGATGAGCCGATGTTCGGCTTCCGCCGACCGCCCGTTCTTCGCGGCCCTCACACGCAGAGACCGAACGATCTCTTCCGGTACGTTGCGAACCGTCAACTGAGCCATGCTTGCCTCCATGCCTTCATTGTAGGCAATGCTTACAATGTCTGCAACACTATTGGAGTGGATCTCGCAGGCGGGTTACGTTCCATTCCATCGGGCTCGGGCGCCGCCCCCCTGCCTCCGCATCCCCGCCGCCACGCTATTATGAGTGTTCCCTTTGTGAAGCGATTTCCTTTCCTCGACTGGATGCGTGGGCTCGCCGTGGTCGTCATGATCCAGACCCACACGTTCAACTCCTTCGTCCGGATGGACCTCCGGGACGGCGGCCCCTACGTGCTATCGCAGTTCGTAGGCGGGATGGCGGCGCCGCTGTTCCTGTTCATGGCGGGGATGACGTTGGCGTTCCAGATGGAGAGCCTGGAGCGGCGTGAAGGCAGGCGGCTGGGGCGGTGGCTGATCTCCCTCCGGCGCGCGGGCTACATACTTGGCATCGCCTATCTGTTCCGCCTCGGCAACTGGGCGGGCAGTTGGCCCCACGCCAACGCCCAGGAAATCACCAAGGTGGACATCCTGAATTGCATGGGGCTGGGCATGGCGGCGCTTGCCGTGGCGGCTGCCGTGCCATCGCAGTCCCGCGCCCATTTCGCGGCCGCGGTGGGTCTGGCCATCGCGGCGGCTGCGCCCGTGATCGCCAATCTGGATTGGAGCGGCGTCCCTTCGCTGATCCACGAATACCTCGCGCCGGGCCTGGGGAGAGGGCGCTTCGCCTTTTTCCCGTGTGCATCCTACATCGCCTTCGGGCTGTCCATCGGCACGATGGTCAAGCGCACGGATGCCGGCCGGATCGAGCACCTCATGCAGTGGTGCGTGCTCGTCGGCTTCGCACTGGTGTTCGTGGCGCAGTACTTCTCCAACATTCCGTACTCCGTCTACGCCAAGTCCAGTTTCTGGACCGACAGTCCGGCCCTGATCCTGATCCGCGTGGGCATATCCCTGCTGATGATGGCGGGAGCGTATCTTTGGACCGAGTTCTGCGCCGGTGCGGGTTGGAGTTGGATGCAGACGCTGGGCAAGACTTCGCTGCTGGTCTATTGGGTTCACGTGATGATTGTCTATGGAAGCTGGGCGAACCCGATCAAGCGCGCCATGAACGTCTGGCAGGCGGTATTCGCGACTCTCGCCGTAATGGCGCTGATGGTGGCCCTTGCGGCGGCGCGGCTCCGGTGGACGGCGTGGCGGACGGAGAAGCGGCAGTCCGCTGCCCTGGCCGCGGCCCGGCTTACGCCAGCCACCGCGAGTTCCCCATAACCGAAAGGCGGGAGAGTACCCTGACGCCGTCAGGCCCATGTGGGGCCTGCAACCAGTGGACTTTCTTCTTTCCGGGCAGCCGCCTGTTGCGCCAGGTCGCCGATGGAGGCTTTTTGCAGCACGTCTGCCATGGCCTTCTGGGCTTCTGCCCAGACGACATGGGCGGGGCACCAGGACTGGCGGTCGCAGGCATGCCCCGAAGTAAGGCAGAGATTCAGCCGAATGGGACCCTCGATGGCCTCCACCACTTCCAGAACGGACGCGCCGCGGCGGCTGCGGGAAAGCTCGAATCCCCCGGTGTTTCCGCGATGCGAAGTCACCAGGCCAGCCCGGGTCAGGTTTTGGAGCACTTTAGAAAGAAACTGCTCGGGGCACTCGGCCGCCGCGGCCAGTTCCGTGCGGTTGGGGCGGCTTCCCGCTGGCAGACTGGCCAGGTGGATCATGACACGTACGCCGTAGTCGGCGGCTCTTGTGAGTTGCACGTCCGGCGGGTTGCATTCTAACTGCCAGATTCAAAAGCCCCGATTATTTGGACAATTGCGGTACGAATGAGGGCATTTGCGGGTTTTGCCGCACCCACGTTGGGTAATTCGCCCCTATCGACACCGTAGGTAGCAGCGGTGCCCTCCACCCCGAGATCGATCACCGATTCCTAAAATAATCTTCGCCTCATGTTTTCAAGCAGTTTCGCCCCATCCATGGCCATGCCTCCGTCCCGCCCCTGCTACTCTGAAATCGAGTAGAGGCTTACGCCCCACCGGCGTAGGTCGCAGCTTTTTTCTTCGTGCCCACGAAGCGTTGCATTATACGGTGGTACCGCGCGTCCCTGGACCCCGTCGCGTACGAACACCTGCTGCATATTATCGTCAGCCACCATGGGCAAAAGTCCTGGGGTTCCCCGGTAGAACCTATGACCCGCGAAGGGCGCGTATTCCATCTGCTGGACATGGTAGACGCGCAAATGGGCATTATTGACAACGCCCTGGCCGCTGGCGTGGACGCGGACGGCCTGACAGGCTACAACAGCGCGCTGTGATGCGCGATCTGGAACGGAAAATGAAGGCAGCCCTGGTATACAAAAACCTGAAAGCGAACAACCCTACTATTAGCCATGTAGGGTTGGGAGTAACCGCTGAAAACATACGGCTAGCTCTGGATGCTATCAACATGGGCGTGGAAGTCCTGCCGGTGGTAGATGGGTACCATTTGCACCGGGTACTTGTGCAGCGCCCAGACATAACGCATGTGGACCTGTTTGCACCATGGATGGACACCAACTTCATGGAGCACGGGCTGTGCCGGAGGTTCCAGCACGTGCAGTTTGCGCTAACATGCCACAGTAACGTAGGCTTTCTTCAAGCTGACCGCTGGGCGGTAAAGATCATTCGTGAAGGTCTACAGCTTCAGCAGCGTGTTCATAACTTCCGCGTGTCCGGTAACTGCCAAAAGTTTTGTGACTGGCTGCGGGAAGCATACAGGCAGGATGCGCTATGGCTGCCGAACTTGTACCACCTGCCGGACCCCGTACCCCCGCATCGCACCATGTATAGCGGTGGAACGCTGCGCGTGGGCATTTTTGGCGCCACGCGCGTGCAGAAAAACATGATGTCTGCGGTGGGCGCCGCGCTGGTGCTGGCAAGAAAAGTGCGCGCAACGCACACGGAAGTCTGGGTATCGTCTGGCCGGGTGGAAGGTGGCCAGGGGGTCATGGCATCTGTAGCGGAAATGGTGAAGGATCTGCCGCATGTAACGCTGCATGAGTCTGGCTGGCTGGACTGGCCCGGTTTTCGGAAGCTGACCGGCACGATGCACTTGATGTTTCAGCCCAGTTACACGGAATCGTTCAACAACGTTACAGCAGATGGTATTTCAATGGGTACCCCGTCAGTAGTATCCACGGCCATTGACTGGGTGCCCAAGCACTGGCAGGCATGCGCGGACAATGTGGTGGACATTGCACGTGTGGGCGGGTATCTGTTGTTTGACCTTGACGCAACGGCGGAAGGATACCGGGCCTTGCAGCACTATAACGCCGCGGCCCTGTCCGCGTGGCGCGCGTTTCTTCAGTAGTATCACGTTGCAGTAGTTTGTGTATCGTAACTGGGCGGACCAAGAATTACCAAAGCACATGCCCGTGCATATTCGCTATAACTTGAATCCGGCGCATTCGCGCGTTCACAGAGTCCGCCGAACAGCGTGTTGACGGGCTCGGAGCGCGTGGTCAAGAGTTTCACCAATTCCTAACCGTTGGTTAGGAATTCGTGGCGTGCGATTTCCGCCCCGAACTTTTAGAATCGCCTGTGATCATGCGGGTCTGGCGCACCTCGGCGGCGTTTGCTTCGTCCCCGAATCCGTACAAGTGCTGCAGCTTTCCGAAGCGTCCGGCCGAAGACTGCCCAGACAGGGAGCAGCGAAACCCTAACCCCGCCCCTCCCGCCGCCCTCTCAAAACAGAACAT
>OBLU010002720.1_pt1 | contig 16148 bp, 19 predicted proteins | sample 1518681 | NCBI WGS metagenome assembly OBLU01 (sample SAMEA3539304, study PRJEB22396) | soil metagenome | biome: tundra; feature: field; material: soil | place: USA | collected 2010-05 | depth 0.15 m | reverse complement strand
TGAATTTGCCGAGGTCGTCCACGCTCTCGGCCGTACAGCGCACGATCACGTCGTAGGGGCCGGTGACCTCATAGGACTCGAGTACGCCGGGTACGGCCCGGGTCGCGAGCACGACGGCTTCGCTGGAGCCGATTTCGGACTGAATCAAGATGTACGCCTGCACCGACATGGGAGCCTTTCGTTTCAAGTCCCTCTATATTGCCAGTTTTCCGTCGACCTTCGCTAATCGTCGCGATAGCGCTTTCCGATATGCCACTGGAAGCAGTAGTCACAGCGGTAGGTGTTGAGATCGACGCCGCTCAACGTCCACGCGAGTTGGGCCGCGCTGGCCGCTTCGGCCTGCGTACGGTACGAATTCTTAGGGGCTCCTTCACGAGTGAAGTGCGAGGCCACGCGGCCGATCGGCCGGGTCGGCGGATGTGGTCGTCGGCGACTTTTCATGGCATTGCGACCTTACTCGTGCCTATTGTTTTGATCGTGAGTCAACAGGTCGAAGCCGTAGTTGCTGTACGCACTACACCGACGCTGGACGACGGCGATCACGAACGCTTCACCCACATCGTGCTCGAGGGCTACACGCCCAAAGATGGTGAATTCGTAGCCCTCGAAAATTCCGTCGTGGGCGGCATGATCAACTCGACCCCAGTCAAGGCGCTCTGCGGAAAGATCTGGGTTCCTGGACGCGACCCTCAGAAGTATCCACTCTGTGGGACCTGCAAAGAGATCGCCGCGTCGATGGGTTGGTCCTTGCCGAAGGCGTAATGAAGGTCGATTCTTGAGCGAACTCCAACCGAAGGCTTGAGCGCTATGAAGAACATTCTCTTCCTCGTGGGTTCCCTGCGCCACGAATCGCTCAATAGGCGTCTGGCGAAGGTTGCCACGGCGAACCTGCCCGATGGTTATCAGGTTTCTTTGATGTGAAGGACGTTCCCCTCTACCACGAAGACTTCAGGGGAGAAAACCTGCTCGACAGCGTGCGCCAGCTGCGCGATGCCTACCGTGGCGCCGACGGCGTCATTTGGACGACGCCCGAGTACAACTACGCGTTTCCGGGAATTGTCAAGAATGCCTTCGACTGGGGCAGCCGTCCCATGCTGCCGCGCCACAGTTTTGTCGGCAAGCCCATGAACGCCGTGGTCGCCACGATCTCGGCCACCAATGGAATCCGTTCGCCTAATGACTTGAAGCGAATCTGGAGCAGCTGCCGGGGATTTTCGGTGACCACTTTTGACTTCGTTTTGCAGCTCGCTCCTTCGAAGTTCGTCGAAGAAAATGGTGAAGAGACGATTGAGCCGATGTCGTTGGCCTCTCTTCGCCTCGCCATTGGCCATCTGGTCCGGGCCATCCAAGGCGATGACGGGGCGGTGGTGACGGCCCACTGGGTCGCTTTTGTAGAATCCCTACCGTGACGTCGCGCGTGCTCTTTCTCCGACATCACCAAGAAGATCGACCGGGGCTGGTGGGCGAGGCTTTTGAAGCTCGGGGCTACGAAGTAAGTGTTGTAATGATGGACGAGGAAAGCCCCACCCCTTCCGTGGAGGGCTATGACGTGCTGGTGATCCTGGGCTCCAAGCACGCGGTCTATGACGAGCAGGTCGAGGCCGCCTGGTTCGGTCGTGAGCTCGACGTCATTGCCCAGGCCGACCAATTGGACGTACCAATTCTTGGGATCTGCTTCGGGGCCCAAGCCCTCTGCCTGCATCATGGTGGGGTGGTTGAACGATCAAGTGATCCCGAGGTTGGCTGGTTCGATGTGGAAGCGCACAACGATTCGGGCGTCAGTTCGGGGCCCTGGTTCGAGTTCCACTTCGACAAATGCACGTTGCCCGCCGCGGCCGAACTTTGGGCTTCCTCTCCTCGCGCCGTGCAGGCCTTCGCCGTGGGAAAGAACGTCGGGGTGCAGTTTCATCCCGAAATCGACGATGCCCAACTGGCCGATTGGTTCGCCAGTGGCGACGACAACGGTGCGCGAAGTTTGGGCGTTGATCCCACGGAGTTGCTAGTGGAGACGGCCCGTGAGACGCCGGCGGCGCGCGTGCGCACCGCCGCGCTGGTTGACCTCTTTCTCGCCCACGTGACGTCTTAATTATCGTTGGCTTCATTCCTACGCCCGTCTCGAATCTGAACCTTCAATCGGGATAAGTAGGCTTGCCCGGTGAGTGGTACCCCTTCTGCGGATCGTTTGATCCCGGTTCGGATCCAACGACCGGCAACCGGTGGCGGTGTGGGCCGTTTAGAGGGCGGACGAGTGGTCTTCGTGCGCCACAGCCTTCCCGGTGAACTCGTGCTGGTTGACGTCACCGAGACCACGACGTCATTCGCGCGGGGCGACGCCGTAGAAGTACTCGAATCGAGCCCCGAGCGGGTACGTCCGCCCTGCCCATACGCGCATCCGGGCGGGTGCGGAGGGTGCGACCTTCAACACGCCTCGTTCGCGGCTCAGTCAGCGTGGAAGATGGCCATCGTCAGCGAACACCTCAAGCGCATCGGTGGGATCGAGCACGACGTCAACGTCGTTGCTGCGCCGGGTCCCGCGCAGGCCTCGCGAACGCGGCTGCGCTGCGCGGTCAATGACGACGGTCAGCTCTGCTTACGCGCCGCCCGCTCACACGACCTGGTGGCGATCGACGCCTGCTGGGTGGCCAACGCTAACTTCACTCCGGCTTTTGCTACCTCGTGGGAGGGGGCCGAAGAGGTGGAGCTGCGCGCGATTGGCGACGCGGAGCCTTTCGCCGTCGTGCGACGCGATACCCATCGTGGCACCATGTTCGAGCTCTGCTCACTGCACGGTGAACCGCTCGAGCCCTCGACCCAGTCACGGGTCGCAGTCCTAGACACCTACTTCTCGGTGTCGCCGCGTTCGTTCTGGCAGTCACATCGTGATGCGCCAGAGATGCTGCTCTCGACGGTGAACGAATTTGCTCGGGTGCAGCCTGACGACCACGTGGTTGACCTCTTTAGTGGCGTGGGTCTCTTCGCCGTGTCACTTGCCAAGGCCGTGGGACCAGGGGGAAGAGTAACGGCGGTGGAATCATCACCCTACGCCGTGCGCGACGCCCGCCAAAATGGCGACGGGCTGCGTCAGCTAAAAGTTCGAGAGTGGTCGGTAGCACCACGGGCCATCAACGACGCCGTGACGGCCGGTGACATCGTGATTCTGGACCCCCCGCGCGGGGGACTGGCCAAGGGCGTCGCCGAGGCACTGATTCGCCGGGCACCACGTCGATTGGTCTACGTCTCTTGCGACGCGGCCACTTTCGCCCGAGACCTCAAGCTGCTCATGGCGGGAGGATTTATGCTCGGCAATCTCCAGGTATTTGACCTATTTCCTATGACCGAGCACGTCGAATTGGTCGCGGTACTTGACAAGACCCTATAAAAGGTAGAGAGTTCTCTTGAGGGCGGAAGACCTCGGCCCTCATTCGAGGGGGTTGACCGTGTCAATCAAGTTGGATCACCACCACCGAATTACCGTCCAGAAGGTCTTCGGACATCCACTCAATCACAACATCAAGTGGCAGGACGTGTGCGTCTTGTTGGAGCGCTTTGGTGGGGTGCATGAAACGCACAATGGCAACTGGGCCGTCACCGTGGACGGCGAGACACTTTCCTTCGGCTCCAGTCGCGCTCGCGATCTCAGCGAGGATCAGGTCATCAAGGTTCGCCGGTTCCTTCAATCCCAAGGAGTAACGCCGAAGGCGTCCAAAGCGGCCTAACCCGCTAAAGCCGGTACCGTGTGGTCCGTGTCTCGTCGACTCGTCCTGTTGCTCCCGCCGTCGGAAAGCAAGGAACCGGGCGGCACACGAAGCGTCAAAACCGGCACCTTCGACCTCGCGCTGGATGCGCCCCGTCGCGAGGTCGTCACGGCACTGGGCTCACTCTTGGAGAGTGGACGGGCGAGCGACATTGAAGAGATGCTTGGGGTGCACGGCGCTCTATTGGAGCGAGCGATTGAGTCTTCGTGGGCCGCCGTTGAACAGCGAGCTCGATACTTGCCGGCGTGGCGTCGCTACAACGGCGTGGTGTGGGGCCACCTCGATCCCGCAACAATGAGTGCCGCACATCGTCGCCGCATCCTCGTTCCTTCGGGGCTCTATGGAATTACTACCGCACAAGACAACATTGGCGACTACCGGATGAAGATGAACGTGGCGCTGGCACCTTTGGGTAGTCTCGCTACCTATTGGCGACGTCACCTCACTACGGTGCTCGTTCAACACTTGGCCGGAGCGGTGGTGGTCAACCTGCTGCCGAAAGAGCACGGCGGGGCCATCGACCTCGATCACTTGAGTAAGTCCTGTCCTATGATCACGGTTCGTTTCGTCGTCGAAGGAGAGGCGGTAGTCGCTGGGCACGAGGCGAAGGCGGTAAAGGGTATTTTGGCTCGCCAACTTCTGCTCAACGGGCTCGGCGCCCTTGAGACATTTAGCTGGCAGGGTTGGCGCACCGATCAAAACGCCGAGGTGAGTCGAGTAGTGGCACCGCGGAGGAAGGCCCGAGACGTGGTGGTTGCTTTTGACGGCCTCGGCTGACTAAATCGTCAATTCTTTCCTTTCCGTTTCACTTCTATGCTTGGATCAATGCCGTGCAATGCGCGCGGGCCATGGAGGAAGTGTCGTGACCAACGACTCCTATGAGATTTGGCAGGAGGCCTTCAAAAGGTCCCGACTGCGCGACGCCACCTTCTCGACCATGTCCGGCATCCCTTTAGACCCTGTCTACGGTCCGGCGGACGGCGAGTTCCCCGGGGTCTTTCCCTACACCCGCGGCCCCCACGCCTCGATGTACCGCAGCAAGCTTTGGACCATGCGCATGTTCGCCGGCTTCGGACTAGCGACCGACACCAACGGCCGCTTTAAGGAGATCATCCGTTCCGGCGGTGACGGACTGTCGACGGCCTTCGACATGCCCACGTTGCTGGGCCTGGACAGCGACGACCCCGTGGCTTTGGGTGAGGTGGGCCGCTTCGGGGTGGCCATTGACTCGCTCGCCGACATGCGCGACCTGTTCTCCGGGATTGATCTCTCGGCGACCACCACCTCGATGACCATCAACTCTCCGGCGGCGGTCATCTTCGCCATGTTTATTGCTCAGGCCGAGGAGGCGGGCGTTCCTCGCGCCCTGCTGGGCGGCACCCTGCAGAACGACATCTTGAAGGAGTACCAGGCCCAAAAGGAATTCGTCTTTCCTCCCCGCCCGTCCATGCGCCTGGTGCGCGACACCATGGCCTTTTGCGCCAAAGAGATGCCCAAGTGGAACTCCATCTCAATCTCGGGCTATCACATCCGCGAAGCCGGCTCCACCGCGGCGGAGGAACTGGCCTTCACGCTGGCCAACGGCTTCGCCTACCTGGAACTGGCCCGCGAGGCCGGTCTGGACGTGGACGTAATAGCCCCGAGATTGTCCTTCTTCTTTAACGCGCACATTGACTTCTTCGAAGAGATCGCCAAGTACCGCGCGGCGAGGAACATCTGGGCCAAGTGGACCCGGGGCCACTACGGAGCCAAGCTGGAAAAGTCCTGGCAACTGCGCTTTCACACCCAGACCGCCGGGGTGTCGCTAACCGCCCAGCAGCCCGAGGTAAACATTGTCCGCACGGCCATCGAGGCCCTGGCCGGCGTCCTGGGAGGCACCCAGTCACTGCATACCAACTCCATGGACGAGGCCCTGGCGCTGCCGACCGAGAAGGCTGCGCGCATTGCGCTGCGGACCCAGCAGGTCCTGGCCTACGAGACCAACGTGGTGCACGTAGCCGATCCCTTGGGCGGTTCTTACTTCGTTGAAGAGCTCACCGCCGAAATGGAGCGTCAGGCCGAAGAGATCTTCGCCGAGTTGCTCAACATGGGAAAGGGCTCCATGCTGGAGGGTTGCATAAACGGCATCGAAGCCAACTACTTCCAGGGCCGCATCGCCGACTCTTCCTACCAATTAGAGCGCAACTTCAACAACGGCACCCGCACCGTGGTGGGGGCCAACCGGTTCTTAGAGGGCAACGACGAGACCGAGTTGGAGACCCTGCGCATCACCGGAGAGGATGAACTAAAGCAGCGGGACCGCTTGGAAGCCGTGCGCCAGCACCGTGACGACCAGGCCGTTCGCCGGTGTTTGGAGTTGCTGGCCAAGGAGGCGGCCGACCCCGAGGTCAACCTCATGCCGGCCCTGATCGAGGCCTCACGCCACTACGTCACCGTGGGCGAGATGATGCTCACCCTGGCCGGGGTCTTCGGTCGTTACGTCGAATCGGTCTCCATATGACGTTGCTATGAGTATTCGAGTACTGGTGGCCAAGGTGGGCCTCGACGGCCACGACCGCGGCATCAAGGTGGTCGCGCGCCTCCTGCGCGACGCCGGCATGGAGGTGGTCTACACCGGGCTCTTCCAAACCCCCGAGATGGTGGCGGTGGCGGCCATTCAAGAAGACGTCGACGTGGTGGGACTCTCTATGCTGTCCGGGGCCCACCTCACCCTGGTTCCCCTGGTGGTGGCGGCGCTGCGTGAACGCGGCAGCGACATCCCCGTGGTGGTGGGAGGCATCGTGCCGCCCTCGGACATCTCGTTGCTGCTGGAGGCCGGCGTGGCCGGGGTGATGGGACCCGGGGCCAGTGGGGAGTCGGTGGTGGCCACCATCACCGAAGCCGCCCGCGTTGCCTAACGCTCGCGTACCACGAACGTTTCCTATTCTCCCTGGTGCCGCCATGGTTGGCGGCGACGGGGAATGTCGCGTCGCGGTTTAACGACGCAGCGACAACGGACCCAAGCTTTTCAATTGGTTGAAGGTGCCCTATGTGGACGAATAACAATTTCTTCACAAGTTCTAAAGTGGATGCATTGTTTTAGTCAATTATTTCTAAAAGTAACCAGCAGATTTCAATCAATTGTTGAACTTCCGCTAAAAAATAACGCCCCATCTGAAGATTACATTTCAATTAATAAAGTCGAATAAAAATTTCGACAACGGTAGGATTAAGAGCGATATTGCGTGGTCATTGTTGTCAACGATGGGGTCGATGCAAATCCGAAGGAAGTACTCGAGATGTCAAAAATCACCTCTTCAAACGTTTTTCATTCACTGTCGCTGCCCACCCGGAGAAATCGTGACACTCACCGTCGTCGGTATTCGTTTCCCGGTGCCTTAGCGATCGGTGCGCTCTGTTTTGTCACCGTGGCGGCCTTTGATGCTCAGGCGGCCGCGGCGGCGACGGCGACGGTCGGACTCGGTACGGCGTCTTCCTTCGCGGTGCTCGCTGGCTCAACCGTCACCAATACCGGTACGTCAGTGATTTCGGGGAATATCGGACTCAGTCCGGGCACCTCCATTACCGGCTTTCCGCCCGGGGTGCAGAGTTCGGGCGTCATCGACCAAACAACGGCGGTGGCCCTGCAAGCCGAGAGTGATACCACGATTGCCTACCTCGACGCGGCGGGGCGGACGCCCTTCACGAGGACGAATAGTGATCTGGGAGGAGCAACGTTGGTGCCCGGGGTGTACCAGACCGCGTCGGCCATGGCGCTGACCGGATCGGTCACCCTAAACGGGGGCGGCGACGCGGATGCCGTCTTTATTTTCCAAGCGGGTTCGACCTTGATCTCGGCCTCGGGCAGCAGTGTCGTACTCGAGAACGGCGCGCAAGCGTGTAACGTCTTTTGGCAAGTGGGAAGTTCCGCGACCCTGGGCACCACCAGCAACTTCGTCGGCACGATCATGGCGCTCACCTCGGCCACGCTCGATACGGGTGCCACGCTACGTGGAAGGGTGTTAGCCCGCAACGGTGCGGTGACGCTCGATTCCAATACCATCACCGTGCCGACCTGCTTGGCCTCTTCGCCAACGCCTACTTCCACGACCACCGCCATCACCACCACTACTACTACCACTACTACGAAGAAGTCGACCACTACCACCACCACGAAAACGGCCACGCCAAAGAAACACCAGAGTCCGGTGACCACCACGACGGGCCGGGTGATTCCGCGAGGTGCACCGCGAACCGGGCTCGGTGACTCGACGGGCTCCGGACCATCGCCGCGAGCATTGCTTGGTTTCAGTGCCCTCGCGCTCGCCAGTTTCTCCGGGATCATGGCCGTGAACTCCAGGCGTCGCCGACTGCGTGCTGGGCGACCGGGATCACATCATCACGATGGGTAGTGTCGCGCGACCAGTGCGCCAGTGGCAATGGGCGGCTACGACCGTTGCGTTGCTGGTGGTTGCGGCAGTTGCGCTAGCGGGTACGTTGTCGTCGAAGGCGCCCAATACGGTGGTATTGGCGCGGGCCCACGTCGAAGCCCGCGCCACCGCCTCGGCCACGTTGCCAACGACGAAACGATCGAGTCCCATCAGGCTCACCATTCCCGCGATCGGGATCGTGACGAGCGTGGGCAAGCTCGGTCTGCAACCGGATCACGAAGTAATGGTGCCGGCGAGCATTCATACCGCGGGTTGGTACATCGACGGTCCCGCCCCGGGACAAATGGGCTCGGCCGTTATCTTGGGCCACGTTGATTCGTACGCCGGCGCCGGTGTCTTTTTCAATCTGAAGTCACTCAAAGCCGGTGACTCGATCATGGTCGTGTCAAAGGACGGCGTCACCACGCATTTCTTGGTGACCGAGGTGGTCCAGTACTCCAAGACCTCCTTTCCCGATCGACTGGTCTACGGTTCGCACGGCACGCGCTCGCTGCAGTTGGTGACCTGCGGCGGCGTCTTCGACCACGCCACCGGTCACTACGAATCCAATATCGTGGTCTTCAGCCACCTGGTGGGGGTTACACCTCCCAAGGCCGACGTTGCTTCTTAGAAGCCTTCTTTAGTCGCCGCCAGTGGCGAAGTGACGTTTCGTCATACGGGGCTATAGCATTCGTCGCCTAGAGGAGGTGACCATGGCCACGTACGTCGGCTTGCTGAAAGGCGTGAACGTGGGCGGCAACCACCAGGTCCCGATGCTCGAGTTACGTGCTCTCTTCGAGTCGCTGGGCTACGGCGACGTTCGCACTGTTATTCAGAGCGGCAACATTATTTTCGCCAACGACGCCGCCCCGGTGGCACGGGACTTGGAACTTGAAATTGAAGCCCGTTTCGGCATCAAGATCAACGTGGTCCTGCGAACCCCGGTCGATCTCAGAAAGGTCATCCGCGACAACCCCTTTGAGGCGGCGGACCCGTCGAAGCTCATGGTGGGCTTCATGGCAAAAGCTCCATCAAAGAGTGACGTGGACAGCCTCGACCACGAGCGGTTCCCCGTTGAGCGATTCACCGTGGTCGGGGCAAATCTCTATCTTCTTTTCCCTGACGGAATGGCGCGCACCAAACTGCCCGATTACCTACATCGCCAACTCAAGGTCCCGTTCACCGTGCGCAACTGGAGCACCGTCAACAAACTCTTCGAACTGTCCGAACCGTGAAAAGCCCATCGCTACTTTGATCCATTCGATTTTTCTTGCCGCCGCCGCCAAGCGCGGTCGCGGGTGTACAGGCTGGGAAGCTCGTCACGTCGGGCCTTGAAGGAATCGGCTAAGTCGAGGTCGGGTTCAAACGTCCGTCCCGGAGTTGCCTGCGACGCCACGTCATTCAGGCTTCGCCGACCCAGTGAAACGGAGGCCAAGAGAGCGGCGCCGCGAAGTTGGGCCACCATTGGTTCACGAACCTGCTCCACCTGGCGACCTAACGTGTCGGCGTAGATCTGGCACCACAGCGTTGACTGGGCACCGCCGCCTAGGAGTCGCACCGGGGACAGGGTGGTGCCCACAAATTTCTCCACGTAGGCAAAGAGCCAGGCGCTGTTGGCGGCCACGCCTTCGAGGACGGCCCGCACCAAGTCCGCGGTCGATGTCGACACCGAAAGGTTGGTGAAGCCGGCTCGAGCCAGTTTGTCGTCGACCGGGGAGCGTTCCCCGGTGAGCCAAGGCGTGAAGATTACGCCGTTGGCCCCCGGTGGTGACGTAGCGGCGAGGTCGGTCATCTCGGGAAGGCTCACGGGCCTTCCCGTGCCCGAGAGAACCCCCTGCAGCCATTCCAGGGCTCGGGCACCGGTCTCTTGGTTGTTGATCACCAGGTAGGAATCGTTGGTAAGTCCCGGAACGGTGGCAATGGAGTGAAGTACGTCCGTCTTTTTGTGGGCGACTGGGCAACTTATCCACGAAGAGGTCGACAGCGCCAAGTGCGTGGCAAAGAGTTCCGTGCCGCCCGAGCCGATCGCGGCGGCGTGCAGGTCGGGCGCTCCGGTGATCACCGCCGTGTTGCTTCCGAGACCCAGCTCGGAAGCAACCGCAGTCGTGACCGTACCGATGATCTCACCGAACGCGAGCAACGGCGGCAGGCGATCACCGGACAGGCCGATGGTGGCCAGCAACGCGGGGTCGTAGTCGTAGTGAGAGAGTCTCCGAGTGTCGGTCATCCACAGGGCGAGACGCGAGGCGTGCGTGGCCGAAGCGACGCCGGTGAAACGCATGGTCAAGTAGTCAACCGGCTCCATGAACCAGCGAGTGCGCGCTACCAGATCGGGCTCTTCGGCCACCAGATAGAGAATCTGACCGACGGGATCGCGACCGGAGGTGGAAGGAGCCCCGGCCGACTTGCGAATAAAGCGCAAGGCTTTTCTCGGGTTATAACCCTGCACCGGTCCGCCCACCGCCCGGCGGCTGTGGGTCGCACCTCGAGTATCGAGCCAGGTCAGGCAGGGCCCCGTCGGAAGGCCGTTGGCGTCGACGGGAACGGTGGAGGCGTACTGGCCGGTTACGGCCACGGCCCGGACGCGACTGGCAACCACGCCCTCACCGTGGAGCAGACGCTTGGTGGCCTCGCGAACGAGCGACCACCACAGTTCGGCGTCCTGGATCGCGGCCCCGTCGGAACGAAAGACCGTAGGAACGTGGTGAACCTCGTGAGCGAGCACCTCGCCGTCCAAGGTAACCAGGCCGATCTTGGGCCCGCCGGTGCCCAGGTCAATACTCAGACAGAGATCGTCCTCGGTCATTTCAGGGGGCGGGAATGGCCAGTTGCGCGTTCATCATCTGGGCCATGAAAAATTTGATGAAGGCATCGGCCTCCTCGTTCGGTCCACCGGCGACACCTCCGTAGATGGCGCCCGATTGGGCGGCGTCGTCTCGATGCGCGAGGGCGTAGTTGACGCCGTCGGCCAGATCGACGGCCCATCGCTCGACCACACCGGGCTGGGTCTGCGGGCGGGTCACGGCCATGTGCAGCGCGTTGGGGTACTGCTGGCCGTTCAGACGCCACCCCCGCGTGCGAAGAAAATCGTTGACGTGATAGACGTCGTACTCGTCAGAAGTGAACGAGAAGAGGAAACTGGGTGCGCCCATGAGGCGCAACGAAGGGTGGGCGCGCACGGCCTCCTGCATGGTGGCCGAGGTCGAAAAAATGGCCTCGGCGTAGTGGCGATAGCCCGAGCGGCCGAGCTGGATCATGGCGGCCCAGGTCGCCGCCAACAATCCGGCCGAGCGTGAACCGTCCATGCCCGGCGAACAGTACTTACCGCCCGACCAATCGGTCAGGTAGAAGTACTGGCTGTCGCGCAGGGCTTGGTCGGCAAAACAGAGCACGCTGGTTCCCTTGAGCGCGTAGCCGTACTTATGGGTGTCGGCCGACAGGGTGGTGACGCCCGGCACGGAAAAATCAAAGGGCTCGATATCGTATCCAAGTTCGCGGCCGAACGGCAGGATAAATCCTCCGAGGCAGCTGTCGACGTGAAGACCGATTTCGTGTTCCAGGGCTAGGGCGCCTAACTCACCAATCGGGTCGACGGTGCCGTAGCCGTAGTTGCAGGCCGAACCAATCAGCGCCACGGTGTTGAGGTCAATGTTGGCCCGTACCCAATCGAGATCCACCTGGGTGGTGACGGGGTCCACGGGGGCAATCTTCATGTCGACCCCGAAGAGATGACCGGCCTTCGCGAAGGCCGGGTGGGCCGTTTCCGGCTTGATGATGTTGGGTCGCCCAGTCTTTTGGTCGTTGTAGTCGCGATAGGCCAACACGGCGTGCGCGATCGAGCCGGTGCCGCCTGAAGTTACCAGTCCGGCGGGCACCGAATCGTTGCGATGGTTCGCTCCCATGAGGTCGAGCGTCATGGCGATGATTTCGGCTTCGAACTTCGTAGAACTCGGGCACATGTCGCGCTGGAGAGAGTTCACGTAGGAAAAGTGAGAAAAGGCTTCGTTGAGAAAGTCGTAGTGATCGTGGTCACCGCAGTACATCGTCCCCGAGCACTGTCCGCCTTCCCACACGGGGTTCTCCTGGGCGGACATGGTGGCCAGGGTGGCCAGAATGGTCTCGCGATCCGTGCCCTCTTCGGGCAGGGAGTAATGAATGTCGAACTGACCGGCGTAGGGAAACTCGCTCACGGCATCTCCAGTTTGTAGTTAGAGGAAGTGTAGAACTCGGGATCCCTAAGGAATCCGCGAAAGAAGACGACCACGTCCCGTTCTCCGGCGCAGTGGCGCATTTTCAAGGCGGGAGGGACTTAGGTCCCTGGTTATCCCCGTGGCCAACGTCAAGACTCGATTTGTGATCGAGGCCCAATGGTGAGTCCCACCGACGCGCGCGCGCGTGTCGCCAATTCTTCCGGCGTCGATCCACGAAGCGGATTGGCCATCAATCGAGCCGGTGCCCGTCACCATTTCGATGATCGACCACTGTTGGTGTTTTGGGAGGCGACCAAGGCCTGTGACCTCTCGTGCTTTCACTGTCGAGCCAGCGCGCAGCCCGAACCGGCAAGTGACGAGCTTTCGTACGCCGAGGGTCGCACACTCGTCGACGAATTGTCGGCCATGGGACGACCCCGTCCCATCCTCATTCTCACCGGCGGCGACTGCCTAAAACGACCGGACCTCATTGATCTGGTCACCTACGCCGCCGAACGCTCCGTACCGGTCGCCGTTGCGCCTTCGGTCACCGCTCAGCTCACTGACGCCACCCTGCACGCCCTTCGCCAGCACGGTGTGAAGACCGTGTCGCTGAGCCTCGACGGCGCACGGGCCGCAACCCACGACGCGGTGCGCGGCGTCGCCGGACATTTTGACGACACGATAAAAGCCATCGCCACGCTCAAGCGTTGTGGCTTCACGGTACAGATCAACACCACGGTCATGGCCCCCAATCTCGAAGAGTTGGCCGACGTCGCGGTGCTGATGCACGAGTTGGGCGTGGACATCTGGGAAGTTTTCTTTTTGATCGCCACCGGTCGGGGCACCGAGGTCATTGCCACTTCGCCCCAAGAAAACGAGGACGTCTGCAACTTCCTCGTCGACGCCTCTCGCTACGGCTTCACCGTTCGCACCGTCGAAGCCCCTTTCTTTCGCCGCGTGGCGGCGCAACGACGCGAACTCGTGGAAGGCGAATCGGTCGTTGAATCTGGCGGCGCGCTCTACCGGCGGCTCCGTGATCGACTAGTGAGCCAGCTCGGCGAATCAAGCGTCGCGGCCCGCACCCCTAGCGCGGCGACGCGCGACGGCAAGGGCGTTATCTTCGTCGCGGCCAACGGTGACGTGTTCCCTTCTGGTTTTCTGCCGAAGCGGCTGGGCAATATCCGCAGCCAAAGTTTGGCCGATATTTACCGCCGCAATCCTCTCCTGCGACAGATTCGCGATGCGACCTTCGAGGGAGTCTGCGGCACTTGTGAGCATTCGCAACTCTGTGGAGGATCGCGGGCGAGGGCCTACGCCGCCACGGGCGATCCGTTGGGATCGGATCCGGGCTGCCTGCTGGTGGCCCGAGCCGCCGGTTCGCTCATTCCGAAGGCCGGCTAGCAGACCTTACCGAGATCCGCGTCGGTGTGAAATGTGTACATCGCACGCGTCAGATGCATCTCATTAACGTTTTTGCGCCGCCGATCAGCGCGGTCCTCGACGAATTGATGGGTTGGACAACCGAACGGGTTTTGGTTCCCCGCAACGCGCCGTCGCCCACCGTCGGCAACCATCCATGGGGCGTTTGCATTCCGGTGATCGTCGACACGCGCCGCGGTCGAAGAACTTGGATGCCGAGAGCCAGCGCGTTACGCCGACGCACTCAGCGACACTCTCGAGTGGGCGCTCGATGCGTGCGCCAAGCGAGATCGGCGAGAGGTATTTACCTATTTCGGTGAATATCAACACGATCTCTTCGACTATGACGCCGAGGATGCATTCCTGGCCAGTATGAAGAGTTGGAAAGTGTTGAAGTACCGAACTAATTGATTCGCCAATGCGCAAAAATCCCGCACCGTAAGTGCGGGACTTTTGCCTGGTGGAGGTGCTGGGGATCGAACCCCAGGTCCGTCAGCTTCTTGGTGAACATTCTCCGAGCGCAGCTAGCAGGAGTTTGTCGGGAGCGACATTGTTGCCAGCGTCGATGTCGTTCCGTAGTTAGCTAAGTTGTCCCGATGAAACCACTAACGAGTTTCGTTGGTAAGCCCTACTTAATGACGCCCGATATCTGAACCGCAGGGCTGGGTCCAGGCGGACGTTGCTACCTAAGCAGCAAACGCAAGCTGAGGCTTGGCGTTTATTTTTGTTCCGGCTCTTTAACGTGGCTCCGGAGACCACGGCTCGCTTCTTTCACCTCGACGACTAACGTCGAAACCAATCACCCCCTCGTGGACCTCATGACCGTTCTGGTCACGTCACCATCGTACCGTCTTCGTGCGGGGCGTCACTCGGCGATTTTCAGGGCTACACAAACTTTTCGTGGTTGCGGACGCTCCGCGCAATCTCGCGCTCGGCGTCACGCTTCTTAAGGGCTTCTCGCCGGTCGTGCATCTGGCGACCCTTGGCGAGAGCAATTTCGACCTTGGCCCGTCCATCTTTGAAGTAGACCTTGAGCGGCACCAAGGTGAGCGGTTCCATTCGGGTTTTGTGGTGCAATTTGTCGATCTCGTGCCGGTGCACCAGGAGTTTTCGCTTGCGGTCGGGATCGTGACTGCCGTAGCCCACGGCGTAGCTCCACGGAGGAATATGCATGCTAAAAAGCCATAGCTCCGCCTCATCAATTCTCGCGTAGCTGTCGACGATCTGGGCCTTTCCCTCTCGCAGCGACTTCACTTCCGATCCGCTCAACACGATGCCGCACTCGAGGGTCTCGATGATTTCGTAGTCGTGGCGGGCGCGGCGGTTAGAGGCGACGACCCGGTCACCGTTCGCGCTGTCGGCCTTGTTTTTGGCGCGCCGCTCCTGGATCTGTTTTGCCCGAGCCATTGCTCCAGCGTAGTGACCGCGCCGAAACGGTCTTGGGGTGGTCGATAGGGTAACGGGATGCTTGCTCTCACGGCTTCACAGCGCGACGCCATGGTGGCCACGTGCGTTCGCGCACTTCCTAATGAGGGTTGCGGTCTCTTACTCGGCACCTCGCACGGCATTGTTGTTGACGTGGTAGCAAGTCCTAACGTGGCTGAGTCGGCCAAGGTCTACGAGATCGACAGTCGCGTCTTGTTGGGGGCCTACCGAAGGGCCGACCAGGAGGGTTTAACGGTCATGGGAGTCTTCCACTCCCATACCCACTCCGAGGCGTACCCCAGTCCCACCGATATTGGGTTGGCGCCCGATCCTCTGTGGCACTACGTACTGGTATCGCTAAAAGATCTGCCCACGGTGGTGAGGAGTTTTCATATCGAACGTGGCACCGTGGACGAAGAACCGCTCGTCGTGACCTAGGAACCGTTGGTACATCGTTAAGGACTGACTACCGGGCGGGGAGCGCTATTGCTAATGAACCGTGTTGTTTAAGTCGATCTACCCGTCGGCTATCAACCCAGTGCTCCTGATTGTGCGCCTATATTTGGGCCCCATGATTTTTACCCACGGCTATCGCAAGATATTTCGGGGCGGCACGCTCGCTGGAACGACCGGTTGGTTCGACAGCATTGGCATGAAGCCGGGCAGGCTGAACGCGCTGGCCGCTGCGTCGACGGAACTGAGTGTGGGGGCGTTGCTGGTATTTGGACTCGTGACCCTTCTCGCCTGCGCCGGGCTACTGGCGTTGATGCTGGTGGCTTGTCACCGTGCACCGCAAGAACGGTTTTATGATCACCAACCGGGGCGGGGGAATCGAGTACTGCCTCGGACTTACGGTGACGGCCCTGGCGCTGGGAACCTTCGGCGCGGGCAGGTATTTACTGGACTACTGGTGGAACATCTTTTCACGATGAACCCCTGCCACCGAC
>OBLU010002719.1_pt1 | contig 16149 bp, 12 predicted proteins | sample 1518681 | NCBI WGS metagenome assembly OBLU01 (sample SAMEA3539304, study PRJEB22396) | soil metagenome | biome: tundra; feature: field; material: soil | place: USA | collected 2010-05 | depth 0.15 m | reverse complement strand
AGGCTCCCGCAAAGAGACCCAGAACGGCAATCGCAACAACAGAAGTGGTAAGACTTACTGGGAGACGCATCCTCTCAAGCTTACAGGACCGCGCCGAGGTGGGACAACGCGCAAGGCTACGATTTCAGGGCGTTTCGCGCAATTGTGTTTGCGGATACTTGCGACGCAAAATCGCGTCCGAGGTGAGCAATTCTGAGCGAGCAAATCTGGTCGAGCTAAACCAGGCACACGGGTCCGGTCCTGCCGTTCGAGAGCAGTTGTGGAATACACGCCGACTTTTTGAGTCGTCGAAATGTCGCTTCAATCGAGCAAGAAAGCCCCTCGGGGCGTGCTTCCGGTCTACGCCAATTCCGAAACTGCCATAGTCCGGCGGTTCCGGCCTGACACGCTAGGGTGAGCAACGCTCGGCCCAGTTGGCATAGACGAGATAGCGCACTGTCTTCAGGGTTTCCATGACGGTAGCGGAGGACGGCTGGGTCGACTCCGGGGTGAGTACGGGTACCGCGTGAGTGCGCCACTGTAAGGGCAGGCGGTTGAAGATGAGAGCGGCGCGCGGCAGGTGAGCGGCGGACGAGATCACTTCTGCTGACGTCCATCCGTGGTCGCGCGCAATGCGATCTGCGAAACAGGCGTTCTGGATCGTGTCCTTGGCCTGTGGCTCAACGAAGATAGCGGACTGCGGCACACCCAGTGCTTCAGCGGCACTGGCCATCACCTGGGCCTCAACGAAGCGGTTGTGCGCTGGGCCGCCGGTAAAGATCAGGCGCGGTGCAACGCCGCGCTCATATTCGCGAACGCCTTCCGTAACACGGGCGAGGAGGTCGGGCGTGGGATAACCTTCGCTGTCAGCCGGCGTGCCCAGCACAATGAGGGTGTCGAAGTGACTGCGGGCCGTATTGCTGGTGGGTGCGAGGGCGCGCGCGATAATCGCCCACGCCACCGTCCCGACGATCAAAACAATGGCCGCTAAAACCAGGCGTAATCGCCAATTTGGTTGTCGGCGTTTATAGACAGGACGGCGCCGAGAAGGGCGACTGGGAGCCTGCCGCCGTAGCGGGTGCGGTGTGGGGGAGCTGGGCAATCAGGGTCTCCTGATTCCACTCTACCGCGACGACCGAGGCGGTGCGCGGAAGGTCACTTTCAAGTCAACCGTACGCGCATCGCCCACCATCATGATCGTCTTGTCACGATGGTCAGGATAGATTCAAGGGCTGATCCCAAGCTTCCAAAACAAATTCTTTCAAGGATTTACGCTGTCGCGGCGCCGTCTCCTGCGAGAGCATCTGCGGGTCGGAGAGGGCTGTTGGCTCGCCTTGGTAGCCCAGGGCAATCACCGCGCCGACAGCGAAATCCTCAGGGACACCTAGGGACTTGCGCACACCTTCCTTGTCGAATCCGGCCATTTGGTGGGTAGCGATGCCGAGCGAAGCAGCCTCGAGACAGAGAACGGCGGCTGCGGCTCCAAGATCATAGAGGGCGCTGCCATTCGGGGTGCCGTTATGGGAAAACTTGGTGTTGCTCACTCCGAGGATGAGGATCGGGGCAGTGCGCGCCCATTTCTGGTTGAACTCCACCAGGGACGCGAAGATTTTCTGGTGGGTGTCGGTGTTGCGTTTACCGATCAGAAACCGCCACGGCTGTTCATTGTAGGAGGAGGCTGTCCAACGTACGGCTTGGAAGATGGTTTCAAGATCGGCAGTACTGACTTCCCGATCGGCAAAGGAGCGAGGGCTCCAGCGCTGCAGGAATATGGGGAGGACTTTATCCACGGGTGGGGCATGTTTCAGTGAATTCACTTCAGCAGCAGATTGCGTCATTCGTACAGCTCCTTAGCACAACTGGTGTTTGGATTACGCAGGGGCTGTCCGGGATTCCCGATTGCTGATTTGCTCCTTCAGTGGGATGGGCAATAGCCCTGCTTCGACCGAATCGCGTTTGCTCCGAGGTCTGGTTTGAAGCGGTGCCTCTGGAGCAATGAACGCCGAGCGAAGATTATTTCGATATGCGACGGGAAGGGCGAGAGGTGCCGATTCAGGACCGAGCGTCATCGCGAATTCTGCTAAGGTCGAACCGTGTCGAAGACCGATCCTCAAACGCGAACATTGGACTCCGGCCGCAAGACTCGCTTATGGGACCGGGTACGCGACACGGTAGGTGGCTGGTTGGGCGCGCTCCCCGGACGGCGACTTTCTCCGCGACCTCGAATGCACCCGTTCGATCTCAGGCATGGGGTGGATACGAGCGGACTGATGTACGCAGATGGTCTCGATACCGGGCATCCCCATGACCGGCTCAGTTCCGGCTATTACGCAACCGCGCCATCGCTGTTTCACAGCGGAATCTCGCTGTGGAAGGATACCCTATCCGCCACCAACTATACGACGCAGCAATATGCGTTCTTCGACGCGGGCTGTGGCAAGGGACGCGTGCTTATGATGGCCACGCAGTACGATTTCCGCCAGGTTGTGGGCGTTGAGTTGCATCCCTGGCTGGCTAAAGTGGCAAGCAGAAATCTTCGAAAGTGGGTCGCCTCGGGTCGCAGCGCCAGTCAGGCCCAAGTAGTGAATGGCGATGTGCTGGCGGTTGCGTTTCCGACGGGGCCGGTGCTGGTGTATCTGTTCAACTCCTTCGAACGGGAGATGGTGCAAGCGCTGCTGCGTCGACTGGTGGAAATCTCCGCAACGCGCGCCGATCCGATTGATCTGCTGTATGTGCATCCTGACTACGGGAACCTGGTGCGGCAGACGCCTCGGATGGAATGGCTCGCGGACGCGGACATTGCCTTCGGCGAGGAGGATGCGGCCGCCGATGTGTTTCGAGTGAGATCGGATCGATGCTCGATCTATCGACTTCCCGGGATGCTCCGGGAGTGAGCGCCGCGCCAGGACATTTGATCCGAAAGTCGCAAAAGCCTTCGAGAGGCAGTCGACGGACGCCTCAGCGGGAACGCTGCAGGAATTCTTCGATCTGCTCTTTGGTTACGCCCATGACCATGTCTTCGACTGCGGATGACCGGTTCTGGCGCTGATTCTTCGCGTCCGTGAGGACGAATTGGAGGCCAACTCCGTCGTTGCCCCAGCGCATGACTTTAGCATTGACGGTGAGTGACCGGTTAGCCGTGGGATGGCGGCGGTCAAGCAGGGTGACGCGGATGACGGTGCCCAGATACCAGCGCTCCTCGGTGAAGACGTAGAAGCCCGAGAGGCTGATATCGCGAATGCCATGCTCGACCGGCGTGCCGCCCGTAAAGAAATAGGCCGCGAGCCAGGACAGGGCTTCGCGAGGCGTCTGACGCGGATCGGCAGGCTCATTAGAGAAGAGGCGTTGCAGCCAACCCTTGGAAGACTTGGCCTTTTTCTGTGTCGGTTCAACGAATTTTGGGGCAGGTTCGGGCGGAGGCGGTGCCGCAGGCCCGGGCACAGGAGCAGGCGAAAACGTCTCTGCGGCAAGGTCGACGGAAGGATGATCTTCAGCGGGGTGGACGCGTGAGCGGTCGACCCACTCGAGGACATTGCCGCTGGCTTTGATGGTGTTCCGATCCCGAAAGGTTCCGCTCGATTGCCAGGAGGAGTGATTTTGCTGGGCCTGCAGTTCGGGACCAAGATCAGCCACCTTCTCGAGGCGGCGCTTCATTTCTCCGGGTGGACAAACGATCAGGCGATCGCCGGCGATGGTTCCAGAGGAACTAATAGTATGCGCCGCCAGAACCAGAACACTGGCGGCCGGTCGACTGGGAGGTGTGGACTGCGAAAGTGGAAAAGATTCAACAACATCCAGTACGTTGCAGTTCCCGTCCAGATAGAGAAGATCAAGGGGAACGCGGACACTGGTGGGGGAAATACCGCGAAAGGGAACAAGCCAGAAGGCAGTGCCGGATTTGGGCGTAAGTGACCCGAGGCGAAAGTCGAGGCTGGAAGCGGTGAAATCGGCAGCTTCGACGTCAGCGCATAGGAAGCGTTCGCGAGTCTGGTTATAGGCGCAAAATCTGCTTGTTTCTGCGCTCAAATGCCCACCCACCGAATACTCGGCCGCCGAGTCGCCAACCTTCCGGGCGGTCGTCTCGCGAATATAGGGTTGATCTGCCATTGGAGTCCAATGACATCCATCGGCAGGTTTCCCAATTCTATCCAGTCATTGGCCCGGAAACCACGCATTTCGTCCCTTTGTTGATGACCAACATGCATTTAACCTCGGGTGAACCTCCAGAGTCACGACCCCTTTTTCCAAGGCGCGCGCCGGAATAGGAGCTCGAGCTTGCGCGAGGTTGCCGATGCGCGGCTCGCTGACTAGTTAACCTAATTTTTTGACTAGCAGCAAGCTTTACAGCTCGAACCGCAACGGTTGTTTGCGCCCGTCGTACGCCCGATTTCTATGGATAGATGCGATGCAGGGTGCGGGCAAAGGGGATGGTTTCGCGGACATGATCAAGTCCGCAAATCCACGCCACCGCACGTTCTATGCCCATCCCGAAGCCGGAGTGGGGAACGCTGCCGTACCGGCGCAGGTCGAGGTACCACTGAAAGGCTTCCTTAGGCAGGTTGTGCTGCTCGATGCGGGCATTGAGCAGGTCAAAGCTTGAAACGCGCTGGGAGCCGCCGATGATTTCGCCGTAGCCTTCGGGCGCCAGGACGTCGACGCAGAGCGCATAGCGGGAATCTAGAGGATCAGGCTCCATGTAGAAGGCTTTGACATCAGCCGGATAGCGGTGGACCATGACGGGCCGATCGAACTGAGAGCTCAGCCAGGTTTCATCTGGGGAGCCGAAGTCATTGCCGTACTCAAACGGCTGCTCGAGCTCTCCCTTTTGATGGGCATCGTTCAGCATTTTGACGGCGTCGTCGTAGCGCAGGCGCGGGAAGGGCGGGCAAATGGCCTCAAGCTTAACCGCGTCGCGTCCTATGACGGTGAGTTCCGAAGCGCGGTTTTTGAGCACGCTTTGGACGATGTGAGAGAGGAAGTTCTCCGCCAATTCAAGCAATCCGTCGAGATCACAGTAGGCGACTTCCGGTTCGATCATCCAAAACTCGGTGAGATGGCGACGTGTTTTGGACTTTTCCGCCCGGAACGTCGGTCCGAAGCTGTAGACCTTGCCGAGCGCGAGGGCAGTGGATTCGATGTAGAGTTGGCCGGACTGAGTCAGATAAGCCGGGTCGCCGAAGTAGTCGACTGGGAAGAGGGTCGAAGTTCCTTCGCAGGCCGCCGGCGTCAGGATGGGCGGATCGGTGCGGATGAAGCCGTTGGAATCGAAGTACTCTGCCGCGGCGCGCATGATCTCGGCGCGGATCCGAAGGATGGCGGCCTGGCGCGGAGAGCGCACCCAGAGATGGCGGTGCTCCATGAGGAAGTCGACGCCATGTTCTTTGAGGGTGATGGGGTAGGGATCGCTTTCGGGCACGCGCTGAATCACCTGGATGTCCTCAACATCGAGCTCAAAGCCGCCGGGGGCACGCTTGTCGGCGCGGACCTTGCCGGTAACGATGACGCTGGACTCCTGGGTCAGACCTTTAAGCGACTCGAAGACTTCCGGGCGAACACTCTTAACATGAGCTACACCTTGGACCGTGCCGGTGCCGTCGCGAAAGATGGGAAACAGGAGCTTGCCGCTCTCGCGCGAATTGTAGAGCCATCCCTTGAGGGTGACGGACTGGCCTTCATAATTGCCCAGCGTGGCGATTGTCGCCACCACTTGCGATGGGACGGGCATCGCCGTAGATGGCTGTGATGCAGCGGTTGCGGAGGATTGGGTCGTTTGAGGCGTGGTGACGATTTCGTCGGGCATAATGTTTCGTTTCCTGCGGCAAAGGCGAGTGACTGACCTTCCGGAGTAAGGGCTGCGGAACAATCGGCTGGGGCTCAAGAAACGGGGCTGGCTCGCCGGGCTGAACCCCCACGGTGCTAATGAACGTGCCGGACTCACTTTGCCGAACCTATCAGGATACCGCGAGCTGCTAAAACTTCGCGTGCGGTGCAAGTGCATCCGGCTCGATTGGTATATCGTCCAATGCGTATGGACAACAAAGTGAGCGCCCCGCATCCTGCGGCGGAAGCAGAGGAAATTTACCGCCGGTGGATCACGTTTCTGGACGATGAGTTTACGCGGCATCAGGCGCCGGAGCGTCGCGCGGAGATTGTGCGTGATCAGCTTTACCAGATCTACCTGGGCCGCCCGCATGGCGGAAAGCTGAACCTGACCCTGACCAGCGAATTGCCAGGAAACGTGCTGAGCCTGTCACTGGATCCAGAAAATGTGACCCTGGAAGCGCAAGTTTTTGCCGACGCGAATTGCGAGGAGTTCAACAAACGGAAACCCCTGCTGTGGTTTTGGCAGATGTTCGACCGCTCGCCGATCGGGTTAAATCACTGGCTTGGGCTGCGCTTCCGTTCCATGCTCGGCAAGCATCTGTTTGCGCACATGGGCTCGGGGGTCAGGATCTTTCATGGAGTCGACCTGACTTACGGCTACAAACTCACAATTGAAGACAGCGTCACGATCCGGCAAAGAGCTCTGTTGAACGATCGAGGTGGCATCACGATCGGCAAAGGTGCTGTGATCGGTTCATTTGCACGGGTCTATTCGCACACGCATTCTCCCAGTGATTATGACAAGGTCACGCTTGTACCGACCGTCATCGGAGCGGGTGCGCGCATTGGTAGCCATGCCATCGTGCTGGCAGGAACCAAGGTGGCGGACGGCGAAGCAGTGGGCAGCTTCCCGGCCGACAGGATCTAGTCCCATTTTCGAATTCAAGGAAGAAGAAGCGCTGTAGCGATCACGATCGAAGTGTGCGCCATTCTAGCGCTCACTTCAGCCTGATCGGAACAGGCCGACCCGTGGCACGGCATCCCCGTGCTAACCTGTGGTTTCCGGCTGGAGAGTGTGTTGGCAGAAAGCGGTTTAGTCATTGCAGTGTTTAAGTTTGTGCTGCTCATTTTTTCATTGAGCGTGCACGAGTGCGCGCACGCCTGGATGGCTTCGAGGCTGGGCGATCAGACGGCCCGGTTGCAGGGCCGCGTGACACTCAATCCCATGTATCACATCGATCCTTTCGGCACTTTGCTCTTTCCAGCCATTGCGATCTTCGGTCCCTTCGTCGGGCTGGGCATGTTCAGCGGAATGTTGATTGGATGGGCCAAGCCGACGCCGGTCATCCCCCGCAATTTTCGCAAGATTGTGCGCGACGGCAATACGGTCACGCTCGCCGGTCCAGTTTCTAACTTGCTGTTGGTCGTACTGGCGATGGTGGTGCTGATTGTGATCGAACATGCCGTCCCGGGAGGCCACGAAATCGTGATCTTTACGTTGCGCGGCGGGCTGCTTCAAGGCGTGAATTCCGGTTTACAGGCCACGGTATTGCTCAGCGTCCTGGCCATCCTCATCAACCTCTCGCTCTTCTTCTTCAACCTGTTGCCGATTCCGCCGCTGGATGGCAGTCACCTCTTGCGAAATACGCTGCCTTATAACGCTGTGCAGGTCTACGACCGGATTCCCATGTGGGCAAGCTGGCTGCTGATGATCTTGGTGGGCGGCTACATTCTGCGCATGTTAATTGGGCCAGCGCTGGCGCTGGTGTTCTTTGTTCTGACCCACATATAGAGCCCTTAATCAACTTTCCCACGGTCCCCGCCTCGATCTGCGCCCGGTACAATGGTGCGAGCCCTCGAAGCGCAGAAATCGTTGAGTGCGAGGGCATTTCTCTTAGCAATCATTCTCGGAAACGACAGGCACAATGGCAGAACCCACCAGCTCCGATTCCCGCCCGCGCGTCTTGAGCGGCATGCGTCCCACTGGCAAGCTCCACCTGGGCAATTACATGGGCGCGTTGGCCAACTGGGTCAAGCTGCAGGACCAGTACGAGTGCTATTTCTTTATTGCCGACTGGCATGCGCTGACAACCGACTATGCCGACACTTCAAAAATCGTTCAGAACACGCAGGATGTAATGCTGGACTATCTGGCCGCCGGCCTGGATCCCGAGAAGAGCGTGCTGTTTTTGCAGAGCAAGGTTCCGCAACACGCAGAACTCACGCTGTTGCTAGGCATGATCACGCCGCTAGGCTGGCTGGAACGCGTACCGACCTATAAAGAGCAGCAGGAAAACCTGAGCAGCAAGGATCTGTCGAACTTGGGCTTTCTAGGGTATCCGCTGTTGATGGCATCGGACATTCTGCTCTACCAACCGGATTTCGTGCCGGTGGGCCAGGACCAGCAGGCACATGTGGAGCTCACGCGCGAAGTGGCGCGGCGATTTAACCAGTTCTACCTGCTGAACGGAAAAGAAGTCTTGCAGGAACCCAAGGTTCTGCTGACACCCTCACCGAAACTGCCGGGCACGGACGGACGCAAGATGTCGAAGAGCTACGGGAACACGATCCTGATGACCGACCCGGAGCCTGAAGTTCGCAAAAAACTGAAGACAATGGTGACGGATCCGGCCCGCGTCCGACGCACCGACCCCGGCGATCCCGACAAGTGCCCGGTAGGCGATTTGCACAAGGTGTTTTCGACGCCTGAGACGCTGGAGAAGGTGTACGAAGGCTGCCGGTCGGCGGGAATCGGCTGCATCGAATGCAAGGGCTGGGCGGCGGATGCCCTGGTACAGATTCTGAATCCTATCCAGGAGCGGCGGGCGCGCTATACCGACTCCGATGTCACCGACATTCTGGACAGCGGATCGAAACGCGCGCAGGCCCGTGCGGAGCAGACGATGGAAGAAGTGCGGGCGGCTATGCACCTGACGCCGGCACGATAAGAATTGTCGGTCGATTCATTGCAATCGATGACGGCGTTCGGGATATTTGGCTGTTGTACAAACGTATTTCTAATTTAGGGATTCTTAAGGTCTAGCGGGTGAACTGAGACGTGATTTTGGAAAATGAAACTACATTGACCGAAAATTTCCCCAATTCGGACATGGTCGCTACTGAGCCAGTACCCGAGACCGCGCCGGGCGAGACGCCGGTGCGTGAGCCCGACCCAGGCCTGGAACCTGACTCCGAGCCCAATCCCAACCCTAATCCGGAACCGCATCGGGAGCCGCCTGATCCGCAGCCGCTACCGGATCCGCCGGAGGGTCCTGATCCCGATCCCGACGAGCAGCCGCGGATCGATCCTCCGGCCGACCCGACGGCTCCGCCCATGAAAGCATCGAGCGGCGAAACAGAAGAAGTCGTCGGGGGGCTTGGGCACGCCGATGCTCCGAAACTGATACTGACATCGAAGCCGATTCCGCAGGAGAAGCCCGCCCCCAAACCCGCCGCGAGGTCCAAGAAAAACGAGGAAGAGGAGCAGTTTTCCCCGTTCTCAGTCTTTGTGGGGCAAGTGTATGACGGGCCGCTCGATCTGCTACTGGACCTGATTCGCAAGCAGGATATCGACATCTACGACATTCCGATCGCCAGGATCACGGCGCAGTTCCTCGCCTTTGTGAATCAGCTTAAGTCCAGCGATGTCGATGTGGCGGGGGAGTTTATCTACACGGCTTCGCTGCTGATTCATATCAAGAGCAAGATGCTGCTGCCACGCGCGCCCTCAGGGCCGGACGACGCTGCCGAAGATCCCCGCCGCGAATTGGTGGAGAGGCTGCTGGAGCACGAGCGCTTTAAAAGCGCAGCCCAGATGCTGCAACAAAAGCAGATGCTCGAAGCGGCGACGTGGTCGAACCCGGGCTTGCGCGAGTTTAAGGACGACGTTGCGGCTGAGCCGGAGATCGCCGCGGATACCGACGACCTGGTGCGCATCTTTCGCGACATCCTGGAGCGCGCACGAAAACGTCCCATTTTCAACGTGCAGGACGACTCCGTGACCGTGGGTCAGATGATCCAATTCCTAGGTCGCCGGCTGACGATGGAAGACAAGCCCGTCGCGCTCCGCAAGCTGTTGAGCCACACTCGCTCGGAGCGGGCCTTGGTTGCCATGTTCCTGGCGCTGCTGGAGTTAGTCCGTCTCCAGGCGGTGTTATTACGTCAGGATCGTGCCTTCAGCGAAATTTTCATTAAGAAGCAAGGCGCTTTTGACGCGGTCATGAACGATGTGATGATAAACGCGCGAGATGATTGGCGCTGATATGGAAATGAGTGCACTGCATTCACCGTTTCAGTCACGTTCCTCCGTCTGAATGGTTTAGAGCTCACCGGCTCGAAGGAAGACCGGGTGCTTCACCTTTTGGAGCCTCGCAGACGGTTCCTTGTCCGAGGAGCGGCTTGCCCTGTGGTTTGAGCGAAATACGGCTCCGCGATAGCTCAATTTGAGACGATTTTCAGGACTTGCCTCGAGGGGCGATCACCCGCGGTAACCAGCCCCCGGGCACCAAAGGTTTCTCTCAAGGGAAGCTATCCCGTGTAAAATCAATAAAAGCGGTTCCCCAGTCAGCGGAACGGCTATCAAACATCCGCTTGGTATAAGCGGTTGTTGGGAATTTATGGACGCCAACTCAAACGGCCAAGCCTTTTCTCCAAATCAGTTTCTCTCCCGTCATTTCGAACCAGGATTTCCCGAATCTGGCTCTGCGGGCTTGATGCGCCGCATCGTCATTTGCGACATGCTGGGAGCGCAGTAATGGCAGATCTCGCAACCATTGCTGAGCCTCTGCCTAAACGGCCAACGCTGGTTAAGCACAAGGGCAAGGCGCGCTCAAACCGGCGCGGTCTGATTCTGTTTGTGCTGGCGCTCTCGAGCGCGCTGGCTTACATCGCATTTCACGTGACCAAGGACCTGGGCGCGGTGAAGGGCCCTGGCGTGTGGCCCTATTGCCTGCTCGGTCTGGCCCTCCTCATCGCGTTGGGTTTTGAATTCGTTAACGGCTTTCACGATACGGCTAACGCCGTGGCCACTGTCATCTACACGCATTCGCTCCAGCCAAATGTTGCGGTAGTGTGGTCGGGAATTTGCAACCTCGCAGGCGTGCTGGCTTCGACGGGCACGGTCGCGTTTGCAGTCATCACTCTGCTGCCGGTGGACTTGATTTTGCAGGTCAGCTCCGGTGCGGGTTTCGCCATGGTGTTTGCGCTGCTGATCTCGGCGATCCTGTGGAACCTGGGCACGTGGTGGCTGGGCTTGCCGGCATCCAGTTCGCACACCATGGTGGGCTCGATCATCGGCGTGGGCTTGGCTAATCAACTACTGAATCCGCTGACGGGCACGTCGGGAGTGGACTGGGCGCAGGCGACCAAAGTGCTGAAGGCGCTGCTGATTTCTCCGCTGATTGGATTTACGCTGGCAGCGCTGCTCATACTTCTTTCAAAGTTTCTGCTGCGGTTCCCTTCGCTGTACGAAGCGCCTAAAGATCAGAAGCCGCCGCCATTGCCCATTCGCGCACTGATGGTGCTGACGTGTACCGGCGTGAGTTTCTTCCACGGCTCGAATGACGGGCAAAAGGGCATGGGGCTAATCATGCTCATCCTGATTGGGACCGTGCCGACGGCCTACGCGCTCAACCATGCGGTGAGCCCGATGGAGATTCAGAGCTTTGTCTCGGCGTCGGAGCAGGCAGGCGGCGTGCTCGACCGGCACGTGGATCCCAAGGGAGCGCTAACGGGCAATCCGCGCACCGAGGCCACGCAATATATCCGCACCAAGCAGTTGCAGCCAGACACGGTGCTGGCGCTGCGCGCGCTGGTGAAGGACCTGGGCCACGAAGTCAGCCACTACCGCGAATACCAGTCGCTTCCGCAGCAAGACCAGACCAACGTGCGCAACGATATGTATGTTGCGAGCGAAGCTTTGGCGCTGATGGAGAAGGCGCACAATCCTGATTTCTCCCCGGCAGAGCGATCGGCCCTCGACAACTACAAGAGCAAGGTCGACAAGGCCACGAAATACATTCCCAACTGGGTGAAGGTCGCAGTGGCATTGGCCCTGGGTCTCGGTACGATGGTGGGTTGGAAGCGCGTGGTGGTCACGGTCGGCGAGAAGATCGGAAAAGAGCACTTGACCTACGCGCAGGGCGCGAGCGCGGGTCTCATAGCCATGGGAACGATCTTCGCCGCGGACAAATTCGGTATGCCGGTGAGTACCACGCACATATTGAGTTCAGGCGTGGCGGGTACGATGGTGGCTAACGGGGGCGGGCTGCGCTTCGCGACAATTCGCAACATCGCGGCCGGATGGGTCTTCACGTTGCCGGCGGCTGCCCTGCTGTCGGGACTGCTGTATTGGCTCTTCCTGCACATCGCATAGCCGCAGCGAAACCTCATTTTTGCGGAGTGCCGTCAGGGTGCCGCTAAACTTGCCTCGATCTTGCGGCAAACCGCCGGTGAGAGGGCTGGAGACTTCTCCTCAAGCGACGGCTGCGTTTGATAGCTTGTCGCTCTCCCCTTCAGTAGGCGTGGACCAGATTACCGCGGGCGACAGCACGTGCGGTCGGATGGAGCCCATGATCATTCTGGGGAAAACGTCGCCCTGCAATTCCTGAATGCGTTCATTTGAAAACCGCCAACTGGCCGGCAACCTCTCAATGCTGGGCGCATTGCCGCATGCCGGAGTCCACTCATACTGCTCAAAGAGCGTGGAGTTCCCAATGCGGTCAGCGGTCTCGCGCATGCGTTGCGCAATTTGAACCGGCGAGGCCAGATAAATTCGCGGCAACTGTTGGATCAGGACGCCTTCAAATTGCACCAGGCAGCACACCGTACGCGAACCATGGTGACCAAGCCATAAATCGATCGCGGTGTGACATTCCTGCTTGATGCGAGTTACGTCGGATGACCGCCTGAGAAAGGGCTCTGTCAGGCACCAACAACCGTTTTCACTGGCGCGGACGGACACACGGAGCAGAGTGCCGGCCTTGGTGATGACAAGGTCGTACCAAGGTCTGTCGCACCCCGCAACCAGCACATCAAATCCACAGCGCGCAAACTGAGCGGCAGTGAGGGCTTCGGCTCCCGCATTCATGGGCCACGCGTGAGGCCGCAAGTGTCTTTCGGCGTGTGGGTGCATATCTCTCTCCCTGGATGGCGTTCAACTCATCAAAGTTCGTGCTCAGTCGTGTCGCGAGCTTCCAGGACTTCGTCGGTCATTCGAGGCGATTATCGGCGTATATGTCCAAACCTTTGTTGAAATCTCTGCAGCGAATTCAAATAACAACCGCTGTTTCCCGAATAAGGTCATCCCATCCCGAACGGGAAATCCCGTGTTCAGCCCTTGGCTCGCTGTTTGAAATCACTCTTGGCCGGGAGTTTAATGGTGCGGACCTCAATTATTACTAAGCATTCATTCTCCATTCATGTAGTTCGTATATCCGTTGCTGAGTCTGGCAATTGCTTTCCCCTGCTCACCGGACCGCTCTTCCATCTCTGAACTGGAGCTTTCCATGGCCGATATGGCAACCACAGTCGCAGCCCCTCCTGGAGCATCGCTTCTCGACCGCAAGATGAAGAAATCGTCCGCCTGGGTCAGCAGCGCAGTTGTATTGATCGCGCTGGTGGGCGGCCTCGGCTTCATCGGGTTCCACATTGCCAAGGATCTGGGAAACATTACAGTTACGAGCATCTGGCCCTATGCGCTGCTGGGCCTTGCCTTGCTCATCGCACTGGGATTTGAATTCGTGAATGGATTTCACGATACCGCCAATGCGGTAGCCACGGTGATCTACACCCATTCGCTGGAGCCGAATATCGCTGTGGTGTGGTCTGGGCTCTGGAACCTGGCAGGGGTGCTGACGTCCTCGGGAACCGTGGCCTTCACGGTTATTACGCTGCTGCCGGTCGAACTGATCTTGCAAGTGAGCGGCGGGGCGGGCTTCGCGATGGTGTTCGCACTGCTGATTGCTGCGATCCTGTGGAACCTGAGCACGTGGTGGTTCGGCCTGCCGGCTTCCAGTTCTCACACCATGGTGGGTTCCATCATCGGCGTGGGCCTCGCCAACCAATTGCTCAACGGTCACAGCGGAACTTCCGGCGTCGACTGGGAGCAAGCCACCAAGGTATTCAAGGTGCTGCTGATTTCGCCAGTGGTTGGATTCGGCTGCGCGGCACTGCTGTTCCTGCTGTCAAAGGCGCTGATCAAGTATCCCGAACTGTATGAAGCTCCCAAGGACAATACCCCTCCACCGTGGCCGATTCGCGGTCTGCTGGTATTGACCTGCACAGGCGTTAGCTTCTTTCACGGATCGAATGACGGGCAGAAGGGCATGGGGCTGATGATGCTCATCTTGATCGGTACGGTGCCGACAGCGTATGCGCTGAACCACGCGGTGACGCCGAGCGATATCCAGGCGTTCATTTCCGCATCGGAGCAGGCCGGCCATATTCTCGATCAGCACGTGGACAAGACGGGGATTCTGGGCGCGGATCCACGCAGCGAAGTGACGGATTACATCCGCACCAAGCAGTTACAGCCGGACACGATCCTGGCGCTGCGGGAGCTGGTCGAGGATCTGAATCACGAGGTTGCGCTCTACAAGGAATTTAGCGCGGTTCCGGCCAAGGACCAATCGAATGTGCGCAACGACATGTATGTAGCCAGCGAAGCGTTACGGCTGATGCAGAAGAATCACAATCCGGCGTTTACGCCTGCAGAGAATGCTGTGCTCACGAATTACAAGAGCAAGGTGGACAAGGCGACGAAGTTTATTCCTAGCTGGGTCAAGGTGGCTGTCGCGTTAGCGCTGGGTTTGGGCACGATGGTGGGTTGGAAGCGCATCGTGGTGACGGTCGGCGAAAAGATCGGCAAGGAGCACCTGACGTACGCGCAGGGAGCGTGTGCGGAACTGGTGGCAATGGGCACGATTTTTGCCGCGGACAACTTCGGATTGCCGGTGAGTACGACCCACGTGCTGAGTTCGGGTGTGGCGGGTACGATGGCGGCGAATCGAAGCGGACTGCAGTTGTCGACGATTCGCAACATCGCGGCGGCCTGGGTGTTCACCCTGCCCGCGGCCGCGATTCTGTCGGGATTGCTGTTCTGGGGCTTCCGGCACATCTTCTAGCGAGATTGAGGAGCGAGGCTGAAGCTTCGATGGCCAGGTCGGTAAAAAGGGCGCTCGCTGCGGCGAACGCCCTTTTTACTTGACCGGATTAGAAACGACAAGCCGTCAGGGCGGGATTGCGGCGCGCAGGGCTCATCCGCTTCCGTTACCATAACGAAGGTACCGATTGTCGAATGAGTCTGAAAGCCAAGCTGGAAGCTGTCATTTATGCCGCGGAGGAGCCGGTCACACTGGCCCAGCTCGCCGCTCTGTTTACCGCCGACGCGCTGGAGTGGAAGGCGGCCCAGGCCGCGGCTGCCGCCGAACAAGCCGCCGAAGTTGCAGGCGAGATTCCCGCGCCGAACGAGTCGTTGCCGTTGCTGGCGGAGGGCCTCGAATACCTGGGGCTGGAGGAGACGCCTGCGGTCTATGCGGCTGAGGGCGCAGCGCTTGAGCCGGGCTCAGAAGCGGCGGTGACGACGGAGCCAGAGCTTTCCGAGGCGAGCGGGGATCGTCTGCCCGCGAGTGAGAATCAGCCTGAGAATCAGGAGGCTGTACCCCTATCGGACGCTGCGGCGGAAGATCAGGCCGCGGCGGAAACCGAAGGCGAATCCACGGTGCCCGTGGACTCCGAGGCTGAAGCGAAGCGGCTGGCACGACTGCGCGATCGAGAAGTAAAGGCGGTTCTGAAGCAGTTGCTGGACGAGCTGATTGCCAGCTATTCCACCGATGGTCGCGGCGTGGAAATTCGGGAGATTGCCGGCGGATATCGGATGGCCACCAAGCCGGAATGCCATGATGCTGTCCGCATGTTTGTGAAGAGCCTGAAGCCAGCGCTGAAGCTGTCGTTGCCGGCGCTGGAGACATTGGCTGTGATTGCTTACAAGCAGCCGGTGACCGCTCCTGAGGTGAATGAGATTCGCGGCGTGGAGTCGGCCGGTGTGCTGGGGTCGCTGCTGGCGCGCAAGCTGATCGCCACCGCGGGCCGCAAGCAGGTGATCGGTCGACCTATTTTGTACAAGACGACCAAAGCATTCCTTCTGCGTTTTGGTTTGAAGGATGTGGCCGAGTTGCCGTCGATGGAAGAATTCGAGAAGATGGCCGCGATCGAGCTGGAAGAGCCGGAGCCAGCGACTGAAGAGGCACCTGAGCCTGCGGAGACGGAACCTGCGTTCGACGAAAACGCGGAGCTGGAGTCCAATTCTCCGAGTGGCGAGGAACTGGCCGCCGCCACGGTCGAAGCAAC
>OBLU010002718.1_pt1 | contig 16153 bp, 14 predicted proteins | sample 1518681 | NCBI WGS metagenome assembly OBLU01 (sample SAMEA3539304, study PRJEB22396) | soil metagenome | biome: tundra; feature: field; material: soil | place: USA | collected 2010-05 | depth 0.15 m | reverse complement strand
TGTTGATCGCGCCGCCGAAGACGTAGCGGAACAGCAGCACGAACATGATCGGCTGCACGGTGAAGGCGAGCAGCAGGTCCGGCGCGCGCGGCAGCCGCACCAGGTTGCGCTCGGCGATGATCAGCGTGTCGGAGACCAGCCGCCTCACCCCCTCTCCTCCTCTTCCTTTGCCTCCTCGGCAGCGTGCCCGGTCAGGGCCAGGAAGACATCGTCGAGCGTCGGCCGGCGCAGCGCGATGTCGTCGACCCCGACCCCCGCTGCGCCGAGCCGGCGCACCGCGTCGACGATCACGCCGCTGCGCTCTCGCACCGCCACCGAGACTGTGAAATCCTGCGCCGTGGGCCGCTCGTCGGACAGCGGGGCCAGCGCCTCGACGGCGCGCCCGGAGTCATCGGCCTGTTCCAGGCGGACCTCCAGCCGCTCGCCGCCCACGCGGTCCTTGAGCTCATCCGACGTCCCCTGGGCGATCACCTTGCCGTGATCGATCACCGTGATCGAGTCGGCCAGCCGGTCGGCCTCGTCCAGGTACTGCGTGGTCAGCAGCACCGTCGTCCCGTCGGCCACGAGCCCTTCGATCGTCTCCCACAGTCTCAGACGGCTGCGGGGATCAAGGCCCGTGGTGGGCTCGTCGAGGAACAGCACCGGCGGCTTGGCCACGAGCGCCGCGGCCAGGTCAAGCCGCCGCCGCATCCCGCCTGAGTACGTCTTCGTCGGCCGGGAGGCGGCCTCGTCCAGATCGAAGCGCTCCAGCAGTTCCATCCCCCGGGCCTTGGCGGCGCGGCGGGGCGTGCCGTACAGGCGTCCGACCATGGTCAGGTTCTCCAGCCCGGTCAGATTCTCGTCCACGGCGGCGTACTGACCGGCGAGGCCGATCTGCTGGCGCAGCGCGGCGGCGTCGTGCACGGCGTCGAGACCGGCGACCGTGATCGTGCCCGCGTCCGGTTTCAGCAGCGTCGTGAGCACACGCACGACCGTGGTCTTGCCGGCGCCGTTGGGTCCGAGCAGCCCCAGGACCGTGCCGCGCTGGGCGTCGAGGTCGACGCCGGCGACCGCCTGGACCTTGCCGTAGGACTTGACCAGGCCGCGGACCGTGATCGCCGCCTGGTCATCGCCGCGCGGCGTCGTCTGGCGATCGTGGGCGTTGGCGGGCATTCGCGGAAGTTACGCGATCGCGACCGGCGGCCGCGGTCTGCGGCGGGCGATCGGCGAACTGCTCAGATGTCCCTCGCGTTGGCCGCCGGCTCAGCCGCGCAAGCGCCTGCGTGGCCGCGCACGGCTGTCCGCCGCCGCGCGCCGGCCACGGTTGACCTTCGCCGCCACGCCGATCGCGGCACCCAGGAAGAGCGCGCCGAAGGCGAAGCTCAGCAGGAGCATCACCGCGACGCTCAGCATCGCGAGCCAGATCGCGGGACGGTAGTGGCGCCAGCTGCCGGTCATGCCCGCAAGCCTAGTGCCACAAACCTCATCGCAGTCCGCCGCTCAGGTCCGAGGCGACCCGCTTCTGGATCGAGGTCACGGCCCGGAAGGCCTCTCTGAGGTGGCTGCGGGTCAGCGAGCTCAGCTGGGCGGGATCGACGTAGTCGTCGGGCGGGGTCCCGGCGCGCAGCTGCGACACCTGGTGCTGGAGCCGCAGCCCGGTGATCAGATCGAAGGCGTCGAGCAGATTGTGAGCCTGCGCGGTCGAGAGGACTCCGGCCCGTTCGGCCGCTTGCAGGCGCTCGCTGGTCGACGCGCTGGTCAGCCCGGCGACCATGCCCGCCCACCGCGCCAGGTCGACAATCGGGGTCACGCCACCGTGCTTGAGGTCCAGGCGGCCACGGTGTTCGCCGCTGTGCTCCACCACGAGCCCGCGCAGAAAGCCCGTCGGCGGTCGATGCGACAGGGCAAAGCGCGCCAGCATCCGCAGCAGCGCCGGATTGCTGGGCGCCAGGCGGAACGCGTCGGCCACCGGTGTGCCGGTGTGCAGGCCCCAGACCGGCCGGCTGTCGACCAGCACCGAGACGAGGATCAGCGCCTTCTCCTGGGTCGGGTCGGCGATCCAGCTGCGCACCGCGCGCTGCCATGAGGCCAACGGCCGGATGAACAGCGCGTCTGACGCCGTCGCGCCGTGCGCGTCGGGTTGCAGACCGCAACGCTCCAAGCCCTCGACCACCGTGCCGGAGATCGCCTGCAGAGCGGGCCTGACCGCGTCGTCGTCGAGCTCGCCGAACCACACGATCGCGCTGTCCACGTCGGAGCTCGGGAGCGCTTCGCGCCGCGCCTGGCTGCCGAGCGCCAGCCAGGCGAACTTCGCCGGCGGCTCGGGACCCGATGCCAACGCCAGCTCCAGCAGGCGACGGGTGAGCGCGTCGATGACCACGGCATAGACCGCCATCGTGGTCACAGCGGCAACCCGTGCGTCGTGGAGCGCGATCACCGTCGGGCGCAGCTCCGCGGCGGCGCGCACCAGCTCGTCGACGCTATCGGCACCGGAGATCCGCCGCCGCAGGAAGAACCACGAGCGCGCATGCACGGCCAGGAGATCCATGTCCTCCACGACGCCGAGCACCTCGCCCGCGGCCGTGACCACCGGGAAGTGATGAAAGCTACGGTCGAGCATGTCGAGCAGCACCTCACCGCCGGGCCGCTCCGGGCTGCAGGTGTAGGCCGGTGTGGTCATCGCCGCCGATACGGGCGCGTCCGCCGGCAGCCCCTCGGCGAGCACTCGTGTGCGCAGATCGTGGTCGGTGACGATCCCCAGCGCGCCGCCGGCGAGCTCCACCACCAGCGACGTCGAGTGACCGGCGGTCATCAACCGGGCCGCCTCCCGGATCGGTGTGTCCGGCCCGCAGACGATCGGAGGCGATCGGATCAAGGTTCCGACGGGCTGGTTGGACGGGTCCTGAAACGGCTCGGGCTGCCGGTCGCCGGCGGCGACCGCCTGTCCCAGCAGCGAACGCGCGACGTACCTGAGTCCCTCGGGGCCCGACAGCAGGCTCTCGGCCACGAGCGCCCCGATCCGGTAGCACTGCGTGTCCTCAGCCGCTCGGGCCTCAAAGCCGGTCGGATAACCGGACAGCATCGACGCGTGACCGAACAGCTCCCCTTCGCCGAGCAGGTCCAGGACGCGGCCGCCGGCCACGATCTCGACCCCGCCGCTGCGCACCACGCGCAGATGCTCCACGGCCCTGGCACCCTGCGAGAAGATCGTCGTGCCGGCGCGATGGGACTCGAGCTCCACTGCGCCCGCCACCCGCTGCAGATCCTCGGCGCTGAGCGCGTCAAACGGCGGATGCTCGGCCAGGAAGCTGACCACCTCCGGCGCCGCGGTGGCGCTCATGGCGTGTGCTCAACCCGGGACGGGACCGCTGAGCTGCTCCGCCCCTCGACGCTGATCGGCGGCCACCAGCTCGGCGCACTTCTCGCCGATCATCATCGTCGTGATGCAGGGGTTGATCGCGGGCAGGAACGGCAGGATCGACCCGTCGGCAATCCTCAGGCCGCTGACGCCACGGACCCGCAGCTGCGGATCGACCACGGCCATCGGGTCCGAGTCCGGGCCCATCTTCGCCGTGCAGGCCGGGTGATAGACGGTGTTGTGGGTCTTGTGCATGTAGTCGACCAGTTCGTCGTCGCTCTGCGCGTCAGGACCCGGAGCCAGCTCCGCACCGGCCCACTGGGCCATCGGCGACTGCGAGACGATCTGGCGGGCCAGCCGGATCCCGAACGTCATCACGCGCTCGTCGTGACCGTCGGGATCGGTGAAGTAGCGCGGATCAACGCGCGCGCGGTCACGGTAATCGGACGAACGCAGGCGAACGGTCCCGCGTGATCGCCCGCGGCACACGTTCGGCGTCAGGCAGAAGCCGTTCTCGGTCGTGGGATAGCCCCAGCGGGCGGTGTTCATATCAAACGGCACCGAGCCATAGTGCATCATCAGGTCAGGCCGGTCCAGGCCCTCCTCGGAGGTCGCGAACAGCCCGATCTCCCACCACTGGGTCGAGCGGCGGATCATCGGCTGCTTGGCGTCCCACTGGACGATCCCCTCGACGTGGTCGTCGAGATTCGCGCCGACCCCGGGAGCGTCGACCAGCGTCTTTATGCCGAACTCCTGCAGGTGCTCGCCCGGGCCGATCCCCGACAGCATCAGCAGCTTCGGGGTGTCGATCGCGCCGGCGCTGAGGATCACCTCGCGGCGCGCCAGGACGCTGGCCTGGTTCAGCAGATCCGGGGTCAGGTACTCCACTCCGGTCGCGCGCCCGCCCTCGATCGCCACCCGCTTGACCCAGCAGCCGGTCCTGATCTCCAGGTTCGGGCGCGTGCCGATGATCGGGTGCAGGTAGGCGTGCGAGGATGACATCCGCGTGTTGTCGGCCGCCGAGTTGATCTGAAACCAGCCGGCACCGTTGGTTACCGTGTACCCCTCGTTGAAGCGAGACGTGGGCAGGCCGGCCTGCTTGGCCGCCTCCAGGATCGCCACGCCACAGGGATCCTCGGGTCCGACGGTGCGGATGTTGACCGGGCCGCTGCGGCCGTGGTGCTCGCCGGGGCCGTCGTTGGTCTCCAGCCTGGCAATCAGCGGCCAGCATTCTGCCGAGCTCCAGCCCTGACAGCCCGTCGCCCCCCACTCGTCGAGATCCTCCTTCGGGGTCCAGAAGGCGATGCAGGAGTTGTGCGACGAGCAGCCGCCCAGCACCTTGGCCCGGGCGTGGCGCATGAAGCTGTTGCCCTTCTCCTGGGGCTCGATCAGGTAGTCCCAGTCATAGCCCGAATCGAGCAGGTACATCCAATCCTCCAGGCGCAGGATCGCCTGATCGTCGACGTCCGAAGGCCCCGCTTCCAGCACGCAGACGGAGACCGAAGGATCCTCCGACAGCCTCGCCGCTAGTACACAGCCGGCGGTGCCGCCGCCCGCGATCACGTAGTCGAATTCGCCGGCTTCGATCATGGCGCCATCTCCCCCAGGGGCACGCGGTCGAGCGTGGGAACGTCGGCGCGGTGCTCGGCCAGCACCTCGGGTGGCTTCCGGGTCTGGACCAGGAAGTAGTAGAGGCAGCCGACGATGAACGAGGCGCCGATGAACTCATACGCACCGAAGCGGAAGTACCACTTGGTCCCGTAGACGGCCGCGCGCGGCCAGGCGATCTCGAACGCAATCAGGGTGCCGTAGACAACGGCGAAGATGTTCACCGGAAGACCCCAGCGGCCCAGGTTGAAGTAGGGACCGTGCTCAGGGCGAGGCCACTCGCCGCGCAGACGGCGGCGGAGCATCGAGCCGGTGACGGCCAAGTAGGGCAGGTAGAACATGATGATCGCCACCGAGGTGAGCGTCAGGAAGGCCGACTGGTTGGCGAGGTTGACCGCCAGCAGGATCAGCGACATCACGCCTACGAACAGCGCCGGGACGATCGGCACGCGGGCGCGCCCGGAGACACGAGCTACTTGCGGGCCAAACGGCAGGCGCCCATCGCGAGCCATCGAGAACAGCATCCGGATGCAGGCGGTACAGACCGCCAGCGTGCAGACGGTGATCGCGATCGCCGAGTCGATCAGGAACACGTTGCCGGTCGTGTTGCCGAGCGCCTGCTTGATGATGTAAGGCAGGCCCAGCAGGCCGATGTTCTTGTCGTTGATGTTCTTGACCGACATCAGCGCGAACAGGATCAGTAGGGCGCCGATGACCGCCGCGGTGATCAGCGCGCGGATGATCGCCGGCGGCGCCGCCCGCCGCGGATCGTTGGTCTCCTCGGCCAGCGTGCCGGCGGTGTCAAAGCCGTACATCACGTAGGCGCTCATGATCCCGCCGATCAAAAAGGCGCCGAAGTAGCCCCACGAGTGCCCGGCGCCCGTGCCGAGCGTGTGGTTCACGATCCCCGGTCCGCGGTGGAAGTGGAAGATCAGCAGGATCACCAGGATCGTCGAGCCGATCAGCTCGGCGATCACCCCGAAGTTGTTGATCCGGGCCATGATCTTGACGCCGAGCATGTTGATTGCGGTCGCGAACACGACCAGGATCGCCCCGAGGATCAGCGCGTTCTTGGCCCCGTTAGGCGTGCTGTAGGTGCCCGCGTCCGCCGCCGTGCCGACGAACTGGAACTTGGTCGAAACCTGCGGCAGCACGACCTGCCAGGCCACCGCCACCGCGGCCACGGTGACGATCGAGCCGATGATCAGGATCCAGCCGGTCATCCACGAGGTGAAGTCGCTGCCGATCCGCTTGGACCACTGGTAGACCGAGCCGGCGAGCGGGAACTGGCCGGCCAGCTCGGCGAAGCACAGCGCCACCGCCATCTGCCCGGAGAGCACCACCAGCCACGACCACCACACCGCCGGTCCAGCGTTGTTGAAGCCGAAGCCGAACAGCTCGAACACGCCGGTGAGGATCGAGATGTAGCTGAAGCCGGCGGCGAACGACGAGAAGCTGCCGAGCGAGCGGTCGAGCTCCTGCTTGTACCCGAAGCCCGCCAGCTCGTTGCTGTCGCCACCCGATCCGGCGCTGTACGGCGCCTCTGCGGTTGCCATCGATCAACCTCCCCTTCCGCGCCGAACACGCGCGGCTCGTCGGACACGGTTTGACGCTCGGCCATCGGCGCGTCGCCCACTGTTGAAAGCCATTGACCCGGTGCTGATGCGGCTGTTATATATCAGTTGTCGAATTGTGTCAACGAGCACTCGGCCGCAGCCTCGATCGCGGTCTCAGACAGGGAGCGAGAGATGGTCACAGGCACGGCGCAGCAGATGTACGTGGGCGGGGAATGGCGAGCCAGCTTCAGCGGCGAGACGTTCGAGTCGATCAGCCCGGCCACCGGTGAGCTGATCAGCACCGTCCCGCAGGGCAATCGCAGCGACGCCCAGGCGGCGATCGACGCCGCGCGGGCGGCGGGCGACGGGTGGGCCCGGCTGACCGCCTTTGAGCGCGCGGCGAAGATGCACGCCGTCGGCGACATCATCGAGTCCCGGCGCGACGAGTTGGCCCGGACGCTGACCCTCGACCAGGGCAAGCCGCTGGCCGCCGAGGCGTTCGACGAGGTCGACGAGCTGGTGGAGTACTGGCGCATGGCGGCCGAGGACGCCAAGCGACTGGGCGGCGAGCTGCCCAACTCGTTCTCACCCGGCAAGCGGGTGCTGCTTGCCCGGCGCCCCCGCGGCGTGGTCGGGGTGATCAGTCCCTGGAACTGGCCCTACACGATGCCGGCGGAGCTGGTCGCGCCCGCGCTGGCCTGCGGCAACGCGGTCGTCTGGACGCCGGCTCCGAGCACCGCCGTGTGCGCGGTCGCGCTGGCGCAGTGCATCGCCGACGCGGATCTGCCGCCGGGCGTGTTCAACCTGGTCACCGGGCCGGGGCCGGTGGTCGGCGACGAGATCGCGCGCAACCCGGGTACCGACGGCATCGCCTTCATCGGCTCCACCGCCACCGGCCGGCTGGTGGGACGGGCGGCCGCGGGCAAGGCGACGCTGCTGGAGATGGGCGGCAACGGACCGGTCGTGCTGCTCGAGGACGGGGACGTCGACGCGGCCGTCGCGGCGACGCTGACGGCCTGCTTCTTGTGCGCCGGGCAGAGCTGCACCGCCGGCGAGCGGATCCTCGTGCACCGGGCCGTGTACGACCAGTACGTCGAAGGGCTCGCGCGTGCGGTGAACGAGCGGATCGTGCTCGGCGACCCGTTCGACGAGCGCACCACGATGGGGCCGCTCAACAACGAGCCGGTGGCGAGCAAGATGGACGAGCACGTCGGCGACGCTCTGGCGCGCGGCGCCCGGGTGCTAAGCGGCGGCGCCCGCGGCGAGGGCTTCCCCACCGACCTCTACTGGCAGCCGACCGTGCTGGCCGGCGTGCCGGGCGACGCGCGGGTGGCGGTCGAGGAGACCTTCGGCCCCGTAGCCCCGGTCGTGGCGATCGATTCGCTGCAGGAGGCGATCGACGCCGCCAACGCCTCTCCCTACGGCCTGCTGGCGGCGATCTTCACCGCCGACCTCGCCCGGGGCCTGGAGTTCGCCGACCGGGTCCGCACCGGCTGGGTCAACATCAACGAGTCCAGCAACTACTGGGAGGCCCACCTGCCGTTCGGAGGTCGCTCCGGTAGCGACAGCGGGATCGGCAAGGTGGGCGGCGCTCACGTGATGAGCTCATTCACGGAGCTGCAGACGATCGTGATCACCCCCGACGGCCGGCGTCGATGACCGACCGATCGCCGTCCGCCGCGGCCGGCCCCCAGGCGGTCGATCAGCTCGCGCAGGCGTTGGCGCTCGTGCTGGAGCGCGCCCCCCGCACGCTGACCGAGCTCGCCGATGCGGTCGGCCTCCCCGCCGTGGACCTCAAGCCACTGCTCGACGCGCTGGAGCGCCACGGGCTGCTGGCCTGGGATGTCCACCGGGTCGGCCTGCGCCCCGGAGCGGCCGCGCTGCGCTTTGCCCGGTCAGGCGTCGGGCGCGCGGATCTGGTCGAGCTCGCGCAGCCCAGCATGCTCCGGCTGGCCCAGGAGTCAGGCGAGACGGCGACCCTGATCATCCCGCTGCCCGCGGGCACCGAGGCGATCGCGCAGATCGACGGAAGCCATCTGCTGGGCGCGACCAACTGGCTCGGGCGCGAGCTCGGCCTGCACTGCACCGCCGCGGGCAAGGTGTTCCTCGCCTACGGAGCCGCTGAGCTGCCCGCAGGACCGCTCGCACAGCTCACCTCCGAAACGGTCGTCGACCCTAACCGCCTGCACGACGAGCTCGAGGCGATCCGCGAGCGCGGCTACGCGACGATCGTCGACGAGCTCGAACCCGGCCTGTCGGCGGTGGCGGCTCCGGTCCGCGACCGTGGCGGCGCCGTGGTCGCGGCGCTGAGCGCCTCGGGCGCCTCGCTGCGGCTGGTGCCCCAGCGCTTGCGGCTGCTCGGACGCGTGACCCTGGAGCAGGCCCAGGCCATCTCCACCCGCCTCGGGCACGACGGGCCACTCCAGGACCATCTGAGCATCCGGCCCGGCGCGTAGCGCATCTGGCCTGGCCAAGAGCCAGCCGGGCCGCGCGGGCCGTGGCGGGGCCGCGTGTCGGTAAAACGGCGCTTCGGAAAGGAAATCGGGTTGGTTTGGCGCTGATCACCCGGCCTGGTCTTGGGCGCGGGGAGGGAAAATGGTGGCCGGGGCCTCGGGCGATGACGTGTGTCGAGTTACGTGTCGTCTCCGGACCCGGATTGCACAACGTCTGAATGTCGGCCAGAGCCCGGTCGCCCGGCAGGTCGGGTTCGCTGCGGCGAAGCGGCCTCGCGGCCGCGACCCCGGCCCGCACACCGACCCAACCCTCTCACTCCCCAGCGTCGTTTCGCGCTACGCGCCATGCGCCAAAGGCCAGGCTGGGTCATCAAGCGACAACCAAACCAAAACCCTTTCCAATGCCGTTCCCGCTGCGCGCCGGCGTCCCTCGACCCGCCGGTCTCTTGGGGCTAGAGCACCGATCTGATCTCGCGCTCGAAGGTCTCGATGTGCGCGGCGAGGACCTGACGCGCCCGCGGGGCGTCGCCGGCGGCGATCGCCCGCAGCAATTCGTCGTGCTCGTGCACGCGCGCGAACAGATGCGGCAGGCGGTCGAGCACCAGGTACCAGATCCGCAGCGAGAGATTGAAGTAGCGACCGAGCGTCTCCTCGAGATACGGGTTGCCCGCGCAATGGTGGATGAACCGGTGCACCCGCGTGTCAAGCGCCATCAGCGCCTGTACGTCATCGCTGCCCTGGCTGCTGGCAAGCTCCTCGGCGAGCTCGGCGAGCTCCGCGCGCTGAGCCTCGGTGAGCCGCTGGGCGGCGCGGAACGCGGCGTGGCCCTCCAGCTGCGTGCGCACGTCGGAGATGTCGGCCAGATCGGTGATGTTGATCTCCGAGGCGAACGTGCCGCGGCGCGGGAACACGGTGACCAGGTTCTCCAGCGCCAGTCGCTTGATCGCCTCGCGCACCGGTGTGCGCCCGATGCCCAGCTCCTCCCCCAGCAGATCCTCATCGATCGGTGCTCCCGGGGCGATGGCCAGCGTGACGATCCGATCGCGCAGATCCGCGTAAGCCCGGTCCGCCAGCAACTCACGCGGGGCGTGTGCCGGCCGAGAGGCCTGGGTGGTCACCGCTCAGACCGAAGCGCACAGACGTGCGCCGAGGTCGACGCGCACACACACGACTGATATATGAGTCATCGCTCCGCGAGTCTAACAATCGGCTTATCGCTCGCCAAGCCGCGATCAGACGCCGACCGACTCAGGTCGGCAACTGACTGCACGTCACACTTGTGCGGCTAGTCCCCCAGCTCGGCGCGCCGGCGGACCACGAACTCCTGCAGCTCCGCGCGCACCGCCTCGTCGATCGGCGGCTGCTGATAGCTCTCCAGCGTGGCGCGCCAGATCTCGCCCGCGCGGGCCGTGGTGTCGCGGGCGCCCTTCTTGGTCCAGCGATCGAAGTTCTCAGTCGAGGACAGCAGCGGGCGATAGAAGCATTCACGGAAGCGCTCGAGCGTGTGGGCGGCGCCGAGGAAATGGCCGCCGGCCCCGACCTCGGTGTGGGCGTCGAAGGCCAGGCTGGCCTCGTCGATCTCCAGCGGCGTGAACTCGTGCCTGAGCTCCCGCAGCAGCTCGATGTCGACGATGAACTTCTCATAGCAGGACACCAGGCCGCCCTCGAGCCAGCCCGCCGAGTGCATGACGAAGTTAGCGCCGGCCAGGAAGGTCGGCATGAGGGTCATCAGCGACTCGTAGGCAGCCTGGGCATCGACCGTCTGCGACGCGTTCAGCGCGCCGCCCCCGCGCCAGGGAAGCCCGAACCGGCGGGCGATCTGGCCGGTGCAGAGCACGCCGATCCCCGACTCCGGGGTCCCGAACGCCGGCGAGCCGGACTGCATGTCGGTGTTGGACAGAAACGACCCGAACACCACCGGCGCCCCGGGCCGGATCAGCTGGGCGAGCGCGATCCCGGCCAGTGCCTCGGCCATTTGCTGCACGAGCGTGGCCGGCAATGAGACCGGCGACATCGCGCCCATCAGCAGGAACGGCGTGATCACCACGGCCTGGTTGGCCTTGACGTACTCAAACATCGCGCCGAGCATCCGGTCGTCGTAGCGCAGCGGGGAATTGACGTTGATCAGCGAGATCGACGCCGGCGCGCGCTCGATCGCCTCGCGCCCGCCGAACAGGATCTCCCCCATGGCGATCGTGTCCGCGGCGTTGGGCCCCGAGGTGACCGACCCCATATAGGGCTTGTCCGACAGCGTCTGCAGCGCGTAGACCATGTCCAGGTGGCGGGAGTCCAGCGGGCGGTCCTCGGGCTCGCAGATGGTCCCGCCCGGGGAGTCGAGCTCCGGGAAGGCCTGGGCGAGGCGCACCAGATTCTCGAAGTCGGCCATCTTGGCGTCGCGCCGGACGTCGCCCTCGCGGATGAAGGGGCAGCCGTAGACCGGCGCGAACACCATGTGATCGCCGCCGATGTGGGCACTGTTGGCGGGATTGCGCGCCTGTAGTTCGAATTCCCGGGGCGCCTTGGCGACCTGCTCGAGGATGAACTCGGGATCGAAGCGAACGCGGTTCTCCTCCTCCACGATCTGGCCGGCATCGCGCAGGAGCTCGACCGCCTCCGGCAGCAGGAACTCGATCCCGAGCTCGGAGACGATCCGCCGCCAGCCCTTGTCGAGCACGTCCATCGCGTCCTCGCTGAGGATCTCATAGCGGGGCATGGCGTTTACGAACAAGCGGGCCTCCCTCAGATCGTGTCTTGACGCAGCGGTGTGCGCCCGTAATATATCTCGCATGGAACAACAGTTCCAAGTTTCCCCGCCGGACTCCCCAGCGTCCGGTCGGTCACCGGCGCACGGGACCACTGCGGTCGATCGCGGCGCCGAGCTGCTGGTCCGCGTGCTGGAGTCAGAGCAGCCGGTCGCGCTGGCCGAGCTGGCCTCGGCGAGCGGCATCCCCAAGAGCACCGCCTCACGTCTGGTCAGCGCCCTGGAACGCCGCGGCCTGGTGGAGCAGGACGGAGCGCGTGGTCGCCTGCGCCCCGGTCCGGCGATCCTCCGGGTGGCCCAGCGCAGCATGCTCGAGCGCAGCGTCGTCGAGCTGGCGGGTGCGTCGCTGGATGCGCTCGCCCAGCTCAGCGGCGAAACGATCAACCTGGCAGTGGCGGCCCGGCACGGGGTCGAGCACATGGCGCAGGTCGACAGCAGCCACTTCCTCGGCGCCGGTCAGTGGGTGGGCCGCCTGGTGGAGTACCACTGCACAGCGGTCGGCAAGGTGTTCATGGCCTTCGGCCGCGCGACGATGCCGGCCCGTCCGCTGGCCCAGCTGACCGCCTACACGATCACCGACCCGCAGCGGCTGCGTGCCGAGCTTGACGTCGTCCGCCGTGACGAGTTCGCCACCGCCGTCGACGAACTCGAAGAAGGGCTCGCGGCGATCGCGGCGCCGGTGAGGGGCGCGGGCGGCCGCGTGATCGCCGCGCTCAGCATCTCCGGGCCGACGATCCGCATGACCCCGGCTCGCATCCTCGAGCTGCAACCAGTCCTGATCGACGAGGCACGGGCCCTCAGCCGCCGCCTCGGCAACCCCGAGGAAGGAGAACACGCCGCATGACCCACGAGGAGATCCTGCAGCTGCTCTACGACGAGACTCTGGTCGGCAACGCCCCTGCGGTGCGCGACGGCGTCAACGACGGACTCGGCGACGGCCTCGCGCCCGAGCGGATGCTCTACGACGCGCTGATCCCGTCTCTGGAGGAGGTCGGCGCGCGCTTTGAGCGTGGGGACTACTTCGTCCCGGAGATGCTGATCGCGGCGCGGGCGATGCAGGGCGCACTGGACATCCTGCGTCCGCTGCTGGCCGAGACCGACACCCGGCAGGTCGGAACTTTCCTGATGGGCACCGTCAAGGGAGACGTCCACGACATCGGCAAGAACCTCTGCAACATCATGCTCGAGGGGGCCGGCTTCACGGTGATCGACCTCGGCGTCAATGTCCCGCCCGAGCGGTTCATCGAGCAGATCGGCGAGCACAATCCCGACATCGTCGGCTTCTCGGCGTTCCTGACCACGACGATGCCGATGTTCAAGGCGAACATCAACGCGCTGCAGAAGGCCGGGATCCGTGACGACGTGATCGTGATGGTCGGCGGCGCGCCCGTCACGCAGGAGTACGCCGATGCCGTCGGCGCCGACGGCTACTCGGCCGACGCCTCCTCTGCGGTCAAGAAGGCCAAGCAGCTGATCCAGCTCAAGCGGGAGCGGGTACCCGCGTGAAGGACATCGTCGCCCGCGCCGAGCATCTGATCAAGAAGCCCCTCTGGGGCTGTGAGATGTGCGGCCAGTGCGTGCTGCACTCGACGGGGCTAACGTGTCCGATGACCTGTCCCAAGACGCTTCGCAACGGCCCCTGCGGCGGGGTGCGCGCCAACGGCAACTGCGAGGTCAAACCGGAGATGCGCTGCGTATGGCTGAAAGCCTACGAGCGCTCCGAGCGCCTGCCCCTGTGGCGCGGCCAGATCGACGACCTGCGCCCGCCGGTCGACAACACGCTCAAGGGCACTTCGGCCTGGGGCAACCTGATCAGCGGACGTGACCGGCGAGTTCCCGCCGGCTGGGCGGCGGGCGCGGATGACTCACCTTGAGCGCAAGCTCGCGGCGCGGGAATTCGTCGTAACCGCCGAGCTGCCGGTGATCGACGGCGGCGGCCACCCCGAGATCCTGCGTCAGCTCGAGCCGATGCGGCCGTTCGTGGACGCGTTCAACGCCACCGACAACCCCGCCGCGCACGCCCACTGCTCGCCGTTGGCGGTCTCGATTGCGCTCCAGCAGGCCGGCGCCGAGCCGATCATGCAGCTGGTCTGCCGCGATCGCAACCGGCTCGCGCTGGAGGCTGACCTGATGGGCGCGGCGATGCACGGCGTGCAGAACATCAGCGCGCTCACCGGCGACGACGTCACCGCGGGTGACGAGCCCGAGGCGCGCCGCGTGTTCGACCTCGACAGTCCGCAGTTGATCGCGCTGGCGCGCGCGCTGGGCAGTGGTCACTATCTGTCAGGCCGCCGGATCGAGCCCGCGCCGCACTTCTTCATCGGCGCGGTCGAGAACCCGGGGGCGCCGCCGTTCGAGTACCGGGTGCGCCGCGCGGCCAAGAAGGCGCTGGCCGGCGCGCGCTTCCTGCAGCTGCAGCTCTGCTACCGGCCGGACCTGCTGGAGCGCTTCATGCGCGCGGCGTGCGACACGGGGCTGGCCGAGCGGATCGCGCTGATCCCGTCGATCTGCATTCTGCGCTCGGTCGGCGGCATGCGCTTCGTGGCGAGCAACGTGCCCGGGATCGAGGTCCCCCCCGAGACCGTCGCGCGTGTGGAGCTCGCCGCCGACGCCGAGGTCGAATGCTTTGAGATCGCCTACGAACTCGCTTCCCACGCCCTTTCCCAGCCCGGCGTCGCGGGCCTGCACTTCATCTCGTTCCGCCAGGACGCAGGCATCGCCAAGCTGTGCACGCGACTGGGCATCCCACCCCGAGTCGAAAGAGAGACCAATGGACACAGTGCTTCGGTCGCGGTCTAAGACCGTGACGATCGGCGCCGAGCAGCCGTTCTGCATCATCGGCGAGCGGATCAACCCCACCGGGCGCAAGAAGTTCGCCGAGGAGCTGCGCGGCGGGGATCTGTCGACGGTGACCGTCGACGCGCTCGCTCAGGCGCTGGCCGGCGCCGACATGGTCGACGTCAACGCGGGGATCCCGCTGGTCGACGAGTCCGAGCTGCTCAAATCGATGCTGCGCACCGTCCAGGACTCGGTTGACGTGCCGATCTGCATTGACTCCTCGGTGATCGAGGCGCTCGAGGCCGGGCTGTCGGTGTATGAGGGCCGGGCGCTGGTCAACTCGGTCACCGCCGAGGACGAGCGGCTCGAGGAGATCCTGCCGCTGGTGGCCAAGTACAACGCCGCGGTGATCGGCCTGGCCAACGACGAGACCGGGATCCCGGAGACGCCGGAGCAGCGCCTGGAGTGTGCGCGCAAGATCGTCAGCGTCGCCAACGACCACGGGATCGCGACCGAGGACGTGATCATCGACCCGCTGGCCATGACCGTCGGGGCGGCCACCGACGCGGTCACGATCACGCTGGCCACGATCTGCCTGATCCGCGACGAGCTCGGCGTCAACATGTGCCTGGGCGCGTCCAACGTGTCCTTCGGTCTGCCCCAGCGCCATGTGCTCAACGCCGGCTTTCTGCCGATGGCGATGGCCGCCGGGCTGACCAGCGCGATCATGTCGACCGCGGAGGTCTGCGTGCAGGCGGTGCGGGCTTCGGATCTGCTCCTGGGCCACGATCCGTGGGGCGGAAGCTGGATCGCCGCGCACCGGGCCCGCCAGGCGGCGGCGCAGCAGGAGGCGGCCGCGAGTACATGAGCGCGCCGTCACCCAAGCCGTCGGCGCTGCCGCGCGACGAGGCGCCGGCGGCCGACGACGGCGCCCAGCGGGTGCGACTGCGCTTCCTGCCCGACGGCGCCGAGGTCCGCGTGCCCAGTGGCACGCCGATCTTCGACGCCGCCAGCTGGAACGGGATCGCAATCGACTCGACCTGCGGCGGATACGGCACCTGCAAGAAATGCAAGGTCCGGATCGTCTTGGGCGAGGTCCCGGTCGGCACGATCGACCCCCGCGCGTTCACCACCGACGAGCTGCGCGACGGCTGGCGGCTGGCCTGCCGCGCGGGCGCTCGCACCGATCTGGTTGTCGAGGTGCCGCCGCTGCAGACCCGCCCCAAGGCGGCGCTGGTCGGCGTCGGCCGGCACGTGATCCTGCGCCCGTCGGTGCAAAAGCGTCATCTCGTCCTGGAGGAGCCCACGATGGAGGATCAGCGCTCCGACGAGCAGCGCGTGCTCGACGGACTCGACGACCTCGAGCCCCACGTCTCGCTCGGGCTGCTGCGCACGCTCGGCGGGGTCCTGCGCCGCTCGCACTTCGACGTCACCGCGGTCGTCTGCGACCAGGAGCTGATCGATGTCGAAGCCGGCGACACGACCGCGCGGCGCTTTGCGATCGCGTTCGACCTCGGCACCACGACGGTGGTCGCAACGCTTCTGGATCTCGACAGCGGCCAGCCCGCGGCCGTGCGCTCGATGCTCAACCGCCAGCAGCCCTATGGGGCCGACGTGATCACCCGGATCTCGGCCACGATGATGGACGGCCACGCGCTGG
>OBLU010002717.1_pt1 | contig 16156 bp, 14 predicted proteins | sample 1518681 | NCBI WGS metagenome assembly OBLU01 (sample SAMEA3539304, study PRJEB22396) | soil metagenome | biome: tundra; feature: field; material: soil | place: USA | collected 2010-05 | depth 0.15 m | reverse complement strand
TTCCGTCAGGACGCGGCCGGTGAACACGTTCCGCAGCCCGATCCGGCGAGCTGAGGCTTGCTTCGCCGAGCGGGCCGCCCTGGTCGACATACCCACGGGCGTCGTCCTCCCCTTCGGCGAGGTTGCCGAGCGGGCGCGCCGAATCGTCGCCCTCCTTCAACATGAGGGCTTAGAGCCGGGTGACCGGGTCGCCGTGCTCGCCGAGGGCTCGCCGACCTACGCCGAGCTCTACCAGGCCGTCCCCATGGGCGGGTTCGTTCTGGTCACGCTCAACAACCGCTACACCAGGCCAGAACTGGAGGCGACCTGCGACGACTGCGCACCTCGAGTTCTGTTCACCGACCGGTCCGAGGGGGAGACCATGTTGCTCGCTCCACGAATGCTTCCGATGGATCAGCAGCTCGATGACCTCCTCTTCGGGTCGTCGACATCAAGCCCCCGGATCATCGACGAATCCGATCCCGCGGTTGTGTTCTACACCGGCGGTACGACGGATCGAGCCAAAGGGGTCGTACTCAGCCATCGAAGCAAGCTGGCCGATGCCACCTCGCTCATTACATCGGTCGATCTCAACCAAGGTGATCGTTGGCTGGTGATGAGCCCTATGTTCCATGCTTCGGGCTCCTTCAGCATTCTTCCCTGCGTGTGGGTGGGAGCCACCCAATACTTTCTACCCCGGTTCGACGCAGAAGCTGCCCTCCGCGCCATCGAGACCTACCAGCTCACTATTACCTTTGGTGTGCCTACCATGCTCCAGGCATTGGCCAAGGCCCAGGAGCGCATAGGCGCCGACGTCTCGTCCCTGCGACTTCTGGGGCATGGGGGGGCTCCCATCACGGCCTCTGTATTGCAGAACACGATCGCTGCGTTTCCGACAACCGAGATCTGCTCGATGTATGGAGCCACCGAGACCGCTCCGCTGGTGACGGTGGGTCGGCACCAAGAGCGTCAGCTCGGCACCGAAGAGGCCACCGGTGCTGGCATCCCCGTGATCGGGGTTGACGTTGACATCCTTGACCCCGCTGGTCACCCGGTGGAACCCGGAGCGATCGGTGAGGTCGTGGTCACCGGGCCCAATCTGATGAGCGGCTACTGGAACAAGCCAGAAGCCACCGACGACGCGCTCCGCTCAGGTTCGTACTGGACCGGGGACCTCGGGCGCGTCGATGCCAAAGGAAACCTTTACCTGGTCGACCGACGGAAGGACATGATCATTACCGGAGGCGAGAACGTCTACGGCGTCGAAGTGGAGGATGTGCTGACGTCACATCCACACGTGACCGAGGCCGCAGTAGTCGGCACTCCTGACGATCAATGGGGTGAGCAGGTGGTAGCCATCGTCGTCGTAACGGGAGACGTCTTGGTGGAGGAGCTCGACCAGCAGTGTCGTGCTCGCCTCGCCGGCTACAAGGTCCCACGGCGCTACATCATGCGCCAGGCGCCTCTCCCCCGCTCGGCAGCCGGAAAGCTCCTCAAGCGCGAACTACGTGCCGAACTGAGCTAGCCGGCTCAGTGCGCCGCTCAGCGGCGCAGAGGAGACGTCAAGGACTCGGCAACGTCGACTGGCTGTCGCTTTCCCGTACGCGCCAGCTCGGTAGCCAACGACGCCGATCGGCCTGTACTGCCTGTCCTCCTAGGGCCGTGAGGCAAAAGAGCCAAACCCGGTCTCCCATTCCCTCACGGGATTCGTCGTCCGGGGCGAACGCAAAATGGTGGAACACCGCCTGTACTAGCTGGTTGATCAGCCATGCGGCACTCTCCGGATCACTCGGATTGAGCGCCCCGGCTTCAATGGCTGCATTGAGCTCACCGCGAATCAAATCGGTGAACGGCTTTGTGGCCTGCGCCAACTCTTGAGGATAGAGACGATGCAGGCGCCAATGCTCGGCGGTGACAAATCTCGCCCCGGTGGGGTTCTCGCCGCCAAGCGAGCTGGGATTCAACGTCGTCGTAATGTAAAAGTGCAGGCGTTCAATCGGATCGGACAGATCACGGGCTCGCTCTTGATACTCCTGACAAGACTCGCTGATCATTTCCTCGATGACGGCCAGCAGCAGGCGATCCTTGCTATTGAAATAGCGATAGAAGGTCTGGAGCGCCACTTCCGCTTCCTTGGCCAGCTCTTGCAGGGTGAAGGCAGATCCCTTGACCGCGATGAGGCGGCGGGCCGCGTCGATGATCAACTTGGCCTGCTCAATCCTCCGATTGCGCGACCGTTGCATAGCGGGGGACTGGTCAACCGTACGCTCGACCCACGTCATCAGGTGATCCTCTCTTGGGTCATCGATCAGCGCTATAGACGACTGCGCCACCGAAGTGCGGTGACGAGTGGCAAGCAAGCCCGACGGAGGCCCGCTTGCGCTGTCTCTCTCCGGCTCGCCGTGAGAGCTGCAGATAGCACTCGAGCATCTGGGGAATCCCGTGCATTCGCCCATTTCCCAGTGCCCCACCGCCGGATAGGACCGGCAGTCCGTCGGGGCGGTCGCTGTCGATCCCGCCATCGTTGACGAAACGGTGCGCCTCCCCCAACGGACACAGCCCCAACACCTCGAGCCAGAAGTACACGAAGGGGGCAAAACCGTCGTAGACCTGGGGTAGATCGATTTCACTGGGCCCAATGCCCGAGCTGCTCCACAGGCGCCGGGCCGTCTCTGCTCCGACGCCCATGATGTCGTCGAGGGGCCAGTGGAGCGGCAGCCGGTTCGTCGTCGGGGAACCGGTCGCGTATCCGGACACGTATACCGGCCGGTGGGGCAGGTCACGGGCCCGATCGGCCGACGTGAAGACAAATGCGGCTGTGCCGTCCACGGGAATGTCGCAGTCGTAGCGGCAGATTGGATCGCTGACCATGGGCGCCGACAGGTATTCCTCCCTCGAAAGAGGCTGGTCGTACCAGTAGGACCACGGGATCCGTGCACCGTTCTTCCGGGCCTCCACGAGGACGGCGGCCATCGCCTCCCTACGGCCTCCGTAGCGCTGAAGGTACTCGTTGTACGGGAGGGCGATCATGGAAATGGGTCCGAAGTAGCCCTGGGGCGCGGTCCACTGCTGAGCGCCACCGACGTCCTGCATCACATTGCCGTGGTAGGTGCCCCGAGGATTGTGAAGGGCTCGGTGCATCAGGACGTAGTCGGCTGCACCGCTGGCGATGGCATTCACGGCCAACGACACCGCGCCGGGGATCTGGCCAAAGCCTTGGAATCCGGCGGCGTAGCGCGGGTTGGCTCCCAGACGCTGGGCCAGCCAGTTTGCCGAGACCAAGCTCACGCCGTCCTCGGCGGCGTGGGAGCCGGCGGTCGGGAAGAGACTGCCGGTGACGAACCCGTCCACCACACCCTCGCTGAGCCCCGCGTCACGGATGGCCGCACGGGCCGTGTCCACCGTCAAGGCACCAAGCGACTTGGTCGCGTGCTTCACGACGGGGCTCTGGGCATAGCCGACGATGGCGACGCGATTGCTTGCCGTGAGGCGCTCGCTCAACTCCGACCCTCCAGGGCGAATGCGGGCACGGCGACACCGGGAGCGATATCCTCGAACGTCACCCGAACTGCGTTCCCGACCTGGAGCGGCACGTCAGGACCATCAAGCAGGCGGCCAATCAACCTGAGGTCATCCTGCTCCACGAGCTCCACGTCAACAAGGAGGAACGGCACCTCGAATCCGGGCAAAAAGGATCGTCGCACCACGGTCCACGACCTGACCACGGCCCTGCCGCTCACGGGGGTGAAGACGAACTCAGGGTTGGTACTACGGCAATGCGGGCACACCACGTCGGGAGGGTGGGTGAGCGCGCTGCACACCGAGCACTTGGCCACGCTGAGGACATGCTCGCCCGTTGCCTTCCAATACGGGGCAGAACGCTCGTCGGGGACCGGCATCGGCCGGGCACCTACGGTCACAGGATGACCGCCGCCTCCTTGAGCTCCCCTATCTCGTCCCAGGTGTAGCCGAGCTCGACGAGGACGGTTTCCGTGTGCTCACCCAGCTCCGGGGCGAGACGCAGCTCAGGTGGTTTGCCATCGAACTGGACCGGAACCGTCGGCAATTGGTACACCGGTTCTCCGTCGATCACGACGTCACCGATGTAACCATTAGCCACAACCTGGGGATCCTCAAGAAGCTCGGTGACCGACTGCACGGGCGCCCACGGCGCGTCGAACTTCGTCAGCAGGTCTTTCCATTCGGCAAAGGTCCGGCGCCCGAACTCCTCGTCCAACAGGGCCACGCACTCCGGACCATTGGCTCGCCGAGCAGCCATATCGACAAAGCGAGGGTCATCGACCAGTTCCGCACGGCCAATGAGCCGGCAGAATTCAAACCAGTAGCGATCACCTTCCAGAAAGACGAGCTGGATATGACGGCCGTCCTTGGTTCGGTACGAGCCCACAAGTGGGTTCACGATCATCCCCCGACCCTGCGCCGGTTCTGGTGAGTCCCCGCCGAGTGCAGCCAACACGTCGGATGAGAGCGTCCACATGGCCGTGGCCAGCAATGAGACGTCGACCACGGAGCCTGCGCCAGTTCGGGTCCGCTCGAGCAATGCGGCGGAGATCCCGAAGGCCAAAGCCATGGCCCCGTTACGATCACCCATGGCGCCGCGCTGGCCGATCGGTTGGGGACGGTCGGACGGTGTCAGGGTATAGGCCAGGCCACCCCGAGCCCAGAAGGCTGAGGCGTCGTAGCCCGCCTGGTCGGCGTCGGGACCTCGAACTCCGTAGCCGTGACCTCGTGCGTACACGAGTCCGGGGTACCGGCTGGTGAGTGAGTCCGCATCGAGACCGAGGCGCCCCAAGGCGCCCGGCCGCAGGCTGGTGAGAAACACATCAGCCGACTCCAAGAGCTGGTGCAGGACCGCCAGTCCCTGCTCCTGCTGGACATCCACGGCAATGGACCGCTTACCTCGGTTGGCCAAGGCCATCGACATGTTGATGCCGTCTCGATCGGATCCGATGCCCTGAGTGGCGAGACCTCGGTAGGGATCACCTCGGAGGTGCTCGACGTGGACCACGTCGGCTCCCCAATCGGCCAGCAGGGCACCGGCGACGGGTACGAACACCCACTGCGCCAACTCCACAACGCGAACACCCTCAAACGCACCTCTACTCATACCGTCCTCCTCGGACGCCGCGTTCGTCGTACGTACTCCTCAACGGCGCGAAGGGTCGAAGGGATGGGTGCTCCGGTCATTGTGACGACGCCGGCTCAGCGATGGGCTGGAGCGTTACCACCGGAATGATCCGGTCGGTACGCGACTGGTAGACGTCGTAGTTCGGCCATGTCTCTGTCACCAGCGTCCAAAGACGGGGTTTCTCGTCGTCAGTCGCAGCTCCGGCCATGGCCGAGAACTGCTCGGAGAGAACCTGGACCTTGACCTCGGGAGTCTCGAGGAGGTTCCGATACCACAGCGGGTGCGTGGGAGCACCTCCCTGAGAGGCCACGACCAAATAGCGCTCGCCATCGCGGGCAAAGATGAGCGGGGTGGTACGGGGCTCGCCCGTCCGTCTGCCCCTTGTGGTCAACAACAGCGTCGGGACTCCATTCCAGAGGTACCCGACCTCGCCGTTCGTCTCCTGGTACCGGCGGACGTGCTCCTGACCGAGAAGGGCCAGGTCGGGCTGCTGGTAATTCTCCGTTTGGTCCATGGGTGCGTGCTCCTATCCGAACAGAACCGGGATTGCGGTTGCGCCGCGCTCGTAGAAGCCAACGTACCGGGGTGGCTCGGCATCGGGGTCGAGCCGGAGGTTCGGAAGCCGGTCGAGCAGCGCGTTGATGCCGACCGACATTTCGGCCCGAGCGACATGCATGCCCAAACAGATGTGGGCACCGTTGCCAAAGGCCAAGCTCGGCTTGAGCGCTCGCGTAATCTCGAATTCGTTTGGCCGCTCCCAGCGGGCCGGGTCGCGATTTGCCGCACCGAGGCATATGTGTAGCACCGAGCCTTTCGGCATGTGTACCCCGTGATAGTCGATGTCCTCAGTGACCCAACGCGAGAACATGGGGTCGGTGGGCATCCAGCGCAAGGATTCTTCAATCGCCGGGCGAAGCAGGTCCCGATCCTCGCCGATGGCCGCCAGCATCTCAGGGCGTTGCAGCAGGGCAGCGAGCGTGATTCCCATCTGCTTCCATGTGGTCCCCGACCCCGCGGTCAGAAGAAGGATGGAAAAGGAATAGATCTCGGCGTCAGTGAGCCGGTGCGCCGTGCCATCCTCGTCCTTGACCTCTGCCTCAACCAGAATGCTAATGAGGTCGTCCTGTGGTGATGCCCGCCTGGCGGCCACGATCGGCTGGATGATGTCCACCACCTTCGAGGGCTCCCTGAGCGCTTCGCGGATGTCAAGCGCCTGCTCGATGGGGACGCCGAAGCTGCCGGTGATTGTCAGTACGGGTATAGCCGCGCAGAAGTCCACGTTGAGTTCCGCGCTCCCTCGATCTTGGAGGCTATCGATCAGGAGGTTGACCGTCGTCTCGATCCAATTCCTGATCCACCATTGCGCCCGTGCGGGCACAAACGAAGGCTGTACCAGGGAGCGATACCGACGGTGCTGGTTGCCCCCCATGGACAGGATGCTGTTCAGGGGCCCGACTTCATCGGTAGAGAGCTCAACTGCTTCATCCGAAGAGGCAAAGGTCTTGTCATCGCGATAGACGCCGTCGCATGCGGCATAGCTGAACGCCGAGAAGTGCGGCCGGTCTTCGAAGGGCAGCCCGTGAAAGAAGGCAGGCCCGTCGAAACCGGTCAGTTCGTGCACTATCCCACTGTGTACGGGAGCCTGCTCGCGAAGATCCGCCCAGACCGGATAGGGATCGTCCTCATAGGCGCCGCCGAAGAGGGCGTTGTAGTTGGCCCGCAGGTCGAAGAGCTGCCGAACCCGCTCGCTGTCAAGAACTTCGCTGGGCGCCGTCATCGCGCGAGATACCGAACCGGTGCTCGACCCTGGAACGACATTGTTTCGGTCACACTCCTCATTGGTCAGTTGACATGCTCAATGCCCCTGTCGGACACGCCTCGACGGCCGTCTGAATCTGCTCCGCCGAGTCGGATATCTGATCGACCAGCACCGCCTTCGACTCGGAGTCGTGGGTGAACGTGCCGGCGGCATAGACGAGGCACACGCCACTGCCCATGCAGAGGTCTCGATCGATGGAGACGATCGGGGGCGGTACCGGCTCAGGCATCGGCAAGGACGGGGGCTTCGGCAGGCGTAAATCGATACAACTTCTCGGCGTTGCCTCGGAGGATCTTGTACTGGACCGCAGGAGGAAGGTGACCGATCTGCGCCTTCACCACTGAGATGCAGTTGGGCCATGTCGAATCCGAGTGGGGATAGTCGGTTTCGCACATGATGTTGTCCTCACCGATCTCGTCGATGCTGGCGATCCCGTGGGCGTCGTCGATGAAGCAGCCGAACACGTGATCGCGGAACAGCCCCCGAATGTCGACGGTATTCAAGTCCACGTCCGTTGTGGCGTGTTCCATGAACTGGACTCCACGCTGTACCCAGAAGCGCTGCTTGTCGAGCACCTGTTCTGCTCGCTCCAGAAAGTACGGCATCCACCCGATCTCGCCTTCCGACAGGGCGATCTTCAGTCCTGGGAACCGGGTGAACATGCCGCTGAACAGCCATGCGAGCATCGCTCCCGACGTACGGATGGCCCCCCAGGCCAGATTGGCCATGAACGGCGAATCTGGTGCGATCTGGGGCACCTGCGACGACGACCCGACGTGCATGCTGACGACCATCTGGGCCTCGGATGCGGTTGCCATGACCGGATCCCAATAGCGGTCCTTGTCGTGAATGGTCGGCAGGCCAAGAGGAGCAGGGTTTTCCGAGAAGGCGAATGCCGTTGCGCCTTTCGCCGCACAACGCTCCATCTCCTTGGCCGCCAGGGGCGGGTCCCAAATGGGGATGAGGATGAGGGGGATATACCGCCCTGGGGCCGCTCCACACCACTCCTCCAGCATCCAGTCGTTGTAGGCCTTGAGGCATACGAAGGCGAAGTCGCGGTCGCTCGCCTCATAGAAGAGCTGTCCGCAGAACCGAGTAACGGTGGGAAAGCACAGCGAGGCGAGGATGCCGGCCCGGTTCATGTCGTCGATCCGCGCTTTGGCGTCGTAACACCCGGGTCGCATCTCGGCGTAGGTCACCGGCTCCGGACTGAACTCCTCCTTGGACTTACCGGCGACGGCACTCAGGCCTGAGCTGGGATAACGCTTCCCGTCATACACCCAGAACTCCATGTCGCCCTCGACCACCATGTGTGGCGCCCGGTCGCGATCCTTGGCCGGCACCCGGTCAACCCAGAGGTGAGGCGGTTCCAACACGTGATCGTCTACCGAGATGAGCCAGTCCAGAGATTGGTCCGATGCCATGATCCCCCTGTGATGTCGTAGTGGGAGCTCGACGAGAGAGCTCGATGACTGCCATGCGCTTCACGTCTTGGAAGCCACGGTTACCGTCTGGTCTGCGCTCACTTTCGAGGGTGCTCGTGTTGCTCGCGCCGCCGTGGAAGTGGCGGGGAAAGCTCCGAGCGAAGACAATTATCCCACGTCAACGAGGTAGAGCATGGCTCTATCCAAACAGACTATGAGATACTCGTCAAGGCGGACCTGGTTCCGCCGTATCAACGGCAGATCAGCTATCTAGAAGGTAGTTCTACCCTAAGGTGGATCGAGAGTGCAATCCCCCTGGATTGCGGCTACGTTGTTCCAGTGACCGCTTCGAGCTGGGCGTTGAGGCAGACATCGGACGAACAGCGAAAGCGCTACTACTCTGAGGGATGGTGGGCTGACGAAACCCTTGGTCAGCGTCTGGGAAGCAAGCTGGCAGCGAATCGAGCGTTGCCTTTCGTTGTTCACTCCAAGATTCGACCATGGCGTGGGACGTTCGGAGACGTGTTCGATTTGTCACAGCGAGTGGCAAAAGGTCTCGCGGACCGAGGGGTACGGGCCGGAGACGTGGTGTCGTTTCAGACGCCCAACTGGCTGGAAGGGGTGGCCACATTCTATGGCAGTGCCCTCCTCGGCGCCGTCGTGGTGCCCATCGTCCATATCTATGGCGGTCATGAACTTGAATACATCCTCCGCCAATGTCAACCGCGAGTCCACGTTACGGCAGCGAAGTTCGGCCACCAGGATTACCTTTCGAACTTGGAATCGATTTCCGACCTGCCTCCGATGGACGTCGTGGTCATCGACGGTGACGGACGCGCCGGGACCTCTCCGTTCAGCGAGCTACTGGCAGATGGGCCACTGGGTCCGCCAGTAGCGGCGGACCCGTCGGCTCCCGCACTGGTGGGCTGGACCTCTGGAACCACGGCCAACCCCAAGGGCGTGATCCACTCCCATCAGACGATCTGCGCAGAGATTCAGCAGATGGGAGCTACGGCTCCGCCCAACATACGTCCTTCACTCATCGCCAACCCGATCAGTCACGCCATCGGCATGCAGGGGGCGCTGCTCATCCCGGTCGACGGCTGTCGACCCGTGCACCTGATGGACATGTGGGATCCAGCCGAAGTGCTGGATCTCATGGTGAACGAGGACCTGTCTACCAACGGAGGCGCCCCCTATTTCCTCACCAGCCTCCTGGAGCATCCCGATTTCTCGAGCGAGCATCTCAAGCGCCTGCCCTACCAGGGAATGGGGGGAGCGCCGGTTCCTCGGGCGCTGGCCGAACGGGCCACTGATCTTGGGATCACCGTCTATCGGATGTACGGTTCCACCGAACACCCGTCCATCACCGGGTGCACCTACGCCGATCCGCTGGAGAACCGTCTGCACAGTGACGGACGCCCGCTCCCAGGCGTCGAGGTTCGACTGGTAGATCCCACAGGGACCGAGGTCGGTCCGGGCGAGCCGGGAGAAATCCTCTCCCGCGGACCTGATTGCTTCATTGGGTACACCCACCCCGAATTGACCGCCCGGGCGCTGGATGGTGACGGCTGGTACCGCACTGGCGACGTTGGCATCAGCGATGAAGCTGGATACATCTCCATTACTGACCGAATCTCGGACGTGATCATTCGGGGCGGCGAGAACATCAGCGCCGCCGAGATCGAGGAGTTGCTCCTCGTCATGCCGGGCATCGGCGAGGTAGCGGTCGTGGCCGCACCCGACCAACGAATGGGCGAGCACGCCACCGCGGTCGTCCGAATGCTGCCCGGTCAACCACTCCCCGAGCTGCCTGAGATCCGCGCCTACCTGGAGGGAGCCGGTTTGGCCCGCCAGAAGTGGCCAGAAGAGGTTCTCGAGCTCGATGAGTTTCCCCGGACCCCCTCAGGCAAGGTACAGAAGCATGTCCTTCGCGACCGACTGAGGTCACGCTGAACCATCCATCGCAGTTCCTTGATTTGAGGAGGCACCGTGCTTACAAAAGCAGCAGCTCTGTTCAGCCAGCCCGGCAAGTGGGAGGTAGTCGAGGTCGAGCTCGAAGCTCCCCGCCAGGACGAGCTGTTGATCAACATGGCCGCCGCCGGCCTCTGTCACTCGGACGATCACATCCTCACCGGTGACCTGCCTGTGCCGCCAGAAGCCCTGCCAATTGTCGGTGGGCACGAGGGGGCTGGCATCGTCGAGGAAGTTGGGCCGAACACGCCGGGCTGGGAGGTGGGTGATCGAGTCGTACTCACCTTTCTGCCCATGTGTGGCCTGTGTCGTTGGTGCGCGTCGGGCATGCAGAACCTCTGCGACAACGGGGCGCGCATACTTTCGGGAGTACGGGAGGACGGCAGTCGCCGGATGAGCTTCGGTGGAAAGCCGATCGGCCAGGGGGCAGGAGTGGCGACCTTCAGTGAGTGGTCGACAGTTTCGGTCCAGTCGGCAATCAAGTGTCCGGACGATGTCCCCCTGGATGTGGCCTGCCTCACGAGCTGCGGAGTCGGAACCGGCTGGGGATCGGCTGTCCACTCCGCCGATGTCCGGCCTGGTGACGTGGTGATCGTCATGGGTACCGGTGGTATCGGGATGAACGCCGTACAGGGTGCAGCTCACGCTGGAGCATCGGTCGTCATCGCCGTCGACCCCGTGGAGATGAAGCGATCAGCCTCCTTCGCCTTTGGAGCAACCCATGCAGCCTCATCCATGGAAGAGGCAACCGAGATCGCTCGGGGCTTCACGAATGGACAAGGAGCCGACTCCTGCATTGTCTGTGTGGGCGTCGCCACCGGCGAACACGTAGCGCAGGCCGTAGAGGCCATCCGGAAGGCCGGCACGTGCGTCCTCACCGGGCTCCCGCGGGCCGCTGATGACATCGCACTTCCGATTTCCCTCCGGCACATAGTCCTCTACCAAAAGCGACTACAAGGGTCACTCTTCGGTGCCTCGAGTCCATCGAAGGATATTCCTGCGCTCTTGGAGATGTACCGACAGGGGCGACTGAAGCTCGAAGAGCTCATCACCCGCCGCTACTCCCTCGAAGGCCTCAACGACGGCTACGAGGACATGCGAGCAGGACGCAACCTTCGTGGCATCATCGACTATCGACTGTGATGGCCGTGACGTCGCCAGCGAGCACGATGGATGCGCCATTGATGTCAACGTTACCGTCGGGCGCGGTGGACCGATGTGGGCAAGGGTGGCGATGAGTCCCGCGGCCCCTGAGTTGCTGGCCAGTGGTTTTGTGTTTGCCGAAGGGCCGCGATGGCGTGGGGACCGGCTGTGGCTCTCGGACATGCATGGCGAATCCGTCTGGACCGTCGATTTGTCTGGACAGCGAGAGCTGGTAGTGGAGCTTCCCGGTCGTCGGCCGTCAGGGCTGGGATTCCTTCCCAATGGCGACCTGCTCATCGTGTCCATGCTCGAGCGGCAGATACTGCGTTGGAACGGGTCCGAACTCGATGTTCATGCCGACGTGAGTGATCTCATCCCTTCCGGCTGCAACGACATGGTGGTGGACGGCGATGGACGTGCCTACGTCGGCTCGTTCCCTCCCCCATCGTCCCCCGACGGGCAGATCGTCCTTGTCGAGCCGGACGGGACCGCTCGGTTGGCGGCTGACGACGTTGTCTTTCCCAACGGAACCGTCATTACTGCGGATGGAACGAAGTTGATTGTGGCTGAGTCTCTGGGCCGGCGCTTGACGGAATTCGATATCTCACCTGACGGATCACTCACTGATCGCAGGATGTACGCCGATTGTCCTGGACGAGGACCGGACGGGATCTGCCTGGATGAAGAAGGGGCAGTATGGGCCGCGATGCCGTTGGCCCGACAGTTTCAACGGATCCTTCCCGGTGGTGCCGTTGCCAATTCGATCTCGGTTGACGAACGGATGGCCATTGCCTGCGCCCTGGGGGGACCGGACCGGACCACATTGTTCCTCCTTACCGCCAACGATCATGCACCGGAGGCACTGCGCGGGACCCGCGATAGCCAGATCCATATCGTTACCGTGCCCGTAGCTGGCGCCGGTCTTCCATGACCAGACCGTGGACCTCCTGGGCACCCTGGATGCCGATGGCCCAGCTCCCTACGCCGGCTCGGCCCCGTGCCCCTCATGCTCCACTGCCATCAACGCTGCACTCGTACTGCGATCAACGCTACGCCCCATACCCGTGAACAGGATAGGGAGATATCCATGACCGAAACCGGCATCATCAACGGCACACAAACATACATAGCCGGGCGCTGGGTCGACGGTGAGCGGTCGTTCGCCGTGGAGAACCCGGCCGACGAATCGCTCGTTGCCGAAGCGGCGGTCACGCCGTTGGCAGAGGTCAGTCGCGCTATCGAGTCGGCCCGGAGTGCGTTCGACGACGGTGTGTGGGCTGACCGTTCGCCGAAGGAGCGAGCTCGTGTCGTGGGTGCACTCCTTGATCATCTCGAACGTGAGCGGGAAAACCTTGTCGCCACGATCATCGTCGAGGCAGGACAGCCCCGGCCGTTTGCTGAGGGCGCTCAGGTCTCCATGGGCCTGACCCTCGGCCGGGAGACGATCGACCTCTACCTGTCGATGGCCCACGAGGAGGCCAATCCGGTGCCGGTCGACGACCTCGTCCGTGGCCGGGTAGCTCTCAGCATCCGGCGCCATGAGCCGGTCGGCGTCGTCGCGGCAATCACGCCGTACAACGGGGCCGTGATCATGGCCTTCCAGAAGCTGATCCCGGCCCTCATGGCCGGCAACTCCGTCATCCTCCGTCCCAGCCCGCTGACGCCACTTTCCTCACTCGCCTTCGCCGCCGCTGCCGATGCCGCCGGCCTGCCACCAGGTGTCCTCAGCGTCGTCGTCGAGGACGGAGCCGAGGGCGCTGAGCTGCTCACCACCGACCCTGCGGTCGACATGGTCTCCTTCACCGGTTCGACCGCCGTGGGCAGGCGGATCCTCGCCCAGTCGGCACCGACGGTGAAGAGGGTCGCCCTGGAGCTTGGTGGTAAGTCGGCACAGATCTACCTCGACGACGCGGTCGAACATGCTCCGATTGGGGCCATGGCCGTTGTCGCCATGACCGCTGGGCAGGCCTGCGTGGCCGCCACGAGAATGCTGGTGCCCAACGCACGAAAGGATGAGGTGGTCGAAGCGGTCAGCGCCGCCTACGGACGCATCGCGGTCGGAAGCCCAGCCGATCCGGCCAACCTCATGGGTCCGGTGATCACCGCCGCCCAGCGCGAACGCTGCGAGCGCTACGTTGCCCTGGCCGAGAACCACGGCGGAAAGATCGCGTGCGGTGGCGGTCGGCCGGCGGGGTTGGATCGCGGCTATTACTTCGAGCCCACTGTCCTCGACCTCCCTGACAATTCGAACCCCGCCGCGCGGGACGAGATCTTCGGGCCTGTCATCGGGATCCTGGGCTACGAGGATCTCGACGACGCAGTTCGAATCGCCAACACGAGCCCCTATGGCCTGTCCGCACAGGTATACGGTCGGGACGTTGCCACTGCCACCGCAATCGCCCGTCGCCTCCGGACCGGTGCCGTCAACGTGAACACCAGCCTCTTCAGTGCCTACGCCCCCGCCGGTGGCTACAAACAGAGTGGCCTGGGTCGCGAGCGAGGGCCTGACGGCATCCGCTCCTTCCAGGAAGTGAAGCACGTCGCGATCGGAGAACTGCGATGAGCGCAGAGCTCACGGGCAAGAACACGGTCATTACTGGGGCGGGAGCCGGAGTCGGCCGTGCCTCTGCGCTCCGGTTCGCCCAGGAGGGGGCCCGTGTCGTGTGTGCCGACGTGGACCTCGAACGGGCCAAGGAGACCGTCCGACTGATCGAAGACGAGGGAGGGTCCGCCCTGCCTGTAGCGGCCGATGTTGCCGTTGAGGACGATGTCATCGCCATGTTCGACGCGGCCACCGAGGCCTTCGGCGGCCTGGATGTGCTCTACAACAACGCCGGCATCCCGACGCCTCGCCTCGGCATGGCGCTGGAGGACCACTCGGCCGACGACTTCGGACGGCTGGTCGCCGTCAATTTCGGCGGTGTGTTCAACGGGTGCAAGCACGCTGTACGTCGGTTCAAGGAGCAAGGTGACGGCGGCGTCATCCTCAACACCGGGTCGGTCGCAGGGCTGGTCAGCTGGGGAGGCTCCGTGTACGGGGCAACCAAGGGTGCCGTGCACTTGCTGACCAAGGCGGTAGCCATCGAGGGTGCGCCGTTCGGTATCAGGGCGAACGCAATCTGCCCGGCGGGCATGCCCTACACGCGCTTCATGGCCGCTGGTGGGATGGAACTCGATGCTGACACGCTCGAACAGGCCAGCAAAAGCGTCGCCGCCAGCCACCCACTCGGCAAGCCCATCACCGCCGAGGACTGCGCCGAGGCCGCGGTCTTTCTGTGCTCGGATGCCGCCACCAACATCACCGGCGTGCTGTTGCCAATCGATGGGGGCTACGTGGCTCGGTGAACGACGCCGACGTCGTCGGCAGCCGAGGAAGTCCCCGCGGCCGCGTGCTCCTGCAACGACGGCACGACCTCAGCGAACAGGCGGTCGAGAACCGGTCGCTGGTCGTCACCTGCCGTCGCCGGGAGGAATACGAAATGGCGGGCACCGGCGTCGTAGAACTCACGGAGCTTGACCGTCACCTCGCCAGCCGTGCCCGCGGCGGCGACTCGATCGATCATGGCTCTGAAGTCTTGGTTGTACGTGCCGCCCATCGTTCGGGCCGCCTGCTCTCGGGCAGCATCGCCGTCGGGGTTGATGTTGAGGAATACCCAGACGCACCACTCGAACCCGGCCAGGTCCCGTCCTGCTTCCCCGGCCACGCGTTTGATCGTGGTCACCGACTCGGCGTAGCGACGGGGCGAATACATGTAGGGGAACCAGCCGTCGCCAAGGAGCGCGGCGCGGCGCATGGCCGGCTCTTTCCGACCGGCCACCACGATCGGCGGCCCACCAGGCTGTAATGGAGCCGGATGGATCTTCACGTCCTGCATCGTGTAGTAGCGACCGTGGTGGGTGATCTCGGTGGCCGTCCATAACTGACGAAGAAGCGGGATGATCTCATTCGTTCGCCGGCCCCGCTCCTCCATTGGGACCTCGACAGCGCGGAACTCTTGCGGGTACTCGCCTCCGATCCCGACACCGAGCATCACCCGTCCACCGGTGGCGCGGTCAAGGTCGGCGATCTGCTTGGCCACCAACGCGGGCGGATACAGCGGGAGGAGAAGAATCGAGCTGCCGACGGTGACCCGCTCGGTGACCGTCGCGAGCCGCGTGAGGCCGATCATGGCCTCCGGACTCGGGTTGCGCGACGAGATGTGACCGCCGACCCACAGAGAATCCACCGCCCGACCCTCGAGCTCCCGAACCTCCCGGGCATCGCCACCGGCGACGACACCGATCCGAACGTCAGTGTTGGGCCCGGTCAACGAAGTACCTCCTCGAGTTCCCCACGCTCACGAGGGGAAAGAACGAGCATTGCCTCGAGCACGTAGTGGTTGTCCTGGCCCATCAGTGGACCAGGACAAATCTCGACAGGGAGGTTGGAGAACAGCCATGGCTGCCGCATCACACGCGTGCGGCCCATTTCGGGGTGTTCGATCTCCACGAACACCCCGCGTGCGGCGAGGTGGGGATCGAGGGCCAAGGTCTCATTTGTCATCACCGCCATCGCAGGAACACCCGCCGACTGGAGCAGGTCGGACGCCGCCCGCGACGCCCATTGGGAAGTCCACCCCGTGACGGCCTCGTCGATCTCGGTGTGGGCTGCTCGCCGGGCCACAGCCG
>OBLU010002716.1_pt1 | contig 16156 bp, 14 predicted proteins | sample 1518681 | NCBI WGS metagenome assembly OBLU01 (sample SAMEA3539304, study PRJEB22396) | soil metagenome | biome: tundra; feature: field; material: soil | place: USA | collected 2010-05 | depth 0.15 m | reverse complement strand
CATCCGCAAGGTCGAGAGCCTGGGCCTGCTCATCTTCCTGAACGTGCTGCCGACCAGCGTCGGATGGTTCGCTGCGATGGTGATGGCGTTCATGCTTCCCCGCCGCGAGCCGCCGCTGGCCTACGTGCCCTATCAGTACCCTCCCAGTGCCACATGCCAAGTGTGAACACATCGGACTCGCACGACGACTGACCATCGAAGCCACCATTCAACTCTGATTCGCAGTCTCGTGGTCCCGATCCCCGCCGCCGATCGGGGCCATGACTGCAAACCTTGCTGCTATAGCGGCAGGAGGCAAGTCTGCAAACACCGGAACTGGCCGTCGGCTTGCGATGGAGGCAACGGTGCAACTGTAATGCGCGTACCAGGCCGCGCCAGCACGCATCGGGGCAGTCGCCACCAGGACCAACAAACCCGGCGACGAGGACGAGACCATCCGGCCCCGAGCACTCACCCCATACGGCGCACCCGCCGGCACCCCCGGCTGCCCGCTGCAGACCCGCCCGCGGAACCACACCACCCACGACGGCGGCCCACCCGCCCCTGACACCGGCCCCCGCCGCACGGAACCCAGACCACCGCACCAGAGACCGGCGCCAGGACAAACCCGGAAAACCTCAACGCGCCCTCCAGGCACTTAAACCCCCGAAGGCGGCGCGGAAACGCGCGCCGCAGCCACAGCCAGGAGTGCCCGCAGCTGTTCGGAGAGCCGAGTCGAGATCATAAGATCCTGCTAGTAACAGCGGCTCCATGGGGTGGTATTGGCGACCCGTCTGGGGAGGGGACATGGCACTTACTCGGCGTCATCCGGGGCTGGCAGTCCGGCTAGTCCTCGTGACCGCATGCCTACTGGTAGGGACGGGCGCGGGGCTAGCGGCGGCATTGGCCACCAGTGACAGCTGGTTAGTCCGGGCAGTCGGTGGGGCTGCTGGAGGTATCGTCGGCCTCGCCTCGGGCGCCTCGATCGATGCCGTCAAACAGCGCCGGGACGCCATCACAGCAGCCCTCGTTGAACGCGGCCGGGTACTGGATCCAGTTCTCCGACCAGCCGTAAAGGATCAAAGTCCACTGGGACTGTTGGCGCCAATTCGGGATGACGCCGTCCCGTTCCGCGGCCGGGCGCAGATCGCGGCCTGGTTATGTCGCAGAGCGGATTTCAGTCTGGCGCGATTCAGATGGCCAAGCAGAAGAACATCACGCTCAGCAGCCTCGAAGACCTGCGAACCAGCGCGGCCGAGGAACTCCTCGCAGTTCGGGTCGAGGCCGTGGAGGGGCGCATCCGCAACGTGACGCAGAAGCTCATCAGAGATCTGCGAACCTTCTCCGCCGGGATACCCCACGTACTGCCAATCATGGCGTCAGAGCTGAGCGCCGACGACTGGGCCGAGCTTGCCGGACGGGCCGAGGCTCCTGGCTTCTTCGAAGGCGTAATGGACTTGGCGCGGCGCATCGGAGCTGCTGGCATCGGCGATTTCGTGCCGCCCGGGACCGATCTGTCGGAAATTCAACGTGCGTGGAAGGACGGCGTAGACCCGGCCGTAATGGATGCGGTAACTAGTGAAATCAGCCAGATAACTCAAGGTATGGATCAGGGTAAGCTCGGCAACTGGCCAGTAGTCTGCCTGGCGGCGAATGGAGCGAAGCTGGTCTGGGGCATGCGGCAGCTGCTCGGGGTCATTGGGTCGAGACTCGTCGTGCTAGAGGAAATGGTGGCCAGGGAAGAAGGCAAAGCGACCCAGTGAGGTCGTGGATACGCTGCCTGCGCGTGTCCGCGATGTCCTTGTCCATGTGGGCGCGCTGGACCGGGTGCTTTGACTCCGCCCCGGTCCCCGTTTAGTCCTCCGGCGCTAGGATCAGCGGTCACTGTTGCAAAGCAAGCTCACCATTGCATGGGCTCCAGATCTCCAGCTGCGGCCTGTCCTAGTCCTCCGGGCGGTTGTCGTCGCGGTTGCGCAGCAGGCCTACTGCGCCCATGTCGCGCAGCAGCGGGGTCAGGACGGAGGACTTGACGAAGTAGGTCAGGGCACCCTCGGCCGTTCCGCCGATGTTCAGGTGGCCCCGGTTGACGCCCACCAGGCACAGCTCCCGGGCACTGCCGTGCTGTACGTCGCCCCAGGACAGCGCATCTTTCGGCAGGAAGGCGAAGACGGGAGACCCGGACATGCCGCCCCAGCTGAACGAGTGGCACAGCACGTTGTCCTGGAACTTCTTGGGGCCTATCTCGGCGACTTCGCGAGGATCCGACGCCACGGTCCCGCCCACCAGGATCGGGCGTTCTGCTGTGACCTGGTCGATGCCCGGGTAGCCGGGAATGAGCACCTGGGCGCCGACGTGCAGCCGGCTCTTGAAGTCCTGGGCATTGGCAAGGTGAAGGTTGCTCAGCTCGGTGAGCTCCGGGCACCCGCCCGGAATGGCCGCTGTCTCCAGGTCGATCACCGCCACGTCTGCGTCATCGCCGCCAGCCGCGAACACGGGTTGCGGGGACTGGATCGTGAACGCAACCGGCTCGGCGCTCCCGGAGATCATCCCCTGAAGCGTCGGCTGGACGAATCCGGCGGCCTCCACCTTGTCGACCTTCCGGCCGGTGAACTTGGCGAAGTCCGGGTCGAGCACGTGCCGGTTGGTGACGAGGAAGCCCTTGCGCTTGCCAGCGAGCGGCGTGCTCCTGACAACGAACCCCGTGCCGCTGCCGACGGTCTTCGAATCAGAGCCGTCCCGCTCGTACATGTACACCCTGAGCCGCAGGGCCGCGTACAGGTGCCTCGCGTCGATCGCGCCGTCCCACATGCCGCAGATTGTGCCACGGCAGCGCCGCACGGCTCCGCTGCTCCCTTATGTCGTAACCCACCGGGTCGCGTTACGTCTGTTGCACGGGAGCGTAGTGGTGGTGGTGGTGGTGGAGGGCTTTGACCTGGCTGACCCAGAAGTCGAACCTGGCGCTGGCGGAGGCGCTGCGGGCCAGGTCACCGAGTTGCTGGGCCAGAGCGTAGAACCCGGGACCCGCGTCGTTGGCGTCAAGGTAGGTGACCAGGGCGGAGATCATGAGCCCGGTGGCAGGCCGGTTGCGTTCGACGATCAGGCGGAGCAGGTGGCCCATCGCGGCACGCTCATCCTGCCGGCTGAAATCAAAACCCGGCAGGCCTGTCCGCCTGATGAGCGTTGCGTTCAGCTCGGTATAAGACGTCAGCCTGGCCAGCCGGGCTCGCTCGACCAGGAAAGCCTCGCCCGCGGCAGCCATCTCATCCCAGGTGAGCTCGTCGCGGCCGAACAGGATCACAGCCCCGCCTTCTTCCGCGCAGCCGGTGCCGCCCCTGGCATCGGCGGTCCGGATGCATCAGCAGTCACGCGACGGGAGTCAGCGGGGTTCTGGGAGCCTGTGAGCAGCTTGATCTTCTGCTGCCGTGTCGCCAGGGCCGCCTGCGGGTTGAGCACGGCGTGCAGTTCATCGAACTTCCCGCTGAGGGCGGCGCGCCTGGCCTCGCACACCCGTAGATCCGGGACGGCACCGCCCTGGTAGTTCCACACGGTGAGGTAGTCGCCGTCCGTGACCAGGTAGTAGGCCGGTTTGAGCCAGTAGGCGTAGCTGCGGGCCTGCCCAAGGCCCGCATCGGGGCCTTTCCCGACCGCCTTGCACTCCACTAGCACCAGGGGGTCGCCGGCGGCTACGTCATGGACGTCGGCTGCGAAGTACAGCAGGTCCGCCTCGGCATGATGCTGCCGCACGCCCTCCCACATCACGAAGCCGAACCCGGCCGCCTCCTGCTCCTCACGGTAGCCCAGCTGCTCAAAAAGCGGGGACACGAAGTGCATCTCCACCTCGCGCTCAGACGCCAGCCGCAACCCTGCCTTGTCCGCGAACCACGCCGGGGTTGGCCGCGGATCCGGAGGCGCCGCGGTCGTCACCCCCAGTGCGGGCATCGAGAAGACCAGCCAGTCATCGCGCCCGGCCTGCTCCAACGACGGCTGCACGACGACGCCCTCGTCCGACAGGAGCTTGCCCACCATCTCCCGCCGTGCAGGCGACCAGGCCTGAAAGCCGAAAAGATCCTTGAACCGGTGTGCCCGCAACCGCCGCGAACCCCGCTGGCTCACCTCAATCGACCGCCGCAGCGTCGCCACGATCTCAGCCGGATCCCTGTCCATAACCACCCACCCCGCTGACCCTGCTATGTGTGACGTTCTTGACCGTAACGCCACACCCCAGACGGCTTCCAGCCCTTTCACGAAGCCGAACTCAGCCGACAGGCTGGCGTCCTCACGCCGCTGGTGACGCCACCCGGGAATGACCGGCAGATCAGGCAGCTCTGGCGCTCGGGTCCCGGCTGCAACATCAGGCCACGTGGCGAAGCTGGTCTGAAGGCATGGCTGTCGGGACGAGCAGCCGTCGATGTCAGCATGGAGCCGACGGCCAGAGGGGCACGGCTCTCCCGGCGGCTACCTCCTGTCCGATTCGCCCACGATGCGCTCCGGAGCAAGTGCGTTTGAATAAGTGCACTGTGCCAGCAAACGGTGCCGAACCGCATCCGGTGCAGCAGCCAGGTCAGTCCGCAGGAGGCTGAGGCGGAGCACGACGAGGGCCGCCCGCCCCCGCGCGGCAGCCGGTAGCCTGCGGATGTGCGCAATGCTGACGGCCGAGGGCAGTTCCATGTCCTCAGCATGGGAACGGCGGTAATGCGGAAGCACCGTGACACCGCCTATATCGAGATCCTCATCCCCGGCGGCCAGGACGGCCAGGCGGAAGCCCGGGATGGCGCCTGCCTTCGGCTGGCTGTCTCCCAGGCCACGCCGGTCGCGGTGCGTGGCCGCTTTCCCGGCCGGCCTTCCCGGCGAGGACCAGCAGATGACGCTCGCGGTGGAGCTGCCGCTGCTGGCGCGCTGGAGCAGCACCCGTCGGCGGGCGGTGATCGGCGAGGTCCCCGGCCAGCTGGACGAGGCCGGCATCAGGTACATGCTGATCGAGGTGGAGGCCGGTGACCTGGTCTACCTGCCGAAGGACGTCACAGACGGGTAAGGCCGCTCGCGGTCGCCTTGACAAGGCTGCCGCTACCCGTGCAGCTCGGCCTCTCAGAGCCTTGGGGGGAAAGTCTCGCCGCGCAGCGCGGCGCCCACGAGCCCTACTTCCCTGGCGGTGGCGACCAGCCGGAAACCCTCCTGGCGGTAGGCGGCGAGTACCCCGTCGACAGCGTGCGGCGGCACCAGCTCAGCGAGTTCCCGCCGGCAGGTGCGGTATCCCCGGCGGGCGCCCTCGACGCAGCCGTCCGCGTAATCCCCGGCCATCGATGCCAGTGCCACCGGATAGCGGCGCAGCACCTCATACTGCCGGTACTCCGGCGGCAAGACGTCTAGCAGCCAGTCGACCGCAGACGGCTCGAAATCCTCGCTGCCAGGCGGGCGGACCGCCTCCGGCCAGCCCGGCAGCACATACGCCCCCACGAGTCCCAAGCGTAGCACCGTAACCGAACCTGCATTCGATAACGGGCATGCCCGCGGCCGGCCCCGCCCGCCTCACACCATGCCCGCCACCTGGTCGATTGCCTCGGCGATCAGCGCGGGAACCATGCTCATCGCGCGCTTGAGGAGGCTCTCGACCGCGACGGCGTGACGGCTTTCATCGATGTTGATGTGTCCGGCCCACTCAGCCGGCTGGTAGCGAGCCAGCATGGACAGCGTGTACAGGACCGCCCACCAGGCCATCAGCGGGTGCAGGCTGCGCCCGGCCGCCCCGGCGGCGGGAAACAGCCACCTGGCCCCGTCGTAGAGGCGGGTCATCGACCGCACGGAGCCGAGCTTGTCCTCCAGGCTGCCGGAGCCGCCCGGGAGCTGCCAGTTCATGACCAGCTCGCCCCAGCCGTCGCGGTGCCGGGTGAAGTCCGGGACCGAGTGCCGTTCACGGCCGTCCCGGTAGTAGGAGTCGCACGGCGGTGCGTCCGGGAAGGCCCGCAGGTAGGAGTCCAGCGCCCAGCCGTCCGCCGCGCTGATCAGCCAGGGCGGGAAGTAGGCCACGGGGACCGACACCAGCGGGTGCGGGCCGGGGTCCAGGACCTCGTGGTCGAGGTACAGCGGCGTCCGGCGGGACTCGCCGGCGTCGTCCAGAGGCGTAAGCCGGTTGTCGGGCAGGAGGTCCCACAGCTGGCTCAGCGCGAGCGGTTCCGCCCTGGGCCACAGCGGCGAGCCGAGCAGCTCAGACAGGCGCACGAAACTGCCGGTGCTGCCTTCTTTCCCGGCCTGCACCCGGACTGCGGACAGCGGGCCGCGCAGCGTCTGGGAGAGGCAGGTGATCCCGTGGCCTTCCAGTTCCCACCCGCCGGCGCCGGCCGAGGCTGCGGCAACGGCCCGCCCGGCCTGGCTCAGCCCGTAGAACACCAGCAGCGGGCGGGTCGCGACGCCGGTCCCGACGGCGGCGCGGAACATCTGCTCGGCCTGCTCCAGCGCGAACACGTAGGTCCGGCGGCGCGCCGGATCTGCTGCCGCTGCCGGGGGCGGGTTCCACCGGGTCCCGCGCAGCTTCCCCCACACGGCCTCGGCCTCGTTGCCGGTCTGCATCCCGCGATCATAGAGCCAGCGGGTGCCCGGTGCCGTTCTGCCGTCCACGGCGCTGGATGGTGCTGGTCCGGGCTGTTCCGCCGGGCGCTGCCCGTCTCGTGGCGGAGGCCGTCAGGCGCCTTGTCATTACAATCGGGATCAGGTTCCATCAGCAAGGTCCTGGCCGCGCGGTCGCGCTCCGTCGCACGGCAAAGCAGGGCTTGCCAGATGCGCCGGAGCGAGGGAGAAAAGTGACGCTCCCGTGGATCATCGCCGCAGCCGCAGCCAGCCGGCCTGCTCGCCGGGGCCAAGGATACGGGCCAGCGTGTTCGCCCGCAGTACCGAGGACGGACGGAGGCGCCAGGCGTGCCCTGAGTGCTCCCGTCAGGTCCTGGCCGGCCGCTGGCTGTGGTGCTCGGTACTGCCGGTTACCGGTCGCTGCCCGCACTTCAAGGCCCGGATCGGCCCGGACGCCCTGGCTATAGAGTTCGTCACCGGGCTCGTGCTGGCCGTCGCCGCCGCCCGCGCGTCGTCCGGCTGGGAACTGGCGGCGCTGGCCTGGCTGGCCCTGATCGCCGTCCCGCTGGCCTTCGTCGACATCGCCGTGCAGCGGCTGCCGGACCTGCTGACCATCAGCGCGTTCACCGGCACGCTCGTATTGCTGGCCGCCGCCGAGGGCGCGGCCCACCAGCCGTGGCTGCTCGTCCGCGCTGTCATCGGCGCTGCCGCCCTCGCCGGCTTCTACCTGGCGCTGTGGCTGATTTTTCCGGACCAGCTGGGCCTCGGGGACGTCAAGCTCGCGGCCAGCATCGGCCTCGTGCTCGCCTGGGGCAGCTGGAGCGAGCTGTTCCTGGGCGCGCTAGCGGGGGCGCTCCTGGGCGCCGTGTACGCGCAGGTGCTTTCGGCCAGGCGCGGACTGGGCGGCCGGGTCTACCTGCCTCTCGGCCCGTTCCTCCTGCTCGGCGCCTTCGCGGCCATCGCGCTGTTACCGATGTAGGTTCCAGATTCTGATGCCCCTTTCCAGATGACGGTGTCCTTCGTCTGGCCCAGGGGACATCAAAGTTGGATTTCCCGGAACAGGACTGGCTCTCCACGCCACGCCATCCCGGTTCGTCTCACGCCGAATGCTTAAGGCGCGGCGCGGATTCGCCCATGGCTGGATGCCGAGCCCTGGAAACCGACCGGTCGGCTGCGGCTAGCCCATCAGCTCCTGCGAGCCTGTCGCGGCGGCCGTCATCGCGAGTGACCGCAGGCCGGTTGCTTCTGCCGCCACAAGGGCGTTGCCGATTTAGTGCCGTCCTGGGACGACTCGATACGGGTGGCCGGGCCGCGAAGATGAGTCGATTCTGCGCATCGTGGTTAGCCAGCAAACGGCTTCCTCATGCTTGATGAGCGTGCCCACGCGGACGCCGATGCGACCGAGGTAGCCGCGACGGGTCGACCTGACTGCGCCAGCCTGGACTAATCCCGGGGTTAGAGCTGGCCTGCGCGCCGTCGAAGCGGCCGGTTCCCCGGCAGCACCGGCGGAAAGCGCCGCCTGGGTCGCATGGGCGCAAGTCTTCCCGGCCGAGTTTCTCGATCAGTTCGGTGCTTATGCCGATGATGCGGGCGCGGACTCGCGGCCGGGCACGCGTCGAGGGCCTCCTCAATCGCAGCCCCGGCGTGTCCCGGACTGGTGGATCCCGGCATCTTCGCCAGCATCTGCCATCATGAACCATCGGCCGTTGCGACGATCATTCGAAACCAGCGGTTCTGTCCGAGAGCCGCATGGGCGCAACGTCTGCCAATGAGGTCAATACACATCTAGCCCGCAGGTAGGAGCATGGCTTGTCTTTGGCGATCGGCACCGCTCTTCTCCGCAGCCGGTATGAGCTAGTCGGCCAAGGTGAACTCTCGGCGGGTGACGCTCGTCTCTGGCGCGGCATCGACGGCGACGGCGTCCACCACCTCATCAGGACTTGGTCGTATAGCGGCGACGAGCCCGATCGTGTCCGCCGAGCGCTGTGGGACGCCGAACTGCGCACGCTATATAGGGTCGGCAGCACGCCCGGAGCCAGCGAGTCGCTCGTGGTCCTCAAGGACGCAGGAGTCGACCGTGATGCCCAGTGCTTCGTTATGGTGCTCGAGGCCCCTGGGTACACAAGTCTCGCGACGGCGCTGACGGAGCGCCATCGCTACCCATGGCTGGCGTCCCGGGACGCGTCTGGCCGCCGAGATATCTGGAGAGCGGTTGAGCGTGTTGCGTCGGGGCTTGCGCTGTTGCATGAGCAGCAGGTGCTCCACCGTGATGTAGGCGCAACATCGGTACTGTTCGATGTCGGCGGCGGCCCGGATACCGTCAGGCTCGGAGGGTTCGAGTGGTCGGTGCGGCTCGGCAGGCCACTAGACGCCGACCCGCCTACCGGCTGGTCGTCGCCTCCCGAACGCAGTAAAAGCGAGCAGCAGGCATGGCGTCCGGACGACGACTGGTTCGGCTTCGGAATCCTGTGTACCCGTTTGCTGCTCGATGTAGAGAATCATGCGGCGCACGAGCCGCGCGCTAGACATCAGCTAGTTCTCGGTGCCGTCACGAGAGCGTCCAGGACGCTGACTGAGACCGAACGGCTGTTGCTGTCCCGGCTGATCGCCGCCGACCCGCTGGAACGTATGACGCGCGGGTACGACGTCCTGGATTCAGTGCGCCAGATCATACGCCAGCTGTCGTCGCCGTCTGCTGAGCACGAGGACAGCCGACCGCTAACGCTTGTCGTCAACCCCCGTGATACTGCGCTGACCGACTACCTGCTTGAGCGCGGGCTGCACGAGCATCTAGGCCTCGGGACTACAGCCGCCTACAACCCCAATGACCCCACGCACACCAACGGAGTGACCGACTTCATTCGGCGCGACCTGGACGGCGGTGTCCTCTACGCGGTCTCGAAGAGCACTTTTTATGTGCTTGTCGGCCGCCGCTTGGTCGTCCGGATCGCAGAGAATACTGACCGCGACGGCGGAAGGTCCTGGCGCACGGCACTTTGCAGGGGGCCAGGCGAGCTCCGAGGCAGCGAAGGCGGAGCTGCGGAGGTTCGAATTCCTGCTGGCAGGCTTGCCGTCCGCACAACTCGGAGCGTGCATCAGGACCGCACCATCGCTCTGGAGTCTGCCCCTTGGGACGGGCTGCTTCCGCAGCCGGAGAAGGGCGCTGAACTTGCCAGGGAGCTGTCTCGCTTCCAAGAGTTTGTGCGCGCGACCAACCAGATCGAACTGCTCTTGCTGGACGCAACCATCTTCCCCTACGAGACTGTCTCCGGTCCGGAACAGCATGGTGGCCGTGAGTCCATCGTCGTTCGGGAGCGACCACGGCCGGACGACCGCACAGTCCTGCCTTTCTTCGAGCTCGAGAAAGGTCTTTGCGAGTTCGTCCAGCGGGAGATGGAAAGCGCTACAGATGAGGGAGGAAGGGTCATCCTCTCGGGGCCCGCCCATGACGCTTTGGTACTTCCACCTGCGGTTCGGGAGAATCAGTGGCGAGTGGCAGCAGTAGACCCGGAGGGCCAGACGGCGACCCTGGAGAGGGACGCCATCGACCCGTTGCGGCCGGGGCCGCCCCCGCTGGGGGTTCTGCGGAGCGCAGGCATGCCCGGCCAGACCAGACTTATCCGCCGCCGCAAACAGGCCATTGATGTTCTCGGCGCACACAGTTATCTGCTTCGTAGCCTGGCGGCTCCTGGGCAGGTGTACATCGACACCGGAGCTGCGGAGCTTCCGGTAGCGCTCGACCCGGCCGTCGTCGATGGCGCCAAGCGCGCCGTTATCGAGGACATCCTCCGGGTCCGGCCCATCTACACCCTGCAGGGACCGCCCGGTACCGGTAAGACAACGCTTGTCGCGTGGCTGCTCCGTGAGATCTTTATGGATGACCCGGTGGCGCAGGTCCTAGTGACGGCTCAAGCACACGGCGCCGTTGACGTGCTGCGTGCTCGGGTAACGGAGGCGTTCGCGGACGTGCCAGTGGACCAGCGCCCGCTTGCAGTGCGGCTCGGCGGGCGACGCCAGAACGAGGGTGCCGCCGCGCCCGGCAGCGCCGAGAGCGTGGCCCTAGAGGTGCTCAACGGGAGCATCGGCGCGCTCGGCCATCAGCCGACGCACACCGACGCCCAGAGCATGTGGTTGGCTGACGCGCGCAAGATGGAGGCGGAACTCAGGACACGGGAAGCTCTAGGCACCCGTGCCAACGACTTCGTAGAAATGGTAAAGCGCGGTGCGAATCTCACGTATTGCACGACCAGCGCTGGGGAACTCGAAGCCCTTCTTGCTGGCGACCTGTCCTTCGACTGGTCCATCGTAGAGGAGGCTGGGAAGGCGCACGGGTTTGACCTCGCGCTGCCGATGCAGGCAGGGCACAGGTGGCTGCTCATCGGCGACCACAGCCAGCTGCCCCCTTACCGGTACGAGGACTACCTCGACGGAGTGGAGGCACTCGACTCCGTCGTTGACGCCCTGCAGTCGTTGCCAGAGAACGCCTCTGGCCTGCTGGACTGGGAATGGGTTGCGTCGTGGCAGGAACGCACACCGGAGCAGCGCCGCGAGTTCCAGGAATACGCTACAGACTGGCTAAGGACCTTCAAGCGCGCCTTCGAGCACTGCGCCGCGGTCGTGCCGCCCAGCGAGGCAGCTCAGGACAGAGCCGAATCTAGAGCGGACGGCTTCGCTGCCGGCATGCTGGGGGAACAGCACCGGATGCATCCGCACATCGGTGAACTGATCAGCCGGGCGTACTACGGCGGCCAGCTCATCAACCGGACAGAGGCAGACGGTATCGCCCTGGATCGCGTTGTGCACCCATTCGAAACACCGGTCGGCATCGCTGGCGTGGCGATCATCTGGGTCGACGTCCCGTGGAGTGGCGTCGATCCACGTACCCGCGAGAAAGGTCCGCTGCAGGGCCAGCCCCGCTACACCAACGACGCCGAGGCTGTCGCTCTGCGGAACTTCCTTAGCGCACTCGGCCCAGACGGTGGCCCTACTGGCGAGCTTGCCGTGTTGTCGCCGTACAACCAGCAGGTGGGACTGCTGAGACGACGGCTTCGCGGCGTCCAGATGCCGGGAAACCTGCTGCTCAAACCGAGTCTCAGTAGCAAGCCCGGCACTCTCCGATTGGAAGGCTTCCACACCGTCGACTCGTTCCAGGGCAACCAGGCAGACGTGATCGCAGTGAGCCTTGTGCGTAACAACGACAGCGCACCTGGTGACGGCATGGGCTTCCTGAGTGATTCGAGTCGGCTGAACGTCCTGCTATCACGCGCTGAGCAGCTGCTAGTCCTCGTCGGCTCCTGGGAGTTCTTCTCTCGCCAAATTGGCGTCGTCCAGCTTGACGACACAAACCACGTTCTCTGGCATTGGAAGCGGATCATGACTGATCTTGAGGAGTGGTTCTCCGCAGGCAAGGCACTGCGTCTGCCCGCTGATCTATCGGGGCTATCGTGATTGTGCTCGTCCCGGTCAGTCGCTTCAGGGTGCCCTACGAGACCGCAAGGGGCCGCCCGTACAGCGGTCTGGAGAAAGCGGTCCTCTCAGCCGTGGCAGATGGTGGCGCTACGCTCGCATCTCTCAAGGCCGCGTTCCGGGTGCATGAGCGCCTGCTTGTTGAGGCAGCGGTCACGCTCATCACGGCAGGGTGGATCGCGGTCGTCGGCGGCCCGGAGACTCAGTTCGCCCTGACAGCCGCAGGAAGTCGAGCGCTCGGCGCCGACCACGATCCTGTGTCGGTGACCGTCGCCCCGGCCAGGCCGCAGACGATCGTGATGGAACGGATTACCGGCCAGGTCGCCCGGCATGCCGACGCCCGGTCATGGAGAAAGCGCGATCTTGGCGACATCATGACGGACGCTGTAGTGATGCGCGAGCGAATCTTCCGCAATTCCTTGGACGAAGCGCAAGTACAAAAGCTACTCCCGCGTAGCCAGGGCCAGTGGGTACGCCGCATCGGACCCATGTCGTTGACCAGCCGACAGACGCACTTTGTTGCTGTCGAGGCCGATATCGATGGCGGACGGGTACAAGGGCTCCCACCAGACTGGTACGGGGCGCTCGCCGTTAGGGTGCTGCAATACGCACGCAGTGTGAAGCAGACGCACGGCGTCGTCGGCCACACCGCCGAGCGGCGCCGCCCACTGCCAGGACGCGCGGCACGCGTCTCTCCGAAAGTCGGCGACGCGGCCGGCGCAACCGCCAGCAGGACTGCAACTGCCAGCAGGACTACGGCGCTGCACGTCACCCGGGGGGATGTGATTCAGGATGCGGCCGCCCATGCCGCCGCGCTGTCCGTCGCGTTTGCTAACGCACGCACCAGTCTCGGGCTCGCATCGCCGATTTCGGACGAAGCGGCCTTCCGCCAAGTGGCGGAGCAGGCGGCGGACGCCGTCCGGCGCGGCGTGCACGTCGATTTGCTGTTCGGTACGGTCGCTCCCGAGACAAGCGCGCGTTCACTGGTCGCAGCCGCGAATGAAATCGGCTATCGCGCCGACAATAATGGCGGAAGATCGCGCTTGCGGGCTCGCAACGAGCCAACCGGCAGCGGCGCGAGCCTGCTGATATACGATGACCCCACTGGCCGCCTGGTCGGGCTCATTGGGGATTACCCGTGGTTGTCCTCAGATGCCGGTAGAGCCCGGGCAACCGGCCTGGTCGTTACGCAGCAGAGCCTGTGCGCGGACCTTGCCCGAGCTGTCGCGTCGCTCTGGGTCGGCCGCGGCCCCGGGGACACCCGTTGGGCAGGATCTGGCGAGAGGTGGAAAGGGCTGGCGACGGCCGCCGAGGACCAGGCGGCGGCAGACGAAGCGGTGGGAGTCCTCGCGCACGAAGCCTCTGGGTCGGCGGCCGAGTTGCTTGTGGACGACGAGATCACGGCCCCCGACCGAGACGGCGAGGCCGCAGTACGGATCGGCTGCAGCATTGACGACATATCAGGGGGGGAGGGTGCTGTACGCGGGCTGATTCTCCGCATCACCGGTAAGGGCGCAGAAAATATCCGCAGCGTCTGTTCTTCGGCATGAGTTGGCGTTGCGGTCGCGCCGATAACCCAGTTCTGTGCCGGGCGCCCGCGTTGTCGATCGGGTGATATCAGCGCCAGATAGGCGGATATCGGGCGCCGCATCTCAGCCCTTCCGCTACCGTCTGTGACGTGAACCGGGGTACCCCTCTGCCACTCTGCCTCTGCCCCGTTTTTGCGTTAGGGGCACAGCCGCCTGGCGGCTGACCCCTGCTGGTCACCGGGAGTGACGACTGCGGTTGCCCTACCCCGGGCAGCAGTTGCTCCTCGACATACGCCTACTGGCGTCCGACCAATCCGGTACGCTGCCGGGCATGCTTCAGGTGGCGAGGTCCGCAGCCGACGCGGCATGGGCGACGATCGGGCTGGCGGTGCTCGCGATTGGCACAGTGATCATCGCGGGGCTCGCATATAAAAGCGCGAACCGGCAGTTGCGCACCCTTAAGACTCAGGTTGCCGAACAGCACTCAGTCAATATCCGGCAGATTGAAGTCCTTGACGCGCAGCTAGCCGAGTTGCGTGAAGCCCCTAAGCTGCGCGAGCGTGAAGTTGAAGAACGGTCCCAGGCCGAGGAACGCCAGGCGCAAATCGAGGAACGCCAGGCAGCAGAACGGCGGCGCGCTCAGGCAGAGAAGGTGTTCCTCGTTGAAGACCGCACGACCACAACCCTGTCGTGAGCCAGGCACAGCGTAACTCTGGCGCGGCTAGCGGCCCGGTGATCGTCGCCACGGTACGCAATGACAGCGACAACTCTGTCTACGACGTGACGCTCTCGTGGCACAAGGGCTCTGCGCCGTGGGGCGAGTTCGAGCGGCATACGTCCTTGGTGCCGGGCACAGAGTGGTCGTCAACGAAGGCATTGCCCGACGATCTACCCGGATATGTAGATCAGGCAGTCTTCGGTGCGGTTGTCTGGTTCCGCGACGCTGCCGGAAGCCACTGGCGACGGCGGCCCGATGGCGGACTTGACGAGATACCAAAAGGTCAGCCGCTGCCCTGACTGGCGACCTGGCACTTGCCCCGTCAACCAATTCCAGGCGGCTTGGTCAGATCTGCGACAAGCGACACTTCACCGTAGATGAGGGCGATGCGCGCTGGTTCGCTGCTAGGCTTCCACTCAGCACCGGCTATACGAAGCCAACAGACACGAACCAGAGCTATCTGCGCGTCCCTCCCAAGCGATTTGATCCGGTAAAGCAGTGCGCTGCTAGGATCATCACGGCCGGTGAGAGCTGGGAACCTGCGCGCGGTGGATGCTAGGAGCGTGCTGTCGTGCTGGCTGTGGTCCTCACCACCGTTGTCCTGATCGCCGGACTTGTCTTCTACGCCATGCACCGGAGCAAGCCGAGCCGTCTGAGGCTGAGCGCCACCCTGCTAAAGCTGTTCTCGATCAGCATCGAGGTTGAGTCGGACGATCGTCGTCGCGAGCTGCCCCGGGCGGCCGTCCTGAGTAACGGAGGGACTGAGCTGCATGACCGGCAACCCGAGCGCCGAACCGGAGGACTGGACGGAGGTCGGCATCCTGCCGTCTGATCCGGCGCAACAGGACCCTCTGCTCCTAGACGTGATTGACCCGCTGATTAACGACACGCTCAGTGAGCGCATCGAGTCCTGGCACTTCTTCTGGGAAGTGGACCCGCTCTACTGGAAAGACGACCCGGCCCCCATGCGCCATCTCCGGCTTCGGGTGCTCTGGCGTCCGGGCCAGGGTGAGGCGGGCAGAGCCGAGCTGACCAGGTACCTCGATGAAGCCGAGACGGCCGGGGGCCTGTGGCGCTGGTATCCGAGCAACAACGGCATCCCCGGTGAAGAGTACGAAGGCGAGGCCGCAGGATACGACGGCCCCGAGATGTGGCGGGTCACCTACCGGGACTGGCGGGCCGGCAGTGATCTGTCGCTAGCCCTGGTGAAACTCGAAGACGCGGGGCGTCTGGCAAAGGGACGCCAGTACCATCTGGAGCGCAGGGTTCATCTGCATTCCAACCGCCTCGGTCTGAGCTACCGCGACGAGGGCACCCTGTACCTGGGGCTGGCGATCGGTTACATGGAACTCGCCGGATTGTCAGGGGACGGTATGGACACCCTGCGCGGCCTGAAGGACTCGCTCGACAAGCTTCCGCCCGTTCCCTAGCGCGGCCTCGAATCTCACGATGGCGCGACTTGGGCCGGCCGCCTAGCTCGTCGGCGCGTGCCCGCTGGCCTGCGGAGTCCTGGCAGGCAACTCCAGCACCGCGTCGGAGCTTGCCGCCCTCGGCGGCCTCGGGGCGGCTACGTGCTACCGGAAACACGGAAAACCGTGGCACCGGACACGGCTCCAGAACCTGGACGACTACGACATCGTCAGGACCTACGGGGCCGAATACCGAGGCGTCGTCAACCACTACTACCTGCTCGCCCACGACGTGTCGAGGCTGGGCGTCCTGCGATGGAACGCCCTGACCTCCCTGCTTAAAACGCTGGCAGCCAAGCACGGCTCCACCGTCACCAAGATGGCGGCCCGCTACAAGGCCAAGATCGAGACCAGTGACGGACTGCGGACCTGCTTCGAGGCCAGGAAGCACCGCGAGGGCAAGAAGGACCTGGTAGCACGATTCGGCGGGATCA
>OBLU010002715.1_pt1 | contig 16158 bp, 22 predicted proteins | sample 1518681 | NCBI WGS metagenome assembly OBLU01 (sample SAMEA3539304, study PRJEB22396) | soil metagenome | biome: tundra; feature: field; material: soil | place: USA | collected 2010-05 | depth 0.15 m | reverse complement strand
ACCGGGCTCTGTGTCGCATGAATTGTGACTGCACCCACGGGCCGCAGGCCCTGTTCCTTTGGGTTTAAATATTCCGGATGAAATCCTTCCTTCTTCGTTATGCGGCGCTGCAGGTCTCGGGCAGCGCGGCGATGCGGGCCCAGTTCGGCGGCATGCGATTGGGTCGCGACCAGGCGCCCTCGCGGATCTTTTTCAGTGCGATATTTACGGCCAACGGCATCTCGAATCGCCGTAGGGCGCCCTCCTCCACCGCCCAGACCACCTGGCGCAGGACTTCCTGGGCCTGCGCGCCAGGCACGCTCTCCAGTACGCGCTTGCGCGTGCGGGCGAGCTCGAGGGGCGAGAGCCGGCGAGGTTTGGCGTAGCCGAGGCAGGCGGACGCGCCCTGCACGGATTTCGGGGGGGCCGGTGGGTTACTGCGTGCGTGGGCCATCTGTGTCAGCTGGGTGAGGAGCTGCCCCCGGTCCTCGGGGGCCAGGCGCGTGTCGGCATCGAACTCCATCGCCGTCAGGCCGTTGCGCGAGGCGGTGAAGAATCGACTTTTCTCGGTGGCGGACGCCCTACCCCACATCGCCTGAATCGCCTGTCGTGTCGGGCAGCGCGTGCTCGCAAGGCTCTGGAGGGCCGTGAGGGAGGTCTCTGGAAGCGACTCTGGAGCCCTGGGAGCCGTTATAGCGCCAGGGGGCCTTTCAGGGGCGCTTATGTCACATGCGCCGCTCTGCGCCGCTCTTGCGCGCTCCGTTAGGTTGATCTGCGGTCGATTGGGGCTGCGGGACAGTTCGGTGAGCAATTCCCGCGGAAGGCGCACTTCCGTGACGGCTGTGGCCTGCTGGAATGGGTTCACGGGATCGCGGCCGGGGTCTTCACGGCGGATCAGGTTCAGTGTCTTGAGCAGCTGGTAAGCCCGGGTGACCGTGGAAGGGTCTATGCAGCACAGGCTTGCCACGCGCTTGAGCGGCACCTGGGAGCACCAGTCGCGGTTTCGCATGCCCTCTTCCCAGTGCAGCCAGAACACGCGCTCGGCGGCCTGTGGCAGGCCCTGCTGCCAGAGCCAGCGCTCGAGCGGCTTGGGTCGCAGGGTGAAATATTTCTCCCGGAGCAGACGGTCGCGTGGATCGTGTGCATTTTCAATCGACATAACTTCTCCCTCAGCCATCCAGCTGATTTGTCGAAAACCGAGGGATTGAGGCCGTTACGCTTGACCCGATCGATTCGGGTCACTAACCTCTGAAGTGCGACGTTCGTGGGTTAGTTGCGCCAAGCGCGGCGATCAATCCCGAAGTGTGAAACGGCCCCGTCTTAGGGGCCTTTTCATTTGAGCGGTGGCATAGCCTTCCCTCCTTGCCTGCTGGCGTGCCCCGAAGCGCTGCCGTCAGTCGCCGGACTGGGCGGAACGCGCGATTCCTGAGGCCCAAAAATGCTGAGGGCCGGATGAACCGGCCCTCGTGCTGAAACTGTTTGCGCCCCTAAGGGGGTGCCGCGGTCGCGCCATTTCTTACGCGTAAGAAATTGGCAGCGGGCGGACCTTCCGATCCCGGCCCAAGCGGATTTCTTACGCGTAAGAAAACTCATTGCGGCTTCGCCTTGAGATACTGGCTCAGGCGCTTCTCGGTGAGCTCCTTGATCTCCTCGACCAGCTCCTTCTGAATCTGTCGGCCGATTTCGCTGCCGAACCTGAGCGTCAGGCGTCCATCGCGCCGGACCACCCGAAAGGCAATCCGGCCCTTAATTCTTACGGCTTCCTCGCGGGACGCCGAGTCGCGCTTCTCGCCACGTGGAGCGGTGAGCAAGCGCAGCGTCTCCGGGGCCTTGGGCCGCGGGTTGAGTGCGCAAATCGTGCGCGCGGTCGCGAACACGTTCTCGCGATCCTCCTTGAGCGCCTTCATGAGCTGCGGCGCCCAGCGCAGGGAAATCTGCCGCGGATCGACAAAGGCTGCCAGGACCTGGGCCGGGAGCTCCGCAATCTGCAGATACATCGACACGGGTGAGTCATCGCGCCCGACGGCTGCGGCGAGATCGCCCTGAGTTTCGAATAGTTTGGCGTTGAGCCAGGACTGATACATTCGGCCGTATTCGTAGGGTGATAAGTCCTCGCGCACGTCGTTCTCGGCGTGCATTTGCAGCGCCAGGCGCTTGCGATCCACGGACGTCGCGTCCAGTAACGCGAGGACCCGAAAGCCGCCTTCGGTGTCCTGGTCGAGGGCCAAGCCAGCCGCATGACGGCGGTGGCCGTAGATGATTTCGTAGTCGAATCCGCTGCCGGCGGGAGCAGGGCGCACGCGGATGGGATCGAGCTGGCCCTGGGTGCGGATGTCTTCCTTGAGCAGCCGAAACTCCGCGTCATCGTCCTTGAGACCCGCCTCCAGGCGATTGGCAAACTCGCTCGAGCGGATCTTCTTCGGGTCCAGGCGCAGCACCACCATGCCGGCTTGGCGCTCGGCCTCGAGTCGCTCCACGCGTGAGGCAAAGCCCTCGCGGACCTGCTCGCCGACCATGGCGATGTGCGCCTTGACGCGCGTGGGCTCGCGCACTGAAAACGCTGAAGGATGATCAGGCGAAGAGGGCGCCGCAGCGGGATCGGCGGCGCGAGTAATCTGGGCCAGAACGCGCGAGCGAATGTCCTCGCGCTTGCTCATGAGACGGCCTCCGCCGTGGCCAGGCGCTCAGGTTTGGCGACCGATCGTGGAGCGGCTTTCGAGGGCCACTGTGCACGCACCAGCCGCTCGATTTCCCCATTCACGCCCTCCAGGTATTCGAGCGCACGAGAGAGTGTGCGTCGATCGCCCTGGTAGGCTCCGACCTCATAGGCGGTCTGGATTTCAGGCCCCATGCGCAGCACCGTGGAAGTGCCCATGGTGTGAAACAGCACCCGCTGCTGAAACGCCGCGCGCACCCAATCGTGGATGGTCTGATGGACGAAGTTGCCGGGCTCGTATTTGGAGATCAGCAGGCCCAGGAAGTCGAATACTTTCTCGCCACCCTCGTTCTCGTCGATCACTTTTTGGATATCGCCCAGGAGCGAGAAAAATAGGCTCGCGGAGGCAAAATCCATCATCGCGGGGGGCACCGGCACAATGATGCCGTCGGCCGCATAGAGCGCATTGGTGGTCACGTAGGACAGGGCAGGGGGCGTGTCGATGACGATGACGTCGTAGCGATCGCTGACGCTCGCAATGCCGGCCTTGAGGGCCTGGTAAAAACGAAAGTTCGGCTCGGCTTTCTGCCGGTTGGCGAGCGAGAATTCTGCCCCGTAGAGGGCCAGGTTCGCGGCGATCAAGTCCAGTCCGTGCCAGTACGTGGGCTGAATGGCAGCGGCGAGTGTCGCGGTTTCTCCCTCCAGAAAAGGCAGGGCAGTCTGCTCGGTCGCCACTTCACTGTCGGGCAGCAGCCCAAACAGTGTCGTCAGGCTGGCCTGGGCATCCAGATCGATCATGAGGACGCGATAGCCATGCAGCGCGAAGTACTGTCCCAGATGGATCGCGGTGCTGGTCTTGCCGACGCCGCCTTTGAAATTGGCGATGGCGACGACGACCGCCTTATCCATGGCCGCGTCGCGCCAGGGCCGCAGGCCGAGGCGCTCTTGGATCTCGTGAATTTCCTCGAGCGTGAACAACAGTCGGTTGCCACGCACCCGCTCGCCGGCCGGCAATTCATTGCGTTGCACGCCGCGCGTGATGGTCTTGGCGGACACGCCGATGAGCTCGGCGACTTCCTTCAGGTTGAATTTGCGCAGTACCTTCTTGGTGCCCGGCGCCAAGGCCGCCTCTCGGGCTCGAGCGAGGATGTCGCCAGCCTGCTCGGCCAGATGTACGATGTCCCGAGCGCGCGCTTTGGGCACGCGTACACCGGGATCGGCCACCGGATTGGGAGCCAGGGCCATTGATTCATTGAGATTTAATCGGCCGGAGGCCATTAGGTCCACCCTATTGGTCGAGTTAACAGTGTAAGGGGCCTGTCCGGCATTATGCAAGTGTCCGTCTTTCTGCTGTGTTTGTGTAGAAGTGGTGGACCTTGAAGTGTATTCGAAGCGCAGAGCCAGCTCTTTCTCCATTCTCACTCGTTCCAGGCTTCAGTTTTGCGCAGGAGGTCAACCCTCGCCGTCACTGGCATACTCTGGTCATGTCTGAAACGACCATTGAGCGTCGCGACGGTTTTCAGCGAGAGCGGGAAGATCAGCTGGCCTGGCTCAAAGGAGAAGTCCAAAAAGGCCTGGATGCGATAGATGAAGGCAGGGTCGTGTCATTGGATCCTGAAGACATCAAGCGGCGCGGTCGGGCGCGGCTCGCTGCTCTTAAACAGCGATAGCGCAGGTAGTGACACGCGTCCGGTCATCGAAACGTCTGACCGCGCGGCAGATGAGGAGTCATAAGATGGACGTAAAAGCGCTCGAACGTGAAGCACTAAATCTGCCTGCCGATGATCGCGCGCGGTCTGGTGCGCGAACTGTTAGACAGCCTCGACGACCTCCCGTCGCAGGAACTTGATCGCTTGTGGTTGGAAGAAGCGAATCGCCGCGCCACGCAGCTCGACGCGGGCAAAGCTGAACTCGTATCCGGCGACGAAGTCGATCGGAAGGCGAGGGCGCTGCTTCGATGAATTACGGCTTCCACCCTGCGGCGGAAGCAGAATATCTCGAACAAATCGCATTCTACGAGGCTCTATCGGGAGCGAAATGCAACGATCCAAGTGCTCGCCGTCACACACTACCGTCGTCGGCCGGGATACTGGCTAGGGCGCATTACCTAGATGAAGCTCACGTGGAGCGCCAGAGCGCCGACGCGGCTCGCAGACTTTCATCCGGCCAGGTGTTTCACGTGGTACTCCTCACACGGTCATGACCAAAGCGGGTTAATGGCAAGGGACGACATGCCTGCGGAACAGGCGTTGATCCGGAGAGGGAGTGCGCATGCGAATTCTAAAAAACCTACTGCTCGGCCTGGGCTCGCTTTTCGGGCTGCTGGTCGTCCTGGCGATTGTGATGGGGATTTCCTCAGCGCACTTTAAGACCCAGCAGACCCCGTTCGTAACGAGGTTCGTAACGGATCTCTCACGCCACTGGGAGCTCGCTGATGTGTATCGCTGCAGGATCTTGAGCTGCGCAACTACAGCATGACGACCACCGGCACCACGGCCGTGTTCTCGTTCAAGGGTACTTTTGAGACTGACGCGGCCCTCGTGACCGTGACGGTGCTCAAAACATCCGGGACGGTTCGCGTATTGGCCTTCCATCTCGATCCTATACCCGGCCGCAACCTCCCCTCGCTACCGCGAACGCAGACCTGATCCCGCGAACGATCCAGCGGACCAGGACGGCGAGGACTGAGGTATGAAGCGCATTTCCTCCAAGGGGACGTTTTTCTATAAGCGTGTGTTCCCGCTGTTTTGGTTTGGCTTTATCGCATTCATTGTAATCATTGTCCTGCTGACGAGTGGACGGACCCACGCGGCGCCCATTCCATTCCTGGTGGCGCCCGTGGTGATGGCGGCATTCGGTTACGCGCTGCTTCGGAAACTCGTTTTTGATCTGGCCGATGCGGTGGGGGACGACGGCGACGAATCCGGAGCGCGTGACCTTGGCACTTCGAGAGCCGGGCCGCTTTGGCAAAGAGATTAGCTTCAGCCCTGCAAGACGGTTTCTAGCGTTCGCGCGCAGCCCGGTAATCAATGAACTCATCGAGCGCGTGGATGCAGCACGCAGAGGACGTTTGTAGGGCGGCGGGGCGGTGGCGACAGCGCGCACCTGCCAAGGCATCCGCTACAGCCGGCTACGCTAGTTTGTTGCGTGGCAGCGCCTCGTCGTGCCAACCTGAGAGAATGAGATTATTGGGAGGTGCGGGTATGCGCGATCGATTACTGAGAAGAAAACGCTTGTCCCGCGCTCAGGTGCTGGCGGCGCTCAGCATGGTGGCGATTTTCGGCTCGGCGCTGGCAGTGGACTTACCGGCGAAAAAGCCTGGGTTATGGGTGTCCAGCAAGCTTATCCACTTCAATATGGCTGGCAAGCCGCCGGATACGGACAATACGCCGAGAGTGGATGCCATGTGTACCGACGCATCGACGGACGCCATTGAGGCGAAACTCATGGCTGGTGGCTCTGGTCAATGCGGGCTCGATATTGAGGGCTCCGGCAACACGTACACGATTTCGGGAGCGTGTCCAGACCCGATGGGCGGCGGTCAGATGGTCACGCACGGAAAGATCGTGCGCAAAAGCGACACTGAGATACATATGGAGTCGCAGAGCACGTCGCCTCATATGTCGAGCAGTGTGGTCGCAGAGGCCAAATGGGTTGGCGCATGCCCGGCCGGCGTCATGCCCGGGGACCAAGGCACATTTGTCAACGGTGTTTTTAAGAAATCCCGCAATATCAAGGACGCTTTCCCCACCGCCCGATGACAGTCGATACCGATTCGTCCTGGCGGCGCGCAAGATTGATCGCGTGCTCGGCGGTGGAACGCCTCATGAGGTTCCTGACGGCGCTCGGCAGTGACATTGAGATCGGAATTCGAGCGCCAAAGCGCAGGTCGTCTTTGCCGGGGTGAATTCACGTCGAGGCTGCGTGATGTCAGTCAGCGGCGGGGTTCGGGAGCGAAGGAGTTTGCGTGATGTACCGACACAGTCTCTGGGGCGTGCTTGTCCTGATTGCGGACATCTGGGCCATCGTCAATATTTTGCAGAGCGGGGCCGACACTGCGAAGAAGGTCCTGTGGACGGTGGTCGTGATCGTGCTACCGGTGCTCGGCTTTATCCTGTGGTTCTTCCTGGGTCCGAGAACTGGAAAGAGCTGATCGATTGGGGAACGCTTTTGGGGAGCGGTGGCTCAAGATCGTCTCGGGCGGACAGACGGGGGTCGATCGTGGTGCGCTCGATGCGGCACTTGCGGCCGGGTTCCCCTGCGGTGGATGGTGTCCCGCGGATCGCGCTGCCGAGGATGGGCCGATTCCGGCGCGGTATCCGCTCACGCCCCTGGCGCGCGGAGGCTATAGGGAACGCACGCGGCAGAACGTGCTCGACAGCGACGGGACGGCGATTCTGTTCCACGGCGTGCTCGGCGGAGGGACGTTGCTGACGCTGATTCTCTGCAAGTGGGAAGGTAAGCCGCATGTGGTGATTGACGCGAGCAAGACCTCAGAGTCAGAAGCCGCGGCTGAGATTGTTCGATTTGTCGAGGAGCATGAAATGGAGGTACTCAACGTTGCGGGTCCGCGGTTGAGCGGTTGGCCGCAAGGGGATGGGTTCGCTCTCAGGGCGGTGGGGGAGCTGATCGCCAGATACCGGGGCAGGGCGGGGCCGTGAGGCATTAACCGGGCGCGCAGCGGTATGGCAGGCGCTGGTCCTCAAAGGCTCAGGGCCTCTGCCGGGTATTGCTCCAGAGGACTTGGGCGATGCCGACCAGCGCTAGGATCGTGCCGTAAATCGTCCAGTGATAGTCGCCGACCATGAAGCCGACGCGGAAGGCCAAGTTGAGGCCTTGAAGGATCCAGACGGTCCCGGCCAAGATCATCGCAACACCGATCAGGCTGCTGACGATCCGCATGACAATATTGAAAGGTCTCCACATAGGCACGCTCTTGCTAATTCGGCACACCAAGTTAAGACATCGTAAGCGCAAGGCGTAGGCGATTACCGATCGTTACTGTCCCCGCGTCCCAAACCGATGAGGCAAACTGCGCCATTGCAAACCCTAAACACCCCGTCAAAACGGCGGCCAATGGCTACAAGGCTTGCCGTTACCACCTTGCCGGCGGCCTATCTGGTGCTGGCATCCGTCACGATTGCCGGCGAGACGCCATCGTCCTCGATGCTCGGATTCAGCGTTGCGCATGCGAGCGATGAGCGCTCGCTCGAGCAGCGCTTCGATCATGCACTCAATGCCGCCGACCAGCGCGAGTGGATGCAGCGCATGGCGAGTGAGCCGAACCAAGTCGGGTCGGCGCATGACAAGGCCAATGCGCAGTTCATGCTGCAGCAGTTTCGCGCTTGGGGCTGGGAGGCGGACATCGAGACTTTCAGCGTGCTCTATCCGACGCCCAAACGCATCGCACTGCAGATGATTGCACCGACTCACTTCACCGCGAAGCTGCGTGAGCCATCCCTCAAGGCCGACCGCACTTCGGGCAATACGGCCGCGGGCCTGCCGCCCTACAACGTCTACGGTGCTGACGGGGATGTCACGGGCGAGCTGGTCTATGTCAATTACGGCATGCCGGATGACTACAAGGAGCTCGATCGTCGCGGCATCAGCGTTGCGGGCAAAATCGTGATTGCACGCTACCGCGGTGGCTGGCGCGGGCTCAAGCCCAAGCTTGCGCACGAGCATGGCGCCGCCGGTTGTCTAATCTATTCCGACCCGCGCGAGGATGGCTATTTCATGGGCGACGTCTATCCGCAGGGCGGCTGGCGCCCCGCCGACGGCGTGCAGCGCGGCTCGGTGGCCGATTTGACGCTCTATTCCGGCGACCCCCTGACGCCTGGGGTCGGCGCCACGGCCGACGCCAAGCGGCTGTCGATCGCCGAGGCGACCACCATCATGAAGATTCCGGTGCTGCCGATCTCCTACGCCGATGCGCAACCGCTGCTGGCGGCTATCGCCGGACCGTTGGCGCCCCAGAGCTGGCGTGGTGCGCTGCCGATCACCTATCACCTGGGGGCGGGACCGGCGAAGGTGCATCTGCACGTGGAGTCGGACTGGAGCCGGAAGCCGGTCTACGACGTGATCGCCAAGATCCGTGGCAGTGAGCTGCCCGACGAATGGATCGTGCGCGGCAATCACCATGACGGCTGGGTATTCGGGGCCTGGGACCCGTTATCGGGTAATGCTGCGCTGCTGTCGGAGGCCAAATCGATCGGGGCGCTGCTAAAGACCGGGTGGCGACCGCGCCGCACGCTGATCTATGCCAGCTGGGACGGCGAAGAGCCCGGATTGCTCGGTTCGACGGAGTGGGCCGAGACGCACTCGCAGGAGCTGCAACGCCATGCCGTGCTTTACCTGAACTCCGACACCAACGAGCGCGGCTTTCTCGATGCCAATGGCAGTCACTCGCTGCAGCGGCTGGTGAACGAGGTCAGCGCCGGAATACACGATCCGGAAACCGATGGCAGCGTGCAGGCGCGACTGCGGGCCAAGCTGCGCGTGGACGCATACAGCGGCGGCGACCAGGAGGCCAAAAAACTCGCCGAGGCTGCGGCCTCGGATGCCGATGTGCCGATCGGGGCGCTCGGCTCGGGCTCGGACTTCACGCCGTTTCTGCAACACCTCGGCATCGCAACACTGAGCATCGAGTACGGCGGCGAAGGCGACAATGCAGGTATCTATCATTCCACCTACGACAGCTTCGATCACTACATTCGCTTCGGCGATCCCAGTTTTGCCTACGGACTCGCTGAGTCGCAGACCGTGGGACACGTGGTGCTGCGGGTCGCCGACGCCGACGTATTGCCGATGCAATTTGCCGATGTGGCGGGAGTCTATGAGGGCTACGTCAAGGAGCTGCATAAGCTTGCCGACGACAAGCGCGAACACGCGCAGGCGCTGAGCGCGTTGCTCACGGCGCGTGCCTTCGAACTCTCCAGCGACCCGACGCGGCCGGTAGGCCCGCCGGCCGCGGAATCCGACGTGCCGTACCTGGACTTCGCGCCGCTCGATAACGCGATTGAGCGCTTGAAACGCAGCGCCAAAGCCTACGATGAGGCCTACGAACGTGCGGCCGGCAAAGATCTGGCACTCGATGTCGCGCAAGGCGCCGAGCTCGACCGGCTGCTGCAGGGGCTCGAACAAGCCCTGATCAGCGACAATGGATTGCCGGGGCGGCCCTGGTACAGGCATCTGATTTATGCGCCTGGGATGTTTACCGGCTACGGCGTCAAAACGATGCCCGGCGTGCGCGAGGCGATCGAGCAACGGCGCTGGGACGAGGCCGGCCAGTATATGGCGGTAACGGCTCGTGCGCTCGACGCCTATTGCCAACGGCTCGATGCGGCCACGGCATTGCTACGCGGTTGAGGTTTGCGGCTTTGCAGGATCGGATACGGCTTCCTCGGGGGGCGGACGAGTGCAGTATTTGGGGAGGGGAGCCCGGGGCGGTTCCTGTCCCGCGGTCTTGCGCGCCCAATAGCCGCGGTAAGGAATCGGTACATCGACGGCGCGACAACGCTTGGCCAACGCGACATCGGAGATGCCAAAGTCCTTAGCCAGGGAGCTCATCGGCGTCGCCCAGACCATGTCATAGAGTTCCTGGCGGGTGAGGGTGATGTAGTTGGTGGGCATGGGGCATCCAGCGTTCGGGGAAATACCCATACGCTAAGAACAGATGTTTGCCGAGGGCAAGTGCTACCGGATCGGACGACGGCTCCATACATCCCAGCTCGAAACCTATACGCCTCTGGCGGATAGGCAGATAATCACGGCCATGGCAACGAAGAAGACCGCTCGGCGGTCCACTGGGGCGAGGGTCTTTTGGGCGCCTCGGGTGATCGCCATGCGCGACACGATGGGGCTATATATAGCTTGCGGTCTGATTAAGCAGCTCAACGAACTTCGGCTTAGTCCTCCTTCTTGAGTAGCCTGGCGAGATCGGCGAACGGCGTATGGGTCGCGTGCGGGGCACTGTCGGGTCGCCGGGCGAGCGTGCCAGGCTGATCCAGGTAGCGCTGGTGTTCGTTGTCGTGGCAGTAGAGGCAGAGCAATTCCCAGTTGCTACCGTTGGGCGGATTGTTGTCGTGGTTGTGGTCCTTGTGGTGCACGGTCAACTGCTCAACGGTCGTGTGGTCGAATTCCCGCGCGCAGCGGCCGCAGATCCAGGGGAACAGTTTTAACGCCTGGCTCCGGTAGCCTTGTTCACGCTCCGCCCGGGCGCGCCTCGCGTCGGCGACGATCCGATCGAGGCGCTCGGCGTCGAGGCCGCCCTTCTTCGTGGGCATGGGTGGATTCGGTCCTTTCTGTCTGACTGGCGGAAGGTGGCGCGCGGTTGACGTAGGGGTAGGCGTACCTTTCGTGCGAATATTCCCGTAACTTATTGATTGGTCGAATCTCTGAGCATGCGCCACGGCTGAGCACTAATGAGTTGGCTGGGGCCGCGCATCCTACGGATTGTAAAGACAACAAATGTTACAACCGGTACTCCTGGCACGGAAAGTACGCCGCCCTCGGTCAGGGAGGCGACGCGCCGCTAAGGCAGGATCCTTCGCCAGATAGTACTGGTGATAGTCGGCGCTGAAGCTGGATTCACAACGGAAACCAGCAAACTACGTCGTTGCTGGTACTCGACCGGTCGACTTTCGGTAGACGCCGGCGTCGATCCACCCCTAGACCTACACCGATAAACCCGGCCTAACGCCTAGGCACGGCGCATCCAATGAAGCGGGTGACGGCTGCCGTGCAGGACGCCGACAACCAGCACTTCGTCCTGGTCGAAAATGTAAAAGACCGCAAAGGGAAATCGGCGTAATAAAGCGCGGCGTGCTGATCGATGAACGAGTTCGTAACCGAGTGGAGTCTCGGCAAGTCGCATGAAAACTGCAAGTGCTTCGTCGAGAAATTCCTGCCCCAGTCCACGCTGTTGTCGCTCGTACCACGACGCCGCTTCGGCTATGTCCTGCTCCGCCTCGAGGCGGATACGGACCTCGAACGTCACAGACGACGGCGAATACTGGTGACTGCGTCTACCGCCAACTGCCCGCGATTCTTGTCGATCTCATAGGCGTCGAGACGACGGTCGAGTTCGGCCCTCTGCTCCGTCGTCAGAGCAAGCGCGTGCTGGTCCGCAGCGATGCTGTCCCACAGGTCTTCAACAAGTTTTATGCGCTCATCGAACGGAAGCATTTGTAACTTGGAATTCATGACTGTCTTCCGCACCATCTACTACCAGAGAGCATACTTCTGACATTGTCCCCTCGCCATATCTAATTTCTATCGCGATCCTGTCAATTCCCGGAGCGTAACTCGCTGTCTCTACGCGGGGTAGGCGTACCTTTCGTGCGAATATTCCCGTAACTTATTGATTGGTCGAATCTCTGAGCATGCGCCACGGCTGAGCACTAATGAGTTGGCTGGGGCTAGGTTTTATCGCACCCTGATCGCGAAGGCCGATAGTCGATTCGATGCGCATCTGGAGAAGTTGCCGAAGAAGCCGGGAACCAAGGCGAAAGCGCAGGCTGGATTGAGACGGAGGAAGTGATGGGACGCACCCTGGAAGAAATGCTGCAGAGCCTAGCGCCGGCACAGCGTGCCGCCGTCGAGCGGCGCGCGGAAGAACTGATTGCTGAGGAGCTTTCTCTGCGTGATCTGCGCAAGGCGCTGAACCTCACTCAGGCAGCCATGGCTAAGCGGCTTAAGAAAGGGCAGGACATGGTCTCGCGCATCGAGCAACGAGACGACTTGCTGCTTTCGACGCTGCAGGGATACGTGAAATCCTTAGGCGGGGAGCTCGAACTGGTCTGCAGGTTCAAAAATCGCGCCGCCGTACGCGTGAAAGCCGGTGCGCCGGCAAGCCGTTCCAAGCGATCGACAACGCGAAACTGGTCGGCGTGAGCGTGAAGACGCTGCAAAATTGGGAGCAGGGGAGGCGGCAGCCATCGGCACCGGCCGCGGTGTTACTGACCGTGCTGCTGACGGACCCGGATGCGGTGTTGCGGGCGTTACGATGAAGAACTTCCGGTCTAATGACGGTGCCGAATGAGTCAGATAATGCGTCGCGGCCACACCTAGGGCGACGGCCTCCCTGCCAAACCAAGCCGCGTCTCATCAGCCAAATTACACGGTTCTATGCCGCCGTTAACAGTACTCGCACAAGGACATTTCACACGAGCTGGAACCGGAGCATTATCTAATCAGCGTTGCGGTTCCATCGACCTCAGCGCAATCGACGGGTTGAAGCAGCACCAATGAGCCAAAATCCCCCGGGCCATATTCGCCTGACGTCGCACTCGGCCGGCGGTAAACCCCACCGATTCCCGATCCACTGGGGCGCAGCAACGGCCCGGGCGCGCGGTCCTGTGATCGGCTCAATCACCGCGCGGGCGCACCGCAACGTGATCGGCGCCCATGGCGGGGCGTATTCGATCTATCGCGCACTGGCAGTGTCCTCGGGCGCGCTCAACCCGGCCGCGCGCGCCGATTTCAAAGACACCGGCCCGCTCATCGACATCGGTCCTTATGAGTCGTGGATTACCGGCACCCAGATTGTATCCCTGGATCCATGGGGCCATCGAGTCACTGAGGATTTTAAGGCGGAGATCGACGACGGCATTGATATCCGTCCAACGATTGCGATCACCAAAGCGCGACTGACGCTGCCGGAGGTTCGCGAAGCGTTAGAAGTGGGCAGACTGGTGGAGGACGGCCTCATTGTTCGTGCCGGCGGCGAGGTCGGCGTAATCAAGGCAGCCATCGACCCGGTTTGGTACCTGCCAGGGGTTGCCGCGCGCTTCGGTGTCACCGAGAACGTATTGAGGCGAACCTTATTTGAGCAGACCGGGGGAATGTATCCGGAGCTGGTCACGCGCCGCGACCTGCACGTGTTCCTACCGCCGATTGGCGGCACCACGCTTTACATCTTCGGTGATCCCACGGCGATCCGCGATCCGGCGCGCCGCCTGACCTGTCGCGTGCACGACGAATGCAATGGCTCGGACGTTTTCGGCTCGGATATTTGCACCTGCCGCCCCTATCTCACGCACGGTGTCGAGGAGTGCATACGCGAGGCCCAGACAGGCGGCGCGGGACTCATCGTCTACAACCGTAAGGAAGGGCGGGCGCTCGGCGAGGTCACGAAGTTCCTGGTGTACAATGCTCGCAAGCGCCAGCCGGGAGGCGACCAGGCCTCGACCTATTTTGCGCGAACGGAGTGTGTTGCCGGCGTGCAAGACGCACGCTTCCAGCAGCTCATGCCCGATACGCTGCAGTGGCTCGGCATCACCCGGATCGATCGCCTGGTATCGATGTCCAATCTCAAGTACGACGCCCTCATCGCCGCCGGCATAGAGATTGGCGAGCGCGTTGCCATTCCGCCTGAACTGGTACCGCAGGACGCCCGAGTCGAGATCGAAGCAAAAAAGGCAGCCGGATACTTCACGCTGGAAACGCCGGCAGAAAATCCTGCGCGTTTGGTGGGACGTGATCTCAAGGAGTATTGAACGGCGCGCAGAATCCGCCGCAGCGGATGACGCGAAGACGCTGCTCTGCGCGGCGGCGGTGCGTAGCAGCGCCGAACGCATGCTGACATCGGCGCTCGATGGATCATTAGATGATTGGACCGTCAACCTTGATCGCCTGCCCGCTACCGCCGATTTTGTCGCACGCGTCGTGCGCGATCGCTATCCTCAACTTGATCCGCCGTTGCACGCGCGGTGGCGACATTTCGTCATCGCGGGGCGCGATCTGTGGCGTGAGATCGCCGTTACCAGGAATTGGCCGAGCCCGGCTGCGGCTGCGCGCGCCGCCATCGACCTCGTCATGACTTCGGTATTGCTCGATGCGGGTGCGCGCCCGGGCTGGCGCTATCGAGACGCTGCGACGGGACTGATTGCCGCGCGCTCGGAAGGCCTTGCGCTCGCGAGTCTGCGCTGGTTTGAAAGCGGTGCCCTGTCGGATGATCCCGGGGATCCCTTGCGGGTGGACGCCGCAGCGCTGCGACGCGTCGACACGCGCTTGATCAACGAGGCATTTCAGGCGACGCCGACCGAGCCGCTCTTGGGATCGGAGGGGCGCGCAACGCTGTTGAACCGTCTCGGTGTGGCTCTGCAGACCAGGCCGGATCTCTTTGCGCTCAGCGATTCGCCCCGGCCGGGTGGCTTGTTCGATGCATTCGCGCGGCGTGCGTCACACGGTCCGCTACCAGCCGCCGTGATCCTTGAGACCCTGCTCGATGCGCTCGGATCGATTTGGCCCGATCGACCCAGCTTGGGTGGGGTGCCGCTCGGAGACTGCTGGTTCCACCCGGCGCTCCAAGGCACTACACCGGCGCAACGCTACGTGCCGCTGCACAAACTCTCTCAGTGGTTGACGTATTCGCTGATCGAGCCGCTTGAATGCGCGGGCCTTAGGGTCTGCCGGGTAGAGGAGTTGACTGGGCTTGCTGAATACCGCAACGGTGGGCTGTTCGTCGACATGGGAGTGATCATGCCACGTGATAGCGCAGCGTGGTCTCAGACATACGCCGTCTCGGATCCTCTTGTGGTCGGATGGCGCGCCTTGACCGTGGCCTTGCTCGACGCGCTTGCGCCGCTCGTCCGTGCGCGCCTCGGCCTGACGAGCGAGGCGTTTCCGCTGGCGTGTATGCTCGAGGGCGGAACCTGGGCGGCGGGGCGTCTGATTGCACGTGACAGGCGTGCAGAGGGCGAACCACCATTTCATATCTTAAGCGATGGGACCGTTTTTTAATGGACAACGTCACCACAGTCGATCATCCGCTTGTGCAGCACAAGCTCACCCTCATGCGCGACAAATCAACCTCGACGAAGGGCTTTCGTCAGTTGATGCACGAGATCGCGACCTTGCTGTGCTATGAGGTGACACGGGATTTATCACTCGATCTGGCCGAGATCGAAACCCCCATGATGCCGATGCGCTCGCGCACATTGTCGGGAAAGAAACTCGTGTTCGCGCCGATTCTGCGCGCTGGGCTGGGTCTGATCGAGGGCATGCTCGACTTGGTACCGTCCGCGCGCGTCGCCCACATCGGGCTCTATCGCGATCCGGAATCGCTGGTCGCGGTTGAGTATTATTTCAAGTCGCCAACCGATCTGACTGAGCGCCTGGTGATTGTTGTCGACCCGATGCTCGCCACCGGCAACACCGCGGTCGCGGCCGTCGATCGACTCAAGGAGCATGGCGCGAGCGAGCTGCGGTTTGTGTGCTTGCTCGCGACGCCCGTGGGCATCGCCAACCTGCACAGCCATCACCCCGACGTTCGCGTGTGGACCGCAGCCATGGATGAGCAATTGAATGATCATGGGTACATTTTGCCCGGACTGGGTGACGCCGGCGATCGCCTCTACGGCACTCGATGAAGCGGAGGCTTGCGATGTCGTTCGCTGCGCCGGACGGCGGCGCCGGGGCGGTTGCGATCGCGCGGTCGTCGGAGCATGGGCGAGTCCGGTATTTGGGCAGTGAGGTCTGGGGTGGCACTTGGCCGGTGGCTTTGCGGGCCCAATAGCCGC
>OBLU010002714.1_pt1 | contig 16174 bp, 13 predicted proteins | sample 1518681 | NCBI WGS metagenome assembly OBLU01 (sample SAMEA3539304, study PRJEB22396) | soil metagenome | biome: tundra; feature: field; material: soil | place: USA | collected 2010-05 | depth 0.15 m | reverse complement strand
CCGAGGCGGTGCTGGCGCTGGAAATGGGCGCGACCGCCGAGGACATCGCGCTGACCGTGCATCCGCATCCGACGCTGTCCGAGACGTTGATGGAATGTGCCGAGGTATTTTACGGCCACGCGACGCACACGATTTCGAAGAAAAGGGCAGGGGAGTAATCACAAAAGTTCAGAACTCGTTTTAAGACTGTAGCAGCGGACGTCAGTCCGCTCTGACTTCAGGAATAATTGAGCCGACCGACGCCGGCTGCGTACAGGAATCCATCACTGCTGATTCGCCGCGGCGTGGATGATTTGTCCGGTTCAGCGCTTCTTTTTTATTTTTTATCACCCGCGTAGACGACCTTCCAATCGTCCTTCATGCTTACCACCGTCCAGCCTTTGGCCAGGGCTTCGTCGAGAGCTTTGTCAAAACGGCCGTCCGCCGACTTGCGGTCATAAGCCCACTCACGTTTGGCATCGGTATGGTGAACAAAAAGACAAAAATGCGGGCCGCTGCCGGCGGCTGTCCATTGCATCATTTGCAGGTCGCCATCGGAATTGCCGAAGGAGGCAATCGGGCGGCGGCCGATGTGGGACTCGATGCCGACGGGTTTGCCGACATTGTCGTCAATAAAATCAATCTCCGGCAGGCTTACGAGCACCGGCTTGCCGTTACGAAGTTCAAACTTCGTCTTGAGGCTGCTGCCGACGACTTGTTCGGGCGGGATGCCATAGACCTTTTCCGACCACGGACGCATGAAGTCAATGCCGCCGCCGGAGACTATGAAGGTCTTGAATCCGTTCGCGCGCAGGTAGGCCAGTAGTTCGAGCATGGGCTGGTAAACCATCCCGGTATATGGCCGCCTGGTCTGGGGATGCCTCGCGGTGGCGATCCAGTCCGTCACGGATTTTTCATATTCATCGGTGGTCATTCCCGACTGCGTGGCGATCGTCATTTCCAGTTGTGCCTGATCGCCGCCAGCCAGCGCGGATTTCAGGTCGCCTCTGAGCACGGAGGCGAAAGGCTCCTGGTTGGTCCACTCCGGATGCTGCGGCGCGAGTGCCTTGATGCGGTCAAAGGCAAAGCAGATCTGGAAATAGACCGGTTGTTCCGCCCAGAGCGTGCCGTCGTTGTCAAAGGTGGCGATGCGTTCCGCAGCCGGCACGAAATCCCGCGAACCGGGTTTCGTCACCTCCGCGACAAAGGCGACGATGGCCTTCTTGGGTGCCGTGTCCTGCCACGAGGGAAGCGGATCGCCGGCACGGGCCGAAGAGATCAGAAGAGCGAGGATGCACGGGATGATGGCTATGGTTTTCATGGGATTCCTGATAAAAATTTCGTTTTTGACGCCATCGCGGGAAAAGGAGAATTGGTTCTCGTTGTTGAACATGCGGGAACCTTGTGCGTGGCCGTTTTTACAGTCAATCGCCGATTTTAGGTCTTCGATGTTTTCAGTGGGTGACACGGCGTGAAACAGGATTCTTCGGGTGTAGCCATGACATCAGGGATGACATCCATTGAAAATGTCGAGGAACCAGAAAACGGCCGACGGCCTGGTTCAGCCCGCACCGCAGCAGCTTGCGGAATCCAAACCCCACTGGCGCGCGTACGCGAGCAGTTCCCGGTCGCTATGCAGGTCCAACTTCTGCCGGATGTGCTTGCGGTGCGCACCCACCGTGGCCGGGCTGATTCCGAGTTCTTGTCCGATGCGTGCTTCATCCCAGCCGCACGCCATCCGGCAAAGCACCTCCTGTTCGCGTTTGCTCAACAGCTTCTGGAACGCCTCCGGCTGGGAAAGCCACTCGCGTTTGACCTGCGCGAAAAGCCCGCTGTAAAACACCCCGCCCCTGGCCACCGTCTGGATCGCCTCCAGCAGCAACTCCGGTCCCGCCGTCTTTTCCAGGTAGCCATGAACCGGGCTCTGGGTTACCCGCCAGATGGTGTGCGGATCTGTGAGTCCGGACATCGCCAGCAGGCGCACGCCCGGCAGCTCAGCTGCCAGCCGCCCGGCCAGTTCCATGCCGTCCATCCCGGGAAGTTCGATGTCCAGCAGCACCAGGTTCGGCCGCGCCGCCAGGCACATTGCCAAACCCGCGTTGCCATCATGGGCGCATCCCACCATCTCGATCCCTCGTTGACTGGCCACCCAAAGTTTGAGTCCCGCGGCCATCAGCTCCTGGTCTTCCACAATCGCCACCCGGATGGGTTTTGCTGGCATGCCCGCAGGATGGCAATTGCCGCCGCGCGCGCAAGCCGGAACTACCTTAATTAGGGTAAATTTTGGGTGTTGAACCCGCGCCGGTCGAGCCGATAGTTAACCTATTAAGACGATAAACCCACGCGCCTTGGAGGTGTTGGAGGATTCAGATGTATCGAGCCTGCCCCAACCTCAACCGACTGCAGTAAACCCAAGCCGCCCCAACCGCCCAGCTTCTTTCGTTGACGCTGGCCGCCGCGGGTGCGCTGGGACTGCTGCTGTTCCGCCCGTTCCGCCATCGGAAATTGTCTCGCTCCGCTTTCACCAGCCCCGCATTGAAACGAATATGAAACCAAATATCATCCAAATCATCAGCCTGTCGCTTCCACTATTGCTTCCACTTTCCGGCAACGGAGCCGAACTGGGGACGCGCCAGCGTACGATCACGCCGATCGCCATACCGGACGCGCCGCCGATCATGGCATCGAACCTCCCCGCCTACGCGGTCTATGGGTATAGTTCATGGCAGTGGGGGCCCAGCAACAACCCCGGCCAGCAACTCACCAACATGCCTGCCGGCTATCCGGGCGCCACCAATGCGGCCAAGCTTTTGACTTTCTTCTGCTTTAGCGACATCCATATCACGGACAAAGAATCCCCTTCCCAGTCGATAATAACCAGCTACCAAAGCGAAACGGGTGACTCTGGCAATTCCTCGTGCTATTCGCCGGTGATGCTGCGCACGACCCAGGTGCTCGACGCCGCCGTCAAGACCGCCAACGACTTGAACCGGCTGATGTCTTTCGATTTCGGCATGTCGCTCGGCGATGATTGCAACAGTTCCCAATATAATGAACTTCGCTGGTTCATTGATGTGATGGACGGCAAGTATATCACTCCAAGCTCCGGCACCAATGCCGGAGCCACGACGATTGATTATCAAAAACCCTTCCAGGCTGTCGGACTCGATCCTTCCATCCCTTGGTATGCCGTGCTCGGCAACCACGATCATTTCTGGACGGGAGCATTGTTGGAGACTGATTACCTGCGACAGTCCCATACCAACAATGTTATCCTTCTGTTGGGAAGCATGACAGATGGTGGGGTAAATGCCCGCAAAGAGTTTATGGGCACCATTGACGGCAGCACGCCTTACGGAAATATCATCGGCGTTGGATTGGTCACCAACTTCATTGTCGGCGGCGTCACCAACGCGCCGACGATTGTACCCGATCCCAACCGCTATTCCTTGACGACCAGCAACTGGATGCGTGAGTTTTTTACCACCACCTCAAAGCCAGTCGGTCACGGTTTCTCCCAAGCCAACATTACCAACAGCTTTGCCTGTTACAGCTTCGAACCGAAGACGAATCTGCCGCTCAAGATTATTGTGTTGGACGACACCATGACGGACCAGGATTTAGACCCCAACGGGCAGGGAGGCTTGGATACCAATCAACTGGCCTGGTTGGTGCATGAACTGGACAAGGGGCAGGCTCAAGGCAAGCTCATGATTGTCACGGCGCACATCCCCATTGAGCTGGACGGCCTGCCGGGAACCACCAACTCGGTCATCTCCAGCACCAATCTGATAACCCTGCTCCACAACTACCCGAATCTCATCCTGTGGGTCGCAGGGCATATGCACCGAAACAATATCAAAGCACAACCGTCACCTTACTATGGTCGTCCGGAATACGGCTTTTGGGAGGTCGAAAATCCATCCTTGAGAGATATGCCCCAGGAATTCCGTACTTATGAGATTTTCCGCAACACTGACAATTCCATTTCCATCCGGGTGACTGACATTGATCCGGACGCCCCAACTAATTCACAGGCCGACATCTCGCGCGGATTTTACGTCGGCGCCTCGCGTATTTTCGGAGTGCCCTCCACCAACCTCACAGACACGGCGTCGTACACGCAGAACGGGGAACTGGTCAAGCTATTGACCCCGCCCATGCAAGCGAAAATTGCCAGTCTCGGCGAACCGTTGGGTTATAAGGTGGCCATTGATCAAGACGGGACTGAAGTGAAGATCAATTTTCTCGGGGAATTGCTGTCGGCGGACAACCTCAACGGACCATGGACCGGCGTTACAAACATCAGTCCTTACTCGGTGTCGGCTGCGAACGGTGCGAAGTTCTACCGCGCAGTCGAGTAAAAGCGGTCTTGAGAGAGTGGGTGTGACTATAATTAACAATTAGCCAAATGATGCCGACAGTTGAAAGATTTAGAATAAAACGTTGGACCAACACAAATGAAAGCAATCGCCATGAATCCGATCACTCCAAATATCGAACCCAAACCATCAACCCAACGCCGGGAAAAAATTGCCGGAGGTTTCCTTAAGGCGATTCTGGCCGTTCTGTTGCTCGCCGTTGCCATGGAGGGGCCGGTGCTGGCCCAGACGACTAATGCGGCGGATGATGGCACCGTTCTCAAGCAAATCATCATCTTTGGCCGCCATAGCATCCGCGCCCCTACAAGTGACACCAGCGAATTGAACCTGAATTCCGCTGATCCGTTCCCCATTTTCGTCGGGGTCCCAACCGGCTACCTGACTCCGAACGGACGATTGGCGGCCGGTTTGATGGGCACCTACTTCCACGATTATCTGGCTCACGAAGGAGTGCTCACAGGCGACACGAACACCGATCTGGCCCGTTCGTATTTCCGCGCCAATACCATTGAGCGCTCCTACATCACCGCAGCCAAATTTGGGGCGGGGTTGATCCCGGGGGCAAGCATACCGGTGCACACGTTTGCGGCGAACGCTCCCGACCTGGTTTTTGATCCCCTTTTGGCTAAGGTTGCGAACGTGGATCCAGCCCGCGCCTTGGCCGAAATTCAAGGTGTTTTCGGCAGCGGAACCAACCTGGCGTCCGCCTACAGCGGCGAGCTTTCCCTGATCAGTCAAGTGCTCTATCCGACCGGAACACAGCCAACCTATCCGCCAGCAACCAACGCCACCCAAGGCTCGGTGGATCCGACCACGCAGCCAATTCTGCTGACTACCAATGCGCCCCAGTCATTATCGAATTATTATACCGGTGAGGTGATCGGTATGGGCGGGCTGTCTTCAACGATATCCGCTGCCGACCCGTTTGTCATGCAATACGCGGTTGGCTTTCCGACCAACGAAGTGGGGTGGGGCCGGCTGACGTTGGACACGCTTTCGCAACAGACCCGGCTGGTGACCCTGCAATTTGATATTTGCATGCGCCAGCCCTACCTTGCCCGGGTGCAGAGCTCGAGCGCCGCCTCCCATATTCTGCGTTCCATGCTTCAGGTCACGGGCGGGGCGCCGCTGGACGGAGCCTTGGGGACGCCTGAATCACAGGTTCTGGTTATTATCAGCTCCGACGCCTATCTGGCGGGATTGGCGGGACTGCTCGACATGCACTGGTTGCTTCCCGGCTATCAACCGGATTTTTGCCCTCCTGGCGGAGCCTTGGTTTTTGAACTCCGGCAGGTAACCGCGACGGGGCAGTATTTGGTTCGCGTGTTTTACACCGCCCAAACCTTCGACCAACTGCGTAATCTGACTCCGTTGACCCTCGGGGCGCCACCGGCAACCCAGCAGCTCCTGGTTCCCGGCGGCAGTTCGACCACGAATCTGGACGTTGATTTTACCACCTTCACCAATCTGATGAACGCCGCCATTGGCATGGAATATGTACAGTCTACGAATGAGATCCAGCCAATCGTGCAAGACCCTTACACCACCGATAATCCGACGAACATTACTGCCAGCGTCAGCAGCAACACGCTCACCATTGCGTGGCCGGCTGATCATATCGGTTGGATTCTCCAAGCCCAAACCAATGGCTTGAGCGCCGGCCAGTGGTTTGATTTGCCCGGCTCCGACGTCGTCAATGCGGTGCTCATCCCCATAAATCCAGCCAACACGTCCGTGTTCTATCGGCTGTCTCGGCCATGACGGCCATACTCCAAAAGGCCAACGAAGTTGAGGGTTCACTGCGATATGATGATAGATGAAACCAAAGCCAGGTATTACGGCTGGTCCGTGGTATTCGCGTCGTGGCTGGCGGTGTTCTGCCTCTTTGGTTACCGAGCCACCTTTGCCATCCTCAAAGGGCCCATGGCCATCACCCTCGGATGGACCACGGCTGATGTCACACTGGGTTACTCGCTCATGATGGTGTTTTACGCCGTGGCGGCCTTTTTCAGCGGCATGATGCTGGACAAGTGGGGCACCAAGCCCGTCTATGCCGTGGCGGCCGTCTTCGGTTGCCTGGGATTCATGCTCACGGCCCGGGTGGATACCCACCTGGCCTACCTTTTCACTTTTGGCCTTCTGGGCGGCGTCGCCACGGGCATGCTGTGGGTCGCGTCCACCGTCTCGGTGCGAAAGTGGTACATCGGTGATTCCTACGCCACCATGTGGGGATTCGCCTTCGCCGGTGGCCCCATGGCCCAGTTCGTCCTGGCCGAGTTGGTTAAGCCCACCCTCAGCGCGAGTCAGGCAAAACTTGATCTGGCCATCCGTCCCCTGGTGGAGAACAATGCCGCCCTGGTTCCCAAGCAGTTGGCCCTGGCCATCGCCGCCAAACTCAGGGATCCCGACGTCCTGGCCCTGCCCGCCGTCAAGGATGCCCTTGGGGGGCTGGAGCATGCATGGCGCCACCAGATGACCCTCTTGGGCGTCATCTTGTTCATCGCCCTGGTGGTGGCCGTACTCGTGGCCAAACAATCCCCGGAGAGGTACGGCGTACAGCCCTTTGGCGCCGGCCCCGCCGCCCCCGGAATCGCGGTCGTGGTGGAGCAGGAATGGACCACCGCGGAAGCCTTTTCCAAATACGCCATCTGGGCTGTCATCCTCACTTTCCTCACCAGCATGATGGGCGAATTTCTCATCTGGACCCAAGTCGTGTGTTATTGGACCCAGGACGTAGGATTCAACCTCGAGAAGGCCACGAACATTTATGCCCTGATCGGACTGGTGGGCATCTTCTCGATGCCGATCATGGGTAAGATCGCCGACAAGGTGGTCCGGGCCACGGGCATCGAAACCAAGGGTCGAAAGATCATGCTCATGAGCGGACCCGCCATTGGCGCGCTGGCCTGCGTGCTGCTGCTCGCCAGTCCCAGGGCCGACATCTTCGCGTACGTGTCCTGCTTCATCTTTGCCATCTACTGGGCCATCGTTCCCGGCGGTGTGGTGGGCTACACCGGAGCCGTCTACGGGCGGAAGGCCCTGGGCAAGATATGGGGCCTGGTCACGATGATCGTGATGGGCATTGGCCCCTTCGTGGGCTCCTATATCGGGGGACTGCTCAAGGATATCTCAGGCCACTACACCTATTCCATCTGCTTCGCCCTGGGATCTTTTCTCTTCTCCATCCTTCTGGCGATCACGCTGCCCCTCAAGGTATCATACACCAAACTCCGAACCAGAGAACAGGAAAGACAAGGAAGGTTGGCATGGATATGAATAAACTATGCAAGGTGCGAGAAGTTAACCAAACACCACTATGAAGACCCACAAATCGGCGCTGGCAACGACGCATTCGCCAGCAAGCCTCGCGTTGACTGGCCTGAGCGGACTTGGACTACGCCGGTTTAGCCGCCGGAAATTGCGACTTGCAGTAATTGCGGCGATGCTGGCGTATGCTCTGAACAGCCAGGGCGCGGAGTATGCCGGCTGGACCGTGGGCATGCTTTCGGCGGAGGGCCTGCCCACAATTCTGCGATCCACTGACAGCGGTGCTTCTTGGACGCGTCAAGGCACTAATGGACAGGTGGTCACCGTGCCTATGTATGGGGTGACCGCCGTTGATACCCAAACCGCCTGGGTGGTGGGAGAATCAGATGGTTATTATGCCACGATCTACCACACGACGGATGGCGGCCTGACATGGAACCGAATGGGGTCGGCGGCGCAGGTGCCCGATGTCGGTTTGCAGAAGGTCACCACCTTCGGAGACAATAGCATCTGGGCGGTTGGGATTGGCGTGATCCTGCACAGCAGCGACGGTGGGGCCACCTGGACGAACCAGATTCCCACTGATTATACGAACATTCAATTTCAAGCCGTGGCCACCCCTGACGGCGTCAACGTCTGGGTGGCCGGCAACGAGGCCGGTGGTTACGCGACGATCTTGAAGAGCGGCGACGGCGGGACGAGTTGGACCCGCCAGAGCGGGAGCACGAACGATGTTCAACTTCTCGATCACATCCTGGACATGTCCGCCGTGAACCCGAACACCGCTTGGGCGATAGGGGGTGTCAATACTTCCCTCGGCTGGTATGTGCTCGGCACCACCAACGGCGGGGTCACTTGGACGCAGCAGAACAAGGGCACTTATGATGGCAATGGGATTCACGCCGTGGACGCATCCACGATCTGGGCGGTCTCTGACAACAACACCACTTGGTCCACGAACGGCGGTGCGACCTGGACGGAGACCAACTCACCGTTTAACACCATGGGCATCAGTGCCGTTAACGCTCAGCAGGCATGGGCAGTCAGCGCCGCGCAGTCTGGAGCGATTCAATGGACTACCAACGGCGGCCTCACTTGGATGATGCAGACCCAACTGGATGGCGGAACCATGCCCGCTTTGTTCACCGTTTCGTTCGCCTCCACCCCCATCGGATGGCCACTCCTCAGCGTCACCCAATCCTCGCCGTTGCAGGCGACACTTTCCTGGCCAACGAACACCGCAGGGTTCGTGCTGGAGACGACGCTTGTGCTACCTCCTTCGACTTGGATGACGGTGACCAACCTGCCGGTGATTGGGAGCAACAGTTTGTTCAATCTCGTCATTGCCACCACCAACGCGCAACAGTTCTTCAGATTACACTTACCGATGAATGAGTAACAACAATACGAACCGGATAAACAAGTTATAATATATGAAACTAAACATTATCCCCATCATCAGCCTCGCCCTGCCACTCTGGATGCCGCTTTCCGGAAGCGGAGCCGAACTGGGGACACGCCAGCGGACGATCACGCCGGTCGCCTTATCACCGTATACGCCGCTGCTTTACCCGGAAGACGTCGCCGCCTACGATATCTATGGCTACAGTTCATGGCAGTGGGGTCCGGGCGAGGATGAAGGCCAGCAGTTCACCAACATGCCAGCGGGCTACACGGGAGCAACCAATGCGGCCAGGCTTTTGTCTTTCCTCTCTATCAGCGACGCCCATATCACCGACAAAGAATCTCCCTGCCAGGCGATCTATGCCACCTACCAGGGCGGCATAGGCGATAACCCTTCGACCTATTCACCGGTGATGCTCTATACCACCCAGGTTCTTGACGCTGCCGTAAAGACCGCCAACGCCGTGAACCGGCTGACCCCTTTCGATTTCGGCATTTCTCTCGGCGATGATGCCAATGGCCCTCAGTATAACGAACTCCGCTGGTTTATTGATGTGATGGACGGCCAGTACATCACCCCAAGTTCCGGTACCAATGCCGGAGCCGACACCATCGATTATCAAAAACCCTTTCAGGCTGCCGGGCTTGACCCTGCCATTCCCTGGTATGCTGTGCTCGGCAACCACGATCACTTCTGGATGGGGGGAGTGCCAATCGAGGGCTTCCAACAGGCCTTTACCAATGAGTATGTCTTCCTGCTGTCTGGTGATTTCATGGGCACCATCGACGGCAGCACACCTTACGGTGACATCATCGACGTAGGATCGGTCACAAACTTCATTGTCGACGGCGTCACCAACACTCCGAAGGTTGCACCCGATACCAACCGCTATTCACTGACGAGAAGCAACTGGATGCGCGAATTTTTTACCACCACTTCAAAGCCGGTTGGCCACGGTTTCAGCCTGTGCAATGTCACCAATGACTTTGCCTGTTACAGCTTCGAGCCGAAGACGAACATGCCGATCAAGGTCATTGTCCTCGACGATACCATGACGGACGAAGATTACGATTCAAAGGGGCAGGGAGGTCTCGATGCCAATCAATTGGCCTGGCTGGTACATGAACTGGACAAGGGGCAGGCTCAAGACCAGCTCATGATCATCGCGGCGCACGAACCGATTCAGGAAATCGACATGCCAGGAAGCACCAACTCGGTCATCTCCAGCACTAATCTGCTCACGCTGCTGCATACCTATCCGAATCTCCTTCTGTGGATCTGCGGACATGTTCATATAAACGACATCATATCGCAACCGTCACCATATCCGGACCGTCCGGAGTACGGTTTCTGGGAGGTCGAGACCGCATCCTTAAGGGATTTCCCCCAGGAGTTCCGCACTTGGGAGATCCTCCGCAACACCGACAATTCCATTTCAATCCGTGTGACGAACATTGATCCGGAAGAAACCACCAATTCGCCGGCCGCTGTATCGCGCGGGTATGCCGTCGGCGCCGCGCGGATATTCATGACACCCTGCACCTCCCTCGCCGATACGAATTCATATGCGCAAAATGCGGAGCTGCTCAAGCTATTGACCCCACCCATGCAGGCGAAGATCGCCGGTTATGGAGGGCCGCTGGGTCATAATGTGGCCATTGATCGCGACGGAACCGGAGTGGTTATCAACTTCCTCGGTGAATTGCAGTCGGCGGACACACTATCCGGACCGTGGAACAACATTGCGAACACCAGCCCATACTCGGCATCGGCAACGAACGTTGCGAGTTTCTACCGCGCGGTCGAGTAGCCAAGGCGCGGCAGGACGGATTTGGGCGACAACAGAACCGGGTCGTAACCCATGAACTGTTAATCTCCGGCCCAATCCACGCACAGCAATTTCGCCTGTTCCAAAACCGTTTGCATGCCCTTCGCCCATCGGATGGGAGAAGGTGGCCGCAGGCCGGATGAGGGAAGAAACTTGTCCGGCGGATAGCCGTATTTGCGGAGAACGCGGCGGACGAGGACGCATATTCCTTCGCTCGCGGGAGCGGGAGAAGGTGGCGCAGCCGGATGAGGGTCGTCTGGGGAAAACAACTCCACGGCGAGATTCCGTTGCGGCAGATGCTAGACTTCCGCCAGACCACGATTCTCGAAAGAGAACGTCCACCTTGGGGCATCTATCTCGTGGCGGGCTTGGGAAGCCAAACTCGTCCGAAAGAATGGAGATGTCTGGCTTCTTCAATCCGGCGGCGGCGAAGATGTCTATGACCTTTTCCGAGGAAATGGCACGCGAAACGATTTGCCGGACGGCCAACTATGGCTTCGTTGATCATTAAAGCAGCCGGTCGGAGACGGTTGATGCCCGATATTGAACCGGCTTGGTTTTCTTGACCTTCTCGACCGTTCCATCTTTTATCAGTTTGGCCAGCCACTCTTTCGCTTGAGGTTTGTTTACACCTAGAAGACTCATGATTTCAGCTTCAGTTTGACCAGTCACAAGCTCTCGTCTCAACATATCGCGCACAGTCTTGAAAAGTTCTTCAGCCGGGGATGAATTTAATTTGGGCATTTCACCAACGACGGTGGAAGGTTCAACCGGTTTGATAGAAGTCGTGTATGCGGCCGGTTGCTCCCGCAATGCGAACGAAAGTGCTTCCTGTTTGGGCTCCGCTGCCACCGATTCCACTGCTGCCGTAAGCATCTGCCCCAATTCGGTCGCATTCTCCGGATTGGGCCAGGGCCGTCCGCCGTGATGGATGAGCGCGGCATTTCCCCGGCCCGCATTGTTTCCGTTTCGGACAAACACCGGGACAAAATGAAGTCGTTCAAGCTGTTCAATCGCCCCCGTCCAGGTTCCTCCCTTCTCAAAATCCGAAGTCACCACCAGACCGGCATCAGCAAGTGCATAGATGACCTTGTTGCGTTGCATCGCATGCCCCACATTAAATCCCGCCGCTGGATCGTAAGGAGAAATGAGAACCAGCCGGTCCTCCATCAACGGCTCACGATTGTCTCGCGCCAGCGCGGCTCGTTCCAAACTGTCCGCCATCACCCCTGCCACATTGCCGTCCGCCAGCAGAGCGCCGTGCATTGCCGCCCGGTCAATTCCTTTTGCTCCGCCGGAGATGATGGTTCGGTGCGCCTTGGCAGTAAGCCGCCCGACATTCTCGGTGAAACTGATCAGTTCATCGTCCACATGCCGTGAACCGACGACCGCCAGCCCGCCTTTTTCCAGCAAGCCAATTTCGCCGCAGCCATAAAGCAGTGGCGGAGCATCTTCCTTGAGCCGTGCCTTCAGACGCTTGGGGTAATGTGAATCCGCCCGGCTAATTACCCAGATTGCCCGCGCGTTCCACCGCTCCACCGCCTGACTGAGCAAAAACCCACGCCCGAGCAGCGCATCTAACCGCGCCCGGCCAAAAGGCTGCGCACAGAGTTCTATCAAATCTTGCGCGTCTGGTCCGATCAAGTCGGCGGGTTGCTTTTGCTTCTCGCGCAGAATGCGGGCGAGCCGGTTGTATTCACCTAAGCTGAGCAGATCGCACGATGTCTCACCGCGTCCGGCAATCAGCGGCGCGGTCAGCAGCAGGATGGCCTGCGTGTTTGATGTCAGAGGCTCGATCATTCGTCAGCGTTCGCAGTTGAGGCCAGTGCCAGAGGATGCACCGGCCCGCTGCCATTTGAGGTTAATAAATATGCGGCCACCGTCAAAGTCCACTTTGAATCCACCATGTCATCCACCAGCAACACCGGACCAGTCGGCACATTTCCGTGAATCCGCAAAGATCCGTCCACATTCCGGGCTTGTTGACTGCTGTTTGCCATCTCTTTTTGCGGCGGGCGCATGTCTGACTTTTCCAACACAACCTGGAACGGCAAGTTCAAGGCGGCAGCCAGGCGACGCGCAAAGTCAGGCACGAGATCTGGATGGCGTAGAGAAGGAATGCTCGTCACCCATTGCGGGGCCGGATTGGGTGCCCATTCCCTAACCATAGTCGCACAGGCGGTCACCAGATCGTCGGAGTAATGGCCATCGCGATACTTGCCCAGCCGAACCGACTCGCCCCAGCCAGCATCCCCCCACATGCACAGAATTTTTCCAGGCCGTAGATTCCGTTCCGGCGCAATGTTTGTGTTTCCCCGAACACCAAGACTTGCAAGTCCTCCGGGCGGCCATTTTTTGCGAGGTTCCAGCGGCAGACTTGTTCGCCGCAGGAATGCCACGGCATCTCGTGCGACTAATTCGTCAACCTCCGAAGACAATGGCGCGAGATTCGGGACGTGATACAAACCGGGATCGCCATCAAGCGCACGAATGAGAAACTCCATGTGCCCGTTTTGAAGCTGAACATATTCCTGCATCTGCGCCTGTTCGGTTTGGCGTAGCGCAGTCAATCGCTCGGCACGTTGCCAGAATTCCTCGCTCAAGTTCGCTGCGGTCAGCGTCCATTTGCTGTCCTGCTTGGCGATTGGCGCAGGCGATTCCAGCGACAATAGCAGCAGCGCTTTCTCGATTCTTCCATAGCTGATATTTACTCGCTCCATCAACCCATTGACTGAAAGCCCTTCCGCTTCCGCACCGAGAGCCGCCAACACCAACGCCACCTCGTCCCTTGTGGGAAAGGCACTGCCGATGAAATAATTCGTGATGTCGGTCTCTTCCCTTCCGCTCAATAAGACTCCGTGCGCCCCGGAAAACGCGGCGGGAAGATTACGTCCAGCACGGCCCACCTGTTGGTAGTAAGCCACGACCGAATCGGGTGTCTGATAGTGAATGACGAAGGCAAGGTCCGACTTGTCGAACCCCATGCCAAGCTTGGTCGTGGCAACCAACGCTTTCACCTCATTGGCGAGGAGGGCGTCTTCCAGCGCGTTAGCGCGTGCCTGCTCAAGGTCGCTATGGTATGCCTCCACCGTAAGACCGCGTAATTTCAGCCAGTCAGTAACCCGTTTAGCATCATTTTTAGTGAGCGCGTAGATGATGCCGCTACCCGGAATATTTGGAAGGTGGGTTGCCAGCCACGCCAGCCGTTCTGCCTGACTTGGCATCCGCATGGTTTGCAACAGCAAAGTCGAACGGCTTAAATCTCCACGCGATACCGCCAGATTCGGGCCGAGCACAGTTTGCAAATCTTCCATCACCCGGTTGTTGGCGGTCGCTGTGGTTGCCAGCACACGCACATTCTGCGGGAGCAGCCGAATCCGTCGCTCAATCAGACGATATTCTGGAACGAAATCATGGCCCCAATCCGAGATGCAATGAGCTTCATCAATGACCACCATCGAAACGGTGCCAGCGATGCGAGCCAGCACCTGCGCGTTGAACTGTTCGTTCATCAGGCGCTTCGGATGGATGAGAAGGATGTCCACTTCGTTTCGGGCAATGGCGGCCTCGGTTGCATTCCATTCGTCACGATTGCCGGAGTGGATGGTCACAGCGCGGACACCCATCCGCTCTGCCGCTCCAATCTGATTCCGCATCAATGCCAGCAGTGGCGAAATCAAGATGGCCGGCCCCATGCCTTCCTCGCGCAGCAATTTGGTCGCGATGAAATAGACCGAGCTTTTGCCCCAGCCGGTTTTCTGCACCACCAGCAACCGCCCGCGCCCGTCCACCACATGTTGTATGGCCGCCTCCTGCCCATCACGAAAGGCGGCGGCGGCATTCTGTGTGCCGAGGCGCAGAAGTTGGAGAGCACGTGTGGCGTTGTAGGGCATGGTCTTCAGTTCGGAAGTTTGGCGGCGGGCACGCGCAACTCGCCCGACAGCAGCTTCGGCAGCAGCGGGTCGCGCGTCCGGCGGAGGTTTTGGATTTTGTTCTCAGCGTTCACTTCGTCTCCTTGTGGGTTTCAAAAAGGAACACGGCCAACGTCGAAGCTGCGCCGACTGCGAGCTTTGCGTGGCGTGCACTCAGCCCCTTGGAACTTCCATCCTTGCCGTGGCCCGTCCCATACAGGCCGCGTAATTCTGCGAGGCCGTTGCCGATAGTTCCGAGGTTGCTCAGCAGGCGCTTGATTACATCCGCGCCACGCGAAGCGGCTGGGATGCCCTCTGGAACAAGCTTCAATTCCTTGAGCGTTTCTTTGGTGAGCGTCGAAACATCAGGTGTGCCGGATACGGGCTTTCCGCGTTCGGCGAGGATCGTCTTGCAACACGTCTCGATGAGTTCCTTGGCCGTTCCGATGGCGAGGCTCGGGTCTGTCTCGACGGCTGCCTCCAAGCGCCGAATCTGCTCTGCGAGATGATTAGCGTTCAGAACCTTCGCGTATTCCTTGAGCGGGCTGAGGCTCGGACCACCGGCGAGAAGCCGAGTGGCAATGTGTCGGCATTTTTCAGCACGAGCTTTCGCTTCGGCATCCGGTGTGAGATTCAGAGTTGCCTCGTAATCTACCATTTCGAGGATGAGCTTCCCAACCACATAATCGGACTCGATCTTCCAAAATGTGCGGAGCTTGTTGGCTTTAGAAGTTCCTCCGGTTTTGTATTTCTCGTGGTGAATGTCGCGGTCAACAGCCTCGGATACAAACTCCCCGAAGGTGCGGTCAGAAAAAGTAAGAACGTAGCCAGCCTCCATTTGGAAGTGCTTTTCGAGGATGCGCCGATCTGCCATTGAGAAAGAACTCATGCAGCCTCCGTTTTGAGTTCCACCTGCCCCGACAGCAGGCGCGGCAGCAGCAGGTCGCGCGCCTGGCGGAGGTTTTGGATTTGGCGTTGCATGCGGTTAGTGTCCCGTGTTGCGTTTTACCTGGCGTTGTTTACCGGCGGCATTCGTCATTTTCAAGTGGGGTGCAGGCATTGCCTGCTCGGCGGCGGCCCAAAGCTGGGCTTCAAAATCAAGGGCGCAGCCGTCCGCCTTTTTCTGACTGTTTCCCTTAGCCATGATGGAAGGCGATTGTGCGCCGAAGATTTATCAGCGTCAATTCCGCCGTCACGGATTCAATTTTGACCTCGCGATGGCGGCTTTGGCGACAAGCGCCGGGATTGGCCGGAACTTGCGATCCAGTTTCTTTTTGAAAGCGATTTGTTCCGCTGGGGTCATGTCGTCAAAATGTGTCCGGGCCGTTGACAGGATGAACCGGATGGACAGGATTTTGAAATTAAGACGGACTTCCGAAGTTGAAACCACGGATGACGCGGA
>OBLU010002713.1_pt1 | contig 16184 bp, 18 predicted proteins | sample 1518681 | NCBI WGS metagenome assembly OBLU01 (sample SAMEA3539304, study PRJEB22396) | soil metagenome | biome: tundra; feature: field; material: soil | place: USA | collected 2010-05 | depth 0.15 m | reverse complement strand
AGGTGAGCGTCGTGGATAGTGTCGGCATCGGCACCTTCGTCAGCGTATGGGCTTCTGCGCGAAAGAGCGGCTGCGAGCTCAAATTCATCAATCTGAACGACGACATCCACGACTTGTTCGAAATCACCCGCTTGCATGGCCTGTTTGGAGGCGACGCCCCCGGCGCTTAAAGGACGTGCGTGAGGACCCGTTCTCAGCAGGGTGGAACACGGAAAAAGCACCCTAAGAACCTCCCCCCCGGCATTTCTGCATCTTTGTTTTCAATACTTTGCCTGCAAAGTATTCATTGCACGTAACTTAGGATCAGCCGCAAGTCTTTGCTGCTCAATACTTTGCACGATTCCAGCCAAAGTATTCTATCTAAATCAGTTACACGCAAAGTATTCCGAACAAAACACTTATCGGGTGCCCAAGGGGTGCCCCATCCTAGCCTTCCTTTGGCTAGGGTGGGAATTTGTTGGGTCGCTGGTTTTCAAAGATCGCCGCCGCCGCCCGTAGGCCATTACGGTCACAGCTGCACAGCGAAGACGGGCGTTCGCGGCGCCGGAGACTGACTCCAGCCTTCTCATTCTATTTTGCGGGTAGATGTGGGGCCGAGAAGAAAACGCATTCCGCAGAACGAAGGTAAACCACACTCTCCGTGCGCTCATGCCTGTGGGCAAGCCGATCCTTGTGGACCTGGCCAACGTGAGCCAGGTGGACAGCGTGGACATCGGGACCTTCGTCAGCGTCTGGGCGTCGGCCCGAAAAAGCGGCTGTGAGCTGAAGCAATCAAGCTGGCTCGTGGTTGTTGTGATTGTGGTTACAACGCACACCCTGCTGCGTTAGATTTCGACCACGTTAGGGGACAGAAGACATTTCAACTGTCCAGAACTATTCCCAGTATGTCTAAGGCACTGGAGGAGATTGAGAAGTGTGAAGTACGGTGTTCTAATTGTCACCGGGTTGCCACTTACAATAGGCTATGGAAGGGGTAGATCTGCCATGGTACAGATATTATATCATGGGTTTTAGGGCTGTTTGCTAGACAGCCCTTGGTGTCCTTACGTGGGATTAGTTCAAGTTCAGTGGCCAAAGATGCACACTAGCTGACAAGTCGAATCTGGGCAGCTTCCACTCTGCCTTTGCGCCCAGCTACATGAATAGGTGTAACAATAGGAATCGCTGCCGAACTGAACACAGTAGCAGTTGTTAGCCACGACACTGAGCCCACAGAGGGACTGGCACGGGTCGTCGTTGAGTTGGATTTGTCCGTGCTTGCTTGGAAGCACCCTGTCGTTTAGCAGGGTGCTTGTTTTCTTGGGTGTGGGTGCCTCGCAAGGGGTGTTCCTCTCCACTTCTCCGTTCATGAACTGTTTGGTAGCTGCGAGGGTTTCGTCAGTCCACTTAGAACCGTCAGAAAACGTGGCTTCTAGGATGCCGACGTTCACTACCAGCACCTTGACAGCTCCATTCTTGGCTACCTCCAAGAGTTTGGGGGTTTGTATTTCGGCTGGGGCCTTGATGGAGAGGCTGGTCCCATGGATGAGGTTAACTTTTTGCACTTCACCTACTTTGTAAGTAGGCAGCAAAGCCGAGTTGCAGCTTACCGCTGGCGCGATTGTCCAAGCGAGTTGGACAGCAACAACGTCCTTAACTGTGTTGTTTTCCAGGTTGAGGGAGGTTCCTTCTGGAGTGGTCAGTTTGCCTGCCACTATGACCTGTGCCCCTTCCTGTGGGGGAATTCCTACTGAGAGGATAGAGTATGTTTGTGCCGAGTCTTGTGCGGACTTGGTTGAGTCCTGTGCCAGTAGACACGGACTTACTAGAAGAGAGATGGATAGACAGAGTACTACCGCGTGTAGTGCATTCCTCATGGTTATCTCCTTATGCTGCTTGTTAAGGCTGCTTGCTAGGCAGCCTGATGTTTTTGTGTGGGGCCTTAGTGCATAGCGGGAGGGGGAGTCTCCGCCCGTTGAGGGACGTGCGGGATGTACGACATCGTTTCGTCGTGCTTTGCCAGTTTGGAGGCCTGGGTGGCAAGCTCTTGCTCAGTTGTTGAAATCTCCTTCTTTTGGCTAGGGCGGGAATTTGTTGGGTCGCTGGTTTTCAAAGATCGCCGCCGCATCCCCCAAGCCGTTCACGGTCACCGCTGCACAACGGAGACGGGCATTCGCGGCGCCGGAGACTGACTCCAGCCTTCTCATTCTATTTTGCGGGTAGATGTGGGGCCGAGGAGAAAACGCATTCCGCAGAACGAAGGTAACCACAATTCCCAGAAGCGCCCACTTCGGCGCTTGACAATGCCTACGGGTACCCACCCAGGTCTCGAAAAGCGCGAGACCTGGGGCACCCACAGTTACGTGATTTCGTTGCCTAAGAAAGAAGGATGGCTCTGGGCAGGAGACAAGGGCCACCCGCCCGCATTGCCAGGGAAGGTCAAACAGCTTCTTGATGTTGCTGAACTCATTCGGGAGCGGGATCGGGCACAGTGTCGCGAACAGGCGAGACGGGTGTACTATGGTGCCGTTTTCGAGGCCAAAAAGGAAATTCCGGATTAGATCGGAGCCGTATCCGGTGGAGCATACTGTCGTAAATCAGGCGGCCGTTGAGGTTGCGAAATTAGCGCAGAGAATGACGTCACAGTATTTTAGCCACGTCGCCGCAATGTATGTGGCACGCGATCAGCGGGCCGAGATGTTCGCTCCGTCAGTAGAATCGGGCCAGTTGGTCCCTATCTTGCGAATACGCCGACGAGATGGAAATGACATGATAATGGGGTTTAATCATTTCCTGGCAGAGGGGAGGAAACCCGAGGCGAGCAAGGACTTTGACCAGGTCTGGTTGACAGGCGCTTTGCTAACAGTTGGCGACGCCCTTAGAGATAACGGATATTTTAACCACGACCCCGAAGCAGAGATCATACGTCATTTGCGAAACGGTATCGCACATGGAAACCACTTCGATTTTCGCGACTCGGTGATTCACCGACTCACAGAAAAACTGAAATACCCTGCTAACATATTTCGTTATTCCGAGCGCCAGGTGATGCCACGCCATGAGATAGACACCCATCTTCAAGGCACTGAAGTGCTATGGGGGTGGGGCGGCCCAGACGCCATCATCGATTGCCTAACTGTGCTTGGCATACACCTTTGGAATGTCGGTCACCGTCTACCTCTTCCCTAAAGGATATTGTTGCCGGGTGCCCCGGGTCTCGCGGGGTTCGAGACCCGGGAGGTCCGTCATCGATTACCCGGCCGGCCAAGCCTCGTACTCACCCAGGTCTCGAAAATCGCGAGACCTGGGGCACCCACCGTTACTTGATTTCGGTGCCTAAAACAAGGATGGCTCTTGGCAGGAGGCCTGGGCCAGCCGCCAGAGGTCTTCGCGATTCCTAAGCTGGTTGTTGAAGTCGCGGGAGGCCGCGCTGGACGCGGTTTGCTCTCAATGTCCTTATCTGAAGGACAGGTAATGTCCGATAACAGATACGGGGTTAAGTCGGGGAACGAAAGCGGCCTGGTCAAGGATCGCAGGCTCTGAATATCCGTATGTGCTGCACAATACGTCTCATCTCAAAAGCTTGTCAAGCAAAATCGTTATGCAATCGAAAAACGTTTCTGGACTAGTGCCAAGGTGATCACTTCCCCTTTTAGTCCGGGAATTATCCATTTGACTACCTAAGTCCATTGCCCTGTGCTCATTTGGGTTGCGAGTCGCTTTGCCCTCTCGCCGACCTGTTCCGCCCATTTGCTGCGCAGCATTTCATCTGCGGCGGACATCCAAGAACCAGCCTTCACGAATGAGAGCATGTTCTGGAATTGCAACAAGCCAGAAACGCCCATATTGAATGCCATGTTCAGCAGTACGCCGAAGCGAGCTTGGTCAAGGGTTGCTGTCCAAGGCAACGCACTCAGCAAGGCGTGCCCCGTTAGCCCTACGTCGTTGCTCAACATCAATTCTGCTTCACCCTTGCTGATACCAACGTCATCCAGATTCCGCCCGACTCCGATGGTCAACTTGCCGACCGTATCTCGATAAGGTTTCAGCTTCAGGCCTTCGTCACGCATCAACTGCTCTACAGTCGTCACTTGCGTCCTCCACGGGAGTTAACTGGATAAGTCCCTTTAGTCCAGCAGCCATGCCAGCAGAAAGGCGCCGCCGGCTGCAAGCGCCGCCATGCCCAGGGTTGTTGTCGGCAAATATGGAGTCAGCGAGCCCATCCCGAGACTGTTTAATATCGGCGCCAAACTCAAAGCCGGCGAGCTTGCGACCGTCACGCCAGACGAACCCAGCGAGGCATTGTAGCTGGTCGCCTGGTTCAGTACCCAGTTCACATACGAGGCCACCGAGGCAGGATAGACGCCACCAGCATTCAGCACATTTGCGGGTCCCCAGTTGTAGGCCGCCAGCGCATCATTCCAATTCCCGAATTGCGAATACATCTGCCCCAGATAAGTAATGCCGCCCTGGATGTTGCCGGTCACATCGTAGGGGTTCACGCCGAGCTGCGCGGCCGTTGCCGGCATAAGCTGGAAGATTCCCACCTCGCCGCTGCTGCCGATCGCGTTTTGGTTGAAGCTGGATTCTCGCTGGGCAACGGCGAGTGCGATCGCGGGATCCACGCCGGCGGAGATCGCCGCATTCACGATCTGCTGTTGCGTTGCCGATAACGCTGCCGACACGATGATCCCCTTGCTATTTAATCGAACCGCTGCCAGTCAGCGAAGCCGATCCGCCGAGTCCTGTCATGTTCATAACCGCGGGCGTGATGGTGATGCTGTTCGGTTGAGTCCTGCTGGCGGGCGTCGGCGTTGCCGAATCCGTGACTTCTTCGGTGAACGCGCAAGTGCCGGCCGCACTGGGTGTGCCTGAGATGACTCCGACGTTGGCGATAGTCGCCAGCGACAGTCCAGGGCATCCCGTCAGGTCGCCAACACTAAAACTCCAGATGTATGGACTAGTGCCGCCGCTTGCGGTCAGATTGTAGGTATAGAACACTCCGACCGCACCGTTGGGAGCTGGGCCGGAGGTGATAGTCAGAGGAGCTGAACCCACAGGGGCGACTAACAAAGAACTCAGCGACATGCCGAAACCGTTCGCATCATATTGTCGAATGCGGCCGTTGAACTGGAGCAGGCCATTCGACACGGTGACGGTATAGGGCGCAGTGTAGCCGTGGTAAAGCTGCGAGCCCGATAGCAGGAAGCCATCCTGGTAGCTGGCCGCAACTACGCCCTGCACCTCTGCGTCATAGACATTGTGGCCGGCAGCAGTGATGCCATAGCCTGGCTCGGCGTAGAGTGTGAGGTTGTAGTTGCCGTTCGGCACTACCAGGGTTAGGTTGGTGTCGAACTCGGCAGAAGTGCTTTGAGCGTAGAGCTGCGGGTTGATGGTCCCACCAGAGATCCAATCAGGAGAGTGCGCCTGCCAAGTGCCATTCAGATAAGCAAACTGCGTACCATCCGCGATCTCATAGGTGGAATTGAATGGGCGGGCTACCACCTGGCCCCACCATACCTTGCTGCTGGTGTCAGTGTAGGACGTGCCGTGCTGCCCGAATGCCAGGCGGATATTCCCGTCTGAAGAGATCGGGATGAAATACACATCCACAAAAGCGCGAGCCAAGGATCCTGCGAGCGGCGCCATCGTGATTGTTGTTTTGGTCACCGCGGGAAGCTGGCTTGCCAGCGGCGCCGTAATCAGCCCGGTAGAAGTCACCGATGCGCCGGTCACTCCTGGATTCATGGCATAGGTGATGCCCGTATTCGGGTTGCCGGTGACCCAGGCGTTGATCTGGTAGGTCGTGCCGCTCACCATTGAAATCCGCTCGCGATCGGTGCCAATGGCCGTGCCTTGCAGCATCACATCGAGTGATGCCGGCGTACAGGCGCCGCAGGTCACAGTCACAGTTACGCGATTGTAGTTCGACAAGCCGATCTGGTTGGTCAGGTTTGTGTACGGCTGAAAGTTCACCTGCTGCCCCGCCATGTTCACGATTTCAAGGTACTGCTCGATATTCTGGAAGGCGGGATTGTGGCGCAGATCAACCGCTGCATCCGTCAACTGGTCAGGATCAAACTCGCTGCTCATGATCCCGGTGTCCCAGTTGTCACTCCCTTGGGTCCCATCGAGTAGCACCATGCCATAGACCTTGAGCGTATTTAGGACGGCCTTCTCATAGGGACACTTATCGGTAAGCGCCGTCGCAGTGCAAACCGTGTTCTCATCGAAAGAAGCCTTCAGGCGCAAGTGCGACCCATAGGGCATCCAGTCGAAGATGAAGGTCCCACCAGAGGGCAGCGACGGAAAGCCAGTCGAGTTCAGCGGAATGCTGAAGTGACTATTGTCCACCGCCGTAGCTACCCAGTCGCCATTGGCCGCGGCCCAGGTGCCGGTGTAAGGGTTAAAATTGCCGATATAAATGTGAAACGTGCATCCGGGGGTGTAGGTGAAGCCAGAGCACGGCAGGTAGGTCGGGAAACTGATGCTGGTGGTGAAAGTCGTGGTCGCTCCGGTAGTCACAGCGGTCAACGCGGCGTTCGGGTGTTCATAGGTCCCACCGAAGATAGCAGGCCAGGTATCACGGGGCGAGATAAGTTGGTTGTCAAGATCGGTGCGCAGGGCATGGCCGAGGGTCACACAGTTGCAGGCCGGGTCGAGAATGTTCTGCTGAACTACGTTCCACCATTCCTGGGTATGAATTGCAGTGGCGCTGAAGGGCGAACCCGCCGCGTCTGTCCCTCCGGTAATAGCATTCGAGTATGAGAACCAATGCTGCCCGCTTTGCGAATTGCAGGTTGGACAATTTACGGCCGTGCCGCCCATCTTGGGCGAGCCGCTGGAACAATTCAGACCGGTGGTATTGACCGGGACGGTCAGCGTTCCTCCTGTACCTGGAGTCTGCGAAACGATGGTTGCCAGATAGTTGCCATTCAGGATCGAGCAGCCGCCCGTGATGCCACTGACGTACACCCGCAACGGATTTTGCAATGTCCTGATCGAGTTTGTAGTGTAGGCAATCGAGGTCGGGTTCCCCGCGGTGATGGCGATGGTCGGGAAAGCGGGGTAGAAAGCATACATCTCCATGTCGTCGCCCGTCTGCGTATTGATGGCAAACAGGTGCATGTCGAGCCCAACCGCTACGTCCTGCGACCAGCCAAACTGCATGTTCACGTTGGGCGGAAGCGGTATAGACCAGAGTGTGTCCTGCCACGGCTGTGACTGCCCAGCATAGTAAAAGTGCATCCGCTGTGTCGGCGACAAGCTCGTCACCACGTTGTCATAGAACCCCATCACTCCGGGCTGGGTCAGCTTGAAGTAGTGGTAGTTCGGATAGCTGGGGCCATCGTCAATCACGCGCTGGAGCCAATAAGCGGAGTGAGAGTCCACCGGCAGCGAGTTGACCGGCAACTTGTAAGCGCTGTTATCGGGGAGTAGTTGCCAGCCCCGCGACACGTCGCGCGCCTGCCAGACCGCAGGCGCTGTATAGAGTCCCGTCGAGGGACTGATGGATCCAGGCCCGGCAACGCTCCACACCGTGCAGCCGCTGCTCGCTGTGAAAGCATGGGTCGCGCCCGCATTGACCGCCGGCGGCGAGGCGTCGGAGGTGATCGTGCAGGTCTGCGCTGTAGCAAAGGCCGAAAGTAGAGCAAGCGTGATGAGCAGTCGCCTCAGCATCCCAAACACGTCGTTACGACGCCTCCAACAATCGTGAGCTTGCAAGTTGGCTTGGCCGGCGTGATATTCGTGCAGGTGGCTCCTGGAGTGCTGCCAACGGTAAGCTCGTTCGGTGCCGGGCCGTTCGAATACAATCCATTAGCAACGATCTTGCCAATCACCGTGAGGCCATTAGCGCCGTCGGAGGTCACGCCGGGGTATGGGGTTGGTGGCCCTGGTGGGCCTTGCCCTCCGGTATTCCCTTGGGGGATGGTGAAGTTGAATATCGCGGCGTTTGGCGTTCCCACGTTGACGACTGATGCAGAACTGCCGGGTGCCCCTGTTGTAACCGTCCCGACTGCAATGGTGGCCGCGGCGCCATTGGTCCCTGGCGTTCCTGGTGGCCCAGGTGGGCCGGGGATCAGCGTTACTGATCCGCTGACATGGCCGTTGGGATCGATCCCGAAGACTACGGGGGCGGCAGGGGTCTGCGCGCAGACGCTGCAGGCGAGAAATAAGGCGGCCAGGAGTGCCAATGAGATCTTCATACTTTATGCTCCGTGCTCATTACCAGTTTTACTTAAGAGGCCGCCACGCGCGCAGCGGTCCCTTGGTTACTTACGGCTGTGTCACACTTCCAGAGAAGACCACAGTCTGTCCGAAGGTTGATGGGTTAGGAGCGACTGTCAAAGTGGTGCTGGTATTCAGACTTGGCGGATTAACCGTAACGGCGACTGGTGAACTATCTGAGGGAAGGTACTGCCCTCCGCCCGTGTAGTGCACCTGCACGTTGTATGTCCCCTGCGGAAGATCGTTCCGCGAGAAGCTGTAGTTGCCGTTGTCGTCAAGCCCGATTTGGGCAATCATCGTCGGTGGCGAGGTCGAGAGATTGAACAGTTGGGCTACTCCTGTAGGTGGCCCTTGGGCGAAGCCGAACGTCGCCACCAGCGCGACGAAGAGTAGCGATGCACAAATTCGTTTCATAGTTCTCCTTGGGCGCGCGGTGGCGCGGATGGGTTAGAGTTACGTTGATGGGTTGCCAGAATCATTGCGAGTTCACCTCTATGGACAGGTCGCGCTCGTAATAAGCCCGTCCACAATTGCTTTGACCGTGCAACTGACGCCGCTGACCGTGATTCCAGTCTGCCCTGCCATCTCAGGGAATAATTCAGGAACAAAGGTCACATCTAGCGGACCTAAAAACCAAGTGGAAGGCCCGCCAGCCGCCTTACCTTTCAGAGCCACCGTATAGCCGCGACGTGTCCCATCTCCGCCGCTCATCACTGGCGTATATGTTCCCACGGACGTGACCGGCAAACCCACCGCGCCAGTGGCCGAAGGACCAGGCGAACTCTGGGCAAAATTATCAACTAAACCCCATCCCGGCCCAGCCACCAACGGCGGAGTAGCAGCATGAATTGCTTGGCATAATTGCAAAACATAATCGACAGCGAAAATCGTAGTAACCGGCACTGAGCCATTGCAACCAGTACCCTGAGCATAAGCATCAAAAGGCACGGACGCCGTGTTCGCTAGTTCTACGATATTAATTACCCCGACATGCCCCCCGGTAATCGTCATACCGGTTTCGGAAAGGGTGACAGTTGTCGAACCTCCAATCGCAGCGCTAACCATGCTAAATAAATGATCTGAGTCAGAACCCACACCACCCTGGTGCAGATTGATAAACGTGTCTCCGCTCCCTCCGCCCGCATTATCCATAAAAGTCCATGTTGGCCCTCCCGTATCACTGCCCCCACAGTCATAGCAAAGACTGCCAACTGCGACCAACGCATCGCCCGCCGCCACCGCGCCAGGGAAAATGCACGGCCAATTATTTAGGAGTTGCGCTGTGATGCAAGTCCCGGTTTGCACAATGTAAGGCGTCGCATATGTGCTCGGAGCAGGCCCACGGAGCACCGTGCCCGTGCCGACTGTGGTTTTGCTTTGGGTGATCGTGCCGTTCGATATAAGTGGGGAATTACCCACCGTGAAAAGATCGGGCGGGGCGGTCAAGCCAACACTCGTAAGGCCACTCCCCACCGCACTAATCACTCCGTTCGTCGCTGTGATGGTCGAATTGTCCACCTTCACAACTCCAAACAGAGACGCCGACCCATAAGGCACTTCGACGCTGGCGCTGGTCGTAGTGCCGCTCACCGACGATTGCCATTTGCCTAAAATATAGTTGGATTCAGCCGGCGGAGTCGTGCCATTGAGGTCCGCAACAGCGGTCGCCGGCGTACCGTTGAACTCAATCGTTGGAACACTGATTGCGGCTTGGCTCGCCAGCGTGGCCGTGTTCATGGTGACCAGCGGAAGAGTGGGCGAAGTCGTAAAGCTGCTGCCGTCACCAAAATAATAAGTTGCGCTGCCGATGTCCTCTACAACTCCAACCGTGGTCCCTTGGACCGAACTACATGGCGCAGTGCCGCCGCTGTCCGTTACTTCGCCTGCAGTCGGGCCGGCGCACACTGTGTGCCCCAGCGTAACCCCGGCACTGGCTGCAATCGGCGCTTCAAACGGCGGGACAATCACATCTACGGCGCGCGATGATACCGATTTGGCTACGCCGATCCAATTGCCCGGCAACGCACCGCAATCCCCAACTGCTTTTGCGCCCACGGATGAAGGACACTGTAAATAGTATTGGGTGGGAGAAGTGAGGCTCCAGGTATAGGCTTGCACGGCCGTCAACAAACCAGGATTAGCGCCGCCCGTGTTTTCGCCCGCTGCGATCTCCGCACTGCCCGCGGTCCCACCTGAGATTGCGGCGTTGTTTCCGCCGTGAATGTAAACCTGGCCGGCAACCGAAGCGGAGCCCGCCGCACTCCCCTGGTCCGCGCCGCGCATGATCACGCTACCAAGCAGGGCATTGTTCCCGGCATTGTCCTGGTCACCGCCGTAAGTGGCCGTACACCCGGACCCCGCGCAATTCAAACGATTGCTGACGAAGTTTCCAAAATCCGAGTTCCCCTGAGTTTGTGAACCGGTCCACTTTGGAATTTGGTTAATCGTGCCGGTCCCACCGGCGCAGGGCCCAAGCGAAAGCTGGCTCGGAGATCCTGGCGTGCCCCCGCCAGGCGACTGCAAACACCCGGCAGCATCTGCGTCCGGGAGATACCAGCCATAGCCAGGCGGAGTGAACGTCGGCGATGGGGTTAGGCTCCATCCACCGTTCACCACGCCTGCGCTGGTCGAGTCCAAGGTCAACACGCCGTTACTGGCTGGCGATCCGCCGCCGCTGGTGAAGCCGCCATAAGACTGGATGCCGCCGCTGGCCGTAGAAAGAAACAGCCCTGGGCTGCTGGTGACGTAATTGTCCGGGTAGCCGTTGGTGCCTCCGGTGGCCCCATAGTTGACGAGCTGGTAGGCGCCTCCCGGAAATAAGTTGCCTCCACCGGGACCGCATCCCGTGCAGCTATTCACTATCAGGTGTCCGGTAGTGTCCAGGCTGCCCATAAAAGTCCCATCGGGCAGTTGAAACAAGAGCTTGCTTACCCCCGAAGCCGAGCCGAAGTTTTGCGAGGTGACAGTGTAAACATTGGCATCAATCGAACTGACCACATATGGGTTCAACGAGTTGCTAACTACATTGAATGTGCTGCCGGTTTGCCCGGTGGCCACCGCGCAGCCACATGCCCCGCTGGGCGGGAAGTTGGTCGCCGTCCTCAAAATGTCATAGGTAAGCGCGCCTGGCGCCACGGTCCACGAAACTCTGGCATAGTTGGACGCGGAGAATAAGTTGGGGCCGCTGCTCAGGGTGAAAGCTCCGGCCGGCTGCGAATTCCCGATCGTGTAGTTAGCGACAATCCAGAAATTGTAGGTAGCGGGTCCAGGGTTCCCCACCAACGTGATCGAAGCGCTAGGCACGGGCAGAGGAGGGTTCTGCAGGCTCCAGCCCACGCTATAGAATTGCCCATTAACGATCGGGGGAACCTGCTGAGCCAATGCCGGCGAGATCGCCAACAGGATGGCCGCGAAAATGTAGGTTGCTTTGCTCTTCATGCGATTTGCACTTTCTTTCCTGCCCCCCGCGCAACTCACCTGCTATGGGACCGTCTTGCCTTTGCCAGCCATGCGCCACGCCGCCTCTATTGCCAAGGTGATCATCATCAAAGCCATCGCCAGCAGGATTTGGTGGTCAATGTTTACTTGCGCCTGTAATGCGGCCAACTGCACTGCCAGGTTTGCCTGCTCCAGCGCAAGAGTGCGACGCTGCAGGTCAACAATTTGCGTTTCCGTGCTGGCTAACTCACGCGTCACTTCAGGGGCCGTCTGCTCGAAGGTCACAATACTCTTACTCTGCATATGCAAAAGGACCGGCAGATGCGCCGATATAACGATGGCCAGGAGCGCACCAGATGCAAGTTTTCCGAGACTGAGTATGGTTGTCATGCGCATTGTTGTGTACGTCGGTTCAGCTAGAAACCTCTCCTCCCTCCTGGCCTAATTCGGCACCCCGTTGTAAGGCGCCCCGGCAAATGCCGCTTTAACAAACGGATTCACTACGCAGTTGCTGGTGGGATCCGCGTTGCTACCGATCGCTGTGCTGCAATTCACTGCCAGCCCCACCGGGAATGACACGCCCTGGACGGGAAGAGTCAGCATTAGGCTTTGTCCTGCGGGAACGGCCAGCATCACCGGTGCATCGGAAGGCACAACGGCGGGCACATTGGTGAAACCCACATAGACGGCAACCCCATTGGGGTTGTAAACCGTGGCGCCATACAGGACATAGTTTCCCGTGATCGGCAAGAATTGCACGGCCGTGGATTTGACCTGGACCACGGCGCCGGCGAGATTGCCGAGGGCTGGCGACGCGATCGAGTCATAGGTGACGGCCTGCGATTGGAAGCCAAGCCCTACATCGTTTGGAGTGCCAAGGGTCCCCGTGGATGCGCTATAGATGGCCGTTACTGTCGGGCTGAGCCCGCCCGTAATCGTCTTGTTGGCCCGGACCGCGAACCAGTAGCCGCCGGTAGTCAAAAGCCCGCAACCACCTTTGTTGGTGCCGATCGCCGAGATGGGCATCCAATTCGTGAGGCCATCGGCGGACTGCTCCAGCCAAATCGACAATGCTGTGGGCGATCCCGTGACACAGTACGTGAGCCAATGCGACGACTGATTTACGTTGCGAAAGATTGCGCTCGGCCCGCTGGTAGCGGCGCCGCTGAATGCACTTTCCTGCCATGTCGTCTGGATCGTCTGCGCGTGTGCGATCGGGAACAGTGTTGCAACAATAAATGCGATCGCGATTAACGTTAAGCGCTTCATGAGGTCGTCACCTTTGCCAAGGGATAAGTCCAGCCATAAATACGTCCCCCGGTAGTTGCGCCCGGAGGCATGGGATTCTGCGCGGCCGGAACTTCGGCAGTGATGTAGAACAGATCGTTTTCGTTGAGCACAATCTGCACGACTACCGGGGTATCGAAGTTGCCTATGTGGGCCGTAATGTTTTCCAGCCCATCGATGCCCACGCCGTTGAGCCAGCAACGCCACACCACATTGCCGCTGCCATCACTGAATCCGCCGCCGATGGCCACGATCACCATGAGGTTGATCACTGCGACCAAACCCTGCGGTACCTGGTACCTCAGCAATTCGACCGTGCCCGCCCCGGGCGCCAGATAGTTCGGGAAAGGCGCGGAGTTGACCTGGAAAGGGTGTGAATCGGCCGGCTGATGGTTAGCCAGGTTCGAGCGAACATTGCTCGGAGAGTTCTGCAGCGCTGCCAGTTTGTTTTGCAGGATCTGTTGCGCGATGTCGCCGCTGGCCATAGATTGTTCCTATCTCTCTTAGAGCTGCACATCCGCTCCCCAGACCCCAACGTAAATGGCGTTGCTGGCGGTGGCGGAGCAGTTCTTAACCTGGAAGCGAATCGAGTCGTTGAGGGCAAACAGTTCAGGCTCGATCAAGTTTGCCGGATGCCCCGCCGTGCCCACCGCGATCGCGTCATCCACTCCGGTGGAGAAGAGCTGGCGCTGGCCGCTGGGCGTGATGTGAAAGATTTGCAAGTTGAAGTGCCCGCTGCGGTCGCCGAGTGAGTGATACCCGACGATGGCTCGCGCCAAGAATGCCGGATGAAGCTGGATGCTGGCATATTTGGTTTCGAGCGGCCCGACCGCGGGAAACCCGCACGCCACCAGGCGCGCGATCCCGTTGTCAGGGATCTTCGGCCACTCCGCGTAATACAGCGGCGTGAGCAGCTTGCGAGTTGGTATCCACAAATCGAATGCGCCGTGCATCTTAGACCTTTGCCTTTTTACGTCTCGTGTTCAGAAAGCGTCCTATAGCTTCTTGGTCACTGTGGCTGATTTGAGCGCGGCGTTGAAGTTCGCTTTGAACTGCTTCACGCTCGGAGCTTTCGCTGCAGTGTTCTTCACTTGCTGCTTTGCGAGCGACGGCTGCACTACTCCGGTTGACGCCGTAACCGTTCCGCCCGGTGCGTTGTCGTTCACGAATCCTTCAATCGCCGTGATCACAGCTTGCACGATTCCTTTGTCTTTCGCGCTTGCGTTCGGCAGCGCTGCTTCGTACTGCTGCAGAGCGAGTGCAAGACATGAATCGACTTTCTCGACCGTCGTTCCAGGAGCGAGTGCGCAGTTGATTTGCTGTTGCGCATCGATCACGTACGGAGAGATCGCCGGATCGACGGCTGCGGTGACAATCGCGGCCGCGTTAGCGATTTCCTGCAGGAGTGTCGGAGCTTTGACGCTGCAAGTGAACGCACTACAGGACAGAAAAGCGCAGACGACACTGATAGTCATAAGTCTTGGCCGTGCGAATATCTTCTTCATGATTGTTCTCCTTGCGCCGCAGAAGATTGCTCCCGCAGCGTTTTCACGTACGAACTATTGTTCCCTGGTGGTATGGGAATGTGAACGATGGTTTTGCCGTCTGGCGCAGGCGCCTGCGCGATTGCGGTAGTGATGGCGGTCGCCAGCTCGCCAGGACTGAGCTGCTTTGGCTGCACCGCCGTTTGAAAAATCAACTGTTGCGAAACGAACGCCGTGAGCCAGTGCCAGGCGAAGCCGCCAACGGCCGCCAGCGTCAACCCGGTAATCACCAGCGTGCCGGCGGCGGCATTGAAGCTGAAGTGAATGCCCAGCGAAGAACACAAAGCCGCCAACACCGCCACGACGCGGTTGATGGTGCCGGTTTCGGCAGTCATCCAGGGTACGAGCTGCGACTTTTTGGCCAGTTGCAGCAAGTACACAACCACCGCCGAAACCACGACTTGTGCCGATAGCTGATTCACGCGGTTTTCCCTAACTGCTCGTGCTGCTGCTATCCGTCGCGGCCGACGGCACCAACTCCTGGCCGTCAAAGCCAATCCAGATTGCGTTCGGATTCCCGCTTGTGTCTGTCACTGAGATCGTGATCCCGCCGTTGCGGTTGAACAGATATGGCGGCTGGATCGGGAAAGGAAGCTGCGCCGTCCCGAACACCATTGGGTCAGGCACACCCTGGTTCGGTGTCCCGGCTGGAACCGTGACGCTGAAAAACTTTCGGCTGTTTTTGGAGTCCTCGATCTGGACCAGGAAGCGTCCCGTGCTGTACGCCAACGCATAAATCCAGCGGAAGTCGGCGTTCAGAATCGAGATGTTAGCTTGCGCGCTCGCGCCCCCCAATACGCTCAACAGGATCGCGTATTGATACTTCAGCCCCGGCGTCGGCATGGTGCCGGAACCGCCGCACATGGGGCACACCTGCGCTTGGTTGCCGATCGCGACAATCTTGTTGCCTTTGCAAGCTGGGCACGTCTGCGCTGTCTGGGTTGTCGTTTGGTTCGCCATAAGAATTCCTTGTCTCGCTCAAGTTTCGAGAAATCGGGGCGGCCCACCTTCTTGCGGCAAGCCGTCCCAGCTTTGTTGTTCTGCTCGCTGCTCTCCCAAACTACTGGACGCTGCGATACAGGGTCCCATCCAGATAGACCTGGATTGTCGTGCCAACCCCCGGAGGGTTGGTCGTATTCGCCGTCATATTGAATGGGGTTTCCGGGTTCAGGGTCACGTTGAACGATTCTCCATACTCAATCATGAACGGATTGTCCATGGCGAAGATCGCCCGCGGATCCTGAATGCCGTTGCTGGTGGCAAACGCCGACAGTGTGTTACCGCCGGTGGTCCCGGGGGTCACATAGCCGATATTCGAGATGCAGTTCATCACCGCACCGCGTCCTGCCGTCAGGAAGCCCGCAGGCACCTGCAAATAGTTCTTCGTGCCCACGTTCAGGGTGAACGACACCAGCGACTGGATGTTGATCACGTCAGCCAGCACCGTGTTGTTGGCAATCACAAAATAGATTGCGCACAGCCACAGCCGCTGCGGGAACTGTAGTTGACCGCTGGAGACCATATTGGTTTGTGCCAGCGTCTTTCCTCCAGCCCCTTTCTGCACCTGAAACATCACCGTCTGCGGGAATGCCGCACTCTGCGCCAGAGAGAAAGAATCGTAGATCGGTTGACTGATCTTGTCTTCGACTCCGGCCATCTGCGGGTTGCTCATGCGCACCAGGCGTGAGATCTCGCGGGACGATCGTC
>OBLU010002711.1_pt1 | contig 16191 bp, 15 predicted proteins | sample 1518681 | NCBI WGS metagenome assembly OBLU01 (sample SAMEA3539304, study PRJEB22396) | soil metagenome | biome: tundra; feature: field; material: soil | place: USA | collected 2010-05 | depth 0.15 m | reverse complement strand
GCCAAACAGTCCTCGGTACCCAGGTCGCCGGTAACGCCCGCAACGCTGCGCTCAGCGGAAGCAGCCAAGTGCTCAACGCCTATGCGCAGCAAATCCTCGAAACCATCAAGCGGGATGGCATCTACGTACGCGTCCCAGCCGGGAAACAGATGTACCTTTACCTCACCGACACGCTCGACCGCTCGCAGGCCCATATCGGAAACCTGCGCGTCGCTTCGCATCCAGCTCCGGTTTCCTTCCCGAACTCCAACCCAAACACAAAACCATGAAACGCCATTTCAATGTCTGCTTGAAACTTAGCATGTTCGCGTTGCCGCTGCTGCTGCCCGCATGCTACGCCCCTAGCTACCGGCCGCACGAGTGTTACCACCCTCTGGTCGCGTGCTCGCTCCCGGCGCCGCCGCCCAGCGTCTGGCAGCCCGACCGGGTCGTCGCTTACTCGGTCGGCCGCACAGTGGACCCGCTCGACCCCAACCTAATGCATGAAGCCCACACGGTTTATCGCCGGGAAGAAACCAGCCACCCAAATCTCGCGCCGCCGTTCGCCATGGCCTCGCCGTCCGTCGCCCCGGCGGCGAGCCCGTCCGTCACGAATATCAACGTGCTGTTGCGCGACGCCTTAACGGCGGAGGTGAACCAGCAACGGGCCGCCTCCCAGGCCCTCATCGAGGAGGCCCGCGCCCTGGATGAGCGCCTCCGTGAACTCAACCGCCGCTCGCAGGACTTCCGCAATTCCTTCGAGGACACCACCCGGCTCCGCGCCCAACTCCAGGCCGTCACGAATCGCCTGGCCGTCATCGAAAGCCAGCTTCGCACCGCCCCTGCCGCCCCCACCAACCGAACCCCATCACAACCATGAACCTCTACGAATCCATGATCGACCCGGCCCGATTTGGAGCCGTCGCCAAAGAGGCAAATTGTCCCTTCTCAGACATCGACTACTTTGTTTATGTCTGCGACCGCTCCATCCTGGCTGGCCTTGCCGAGCAATTGACACCCTTCACCGCCCCCGGCCGCATGAAGCCGGAGAACCTCCCGGCCTTGCTCGCCGACGCGCTGAAGGCGGGCACCGTGCTGGTCTCCTCCTTCCAACCGCTCGGCCTCCCCGACCCGCAACAGTTCAACGCGGTTGATTCCATCCCTCGGCGGGCGCGCTGTGACGTAATCTATATGCCGCCCTTCTACCTCGTCCATGCCCCTGGCTTGTTCGAGGGCACCTTGGCCAAACCCAAGTCGACCGAAAAGCCCGAGCTCAAGGAGCAAGCCCTCCGCCAACGTCCGTCCAAGTTGTGAGAACCCATGAAAATGCCCATTGAAACGCCTTCACTGCCTCCGGCGATCAACCTTAAGCCAGACACCTCGGCGTTGGCGCGTCCGCCCGCCTGGCCGCCTCAGCCGCCGCGGCTCGCCTTCAGCGTGCGCGAGACCGCTCAAATGCTCGGGATGTCCGAGAAAACCGTTCGCCGGCTCATCGACCGCAAACTGCTGCGCGCCTCCCGCGCACTCCGCCACCTGCGGATTGCCAAAACCGAGATCGAGCGGTTTATGGAGGAAACGTCCCTTTGATTCAGCTTCCACCCTGACACCAACCGGTCTGCCTACGCAATTGAGCCTGAGATAGCCATACCGCCATCCGCACTGAATCTCCACCCAGTTAAACATTATGACTCTGAACCTCCATCCCAAGACATTCGATGACCTGCTTGGCCAGGCCGAACACTATGCTCGATTCAACCTGCGGTATCGTGGCACACTGCCCGAGACGCTGTTTCTCCTCGGTTCCCAAGGCCCCACCATATATGTACCGCCCCCCCTCGCCGATGAGGACGACAGGAAAGCCCTTGCGGAGAACGCCCGCCTGCTCTGCGTCGCGCACGGAGCCACCGCCGCCGTCATAGCCATGGAGGCCTGGGCGTTGCTGGCTGCCACGGGCGTGCCGTTCGATCCCAACCAACGACCGTCCCTGTCCCCCGACCGCCGCGAGGTGGTCGCGCTCATGGGCGAGGCCCCTGGCATGCAACAGGCCAAGTTCCTTCCCATTCTGCGCGACGCCACCCGAACCTTCACCGGGTTCGGCGCGCCCCAACTGATACACGCCGACCAGGCTCAAGGGCGCTTTGCCCAACTCCTGCCGGCCCAAGCGCCCACACCCGCCGAGCATGCCCGTGCGCAGGCCATCCTCCGGGCCAGGGGCATCGTGACCGTCGCGCCCACCCCCCAAAAACCCAACCTGCGCTTGGTGCCTCACCATCGGTTCCGTTGCTAATCCGCGCCGGGCACGATGCCGCCAATCCCGGCTTGGAAAGCAAAGCTCTCACCGAAAAACACCCAGGCAAAACAACAATATGAATCTCACTACGCGAAAACACATCAGCGATTTCTGGCGCTCACCTGCAGTCATCGCGCTAAACAACTTCGTTTATAAGAGCCTCTCGAACTGGGCGTTCAATATCTCGGTTGGATGCAGCCATGCGTGCCGTTTCTGCTATGTGCCGAGCGCCGCCACCATCAAGCAAGGTCCAGCCCTGGCCAGCTACGGCGTGCAGAACCCTGATGGGGAATGGGGTGATTACGTTCTGCTGCGGCCTTGGAACGAAAAAGTATTCCTCGCGTCACTGCGAGCAGCCGAGAACATGCCCCGGGCACAACTCAAACCGGATGGGAATCGCGCCGTCATTTATTGCAGCACCACCGACGCTTACCAAGTAATCCGCCATCCTGACGCAGCTCGCCGCGGTGAACTTGAAGCCCATGCGGAATTTCTCGTGCGCCGGTCGCTGGAACTGATCAGCGACCATTCCACGCTAAACGTTCGCATCTTGACGCGCAGTCCCTTGGCGCGTCGCGACTTTGGTTTGTTTCGCAGTTATGGCAATCGCCTCCTTTTCGGCATGAGCTTGCCCACTTTGCGGAACGACCTCGCAAAGGCGTACGAGCCAAAAGCGCCTGCCCCATCACAACGCCTGGCCACACTGCGGGCTGCTGCGCAGGCCGGGTTAAGCGTATTTGTCGCGATGGCACCCACTTATCCAGAATGCGACGAAGCCGACCTGCGCGCCACCTTACGAGCCGTCGCAGAATTGGATCCCGTCACCATCTTCCACGAGCCCATCAATATCCGGGCCGAGAATGTGGCAAGAATCCAGGCAGAAGCCGCCAGTCTGGGTCTGCCACTTAATACCAATGTCTTCGCCACGCGCCAACTCTGGCAGGATTATGCCATCGGCTCACTGCGAACCGTGGAACGGCTTGCTCAAGAGATGGGTATTGGCGAGCAGCTACATCTGTGGCCCGACAAATCCCTTGCGACACGGGGTCTCCTCGAACGGATGACCAAGCCATCCATGCACCTCGCATGGCTCCGGCAGTGTTGGACCAAGGTCAGCGCATGGCCAACCTAATGTCCGTGTTCAACCAACCAAGACTCACCTACTAAACCGCAAAAGAACGCGATTGAAGACAAACCTACAGCCCGGTTCGCTAATGTCAGCCTTAACGCGCTTCTCGCCAATCCTCCCGGAGCAAGCGAACCTTGTTTTTGAAGAGTTTTTCGACGCGGATTTTTGTTCACAGCGCGCCGTCGATCAGCCCTGCTGGCTTGGTGAAGAAGCCATAAAAACCCTCGGTCTACAACCTAGGATCACGCCTGTAGCCTTCCGAAACTTGCTCAAAGGGCTTCGCCCTGACGGCAACGGAAAGCTCGTAAACCAAGGGGATCCCTCTCGCCCTTGCACCTGGCAAACGGCCTACGCTGCTCCGGGCAGCGTTAGTGTTCTCTGGGCATTATCCTCACCAGGAATGCAAGGTCTCTTCATAGACGCGCACCAAAACGGGGTTGCGCAAGACTTGTGGGCCAGCAGGGCGAGAGCCACGATGTCACGGCCACGTCAAGAGGCCCATCAGTAGATTGCCTACGAACATAAAATGGGTTCGCAATTATCAGCTCAATCGAACCGCTTTGGCTGAAATCACCTGCAAGCAGACAATTATGAAAATATTCACCATCGGTTACGGCGGCAGAGCACCTGATGATTTTGTGAGGCGTTTGCTCAGCGCAGGCATTCGGACGGTCGTGGATGTTCGCCTCCGCCCCAACCGCGCCAGCATGGGAGCGTTCGTCAAGGCCAAGTCAGCGGATAAGGGAATTGAGCGACTGCTCAGCGCTGCTGGGATCGGGTATCGCTCGCGGCCCGAATTGGGGAATCTGTTTCTCGAATACGATGATTGGCGTGAGCGTTATGCTGAACTCATGAACTGCGCCGGCCACTTGTTGGTGACCCGTTTGGATGGTCTTACGGAGCCACTCTGCCTTCTTTGTGCCGAGAAGCGCCCGGCGGAATGCCACCGGCTCCTGATCGCCGAGTTCTTTGCTTCGCGCGGTCATCAGATCGCGCATCTTGGCGTTGAATGAAGTCGCGTGGCTCTCAAGGCCCCCAAATGCCGATAGCCGGTGTTCGCCACATTCTACCTGGCAGACCGGAGCTGTGGCACAATTTGGCTGGCGGTTATTCTTGGCTTAAGGCTTCAAGGACCCCCCAGACCCCGCTCCACCCCCCACCTCCTTGGCTTACGTTTCTTTGCGTGGTTCCCCAGAGCGTTCTGTGTTTCTCATCGTGCCAGTTGACCGATTTCAATCTACCGATTGAAATGTTTCCAGCCCGTTTCGCGTTAATTGTGGATATGGGTGGTAGCCGGTCACGTTCTGCGCCTTCTCGCCCAGGGCGCTCGCAAAGTTTCCGGCCATGCGGCGGCCAGGATGCTCGTAACGGTCCCCGCCTCTTTCCAACTCAACCAACGCGCCGACACCTTGGAAGCCGCCAGCCTCGCGGGCTTGTCCCTCACCGATTACGATTTGCTGGACGAACCGCTGGCCGCTCTCAGCGACTATCTGTTCACCTTTGCCGAGCCGGAATTCATGGCCAAGGCCGCGAACATCGTCGTTTTCGACTTTGGCGGCGGAACGTGCGACGTATTCGCGGCCCGGTTGAAACCACGCGGCGCCCAGGCTGGCGTGGACATCGAAGCTAAAGGCGTTTGCGTGCGTCGGAGATGTTGCGACATAAGTTTTCCGTGACCGTTCCCGGCTGATAAGTCATCCAAGCTGACCGGCTTCCGCTTTCCGCCAATCACGCAACGAGCGTGACGGTGGCCAGAGCTTCCAACGGTTGGCCGTTGGCCAGTTGCTGCGCCAAGCCCCAAAGCCCTTGGTTCAAGCTGATCTTGGAGTCGGTGCCCAGCAATGCCCGCACCGACGGCAGCTCGCCGCGACGGTCGCGGTGGAATTTGAAAACACGTGCCAAATTATTGCACGTTGAGTGATGCCGTTGAACAACAGGACGCAAGGCTTCATTCGTTCCCGCGGGTTCCCGCGCGCTCAGGGCAAAAGGGCGACCCGATAGAATCGTTGAGGCGCTTGTCCCAGAACGTCAGACACCGCTGCCGTGGAATTGCTCGCGGTAATGGTGCTGCCTAAATTGGCCCAGTTCGCTTGATTCAAGTTGGTTTTGTACTGCGCCTGGTAAGTTCGGCCGGGGACGGCGCTCCAGTTCAAGTTAATCCTCTCCGGCAATTGGAGCTGATAACGGACCAGAAAAAGGGAGAGCAATGCCGTGCCCTGCGGCGTGCCAGTGGCGTTGCGGCCATCAATTTGATAGAGGCGGTCGGAGGCGGACACAAATTCGATGGAACTGCCCCAGCCGCAATCGTAGGGGGCGTTCGGGCCGACTGCCCAGGTTTGCGTGGCGACGTCGAACACGTACAGCTCGAGATTGGATTCAGCCCCCATCACGAACAGGCGATGGTGCGTGGCGTCACTGGCCAGAGATATGCCCCACACGTCGAACCCGCCGCTGCGGAAGCCCACCATGACGGTGGAATCACGCAGCGAAGGCGTGCGGATCCAGGTGTTTGCCGCGATGTTATACACGTCGAGATACGAATCGGAGCCGTTAACGGCGCTGCCCGCGAAACCGCCGCGCCAGACGTAGATGCGACCGTCAAGATACTCGGCCTCGGACCCGGCACTCCAGGAGTCCGGCGCCGGGGCCGTAGCCCCGAGCCAGGTGTCCGTCGTGGGGTTATAGATCGCGAGCTTGGTCAGAAGAGTCGAATCACCGCCCGCGGCGGCGGTCTTGACGTTGACGATGGTGGCGTAGAGGCGGTTGCTGACGGGGTCGTACGCCAGCGCCTCATTGCAGACCAGTTGGCCGTTCACAGTCGTTGGCGCTTTGGCGGACCAAGTATTAGCCCCGGGATTGTAGGCATAGAGCCTCGGACCGTTACCGGCGCCGCTGCTGGTGTCAAATCCCAGGCCGACCGTTGCGAAGTAGAGGCTGCCGCCGAATTGGAAATCGCCGCCATCTTGCACCCCTTCGGGCGCGCTGGCCTTGGCGAGGTAACGGTTGGACGCCGGGTCAAAGAGCGAAAGTCCGGTCGAATTGGCCCCCTCCAGCAACAAGAGGTTTGTTCCGTCCGTGGCGAAATGGGTGCCATTGGCCGTGTCGAACGTCGCGCCAGTCGTGCGCGTGTTGCGGCCCACGTCAAACCAAACGTGGTCGAGCAGGGTCCTCGGATTGGTCAGATTGCCCAGATCGGGCGAGCCGATTAGCGGGTGTGGGTCGCCGGGCGCGGCGATCTGGCCGCCGTTGGTGTACGGCACGGCCGTGTCGCCCAGCCCGTCGGAGTTCGTGTCGGTTCCGACGTAATTGGACCACCAATTCCCGCCTAGCGAGGGGCCGCCCACGATGTTGGTGCCGGATGCCGGCGTGACCGACCAGACATTATTTGCGCCATCGCTGGTCACGGTTCCGGCAAAAAGGCTGCCGAAAAGATTATTGACGATGAGACAATCGGTGGTCGCGGTCAGGACCATCGCACTGCCGAAGTTGTTGAGGACACGGTTGCCGCGGATGGTGTAGAAGCTGGACGCGGCCGGGTTCGGCAGGTTGAGGCAAGGTGTGTTAACGGGAAAGTGCGGCTGTCCGTCGGTGCGCAGGACAATACCGCTGCCGCCGTTGCCAATGATGTCGTTGTCCTCGATGGTGTTGTATTGGCCGTGCTCGATCTCAATGCCGCTGGTGTTGTTGGCGCGGATGCTGTTGGCGCGGATCACGTTGCCATCATGCGAATAGCCGAGCCAGAAGCCGTAATTGCTGGAGTCGGCGACGTTGGCGATGAATTGGTTGCCGCTGGAAAACGTGGCCTCGAAGGCATTGGCGCCGGCGTTCGACCCGTCGTTGCCTTGGACTAGGTTGTTGTTGCTTGGGCAACCGCCCTCATTCCCAATGAAGAACCCGTCGCCGCCGAACTGAAACGAGTTGCTCAGGATCTGATTGTAGCTCGAGCCATAGACCAGGAGGAACCCTGCCGAATCGTTGAGGTTGGGCCGCGTGCAGCGGTCGGCAGTATTGTGATGGACAACGTTAGCGGTGGACGCGTAAAGGTGAACACCCCAACCTGCGTTATCCGAGGCATTGTTGTGATCGATCATGCTGGAGGTGACGTTGTAGAGGTCAATCCCGTTTTCGCCGAACCGCATGGTGTTGCTGGAAACAATCGCCCCGGTGACGTTGTGCATGAACAAGCCACCACCGAGGTCGGTGCGGTCGCCGAGGTTCGGGCCGGCGTTGATGTTCAGGAAAGGCGGGTTGGGTGTTTGCGAGGTCGGATCGAGCCAATTGGCGGACAGGTCATTACCGAGCACTTGCGCGTTGGCGCAACTCTCGATGCGGATTCCATAGTAGTAACCTCGGATTGTGCCATTTCGGATGATGACGTTGTCGTGGCCGATGGACATCACGCCATAGTTTGTGAAATTATTTCCCAGCAAGGTGGCGCCGTTCAGGTCGAGCGTTACCCCTGGCGCGCCGATCGAAACGCCCCTGGGAAGGTTATAGGTTCCCGGCACAAAGACTGCGTTGGACATGAAGACCTGGCCGTCCACAGGTACGACCGGCTGCGGGGCAGCCGGCAATACGGATACCAACAGGACCACGAAGGCGGCAAAACGATCAAGAGCGGCGGGGTAGGCAAAATGTTTCTCAACGAACAATGTCGCGTTCATATGATTTTAGGTTTCTCACTTTTGGTTCGGCTCGAAATGCTGCAAGGCACCCCATTCTCCCAAGGGCGAATAGCGCGGCCGTCAATGATGGGCAAAGTCGCGGCCTTTGCGAAAGCCGGGCCTGAAGGTCGCCGCGATTCATCACGCGACAAATCGCCCCCGGCTGCAGGACACACAGTTCGCGACCCATAGGAGGACGGTTAACGAGTCAGAGCGTGTTCTGCAAGCTGATTCATGCAGGTGGAGCGAGTTTTGAGCGACTCGCGTCGGGAGGGGCCAAGAACTCCTGCTCGACAGGGGTTCGCCGAGCAGTTTAGACAGGGTTCCGCGGCCGGATAAAACAACTGGTCCGCGCCGCCCTAAAATTTGGCAAACCCATCGCCATGAAGCCCAGCTTCTGTTGTCGTCAGAACCACTCACCATCGTAAAACTCCTTCAGGCTGTCGGCCTCAGACGCGGCGGCCGACTGTTCTTTGGCGACGTCATCAGCGCCAAGTTGCGCGGAGCCTTGGTTCTTGGTCAGGTCGAGTTCGTCCTCGATCTCCTGCTGGCATTTGACCAGTGCGGCGAGCCGCTCCGCGTACTCGAAGGGCGCATCCACTTGGGCGTGCGTGTCGGCAAGCCGTTTGCCTGTGTCAGCGATGTTGCAACCTAGGCTTTCCGTGAACTCTTTGAGGTGCTGGATCGTGTGCTCGACCGAGCGGATCGTGCCATGCGCTGTGTCAGTCACCTTGGCGGTGTAGGTAGCCGCGCCCTTTAGCACGATCTCAGTCCCCTGCATGAAGTTGTCCGCGACGAACACATCGAAGCCGGCAAAGCTGCCGACCAGCAACTCCTTCCTTGTGCCGCTCAACCGCTCCGCACGCCGCAGCAGCAATTCGCCGGCGATGCCGCGGTCCCGAATCTCCTGGCCTTCCAGAACCATCACGAACTTGTCTCCACTGGTGTCCTGCCGCGCGGTGATGTCACGGCGCACATCTTCCAGGCGTTTCTCCAATCGCGGGAGTTCGTCGGTCAGATGCCGGACGCGGCTGCGCAGTTTGTATTGGGTTTCCTGGTGCTCGCAATGCAACCGGCTGAGGCGCGCGATCTCGGCGTCGATGCGGGCTTTCTCGATGACCATCGGGTTGCCCGACGCGATGGCTTTGACCTCGGCGTAGGTCAGGGCCGTGCCGTCAATGTCCTCGATGCGGCGCAAGTCGCTCTCCCCGGTCATTACCTGCCCGATGAACTTAGCTTTCGTCTCCAGGGTTTGCCACATGTAAGACTCAAAACTCTGCTCGGTGACGTAGCGGAAAATCTGGACTTCCGCGTTCGAGTTGCCCTGGCGGAGGATGCGTCCCTCGCGTTGCTCCACGTCGGCTGGGCGCCATGGGGCGTCCAGGTGGTGCAAAGCGATGAGACGCTCCTGAACGTTGGCCCCCGTGCCCATCTTCCGCGTGCTGCCAAAGAGGATGCGAACCTTGCCGGCGCGCACGTCCCGGAACAGTTGCTGCTTGGCGGCGTCGCCGTCGTGATCCTGAATGAACTGAATCTCCGCCGCCGGGACCCCGCGCGCCAGCAACTTGTCCCGCATATCTTCGTAAACCGAAAAACCGTGCCCGCCGGTTGGCACGGAGAGGTCGCAGAATACGAGCTGCGCCGACCGCTCCGCCGCGGTCTCGCGCCAAATGCGTTCGATTGCAGCTACGGCCTTGTTCACTTTGCTGCTGGGATGGTCAGGCAGGCGCGGATCGTGGAGCCGGAGATCCAGCGCGGCTTTGCGGCCGTCCGTGGTCACTAGCAGCATGTTGTCCTCACGCGGGTCCACCTTCCCGGTGCGCAGGGCCTCGGCGCGTTCGACCAGCGATTGCACAATCTCCTTCAACTCGGGCGAGCAAGGGGCACTGACGACGGCTGGCTTGCCGCCGCGAGTGTCAGGCACTGGCAGCCTGAGCATGCCCTGCGTTTGGATGTCCGCCACCTGACGGAACATTTGCATCAGCTCGGGAACATTTATAAAGCGGCAAAAGCGCGTGTGGAGTCTGTAGCCGGAACCGTCCGGCGCCAGTTCCATCGCCGTCACCGGCTCGCCGAACGTGGCCGCCCACGCATCAAAGTGGGCCACATTCTGCGCTTTGAGGGTCGCCATTTGCAGGAAGCGCTGCACGGTGAACATCTCGGCCACGCTGTTGGCGATGGGTGTGCCGGTCGCGAAGACCACACCCCCGCCACCGTTCATGCGCTGGATATGCCGAACCTTCAAGAACATGTCGAAGGCCCGTTGCGAGGCCGTCTGCGGCAGGCCGGCGATACGCGTCATCTTGGAGACATAGAACAGGTTCTTGAACGCATGGCTTTCGTCCACGAAAATTCTGTCCACGCCCAATTCCTCGAACGTCAGTCCATCGTCTTTCTTTTCGTTCGCCGCCAGTTCCTTGAGTTTGGCCTCCAGTTGTTTCTTCGCCCGCTCCAGGGCCTTCACAATCCGTGAGTCGCCTTCCTTGCGCTGCTGTTCGACGGCCAGCGCCAGTTCCCGGAGCTGCTCCTTAAAGAACTCCTCCTGCGTCGCGCGAGACACCGGGATCTTCTCGAAGCCGGAGTGGGTGACGATGACTGCATCCCAGTTGCCAGTGGCGATGCGGCTCATCAGCGTCTTGCGCTTCTCCTTCTCGAAATCGTCCTTGGTGGCCACGAGAATGTTGGCGCCGGGATACAGTGCGAGGAATTCCGAGGAGAACTGGCCGAGCATGTGATTGGGGACGACGATCAAGGGTTTTCGTGCCAGACCCAACCGCTTCAGTTCCATCGCGGCGGCGCAGAAAATGAAAGTCTTCCCGCTTCCAACCACCTGTGCGAGCAGGCAGTTCGGCGTTTGCAGAATGCGCCACACGCTCGCCTTTTGATGGGGGCGCAGGCTGATCACCGGGTTGCCACCGGACAGCGTGAGGTGATCGCCATTGAAGGTCCGCAGGCGTGTGTGATTGAACTCGTCGTTGTATTTGCGAACCAGCCGTTCGCGGCGCTCGTCGTCCTGCCAAATCCATTGCTTGAACCGTTCCTTGAGCTTCTCCTGTTTGTCCCGCGCGGCCTCTGTGGCCGGGCCATTGATCACATCGCGATCGCTGTCTGGGTCGTGGTCGTAAATGGTCGGCACGCGCAGATTCAAGGCATCCTCGATCAATTCCAGAGCGCTGCGGCGATCCGTGCCCCACTCGGTGGTGTTGGCCACGCTGAAGCGGATTCCGTAACCGCCTCGCACCACCCACAGCCCGAGTTGCGGCGCGTGGCTGACGGTAATGTCTTCCTCGCCGAGCACTACCTTAGCGAATCTTTGCACGTCCTCGATTGGAATCCAGGTGCTTCCCAACCGCGCGTCAATTTCGGTCGCGTTCAAGTCCGCCGGCTGGACTTGTTGCAAGGCTGTGACGTTTCCCCTGAACTGGTCGTCCACCAGCACCGCCGCCTCCGCGACCACCAGTTTCGCGCGCACGTTGCCAGAGAGGTATTCGTCCTCGGTTTCCCAGTGTTTGGTTTGGGGATTGAGAAAGATGCTGCCTTTGAGGTCAGGCAGAAACTCTGAGGGCTTTCGGTGGAGCAGGCTGGCCAGATAATCGAGATCGACGCAGCCGCGTTCGTTGAGCGTGACAAGCAGCGCTTCCTGGGGTGTGCTGACTTGAGGCGCGGGGCGCTGCTTTTGGATGGTGCGCTCGCGGAAGATGGCGGCCTTGGTGGCGCGTCCGATTTCCGGGGCGTAATGCTCCACCGACAGCAGCAATGGTAGGTCCGGGTCGCCGCGGAAGGCGATGACATTGGCGCGGTCCGAGACGGGGCCGAGCCGGGCGACAAAGCTCTCGTAGGTGCGATTGAGTTGCTCGCGCGCGGCGAGCACATCCTCATCGGGCGTGCCGTCGAGTTGTGAGCGCAGGCAGCGGCGCACGGCATCGCGGACACGGATCAGGCCGCGGATGCGCCGCGCGGCCTGGCTTGAGAGGCCCGTCACAAAGCGCAGGCTGTCACCCTCTCCCACCGCGATCCGCTCGTTCACGATTGCGAAGGCGTTGGGCTTGATGTGCTCAGGAGCCGGGAAGGATTGCGCGAGCGTCGGCGCGGCCGCCCGCCGCTGCTCGGCCTGGAAGACCTCCCTGCGGAACAGGGCGATGACCTCGGCAAGTTGGTCGGCCAATGGGCGGCCGTTCCCGACCAAGGTGGGTTCGCCGCGGCCATACATACGCCCTTCGAGCCGCATCTCGCCCAGCATCATTTCCGGGTGCGCCGCAAAGTATTCGTTCACGGCGATGTTCTCGCCGAGGGAGTTGCTGATGACGGCAACCTCCCCCCAGGCCGTGCCGGCAGGCAGTTCGCCCGGCAGTCGCTTGCGCAGCACGATCATGTCGGTGGTGACTTCGGTGTTGGCGTTCTTCTTGAAAGCGTCGTTGGGGAGACGAATCGCTCCGACCAAGTCGGCCTGGCTGGCGAGGTATTCGCGCAACGCGCCGTTCTGCTTATCGAGCGTGCCTTTGGAAGTGATGAACAAAATCAATCCACCCGGACGCACCTTGTCCAAGGCGGCGGCGAAGAAGTAATCGTGGATGACGAAGCTCCACTGCTTGAAACGCGGGTCGTGCGGGACAAAATCCCCGAAGGGGATATTGCCGACCGCCACGTCGTAGAAGCCATCGGCCAGTTTGGACTCCTCGAAGGGCTGGTGGCGGATGTCGGCGTCGGGGTAGAGCAACCGCGCCAGTCGGGCGGTGATGGAATCAATTTCGATGCCCGTGATGAGCGAGCGGGCATGCATGTCTTCGGGCATGAGGCCAATGAAATGGCCCAGGCCGAGGGCTGGTTCGAGGACGCGGCCGTGGGTGAAACCCAGGCGTTGCAGCAACGCATACATCGCCCCAATGACCACCGGGGCAGTGTAATGAGCATTGAGCGTGGTCGCGCGGGCCGAGTCGAGTTCGTCGGGCGTGAGCAATTGCTCCAGCCGCTCACGCTCGGCTTTCCATCCCTCATTCCACGTATCGAACACCTGCGGCAAGCCGCCCCAGCCGACATGGCGCACCAGCATATGTTTTTCATCGTCGGTCGGCGAGCGCTCTTCAGCTTCGAGTTGTTTGAGCAACTCGATGGCAGCGAGATTGTCCCGGCACTTTTGTTTGAGCGACCCGCTGCCCAAGCGATCGTCAGGGGTAATCCGATAATTTGCCTGATTGCGAATCGGCTCGGGGTCAACGACCGGGGGTTCCTCGTCGGGAAAGGCTGGATCACCCTGGTCCTCGTCGTTTGCGGAGTCCGGAACCGGGATCGAACCGCCGGGCTCGTGGTTTGCCACATGGTGCCCGTTTGGGTGGATGACAAGGTCGTGGCCATCGATTAAGGCTCCGGCAGCAGGAAGATGTAACGGTGGCGGACTATCTCCCAAGCCTGGTCGTGGGCTTGCTGTGACTTCAGACTCCGTTGTTTCAACTGGCGGCCAATCCGGTCCATCTCGGCCTCTGTCTGCTCCTCGGCCTCCAGCGGCGGCGCCTGGAGTTGGCCCTTGGCTTCCAGTTCCGCGACCATCTTCGGCAGGAATGTTCTCCAATGTTTTTCGGCCATTAGGCCGTATGGCGTCAGTGGTTTGGCCATAGGCTAATCTCGCTCGGTCAAAAGTGAATAAATCGAGTTGTAGATCCTTGTTGATGCCCCTGCATGTTACCCGCATGAACCTCCTCCCCGTAAATGGGGCGATTCCTCGACGGAACAACGCCCTTTGCGTCCAGAACAACGCCGTTTTATCGCACCTTGAGCGAGCTAGTCAACCAGGCCCAAACGCTGTTTCATCAGGGGGCAGGCCGCCCGAATGCGGGGCGCTCATGGTGAGCGCGCGATCGGCTCGTTTGCGGGGTTTAAGTTGTTTGTGGCAGGAAGTTTGATCGGCGGGCCAGAGGTCCTCCTCAGGGGTGCCGCCACCCACCAAGCGAAAGTGAGCGAGAGCGCTCTTGGAACGATGCGCTCCGTAGAATACGCGGTGCAGAATTTGGATGAGGTGGCTTTGAATCTGGAGCAGCAGATTAAGGACAACCGGAAGCGTGTGGCGGAACTGAGCGCCCAGTGCGGCCAACCGTTTGAATACAGCAAGCGGCTGGAAGCGCTGATTCAGCGGCAGCAGGAGATCGCAGATAGCCTGGATTTAACAAAGAATCAGGCTTCAAGCCGACTTGAAGCCAGCCCGACACCGAGGGCTGGTGGTGAGGAAGGCGTAATGACGCTGGGGGAGGTCGATTTTCCTGAGTATGATTATTAACGCCGTCAGCGACGCCTGCTTTGGGATTCCGGTCAGCTCAATATTCTTCGGGTAAAAGCACGGTGGTGCGGTCCCCTTCCGTGATCACGTAGAATTTGATTCCATTAAGGGCAAGAAAGATGGAGGCGATAGCAGTGCCGCCTTTAAGTGCGCGGTCGTTTGCCGCGCGGTTTGCGGCATCAAGCTCCCCCCAGTCCCCTTGAGCGTGCCTCCTCAGGGCCGTCTGAATGTCGTCAGGCGGAATCTTTGCCGCAGCGCCCGGGGTGATGACGGTTTCACCGAGGGAGAAGCGTGGGCTTGGAGCGAAGGCAATCATGAATCTGAACCCCGAAATTGGTGGGACTGTTTAGCGGCACAATCCCGAAGCCGTGAACCGTAGTAATTAACCTCGGCGGTCTGAGCAACAGAGGGCGGTGTCACTTGCTGGGCGAACGGCCGTCCTTCTCACCGTGTTCCTCCTGGGCTTGCTCAAAAATCCAGGAGTGTGCTTGGTCGGCCACCTTCCCCAAGACGAGGAGATCATCGCGACCAAAACTATCGGTCGATTTCCACTCGTCGCCGTCTTTATAGAGACGCGAAAAGGTAACGTTGTAACGAACCCCGTTGGGGGTGCTGTTTTTCCAGATGGCCCCTTTGATGGAACCGAGTCTGATTTCCTTTATTGGTTTCTCTTTCGGCATATGCATTTCAGGTGATGGTGCCTTCCCCGTGGACACCGGATCGTGTGGTCAAACCTCCGGGAATCCCATATCACGAGTTGTGAGCGAATTTAAGTGTTTTCGCATCGCCGGCATCAGCTTGTCTGACGGGCGGAAGGCGCAAACACGGTTTTCGATGGCTCGACGGGGTGTTGATGGCCATTTCACGGGTGTTTGTCAACAGAATGTAAACAGTGGAACCCTCTCTGTTTCAACGGGTTGTGTTGGGCTGGTAGCCGGTTTGTTAGCACCGAAGGTGCATCCGGTGTGCTGCGTCAACCCCCCCTCTACTCTTCGCCCGGCAGCATCACTGTGATGGCGGGTCTTGGGTCGTCAAAATCCAGGGGACCGCACTCAGCTATTAGCTGCACGAGTTCGGGGTCCTTCTGGTTTGAATTCCTGACGTAGAGCTGTATCGGCAGCCGCGCCGCATCTGCTGGCCCCTTCTGGATTGCATATCGAAGCATCCAAACAACATCCCAAAGTCGTCCGGCTTCATCCTGACATGAAGCCCCGGGCGGCACGGTCACAAACCTCTCGTAAACCGAGCGCGTCAGAAACATGGGGTATCGAATCCCCGCTTCTGCCGCCACGTTGGATACCTCAATATGAAACCCGTCCTCAAGGGCATCCCGCCTTGTGTAGCAATGAATAAAGCCCTTTCTTGAACCCCTATCTGCTTCCATTTTCCACCTCAAATCGAACGTTCTCAAATGCTGCTCTAGGAACTACTGGCACCCCCTTCCACCGCGCTGACCGGCTTGAGTTCTACACAATGAGCGGCGAAGTTGCGGGGCACCTAAGAGCCCCGCGGAGAGCTAGCCGCGATTGATGTAGTTTTCATATACTTGCCCCGGCGTCTTCTTCGACGGTCCCGGTCTTGGGCTGTGACCAAATCCAATCATAGGCCGCTTGAAGCGCACGCGATGCCGTCAAGAGCTCATCTCGCCCGAAACTGTCGCTCCGCTTCCATTCGCCATTCTCCAAATACAACCGGCATGCGGTGACATTGAACCGGGGGCCGTGTTTTGTCTGATTCTGCCAGATGCTTGCCTGAACCTTGCCCAATTTCACCACATAGATCGGCATTGTTTTCCTATCCATACGTTCCATTCCTCCATTCAAAAGATGGGCCGAAAATCCGACCCGCAAAAACTTCACTT
>OBLU010002710.1_pt1 | contig 16192 bp, 15 predicted proteins | sample 1518681 | NCBI WGS metagenome assembly OBLU01 (sample SAMEA3539304, study PRJEB22396) | soil metagenome | biome: tundra; feature: field; material: soil | place: USA | collected 2010-05 | depth 0.15 m | reverse complement strand
TGGGCATTCCCGAAGGGACGGTCAAGTCCCGCATCAGCAGAGGCCGCGCGGAACTAGCACGGCTGCTGGAACGTAATAAACGGGAGGTGATGTAAATGGCAGAGCGCACAAACATTCCGAGTTCTCCAGCCTGCGGGCTTTGGGAGACACTTTTGGCCGACGCGTTGGACGGGCTGCTGAATTCCGCCGACGAGGCTACTTTTACCGCGCACATGGCCGTCTGCCCGGCATGCACGGCCCTCTTTGAAGACGCACAGCGGGGCCGCGAGTGGCTTGAGTTCCTGTCGCCTGAACCGGAGGTTCCGGCGGGGTTGTTGGATAGGATTCTGGCTCAGACCGGTCCGGGGCAAGTAGAAGGCTTTGGCCTGGTAGCTGGCGGCGCCGGCGTTTTGCCCATCCCATCCGGCTCCGCTTCAGTGCGCAAGGGTCGCGCAGCAGGAACCCCGGGCATGACCCCAGCCTGGCAGCGGCCTGGCAATCTCGGCCTGGTTGCCGCCCAAGCACGCCGGTTTGCCGAGCCCCGGCTGCTGATGACTGCCGCCATGGCATTCTTCACCATCGCCCTCACTCTGAACCTGACAGGGGTCCGTTTGAGCGAGCTGCGCCTCTCTGACCTGCGCCCCAGCGCGGTTCGCTCGTTCATGGAGCGGAGGCTGACCATGGCCTCCACGCCGATCATCCGCTACTACGACCACCTTCGCTTTGTGTATGAAGTTGAGTCCACGATGCGGCAGTTGCGCGGCAACGCGGAAAGCCAGGGCGGGGGAAACGACAACCAGCAGAAGCTGAAGAACAATGCGCCGGGTGAGTCCAAACAGGCCCCTGGGCGCAAAGATGGGGGTTCCCGCGTGGACCCTCCACAACAGTCGGGAAGTCCGACTCCCAACGATTCAAGTGACTTTTTGGAAACTTCCCTAACGTTTCAAGCTCAGACCGCGCATTCCGGCGGCTCCGCAAGGGCACTACGGGAAAGGAGCAGAGTATGGACTGCGTAAATCATAGCGGTGTAACCGCAACCGCTTATTGCCAGACATGCGGCAAGCCAATCTGCGCCAGCTGCGTGCGCAACGTAGCAGGAGGCCAGATTCTCTGCGAGCCTTGCCAGGCGTCATGGCAGGCCTTTCAGCAACCGTTTGTAGTCCCATCCAGTGGGCCCAATCCCTCGGCAGCCGCGGTCCTGGGACTCATTCCCGGCGTCGGCGCCATGTACAACGGGCAGTTCTTCAAGGGACTGATCCACGTCGTCATCTTCGCCGTGCTGGTCAGCATCACGGAGTACCACGGGATCTTCGGCATCTTCATCGGCGCCTGGTGCCTCTACCAGTCCTTTGAGGCCTTCCATACCGCCAAAGCGCTGCGCGAGGGCCAGCCTCCGCCCGATCCTCTGGGACTCAACGAGGTAGGCAACTGGCTGAATCTCGGCTCGCGGCACCATAATCCGGGTCAGCCGGGCGCCATGCCTGGTGCGGCGCCGGCTCAGCCGGGTCAGAACCCCTACGCTTCCAACCCAGGTGCAGAGGGCTCTTACCAGCAGGTGCCCTACACTCAGCCTCCTCCCGGCACGGTGCCCCAGGGCTATACGCCCGACTCCACCGAGTACTGGCGCCCCTTGTTCTGGAAGCGCAAGGAGCCGGTCGGCGCTGTGATCCTTATCTGCCTCGGACTGATCTTCCTGCTTGACCGGCTCGATATTTTCAGCGGCCGCCTGCTTGAGTTTGCCTGGCCGGTGCTTCTGATCGGAGTCGGGGTCTGGATGATCATTCGTCGTCTCGGAGATTCCCAAGGAGGTTCAAAATGAACCGCTACATCATGATTCGCCGCCTCCGCGGCCCCGCTTTTCTGCTTCTGATCGGTGTGCTCGCGCTGATGCACGAAGCCCACATCATCGGAAACTTCTGGCATCTGTTCTGGCCGCTGGCGCTGATTCTAGCCGGAGTGATTATGCTGGCCGAACGCGCAGCCCTGGCTGCCGAAGGAGGCTTTTCGCAGATGCCCTATCCTGGCGTTCCTTACCAGGGACCCATGGATCCAAGCGCCGGAACGGGCGTTCCACCCAATTCTGAACAGCCGACGGCCATTGTCCCCGCTCATTCGCATGATTTTGAGAAGGACCCAAATGGAGGACAGTCATGAGCAGCGTACCTCCCAACATGCCCCCGGGCGGCGCACGGCCCCCGTATCCGCCATACGATCCAAAGACCCAGTATCGCGTTTACCGTGAGCAGCAAAAGGCTGCCTGGCGGGCCCAGCGCGAAGCCTGGAAAGCCCAGCGATATGCCTGGAAGGCAGGCTATGTGGGCGCCTACGGACCGCGCGTTCCCTCGGTCGTCGGCCCCATCATCCTGGTGGGCGTCGGCGTGGTCGCCCTTCTTGTGGTCACCGGTCACATTGCCGCCGGGGAATTCTGGCCCTGGTATGGGCACTGGTGGCCGTTGTTGCTGATCGGCGCGGGACTGGCCCTGCTCGGCGAGTGGGCGATCGATCTTCGTCGCGAAACGCCCGTGCGCCGCAGTAGCAGCTTTATTGGCATCCTCATCCTGCTCGCCATCCTCGGCTTTGGTGCTTCCGGATGGAACCATATGAGGCCCTGGTTCAACCATATGGGCGATGAAAACGGCGGGAATGACGACTTCTTCAACGCCTTCGGCCTGCCGCAGCACGACATGGACGAGCAGGTGCTCAGCTCGGTGATTCCCGCGAACGCCGCTGTTGAGATTCAGAATCCCCGCGGCGACATCAGCATCGTCTCCGGCGACGGACCGAACATTGAGGTGCATGCCCACGCGATCGCCTTCGCCAGCACAGATGCCGATGCGAACAAGATCTTCGCCGCCGAAGCTGGCCATGTCACCGTCAACGGCAGCTCCGTGATCGTGAAGTCGGACGGGAGCGACAATGGCCGACTCAACCTCACCGTCACCGTACCTAAATCTGCCAGGGTAACCATCAACGCGGGCAAGGGGGACGTAACGGCTGCCGGCCTCGGTGCGGGCATCAGTGTCTCCGCGCCACACGGCGATGTGCATCTGAGCGCGATTACTGGCTCGGTCGAGATGCACTTCTCCGGAGGCAAGCACGACTTTTCAGCGCACCAGGTGGACGGCGACCTGATCACCGACGGCGACTGCAACGACCTTACCCTTTCTGAGATCAAGGGCAAGATCGTGCAGAACGGCGAGATTCTCGGCGATGTGCACATTGAGAACATCACCGGATCGGTTCACCTGCACACCTCAGTCACTGATCTGCAAGTAGCCGCGCTGCCCGGCGATCTTACCCTCAACTCCGACGATCTCCGCGTGGCCGAAGCCAAGGGGCCTGTGCATGTGGTGACGCACGCCAAGGACGTCGACCTGAACCAGATCTACGGCGATAGCTCCGTTGACGATCGCGACGGCACCATCTCAGTGGAGCCGGCCGGCGCCTACGGCGTCGACGCGAAGAACGGCAAGGGCGACATCGAGGTAACCCTGCCGCCCAACGCTTCGGCCACGGTAGAGGGCCGCACGCGCAATGGCGACATCATGACGGAATATGCTCTCTCCATCAGTGGAGACGAGAGCAAGACAGTCAGCGGGAAGATCGGCTCGGGTGCTTCGAAAATCGTTCTGAATGCCGACAACGGCGACGTGCACATCAAGAAGGGCTCCGCCTTCCCTGCCACGCCATCGGCGTCGAGTACTGACGCCGCGCCCAAGGCTACGCTGGCCCCGAACGCGCCTCACCTGAAGGCGCCCAAGGCACCGCCGCAACCCGTAACGCAGTAGGAACGCTCACCCGTTGAAGAACGACAAACAGGCGCAAGAGGTCTCCCCTCTTGCGCCTGTTTCGCTCTTCCAGCGCAATCGGGATGCGATCCGCTTCTATCTCACCATACCCAGGGAACCAGCCGGAACCGGGTCTTCGTGCAGTATTCGGAGTAGCCCGTCAGCTCTGTCCGCAGAACCTTCTCCTCGTTGAGCAGGCGGATGACGTAGAAGAAGACGAGCGGAAGTGATTGACTGGGCTTAGTGCGGATGTCACTTCGTTGGCTTGGAAAAGGCGTTGTCGACATGCTTGCCGCCTCCTTTTGCGGCCTCCTTGAATCCCCGACGAGCATACCCCTGTTTTGGGCGCGCAAAGTCTTTTCGTTGGACGAGAGTATTCAATCCTTGCCCAATCTGCCCACTTCCGTTGTATGCTCCGTCGCAGGGGGTCATCCCATCATGCGTCTTCCCATAAGAGTCATCACAATCGAACGCGAGTACGGTTCACGAGGCGGAGAGTTTGCCCACGACCTGGCTACACACCTCGGCTGGCGGCTGCTCGACTCGGAGTTGCCTTGTGCGGCTGCGCACGCAGCCGGCGTGTCTCCGGAGCTCGCCGCCAAGTACGACGAGCGCCTCGATCCCTGGTATTACCGCTACGGAAAAGTCTTCGGGCAGGACACGGGGCACACGATGCATGGCTTGTCCGCGGACCAGGTCTTCGACTCCGAACGCATGCAGACGCTCATTCGCCAGCAGATTCTGGACGCTGCGAAGGAAGGCAACTGTGTGATCGTGGGCCGGGGTGCAGCGTGTGCTCTGGCCGGCCAACCTGGATGCTTTCACATCTTTGTCTACGCCACGGCCCGAGCCAAGCGGGAATGGTTCACGCACGCCTTTCCAAAACAGGCCCAGAACGCCGACCAGCTCCTGGCCTCCTTCGACAAGCGCCGCGCGGCAGTGATCCGCAAGTTCTACCAGCAGGAATGGTGCTCGCGCAGCCTGTATCATCTGCTCCTGAACTCAGCCATCGGCACCCATGCCATGATCGCCGCCGTTGAGGGCGCAGCGGGGCTTGTCACCCGCGCTCAGGAGACTGTTGCTCAATAGCTGTTCCGGATTTGTTTCTGACTCTCGGTCTAAACCGCAACCCGCCGGACCCGCGCCCCAATTCGCGTGAAAACCTCCCACGGAATGGTCCCAGTCGCTTCAGCGTGATCGAACGCAGTAATGGTTTCCTGACCCTGCGTTCCCAGGATCACCACCTCGTCCCCTGGTTCAACCCCGGGAATCTCCGTTACGTCCAGCACCGCCTGGTCCATGCTGATGCGACCAACCAGCGGCGCATGCTCTCCGCGCACCAGCAGGCTGAAGTTGTTGCCGAGCTTCCGGTCGAGGCCGTCCGCATAGCCCGCGGCCACCTGCGCCAGCCGCATCGGCTCCGTAGCCACAAACGTGCCGTTATAACCCACCCCCGCACCCGCGGGAATCGTCCGCACGCACACCACTTTGGTCTTCCAACTCAACACCGGATGCAATGCGGAGTTCGCCGCACGCACGCCCTCTGGCCGATTCTCTGGATCGAAGTCCGGATCGAACTTAGGCGCCACACCGTACAGCGCCAGCCCCGGCCTGAGCATGGCTTTCATGCCGTAGCGGCCAGCCATAGCCGCAATCTTTGCCGCCTCGCCCGCCAACAGCGCGGCGGAGTTTCCCACGCTGAGCCACACCGGCTTCAGGCCCGCTGCTGCGATCTTCCCGAGCGCCTCGTCCAAGCGCGCAAGTTGTACCTCGGTCACGACTCCATCCGACTCATCGGCGGCAAGCAGGTGCGTCATCACGCCCTCAAGGCTGAGCGGCGACCCCGCGCCAAACTGCGCCAGGACCGGGCCAAGCCCATCCACACCCACGCCCTGCCTGCTCATTCCTGTATCGATTTCCAGGTGAACCGGCAACCCAGCAGCCGGGACTCCAGCTGCATGCGCCGCACCTTCCAACTCTTCTATTTGCGAGCGCTCCCAGAGGAGCGCCGTCAGCCCTTGCTTGATCACCGCTGCGCCTTGACCAGCAAAGACGCCGCCAATCACCAGGATTCGCGCCTCGGGACATAGTGCGCGCGCCGCCACACCCTCTTCCGCGCTGGTTACGCCCAGCCACTTGGCTCCCGCGCGCACCGCGGCCGGTGCGCAGGCGGCAAGCGAATGGCCGTAAGCGTCAGCCTTGACGATGGCCAGCAACTCCGCCTGACCCGCGGCAAGGCACACGAGAAATTGATAGTTTTCTTCAAGGGATCGAGTGCGAATCTCAACCCAGCAAGGGCGTGTTGGCATCAGGCTGTCCAAGGATCAGTCTATCGCGAGGCCGCGACCCTCCTGATCCAGCAAGGCAAAAGCCACCACCGTTTCGCCTTTGGCCGCAATCTCTTCCAGTAGCTCCGCCTCCATCTCATGCGGTACGGGCATCTCGCAGGCGGCAACTTCACTTGCACTCGCGCCTGCGAAGCACAACTCACAGTGGCCAAGCGCGTCACCGTCTCCCATGCGTACTGGCGGACCAAACACTCGGCACGTCATCGGCCGCCAGGCGTACACGTCGCACCGCCCAGTTGCCGGATCGAGCGCCGGGCAGGCAGCCTCGTTGGCGAACTCCTCAAAGCGCGCCCGCTCTTCGCCGGAATCCCCCAGCAACCCCGTCTTCGCGTCTCCCGGAAACTCCGCGCCATGCTCCGCAATCCATTCCTGAGCCCGCCGTTCAATCTCCGCCGCAAGATTTGGCTCCGCAACTCGCAGGGTCCGCATTCCCTCGCCCAACCGCAGGGCGTCGAGCGGACTGATGGCAAAAGCGCCGTAACAACACTGCGTACACCCGAGCCGGCAGACCAACCACTCCCCTGCCTGCCGCGCCGCTTCAGCGAGCGCCGCATCCACAATCCGCACCAGTTCCTGATCCCTTGCCGGCAGGCCCATGCCGCCAAGAATACCGGATTGGAACGTAAATATCCGACCTGATTGCCTCTCGAGTGCGGCCTTCTAGTCTAGATCCACAATCTTGCCCGGATTCATGCGATTTCCCGGGTCGAGGGCAAGCTTAACCGCCTGCATCACCGCGAGCGCTTCGCCGTGCTCTGCCTTGAGATATTTCTTTTTGCCATAGCCCACGCCGTGCTCGCCGGTGCAGGTGCCGCCCATCGCCAGTGCGCGCTCTACCAGCCGCGCTGCAAAGCTATCGGCCTCTGCGGCCTGTTCCGGCGCAAGCATGCACAGCACATGAAAGTTCCCGTCGCCCACATGCCCGACAATTGTGGCCGGAAAACTCAACGCATCGAGATCCGCGCGGGTGGCCACAATGCACTCCGCCAACCGCGAGATGGGCACGCACACATCGGTGGTCAGCGTCTCAGACCCCGGCCGCAGAGCCCGCGAAGCGTAGTACACATCGTGGCGCGCCTTCCACAGCCGTTCCCGCCCCGCCGGCGTGGTCTCCCAATCGAAGCCCAAACCACCATGCTCCGCAGCCAGTTGTTGGGCCAGCCGCGCGGTCTCCTCCACGCTCGCTTCGCTCATGCCGTGAAGTTCGAAGAGCAGCGTCGGCTTCACGGCGAGTTCCAACTTCGAATAGCGATTCACTGCGTCAACCTGCGCCTCGTCCATGAATTCAATTCGCGCCGGACTCAGCCCCAGTTGGATGGCCTCGATGACCGTCCGCACCGCGCCCTCCACACTGGCAAAGGCGCAGACGGCCACACCCACCGCCTCGGGCAACGCATGCAGGCGTAGCGTCAGCTCGGTCATGACGCCGAGTGTTCCCTCCGCGCCCACAAACAGCCGCGTCAGGTCGTAGCCCGCACTCGACTTCCGCGCCCGCGTTCCGGTGTGGATGACGCGCCCATCCGCCAGCACCACCGTCAGCCCCAGCACGTTTTCCCGCATGGTCCCGTAGCGAACTGCCATCGTCCCCGAGGCGCGCGTTGAAGCCATTCCGCCGATCGTTGCGTCCGCGCCCGGATCGACAGAAAACGTCAGCCCCGTGTTCTCCAGCGCTTTCGCCAGTCGCAACCGCGAAATACCCGCCTCCACCGTCGCATCCATGTCCTCAACGCTCACCCGCAGCACGCGGTTCATCTGCCGCATGTCGAGGCTGATGCCCCCAAGCAGCGCGTGGACGTGACCCTCGAGAGAGGTGCCCGCTCCAAACGGGACAACCGGCATTGCGTGGCGCGCACTCACCTGCATGATCTGGCTTACTTCTTCAGTTGTTTGCGGAAAACAGACCAGGTCCGGCAACGCGGGCGGGTGCGTGCTCTCGCCATGGCTGTGATGGTGGCGCGCGGCTTCGGCGGCTGTCGCACGGTCAGCCAGAAAGGCGCGCAGCTCCGCCAGAGCCAATTCGACTGCCGACTGGTTGCCGGTCACGATTCCCATCAAACAATCACCCGTGAACAGAATCATAACCGCGCCGCGCAACTCCCTACATCTATCCCGCTTGCGGTATAGTCGTTTCGTACCACGAGCGAGGTTCTTTCTGATGGCCATTCCCCGGTCTGTTGCTTTGCTGCTGTTGTCCCCCATCCTCTCCTTCACAATCCCCGCGGCTTTCGCTCAACAGGGTGACCTGCTTGTCACGCAGAAGGGAGACACAAGCCTCGGCATCATCGATCCGGCAGCCGGAAAGGTCATCGCTTCAGTGAACGAGGGTGGTGTAACCGGCCACGAAGTCGTCGCGTCGCCCGACGGCCGCCTCGCCTACGTGCCCATCTACGGAAACTCCGGCGTCGGCAAGCCTGGAACCGACGGCCAGAACATGGTGGTCATCGACATAGCCTCACAAAAGATCGTTGGCAACCTCGACTTCGGCCACCCTGTACGCCCGCACATGCCTATCTTCGGGCCCAAGGACGGCCTTCTTTACGTGACCACCGAGCTTGACCAGGCAATCGCGCTCATCGATCCCAGTTCGCTGAAGATCGTTGGGTCGATTCCCACCGGCCAGCCGCAGAGCCACATGCTCGCTCTCTCGCACGACGGCCGCCGCGGTTATACCGCCAACGTCGGCCCCGGGACGGTCTCGGTTCTCGACATTCCCGCGCGCAAAACCCTTGCCATCATCCCCATCTCCGGCGACACCCAGCGCATCTCCATCTCCAATGACGACCGCTGGGTCTTTACCGCCGATCAGAAACAGCCGCGCTTGGCAGTCATTGACACGTCCACTAACCAGGTCAAAAGCTGGGTCCCGCTCGATGGCTTCGGTTACGGAAGCTCCCCCACGCCCGACGGACGCTGGCTGCTCATCGCAATCCCCGACAAAGACAAGGTAGACGTCATCGACCTCAAGACCATGCAGCCTGCGCCATCGATCGCTGTCTGTTCCGATCCGCAAGAGACTCTGGTTCGCCCCGACGGCAAAACCGCCTACGTCTCCTGCGCCCACAGCGACCAGGTGGCTGAAATCGATCTGGCCACGTGGAAGGTCACGCGCCTGATCGCCACCGGCAAATCTACCGACGGGCTTGCCTGGGCAGAGATGCGTTGATGCCGCAGCCATGCGAAGCAACGCGGCGAGACGCATTCGCCGGAGTTGTTCTCATGCGTCCCATCATGATCGCTTGCATTCTGCTTCTGGCGCACACCGCTTCAAACTTGCATTCCCAGACCGCTCCGCCGCGACTGATCGCGCCCGGCGTCTGGTTTCTGCTCGGCGATGCGCCCAAGGGCTACAGCAACACGGCCGTCATCGAGATGCAGGATTATCTGATCATCGTCGACGCTAACTATCCCGCGCGCGCCCGCGAGCTGATGGTCGAACTCAAGCAGCTCTCCCCCAAGCCGGTGCGGTATGTCTTCGATACCCACGCTCACGGCGATCACTCCTACGGCAACTCGCTTTGGACTGCGGCGGGCGCAACCACGCTTGCCTACTACAAAGTCACAGAGGAGATGGACCGCTACGAACCCACGCGCTGGCAGGCAGCCGAAGCGAAACGGGAGGACGTACGCGATCTGCACCAGGACAATGTGCAGCGGCCGCTGAGGACGTTTCGCGGCAGCCGCTTTGTCTTGGAGGACTCAACCCGCGAAGTCGATTTTCTTCACATTGGCTGGGGTCACACGCAAGGGGACGGCTATGTCTGGCTGCCGAAAGAGAGAGTCCTCTGCACCGGCGACGCCGCCGTTAACGGCCCTCGCAACAAGTTATGGGATGCGAACCTCGCCAACTGGCCGCGCGTGCTGGCGAAGGCAATCCAGCTTCAGCCGCTCTCTGTCCTGCCCGGTCACGGCGATGCAGGCGGCACTGAGATACTTACCGGCCAGCGCCAGTTTCTGCTCGACCTCTACAGCGCCGTCAAGGAGCAAGTGCACGAGGGCAAGACTCTTCAAGATATGAAAGTTCAGCTCCCCGCCGGCGATCAGAACTGGATACCCAAGGATATTAGCTTCGACGTTGAGGCCACTTACACAGAGATCACCCACCACCAACCCGCCGGCGCTGTCCCGCACAATTGGAAGTAATCGTGGGCCGCGGATCGGCGGCAACGGGCTTTGTTCAAGTCTTCGAGTCCGACAGCTAATCTTCACAAAACGAGATCCCGGCGCAGAGAAACCTCTTTACATCCGCCCCGTGCAGAGATAGGATTCGACCTAACTTAGGACATCTGCGATTCCCCAATTCCCCGCGCCTAAAGCGCACATGCACTGTGAGCCAATCATGGGCCCTTCGCCTTGACGCGGGTCAAGCCTTGTTGCTGCAGGTGAACCGAAAGACCATTTCTGAGAAACCCCGGCACAGCATACCGGGTGGAGGCTTCCTTTGGCACGTTCAGGATTCGCTGTCATATCACTCTTGATTCTGATGCCCGCCGGCGTGTTGTGTGCTCAGACTTCAGCACCGCCAAAGGTCGATTTTGGCCGGGATGTGTTGCCGATCTTCCGCCAACAATGCGGGGATTGTCATGGGCCCGCGAAACAGCGGGCGGGCATGCGGCTCGACCGCAGAAGTTCCGCAATGAAGTCGTTTACCCGGCGCATCGTGCCCGGCAGCAGCGCAAACAGCTTTGTCTATTATCGGATCGCCGGCGACTCGTTCGGGCCGCAAATGCCCCCAACCGGCGCGCTTCGCCCGGAACAAATTGCGACCATCAAGGCCTGGATCGATCAAGGAGCCGACTGGCCCGACGCCCTTGCCAACGAAGCTGACTTGCCGCCCATCAATCCAAAAGCCGTGGCGATGGTAGAAGCGCTTCGCAATAACAACCTGCCACTGTTTCTCAAAACCGCCGCTGCCGATCCGACGCTTCTCAACGAGCGCGGAACGGAAGGTTCCACCCCTTTTATGTACGCCGTCCTCTACACAGATGTGCCAACGCTGGCCCAGCTGCTGAAGATGGGAGCCGATTCAAACAAACACAACGACGCAAACGCCACAGCCTTGATGTGGGCGGCGATGAACCTTGAGAAAACCCGCCTGCTGCTCGACCACGGCGCGGACGTCAATGCAAAGTCCGACGATCTGCGTACGCCACTGATGATTGCCGCACGGCGTATGGGCGGCGCTCCGATTGTGAAACTACTGCTCGATCACGGAGCCAATCCTAATCCGAACTTCCGGCCTGAGGCTGAATCCTCGCCGCTGATTGAGGCCCTCACGTCTGGCGACGGCGAGAGCGTAGCAATGCTGCTGGAGCATGGAGCAGACGCGCAAATGGCCGGGGAGACAGGGCTCACTATGGCCATCACCTCCCGGTGCACGAATTGCTCCGAGCTGATCGCGAAGAAACTCACCGACAAAAGCGTCTTCACCGGGTCACTCCAGGACACCGCGGTCTATTCCGACATGGATTCAATCCGCTTGCTGCTCGATCACGGCGCCGATGCCAATGCCTATGACCCCCTCGGCCGAACACCGCTGATGTATGCGGCGGCCTCGGATACTCTTCCGCTCGATGAAGTGCAACTGCTCGTTCAGCATGGGGCGGACGTGAATGCCAAAGACCGCCATACAAAGGCCGGCGACGAAGGCTGGACGGTGCTTGACATCGCCAAACACAATGGCTATACGCCGATAGTCAAATGGCTTGAGAAGTCCGGCGCAAAGCCTGGAGACGTCACCCCGGAGGCTCCTCAAAACAGGCAGCACAACGGACTGCAACGCGCAATCCAGGACAGCATTCCTCAGTTGCAGCGCGCGGATGCCAGCTTCATTACGCATTCCGGCTGCATTTCTTGCCACAACAACAGCTTGACGGCCATGACGGTGGGACTTACGCGCAAGCGCGGATTCCGCATTGATGAAAAGAGCGACGCCGCACAGGTGCAGGCCAACGCAGACGTGCTGGCAAAGCTGCGCGACCGTCTGCATCAGGGCTTTGTCCTTCCGGTCGAGGACAACTTCACCGAAGGCATTCTTGCTTACCAACTGATGGGGCTCCACGCTGAAGGCTACAAGCCCAACATCGATACCGACACAGCCGCCTTGTACATCATGATGCGCCAGCATCCGAACGGAGAGTGGCCCGCTCAGCATGCGGATACCCGTCCGCCCATTTGCCTGGACTTTATCGGGCAGACTGCGCGCTCCATGCACGCCCTGCAGCTCTACATGCCCAAGGCAGGCGCCGATGCCTATCGCAAGTCGATTGCCCTCGCCGCGAACTGGCTGGCAAACGCGCAGTCGTATAACAACGACGACCGGAGCTGGAGGCTGGCCGGGCTTGCCTGGTCAGCCGCCAATCCAGCTGCGACGCGCAAGGCCATGAAGGAACTGCTGGATGCGCAGCGGCCCGATGGAGGGTGGTCGGATCTTCCGTCGATGGAGAGCACAGCCTACGCCACAGGAAAAAGTTTGGTGGCGCTCAACATCGCAGGGCTCCCCGCTTCTGCACCGGCTTATCAGCGCGGGATCAAATTGCTTCTCAAAACGCAGCAGGAAGACGGCTCATGGTACGTGCAAACCCGGGCTCTCGCCTTCCAGCCCTGGTTCGATGCCGGTTTCCCGCACGGCCACGATCAATGGATCTCAGCCGCAGGCACCAACTGGGCAACCATGGCGCTTGCGCTTGCGGTGCCTGTGACCCGGAATAGTGCCGCATCTCTGCCTGCAAAGTCGCAGCCGGGACTATCGCGGAGCTCGACTGAGGCCCATGACAACAAACGCCTCGCCGCGTTGATCACGCAGTATGCGCCGCCAGGGCAGCAGGCGCAGCGTTAGGTCAGGTTGCAACAAGATTCATTTGTCGGGCCTCGGCGGAAGCTGAGGCTTGTCGGATTGCATTAGGCCTGTGTGAAAGAGATATGGGTCATTGTGCGTGTGCGGCGGCTACTCAACAGATCTCCCGCTCCCAGCCCTCAAGCGCCTTCTTGAAGGCGCTCATGAATTTGCCCGAGTCCGCGCCGTCGACGGTGCGGTGGTCGAAGCCGAGACAGAAATGCTGCATGGACCGGATCGCAATCGAGTCGTTGCCCTCGGCATCGGTCAGCACCACTGCTTCTTTCTTCAATCCGCCAATCGCCAGGATCGCCGACTCCGGCTGGTTGATGATCGGGGTGCCGAACTCGCCGCCGAAGACGCCGGAGTTGGTCAGCGTGAACGTCCCTCCCATCACTTCTTCGGGAACAAGCTTCTTGCTCCGCGCGCGCAGGGCAAGGTCGTTCATGGCCTTGGCGATCTCGGCAAAGCTGCGCTTCTCAGCCTGCTTGATGACCGGCACAATCAGCCCCCACTCCAGCGCCACGGCGATGCCGAGGTTGATGTTCGGGTGGTAGCGGATGGAGCCATCTTGAACCGTTGCATTGACGATAGGAAACTTGCTCAGAGCCTCAACCGCTGCTACGGCAATGAAGGGCATAAACGTGAGCTTGACGCCATTCTGCTGCTCGAATCGGCTCTTTTCCCGCGCACGGATGCGAGCCACTCGCGTCATGTCCACCTTGTAGACGGTGTATACATGCGGGCTCGTTGCTACACTCTCCACCATCCGCTGGGCGATGATGGCGCGCATCTTGGTAAGTGGAACCACCTGGCCTGCAAGCGATGGAGCTGGCGGCGCGCTTGGAGTCACAGCCGGCTTCGCGGTAACGCTACCTGGCCCGTGTTCGCTCAAGTGCCGCAGCACATCATCCTTCGTGATGCGTCCCTCTGAACCTGTACCGGCAACCTGGCGCAGGTCGAGCTTGTTGTCCTCGGCAATGCGCCGCACCAGTGGCGAGGAGCGAATGCGCTCGCCAGACACCTGCGGTGTGGCCAACTGTGCCTGAGGTGCGGGCGCTGCCCCAGTCGCCGCCGGAGCTGCCTTTGCCGGCGTCTGTGCGCCAGCTGCCGCCGCAGAGCCACCAATCACCGCGACAACTGTATTGATTTCGACGGTCGCGCCTTCACCGACTTTGATCTCGCTGAGGACACCAGCTACGGGCGAGGGAATCTCCGCGTCCACCTTGTCGGTCGAAATCTCAAACAGCGGCTCGTCTTTTTGCACGACGTCGCCGGCCTTTTTGAGCCACTTGGTGATGGTGCCTTCGAAGATCGACTCGCCCATTTGCGGCATTACCACGTCGGTCCCGCCAACCATCGCACCCGTTGGTGTCGCTGCAACCGCCTCGCCGCTTTCCGTGACCACGGCAACGACGGTATTGATCTCCACCGTAGCGCCTTCAGGGACCTTGATCTCGCTTAGCACGCCAGCCACTGGCGAGGGAATCTCCGCGTCTACCTTGTCGGTCGAAATCTCAAACAGCGGCTCGTCCTTATGCACGAGGTCGCCGGCCTTTTTGAGCCACTTGGTGATGGTGCCCTCAAAGATCGATTCGCCCATCTGGGGCATGATCACGTCGGTAGGCATGGATCCCTCTCTCTGCCATTGAGTGCCTAAATTCCGCACCCACTTCCTGCCGGATTATAAATCGCTGGGTGGCCTATCTTTGCGGCGTCTTTGGCGCAAAGGTGGGAATCAAGGAGCGTTCAGGCTTGGATGGGATGGCCCTGTTTGTGTTTGAGCCGTTCAACCTCGGCGGGAACCTGCAGGGGCGTATCCTCCGCCGGAAACTCCCGCGCGTTGTCCGCGGGCCGAGCCTGAGCACGCAGCGCCGCCAGGCTCTCCGCAGCCAGCACCTGCTGGTCAAACACTAGCCCAAATTGCCGCGCTGCCTGGTGCGCCACAGCCTCCAGCGTGGGCAATTCCTGCGACCGAGGCAGCTCCTGCTCCAGGCTAGTGACCGCGTGGTCGGGAATGCCGCAAGGAACGATCAACCCAAAGTCCCGCAAATCGGTCGTCACGTTCAAAGCAAATCCGTGCGAGGTAATGCCGTGCGCAACGTGAATCCCGATGGCCCCGATCTTCCGCTCCGGGCCAGGCTCACCGCCTGTCTCCAAGACCCCGCCGCACCACACCCCGGTCAGCCCGGCAACCCTTCCCGCACGCACGCCAAACCCGCCGCACAGGCGGATCAGGGCTTCTTCCATCAGACGCACAAAGTCCACGGGTCCCATCCGGCCGCCGTTCGGGTTGCGCAGGCTGTGCAGGTCGAAGATCGGATAGCCCACCAACTGCCCCGGCCCGTGATAAGTAACATCGCCACCGCGATTGATTTCGTGCACTGTAACCCCGCGGCGCGCCAGCAGCTCTTCTGAGGCCAGCACGTTGGCCCGGTCCGCATTCCGCCCCAGCGTCAGCACTGGCGGATGCTCCAGCAGGAGCAGCACATTCTCCACGCGCCCCTGCAGGCGCAACTCGGCAAGCTCTGCCTGCAGGCACAGGCCCTCGTCGTAGCCTACCCGCCCGAGATGGAGGTACTGGATCATCGCCCTATTGATTGTAAAGATCAGCACCCCACTTGCTTCGGGCCCCGCTCACGAATTCACGCGTTGCAGAAACACTCCTACAAACGCGGAGCGCACCTGATAGGCCACCAGGAGCCACAGAAGGGTCACGACCACACCGATAGGCAGACCACTCGGCTGCATCAAAGCCTGCACCAAAAGGATGTTGACGATCACCGGACCCAGCAGCGTGAGGCCCAGCGGAACGTAACGGTTGATCAGCAGCGGGATCGCGCCCACAACCTCAAGCACAGCTACGACGTACATGAAATGCGTGGTCATCAGCAACCCAAAGAACTGCCCAACCACCCCGGTTGGGATTGGCCCCATTGGGATGAAGGGAAAGATATGGTTGAGCCCGAAGACAAGAAAGATCAGACCTAGAAAGATACGCGCGATCATTGCAACAATCTTCATAAACTACTCCTAGAATTGAATTTCTAGGGGAAACACGACGCCAGCGAGCCGCTCGCGGCTCTCCAAAGGCAGCAGACCACTTTCTCCGCATCTATTGGATGGTTCCGCGGCGCCCGCCGATTCAACTGACTCGGGTTTTTTGGATGCTCCGACCCGCCTGTAGCTGCCATTTGATACAGTGTCTTTACACGGAGCGCCGCTGAACGTTATTGCCTAATTCG
>OBLU010002709.1_pt1 | contig 16194 bp, 9 predicted proteins | sample 1518681 | NCBI WGS metagenome assembly OBLU01 (sample SAMEA3539304, study PRJEB22396) | soil metagenome | biome: tundra; feature: field; material: soil | place: USA | collected 2010-05 | depth 0.15 m | reverse complement strand
CACATCATCACGGCTCAACACCACTCTGTACACACGGCCAACACCGGACGCTTACCGTATAACTCCACCTTGGCTCTCCAATCCAACTCGCCCTCCGCCTCTCATATCACTGAGAAACAGGGTAGAGTTCGTGATGCCCAAGGGTGGGCCAACTTAAACCGCCATACTGGGCCAGATCAGAGTGCCAGAATCAAGCGCACAGCAGATGATGAATGTGGAGCCTTTAGCTGCGCTGGGTGTCCTGCCTGAGGTCGGCCCTGTGGATGTCACTTTTGAGAGCGACTCTGGTCACCGCTTTAAACTCCAGATTCGCCCCGCGTCTCCGGGGGCCAGCGATTCGGAGGAGCTCTCGGAAGATGCGCAGCCATTGCCCTTTCAACATCGAGAGGATGCAATGTGGTTCACATATCTGGCGGACTCGAAGACGGTTTACGTCGATTTCCGGTCCTATCAGGACCTGGAAGTGCAGTCCGCACGGCTGCTGGAGTTTATTGCGAAGAATCCGGTCAATCGCATCATCTTCGATATGCGCTGGAATGGTGGTGGGAACTTTACCGAGGGGCGCAAATATCTCATTTACAAGATCACGTTCCTGCCCGAGTTGAATCGCGCGGGACACCTCTTTGTAATCACTGGCCGCGGAACGTTTTCAGCCGGGATGGTCAACGTGACAGATTTCCGAAGAGAGACGCAGGCAATCCTGGTCGGAGAGCCTACTGCAGCGCGCCCGAATGGATACCAGGAGAACTATTGGTTTACGCTTCCCCAATCGAAGCTGCGGGTTTCCTGTGCAATGCTCAAATACAGGTTTCAACCCAACGCAGATCGTGAAGCGGTTCTTCCAGACAAACGGATCGATCCCGATTGGCGGTTGTACAGTGAGGGGCAGGATGCAGCGCTGCAATGGATTCTGGCACAACCCTTAGAAGACGCAACCCGCCAATAAAGAGGGGGACATTTCTGAGCACTTCCGGGGTAAAACCTTCTCTTTGAGCTCCCTGCTTTCTAGTGGTGAGTTTCTTCTAACTCTTAGAGGGGATACTCGCGAACTAACAACAAAAGCGACGGGGAGTCGCGCAGCAAGAGGGCTCAAGACTGACCGGAATTGGTTGAGTGCTCTGCATCACTTCGTACATTGGGCTATAGACCACGTTTAGTAAGGTCATCTTCAAAACCCCTGACTTTCAAATACGAGTCAATCCGATATGTATTAAAACAAATCCGCAATTGGAGGGAATGTACACAGCAGACTTAGGCCAAGCAGGCCAAATGCAATCGCGTTGACGCGTGATAGAGTCAGCGTCTGCTTTCGCCAACGCAGTTCCAAGAATGCCCAGGCGAAGAGCCAGATGAGAATAGCCGATGTGGTTTCGCCTGAGAGAGGACCAGCTGGTTTGTAGATGCTGAATAGATTCTTGAGAACTGCTGATTTGTCCGCAGCAATAGAGGTCAGAGCTACAGCAAACGAACCAATCCCCGCCGAGAGGATGGCTGCCGCGCCGGAACCGTTCGGAACGCTAGGACCGCTAGGAACGACAGCAGCGTTCACCGGAGCAATTGAATCGTTTGCGCTTGTCATTTTGCTCCTTGAAACAGATGAATTGTTGTGCCGCCCTGGACGGGCGCATTCTTGTCGAGCATCGCCCCAAAGAATCCGGCGATTCCTGCGGCTACGAGCGAGACCGCGATGAATCCCAGAACTGCGGAACGCAATTGGCGATGGTTTCTTAGATCATGGGCGTACTTGACCACGACTGTGGCAGCCATCGTGATAGCGATGGGGACAAGCCACGCAACATGTTCTTTCCATTCCATGCCGATCGAGTGCCACTGCCTTGTGCCGGGACTTGACAGAAGAAGAGCGCGTGGAAAAGCCGCAAGATTGGTGGCTCCAGCCGGAGGGGCGGCTCGATACCACGGATAGATGATGTAGGTTCCCGTAAGAACTGTGAGCCATGCGAGCACGGCCATGGTCGATAGGTAGATGCCAAGAAATTGCACTTCGCCTGATGCATTTACATCCTGCGAACCAATTGAGGGCTTTCGATACAGCGCCACAATGGCTCCCGACCCAGCCAGCAGGTAGAGAGCACCGAAGCCCATGCCATGTATCAGAGTCCAGAGCCCGCGAGTGGTGATTTCCATCGATCAAGAACCTTTCATGTGAAATATCGACTGGATAGTCAAGGAGAAGAACCGGAGAGAGGTCCAGCGGCGCTCGATGGCTTGAGCGCCGCCCGGCAGGGCTTCAATGAGTTCAGTGTTTCAGGAAGACACCCTAAAAGGTGATCTTCGCAGCTAGCTGAATCTGACGCCCGATACGTTGGAAGGTTGATTCAGAACCGGCCGAGGAGATGGTCCCGATGGTAGATGAACCGGCGGTGGCTCCTGGATTGTTGAACTGGGGCGTGTTGAACAAGTTGAAGAACTCAGCACGCAATTGCAAGACCTTCGACTCAGTCACGTTGGTGTTCTTGAAGAAGGAGAAGTCAACTGTCTTGGTGCCTGGCCCTTGGAGGATATTGCGTCCTGAGTTGCCCCAGGTACCGGCCGCCGGATTGGTGAAGGCTGTGGTGTTGAACCATTTCGCCAGGGTGCGTTGCCCGGACGGCAGAGATCCGTTGCCGAAGCCAGGCAGTAGTTGCGCACGTGGCGTAAGGCCGTCGCCCACTCCGCTCGATGAACTGACGGAGAACGGCAGGCCGTCGAAGTAGTTCAGAATGGTATTCAACTGCCATCCTTGAACAACGTAATTCAATTTGCCCGAACTCTTGAATGGAAGCTCATAGCTGGCGCTGGCAACAAAGCGATTGGGGATGTTCAAGTCTGAATTGCCGTAACCAGCTCGGATGTTGTAAGGATTGATGACGCTCCCAGGACTCCCCGTACTTTCGTCCAGAGCGTGACTATAGGTGTAAGAAGCTAGAAAGTTCAAACCATGTGCGCGGCGCTCTGCTGTTACCTGTAGTGCGTTGTAGTTTGAAATCTGGCTAGTCTCAAGAAGGTTGATCTGAGCAAAGAATGGGTAGGGCCGGTTGACAGTTACATTCGTGGTTCCCGGTGAACCCGCGTTGATGTCGCGCAGATCGTCCAGATGCACACCCTTAGTTCCCACATATGCGAATTTAAGAACTGTTGAGTAGGGAATTTGCTGCTCGATGGTGGCATGCCATTGCTCACTGTAGGGTGTTTTGGCATTGGGATCTTGTGCGAGGACCGGTAGGCCAGCCGGCAGCGAACTGGCTGAAGTGACGCGCGTATGGACAAATCCATTTGAGGCAAAGTTGAAAGCACTGCCATTGCTGGCGGCTCCATAAGTAGCGGAATTATTGAACGCCCAATAGTCATTGACTGGTACATTGGCAGAAAGGCCGCTCGAATTGGTGACGTTTGGCGCCGAGTAGTAAAGGCCATAGCCGGCGTGGAAGACTGTCCTGGAAGTGAGTTTGTATGCAAACCCGACACGTGGCGCAAAATTAAGCCTGTTATTATTCGCGCCGCTGTTGGGAACGCCTTGGCTTCCCACCTGTTCCAGCGCAGTGGTTGAGATGGAAGGAACAAAGTTATACAGCTTGTTGTTGACTTCGGTCCACGGCCAGCCGATAAAGTTTTCGTAGCGAACGCCAAGATTCAATGTCAACCTGTTATTGACTTTGTAGTTGTCCTGCACGTAGAGGGACAACTCGCTCTGTCGTAAGCCGACCGTGCCACTCGGAAAGGAATAGGTTCCACTCTTGGGTGCTCCGAAGAGCAGGTCGGTCCACGCTAGTCCGCTATATGAGGTTCCAAAAGACGCGGAGCCGTGTTCAGCTGAAGTCTGGAACATGTTGTACTGAAGGCGAACAAATTCCACTCCGATATCAAGTGAGTGTTTGCCGCGGACCAAGTTGACGTTGTCATCAAACTGATAGTTGTTGGTTCCGATCTGTGTGGGACTGTTCGCTGCGTCGCCGATTGACGTGCCGCCCGAGAAGGAATACGCCGGAAGTCCATCGGACCTAGAATTTCCTGGGACCAATACACCCGGAATGCCGAGCTGTGTAGGAAGGCCCAATCCCGCATCCCAGTTTTGAGCGTTCACAAAGAAACGAGACCAACCGAAGCGCACTGTATTGATTGTGGTCGGCGAAAAAATGTGAGTCTCACTAAGAACAGTTTGATAGGCCGGATTTTGAGCAGGTCCGCAGATGACGGCTCCCACTAGTGGATTCGGCAGAATACCGGGTTGTGAGATGCCATCCCTTGCCTGACTGTACCGAATGAAGCCGCTATCAAGTTCTGAGAACTTGTGGTCGATCCTCACATCAAAAGCATCTTCGTTTAGGACTAGCAATGGTGAATACAGGAAGTTATTCGCAGTCGTCCTGCCGGCAATGTTCGGCGACGCATACTTTTGGTAGAAATTCAAAATGTTCGCGCCGGTCGAGTTGATGTTCGGATCGTTCAACGGGATGAAATTGTTGGCGTACGCGGCCTTTGTGACAGGGTTTTTGATTGATCCCGCCGGATAAGCGGAGAAGTCGTATCCAGTGCTGGTCGAAGTAAAATACGGAACCGTATCTACGTAGGTCAGGCCCTGCGCCAGGCGTTTACCGGAGTAATCAACGAAGAAAAACGACTTGGGACTCTTTCTGTTGAGCAATGGTCCCCCAAAGGTCCCGCCAAACTCGTTCTGGCGAAGCGGAGGCTTGCCGGTAGTGGCGAAATAGTTCTTCGCGTTCAGGTGATCGTTGCGGAGAAATTCGAAGACCTCTCCGTGATAATTGTTAGTCCCAGATTTAAAGACCAGGTTGATGGTGCCGCCGTTTCCGCGTCCATAACGTGCGTCAGCATCCGTCGTCTCTTCGGAAAACTCCTGGATCGCATCGATGGGAGGGAAGATCACCACGGCGAGACCGTTGTGGTTTTCATTATCGCCAATACCATCCAAGAGGAGACGGTTTTCCTGATAGCGAAGGCCGTTGAATGCATAGGATGTTGGGCCGCGTTGCTGGGTATAAGGAACGCTTACCAACTGAGTCTGCGCCGGCACGGCGCCCGCGCCCAGCCCTACCAACTCAGCGAAGTTGCGGCCGTTCAGAGGTAAGTTCTTGACGGCTTCCTCGGAGCGCAGATTAGAGACACTCGAACTCTCCGTTTCCAGTATCCCCCCTGTCGCCTGAACCTCTATGGTCTCGTTGGTTGAACCCAGAGTCAAAGCAGCATCCGCCGCGATGCGCTGACCTACTTCCAGCCTCACTTTTTCGATTGATCTGCTAAACCCAGGAACACTGATTTCAACGGTGTAGTTGCCGGGTTTCAGTGGCGGCGAAACATATAGCCCTTGCCCATTCGAGGCCGAGCTGGTTGTTAGGCCGGTTTCGGTATTTCGCACCACCACCTGAGCATTGGGAATCACCGCACCCGAATTATCTTTCACTACGCCGGTGATAATACCGGTCTCGACAATCTGCGCTTGTACTGCGGAAGCCAAGAGGATGGCGGACAGAGTTGCTAGCAAACCCAAGGCGCTTTGTTTCAGAAGAGCTCGAAGTGTAGAACGTGCAGCAGACATGATGCCTCCAGAAAGCTGCGATCCAGACTGATCGCACAAGAAAAATGGCCCGCGACGGATTGTCGTGGGCCACTGCAATACGCGTGAGTGCGCAGTGCCGCTAGGTCGATCGGATGTACCTCGCCACGACGCAAGGCACGCCCTCCTCAGAGGTTTGAGTGTGGCGACAACAACGTACTGTCATGCAGGCGATCTGCGGCATACGGCTCACGGGCTGATTTCCTTTCCTTGTGATTGAATGAGATGAGATCGCGCGCTTCATTCCGTCCTGGTCTGTGCGAACGAACGCCGAGATTGTTGGAATCGAAACGGGGGCAACCCGCCAACAGCGCAGCCAATAGGCCAACTCAGTCATAGCGAGATGCAGCAACCGCTAGGTGATCTGTGCGAAAGTAGTTGGTAGTTGTGCGGGGGGATGCTAGCTCATCAACAACACGAGCGACAAGGTGTCGGCTCGGAGGCGCGCGCGAAAAACATCGCAGTGTCGATTGGGCTTTGCATGTAACTGTATTGGGCCATACTGCCTGCTATCTGTCAAGAGAGTGTTTGCTGAATATGCAACTTATTTTGATCGATGTTCGACTTCTTGACTTTGCGAGTGCTCAGTGATAGGTTGATGTGAATTAGACAGATTATGACCACGCGAATTCACAACACGAACTTTTGTTGTCCCGAGGGCAGAATGCCTTTGGAGATTCGCGGGTCGTTCTAGTCGACCAATCCCTTTCGATCGCGAGACTCCATTCACAAGAATCGACGCATGAGCTTTTCATGCTCTTCAGCCTGAATGTCTTCGGAGAGTCGCAATGTCACACCGGTCCATCCCTCTTTCAAGCCTAATTTCCTGCACGCCGGACGATCCGAATTTTGATCGTCCGGCTGATTGTTGTCCGCGCGACTTTTCCTGTCGCAACTCCAATTGGGCTTGTTGTTCTATCTCTCGATAGAGACCCCACAATTAGCGACAAGAATTTTCAGATCATATAGCCGTGCTGCTTTCGTCCCGCGTGTGCCTTGTTTTAACGCAGCTCATTTGATCTCCAAGCGATCGCATTTAAGACAGGAAGAGAGTCACATTCCGATGAAGCCTTTCCATATTATGGCCAAGCCACATGGGCCTATCTGCAATCTCAATTGCACCTACTGCTACTACCTGGAGAAGGAGAATTTATATGCCGGGAGTGGTCGAGACTACCGCATGGCCGACGATGTGCTAGAAACCTACATCCGTCAGTACATTCAGTCGCAATCTGCGCAGCACGTCAGCTTTGCCTGGCAGGGCGGTGAGCCGACGCTGTTGGGAATTCCATTCTTCGAGCGAGTCATTGAGCTACAGAAGAAGTATGCGAATGGCAAGACCATTGACAATGCATTTCAGACCAATGGGACACTGCTTGACGATGCATGGGGACAATTCCTTTCGCGCAACAAGTTCTTAATCGGGATCTCAATCGATGGACCGGAGGAGATTCACGACGCCTACCGTGTGGACAAGGGCGGACAACCGACGTTTGCGCGGGTAATGCGCGGACTCGGCTTCCTCAAGAACCATGGCGTGGAGTTCAACACGCTGACCGTCATCAACCGCAAGAACTCTTATCGTGCGCACGAGGTCTATCGCTTTCTCAAGGAGATTGGCAGCAAGTATCTACAGTTCATACCTATCGTGGAGCAGGTTGCCAAACAGCCGGACGCCAATGGGTTGGTATTGTTGAAGCCGTTTGCGCGACAGGAATCATCCGTCTCCGAGTGGTCGGTTGAGCCACTGCAGTTCGGTCGCTTTCTGCAAGCGGTCTTCGACGACTGGGTGGTCCAGGATGTGGGGCGCATCTTTGTCCAGGTCTTCGACGTCGCGCTTGAGTCGTGGTACGGGGCGCCGCAATCGCTCTGTGTGTTTGCCCCTACCTGCGGCAGTGCGCTGGTGGTAGAACACAACGGAGATATCTACTCATGCGACCACTTCGTCTACCCCGACAATCTTCTTGGCAACATCATGCAACAAAATCTCGGCAGCATGGTGAGTTCGCCTCAGCAGACACGCTTCGGCAATGGCAAGGCAATTCTTCCTTCGGACTGCCAGCAATGCGATGTGCGTTTCGCCTGCAATGGCGAGTGCCCCAAGCATCGCTTCACGCAGACCGCATCCGGCGAATACGGGCTTAACTATCTCTGCGCCGGCTACAAGCACTTTTTTCATCACATCGATCCATACATGCGTTTCATGGTTGGGGAACTAAGGCAGAATCGAGCGCCGGCGCGAGTGATGGAATGGGCAAAGGCCAGAAGACAGGCGACTTCTACACTGACCTCCGCACAAAAGAAGCAAGGAATGGTCCTCGCTAGCAGCGTGTAGCACAAAGTTCTGGATGAGCATGTTGCATTAGTTGGCATTTGAACTTCGTTGCTCCGATAAACAACCTTCTAACCAAGTCGTCCGTGAACGACTTAGCCCAACAGGAGTTTTATGAAAGACAAGAGTGTACTGAATGCGTTGGCTTCGACGTTGATATTGGCGACGAGCGCGAGACTCTCACTGCATGCTCAAGCGACCCAACCGTATCAAGGAACCGTTGGCAGAACCCTTGCGGAGTCGAAAGAATGGTGGCCGGAACCTGCGAAGGCGCCTGCCGGTGCGCCGAACGTAGTGTGGATTCTGATCGACGATGTGGGCTTTGGCGCTGCCGGCACATTCGGCGGACTGATCCAGACGCCCACCTTCGACGCTCTCGCCAGCAGTGGCTTGCGCTACACGAACTTCCACACCTGCGCGATCTGCGCCCCAACGCGCTCAGCCCTGCTGACCGGCCGCAACAGCGCTTCTGTGCATGAATCGGGCTTCTCACATATCGCCATGTCGGCCGGCTTCCCCGGCTGGGATGGCCGCGTGCCTGCCACGGCAGGTACGATCGCCGAAATCCTGCGCGACAACGGCTACAACACCTTTGCGGTGGGCAAGTATGGCATCACGCCTGACGAAGAGGCGACCGACGCCGGCCCCTTCGATCACTGGCCGACGGGCAAGGGTTTTGACCACTTCTTCGGCTTCCTTGGTTCGGCGACCGACCAATACAAGCCGGATCTCGTAGAGGACCAAGCGCACGCGACTCCCGATGGCCGTCACCTGAGTGACCAGATTACCGACAAGGCAATCTACTATATCGACCGCCAGAAGAAGGTCGCGCCGGATAAGCCGTTCTTCCTCTACTACGCGCCTGCCGCAACGCATGCTCCGCACATGGTCGACAAGTACTGGAGCGATCAATACAAGGGCAAGTTCGACAAGGGCTGGGATGCTTACCGGGAAGGAGTCTTCGAACGGCAAAAGAAACTCGGCGTGATCCCTGCCAATGCCAAGCTTCCCGATCGCAACCCGGACATCAAGGCCTGGGACAAGCTGACGCCGGACGAGCAGAAGCTCTATGCGCGCTTCATGGAAGTGTATGCGGGCTATCTTGCCTACACGGACTTTGAGGTCGGCCGGCTGGTAAATCACCTCAAGGAGATTGGACAGCTCGACAACACGCTGATCTTCATCTCCATCGGGGATAACGGCGCCAGCAAGGAAGGGTCGCTCGAAGGCAGTATCGACCGTTCCATTCGCAGCAAGCCGGTGTCCGAGGAGGAGAATGTCGCCTATAACCTGGCCAAGATCGACAAGATCGGAACGCCTGACGCCAAGCAGGGGAACTATCCGCTTGGCTGGGCGCAGGCAGCCAATACGCCCTTCCGCTACTGGAAATCAGACGCCAACAGCGAAGGCGGTACGCACAATCCTCTCATCGTCTACTGGCCGAAAGGGATCAAGGACAAGGGCGGCATTCGGACCCAGTACAGCCATGTGATCGATCTTCTTCCCACCACGCTCGATCTGATTGGCATCAAGGCACCTGAAGAGATCCGCGGTATCAAGCAGCAGCCGATTGAAGGAACGTCGCTGGCCTATTCGATCGACGACGCCAAGGCACCCACCCGTCACACGCTGCAGTACTACTATATCTTCGGCTCGCGGTCGATCTACGACAACGGATGGAAGGCCGAACTGGCGTATCCCAACGACGTCGAAACCAAACACGTAGCCAGTAATCCGCCCCTTGATGAAAACGCGTGGGAGCTCTACAACCTGAACGACGATCCGACCGAACGCATCGATTTGGCGCAGAAGTATCCGGAGAAGCTCGCGCAGTTGAAGGCTGAGTACGAAGAGCAGGCCCAGTCGCATCATCTCTACCCCTACATCACCTTCGACGATGTGTATAACCAACGCATTCACCACACCTACCTGCCCCCACAGCTTGCCGCGCCGGCACAGACCAGCAAGTAGCAGCATGCTTTGGCTCTATGCCATGGAAGATCTTCGGGTTGCTGGTGCTAAGAGGCTCAGCCGTCCGACATCAACCCGGCCCGTGATTTTCAGTGGTTCTAATTGCAGTCAGTTCGCTAAAAGCAGCGGGCTGGCTGCCGAACTGACCAGATAACGGGCCACCAAATCGTCTCTGAAATGATTTAGCCAAACAGGAGATCTATGAAAGACAAGAATGTACTAAAGACATTGGCCTCGACGCTAATATTTGCGACGAGTGCGAGACTCTCACTGCATGCCCAAGCGATCCAACCGTATCAAGGAACCGTTGGCAGGACCCTGGCCGACTCAAAGGAATGGTGGCCAGAACCTGTGAAAGCTCCTGCCGGCGCCCCAAACGTGGTGTGGATCCTAATTGACGATGTGGGCTTTGGTGCTGCCAGCACATTCGGTGGCCTCATTCAGACTCCCACGTTTGATACTCTTGCCAGCAATGGTCTGCGCTACACGAACTTTCATACTTGCGCGATCTGCGCCCCAACTCGCGCAGCTCTGCTGACTGGCCGGAACAGTGCATCCGTGCATGAATCTGGTTTCTCGCACACGGTTATGTCCGCCGGATTTCCCGGATGGGATGGCCGCGTACCTGCCACGGCCGGTACGATCGCCGAGATCTTGCGCGACAACGGCTACAACACATTCGCGGTCGGCAAGTATGGCGTGACGCCGGACGAAGAGGCGACCGACGCCGGTCCGTTTGATCACTGGCCAACCGGAAAAGGCTTTGACCACTTCTTCGGATTTCTTGGTTCACAAACCGACCAATACAAGCCAGACCTGGTGGAGGATCAGGCTCACGTCCGTCCCGATGGCCGTCACCTCAGCGATCAGATCACCGATAAGGCGATCTTCTACATCGACCGTCAGGAGAAGGCCGCGCCGAATAAGCCGTTCTTTCTTTACTACGCGCCTGGCGCCACGCATGCACCTCACCAGGTAGATAGATACTGGAGCGATCAGTACAAGGGCAAATTCGACAAGGGCTGGGACGCCTACCGTGAGGAAGTGTTTGAGCGTCAGAAAAGACTCGGCGTTATTCCAGCCGATGCAAAACTTCCAGATCGCAACCCCGACATCAAGGCCTGGGATCAATTGACTCCCGACGAGCAAAAGCTCTACGCGCGCTTCATGGAAGTGTACGCAGGTTACCTCACCTACACCGACTTTGAGATTGGCCGCCTGATCAATCACCTGAAAGAGATCGGCCAGCTTGATAACACCCTGATATTTATTTCAATTGGCGACAACGGCGCAAGCAAGGAAGGCACCTTGAACGGAACCGTTGATCAGGCATTGTTGACCAAGTCCACGTCGGAACAGGAGAATATTCAACATAACCTGAATAAAATCGGTGAGATCGGCACGCCCGCTGCCAGCAATGGAAACTATCCGCTTGGCTGGGCGCAGGCCGCAAACACGCCCTTCAAGTATTGGAAGCAGGATGCCAACAGTGAAGGTGGCACGCACAATCCGCTCATTGTCTATTGGCCGAAAGGAATCAAGGACAAAGGGGGAATCCGCACGCAGTACAGCCACGTTATCGACATCCTTCCCACGACACTCGATCTTGTAGGCGTCAAGGCGCCCGAGGAGATCAGAGGCATCAAGCAGCAGGCGATTGAGGGCACTTCGTTGGCCTACTCTATCAGCGATGCCAATGCGCCTACTCGCCACAGCGTGCAGTATTACTACATCTTTGGCTCGAGATCGATTTATGACCACGGATGGAAAGCTGAATTGGCTTATCCGAGCAGCTTTATCACCGGAAATCTCCAAACCAAACAGGCTTTTGATGAAAACGCCTGGGAACTCTACAACCTGAACGATGACTATACGGAGCGAATTGATCTGGCCAAGAAGTATCCCGAGAAACTGGCCGAACTGAAAGGTGAATTCGAAGCTCAAGCCAAAGCCCATAATCTCTACCCCTACATCACGTGGGATGATGTGTTCAATGCGCGGATTCATCGGACCAAGGACTCCAAGTCATTTATCGATGCAGTGAAAGATGTGACTAAGAGCAGTGATAGTCAATAGTTCCCCTTTGAGCCAGCGAGGACGTTCGGTCGTGGCAGGCGTTGAGAGGTTCAGCTTCTTGCACCAACCAGAGCGTTCGTCCTCGCCGGTCTCAGTTGCGGTCAGTTGCGGTCAGTTGCGGGCGGCTGCGGGCATCGGCTGGAGGACTGCAGTAAAGTGACCGCTGCATCAAGACTGGAATTCAATTATTCAACCAGTACAACAAGCAGCATCATCCGGAGAACGTGTATGAATCTTACGAAGCAAGTTGGACTACTGCTCAGTGGCTCGATGGCCCTGAGTACGTGGTCATCTGCCTGGGCCCAACAAAGCGTCACACCAGCCGCAACACCCGCAGACGCGGCATTGCCTCGCGAAGAGGCACTGAAGCCTTCGTGGCCTCAGCCTCCAAAGGCGCCGTCCGGGGCACCGAATGTGGTGCTGATTCTGGTCGACGACGTAGGCTTTGGTGCGACAAGCACATTCGGAGGTCCGATCGCGACGCCGACTTTTGACCGGCTGGCTGCCGCCGGGCTGCGCTACAACTCATTTCATGTGAACTCACTGTGCTCGCCGACGCGCGCCGCTCTTCTAACTGGCCGGAACAATCATGAGGTCGGTTTTGGCTCGATCGCCGAGTGGTCGAACAGCTATCCCGGCTACAACACGCTCTTGCCTAAGAGTTCTGCCACGATTGCCGAAATTCTTAAAGAGAACGGCTACAGCACAGCAGCCTTCGGCAAGTGGCATAACACGCCGACTTGGCAGGTGAGCCCATCCGGCCCATATGATCGTTGGCCAACAGGACTAGGCTTCGAGCATTTCTACGGATTCCTTCAGGCACAGGATAACCAATACTACCCGCGCATCTACCGCGATACGATTCCAGTCGAACCGTCCATGACTCCGGAGCAGGGTTACCACTTCACTACGGACATCACAAACGACGCGATCAGCTGGCTGCATCAACACGACGCCGTTGCTGGCGATAAGCCATTCTTTATCTATTACGCCACTGGCGCCACACATACGCCGCACCAGGTGCCGCAGAAATGGATTGATAAATATAAGGGCAAGTTCGATCGCGGATGGGATGTGATTCGTCAGGAGGCATTCGATCGGCAGAAGAAGCTTGGCGTCATTCCCGCGAACGCTGAGTTGACGCCGCGTCCCGCCGGACTGCCGGCATGGGACTCCCTTACTCCACAGCAGAAGAAGCTGTTGGCGCATCAGGCCGAAGTCTACGCCGGATACGCCGAGCAGACCGATTACGAGATCGGTAGATTGCTGGATGCGATTCGCGAAGAGGGACAGGGGGACAACACTGTTGTGCTGGAAATCTTCGGAGACAACGGCGCCAGCGCAGAGGGAGGCCTTGAAGGCTCAGATGTGCACGACGTTAACGGGAAGCCACTGGCTCTTGAACCACGGCTCGACACTGCCGACCTGCTGGGGAGCGAGACCTACATGAATCACTATGCGGCGGCCTGGGCATGGGCTCTGAGTTCACCATTTCAGGGCACCAAGCAGGACGCTTCCCATCTGGGAGGCACCACCGATCCGCTAGTCATTGCCTGGCCCGGCCACATCAAAGATGCAGGAGGACTGCGATCTCAGTTCTCGCATGTCAACGATATTGCGCCTACGATCTACGACATCGCGGGAGTCACTCCGCCTGGGACCATCAACGGCGTTGCACAGATCCCGCTCGAAGGAACCAGCCTGACTTATACCTTCGATCATCCTCAGGAACCGACGCACCATACGGTGCAGTACTTCACCACCAGTGGCAATCGCGCCATCTACAAGGATGGCTGGTGGGCCGGCGACCTCTTCCACTCGACATGGGAAGCGACTGGAATCCCCAGAAACGGAGCAAGCAACAAAGACCTCGGCAACCACCCCTGGGAGCTATACAACCTGAATGACGACTATAGCCAAGCGCACGACCTTGCCGCCAAGTATCCGGAAAAGCTGAAGGAACTACAACAGCTCTTCGAATCCGAGGCTGCACGCAATAAGGCATATCCTATCGTTCCCTCACTTGAAGCCGATCCGATCCGCCAGGCAGGTGGACAGAAGGTCTTCACTTATCGAGAGGGCGTGGAACGGCTTCAACCCGCAGTTGCCCCCCAGCTTGGCGGACGCAGCTACACGATCACCGCGGACGTTGAAGTACCGGCCAGCGGCGGAGACGGAGTGATTCTTGCGCAAGGCGGCCGATACGGCGGCATCAGCCTGTTCATCAAGGATCGTCGCGTTGTTTACGAGATCAATTCGTACGGAAACCGGTCAGGGAAACTGATTGCCTCCGATCAACTCAAACCGGGCAAGGCGCACATTGTGCTGAGTCTCACTCCAAACAATGGTGGCCAGAAGGAAGCTGCGCCCTTCGGAGCACGTCAGCCAGTCTCCGCGGTCGGTCAATTAACGATCAACGGACAGGCTCAGGGCGAGGCGCCGTTCGCCAATGTGAATGTCGCATTTGCAGAAACGCTAGACGTTGGAAGCGACCTTGGGACACCCGTAAGTTCTGATTACAAGTCGCCCGATCGCTTCACAGGTAAAATCGACAATGTCACCATCGAGATCAAATGATACGGGGTATGCCTCAACTGTATTGGTTGAACGGAGGGGTGAGTTGAACGCTCACTCTTCCGCTTCGATTCCTACCCGCATCACATCGACCACCAATATCCAGACTGTCATCGACGCGAATCCCCCATGCCCCTCTATCATTTACCGATGACGGAGGGGCATGTTTCTGTTCGGGACGGCACCCTTAGAGTGAGAGGCGATATCGAGCCGAAGAAGCGGGTCGGAATGTGGGATAGACACTGCACCGCAACGGGAGGTACATTTTGATGTCAGTGAAGCGCTCAAGAAACCTGAGCGCGTGGTCGATGTGGAACGATGCAGACGCCCCGCCTCCTATCCGTTCGATGTTGCCGCTTGGATCGATGTAAGATCACTGGCCGATGTCGACTGTTCCTTGGTTGTCTTCTATCCATCCTTCTTCTAACTTTAGCTCCGGAAGCGCAAGTAATTCAGTCAAATGAGGCCGTTAGGTTCCGATTGCAGGACGGTTACCTAATGGTGATTCCGGTCATGATCAATGGCACCGGCCCCTTCAATTTTCTTCTGGATACCGGAACAACCCGGACCGTGATCGATCCGGATCTTGCACGGCAGCTGCAGGCCCAGACCATCGGCGACGTTGCAATCACCACAGTCTTGCATATGCGCCAGGACAAATTGGTACTGCTTCGAGAGGTGAGTCTGGGAGATTCTTCCGTCGCTGGCCTCGGTGCGGTCGTGGATAAGCTGGCGCGGCAGAAGATACTTGCCCCAGGCATTCGTGGCGTGCTGGGCGAGGAATTTCTATCTAAATTCGACATTCTCATCGACTTCAAGCAGCGCTGGCTGCGCTTCGGAGATGCACCTCCTCTTGGTGAGCGACGTCGATTCGAGGCAATCGGGCAGTATCACGGTTCCCCCACAACCAATCGGCTGCTGATTGCGGCTCAGTTGGTGGGAGTGAGTGACGACCAGTTACAGCTGCAGTTGGATACCGGCGCCAAGTTTCCAGAGTTGTTCCCTGTCAGCCATGAATCCCCTGCTCCCCACTCCTGGGGTGGATCGATGGCGACCAGCAGCGGTACGAATGACACCATCATCTATTCAAATATCACCATCAAAATAGGCACGACGACGGTCCGGGACCTGGATGTCGTTCAATCCCGCCACAGTGTTGCGTTCGATGCAGTGGGCCTTCTGCCCGCGTCTATATTTCATCGGATCTATATAAGCCATTCCGGTGGATTTGTAGTATTCAATCCCGGCGATTAAATGCCGTGTCAATCGGCAACTCCCTCCGGTTCAAAGGTGGAAAACCCTGTCGGCTCCATAGACAAGGCCGAGAGTCTCCGCCGTACGCAGCACGGGGATTCTCTCCATAGAGTCGAACGAAACGCGCCAATAGAAAAGACTCCGGCTTCGGCTGGGGTCTCATTCCCAAATGCCGTCGTTCCGGCTGTCCGATGGACTTATCGGCGAAGTTTTCAACTCGCCGACATCGGCTCCCGGCCTCGCCGCTACAACGTAAGCGTCCCGTCTTCCCCTCTGGCATGACGTCGGTATGAGCCTGACTATGTGGTCATGGTGGATGCAGCGGGAGCGGTGGCTGAACGTCGGGTTCGCCGATGGCGGTCGGTGGCGGAGAAGCGCCGGATTGTCGAGTTGACGCTGGAACCCGGTGCGAGTG
>OBLU010002708.1_pt1 | contig 16195 bp, 22 predicted proteins | sample 1518681 | NCBI WGS metagenome assembly OBLU01 (sample SAMEA3539304, study PRJEB22396) | soil metagenome | biome: tundra; feature: field; material: soil | place: USA | collected 2010-05 | depth 0.15 m | reverse complement strand
ATCCTCGTTGCCGTTGTTGATCGTCACGTCCGCGCCGAAGCGCCGCGCGCCCTCGAGACGGCTGTCCGCCAGGTCGATTGCCACGATCTGCCCCGGCGTATAGAGCCGCGCGGTCAGCATCGCCGCGAGCCCGATCGGACCAGAGCCGACGACCGCCACCACATCCCCCGGGCGGATCATCCCGTTGAGCACCCCGACCTCATAGGAGGTCGGCAGGATGTCGGCGAGGAAGAGCACCTGCTCATCGTTCAAGCCCTCGGGGATCTTGTAGACCGAGTTGTCAGCGAACGGGACGCGCGCATACTCGGCCTGCACACCGTCGATCGTGTGCCCGAAGATCCAGCCACCACCACCAAGGCACTGGCCGTAGCGGCCTTCCTTGCAGTAGCGGCAACGCCCACACGAGCTCACGCACGACAGCAGAACCCGGTCGCCCGGCGCGACGGTCGTCACGCTCGCCCCGATCTCCTGCACCGTGCCGACCGCCTCATGGCCGAGGATCGTGCCCGGCGTCGTCTCCGGCACGTCGCCCTTGAGGATGTGCAAATCGGTGCCGCAGATTGTCGTCGTATCGACCCGTACGACGATGTCGGTCGCGTCGATGATGCTCGCGTCGGGAACGTCGTCCCAGCCGCGCTCACCAGGTCCGTGATACACAAGCGCCTTCATCTCAATCGTTCCCTTCGTTCCTGAGCCTTCGAACGTGAACGGCAAGAGGAGTGCCCCGCCACGATGCGCGAGGCGCTTCTCTACGCCGTGTCCGCCGCGATCGTATCTCGTTGATCGCGGGGTTAGCTGGTCTTTGGCGCGAGGAGTTCCGCGTCGGGCGGAGTCCGGCGAGCGTGCCGGAAGCCAAGGCCGACGAGCATCAACATGACGAACGCGAGGATGAAAGAGGCGACCGCTCCCCACAGGGCGACGGTCCCCATCTCCGAGAACCCGTAGGCCTCAAGCAGGAGCCCGCGAAGTGTCGTCCCTTGGAAGGACGTCTGCTCGAGCGCAGCCAGTTGCGTGTTCTTCGGGGCCGCGCGTGCCGCGGTACTGATCTTCGCGTACACGCCGCCGTAGGGCATCTCGGAGAGGTGAATGGCGATGAAGTGATCCGCCCAGGCCTCGGCCTGAGCACCGGTGAGCAACTCCTGGCCCGCGTACTGCGAAACGGACGGAATCATCGCGGCCGTGATCTCTGAACCGGCCACCGGGTGTGCAAACGCCGCCTTCGGCGGGAAGAAGATTTGCTGCTCAGCCAACTGGTTGTGGACGTTGGAGTCCACGTAGTTGTTACCCCAGAGCATCAGCGCCCCGGCGACGACCAAGACCACCACGACGACGAGACCAACACCACTGGCCAATATGTCAAACGCCTTACGACGCATCGTCCTCACTCCTCCTCGGGAAACTGCTTGGCTGGTGCGTGACGGCTCACGGCCGATGCACTCCGTACCTGACCAGAATCGAGCACCGGCGGGCGGACACCAACCGCGCGATTCCACAGAGGCGCTACGTAGTTTTCACGCTATCGCGACCATGGAACAGCTCTGACCACCGCCGCGAATGAGCTGCCGCTTTCGCGTGTTAACGAGCGTGTTGACGTACGCCATCGCCGCTATCGCAAGGGACTGCGATGAAGGAGGCCTCCCCGGCGACACGCTCCAGGTGTCCACCGAGGAGCGAGTTCAAGAGGCCCGACTTCATCGCAGTCTCTATGAAGGCAAGCAAGCGGTCCGGGCGGCGGACTACGCGGTCAGCCGCTGTAGCTCCGCGAGCAGGCGCTGGCCGAGCGTGGACTCGCCCTGCGACGCGATGCGCACGACACTCCCGTTGATCGCCGTCTGGCACGTGACCGGAGAGAGCTGCAGCTCAAACGTCACGCGCTTCCCCTGTGGATAGGCGAGGAGCGCAAGCAGCCACTTCCCTGGGTTGATCAGGGGGCAGACGAAGCGAATGTGTTTGCCAACGAATGAGGGGACCGGAGGGAGCGCATCGAACTCGCCAGTCAGCTCATTATAAGGCATCTTGATGCTATGATGCGGCTATGTCTAAGGTGCGCACCACGCTGACCATCGACGAGGGGGTCCTCAAGGCCGTGAGGATGCGCGCCGCCCGTCTCGGACGCGGCGACAGTGAGGTCATCGAGGAATCACTCAGGCGCGACCTCGGCCTCGACCTGCTCGAGCGACTGTGGGAGCGCAACACGCTCTCCGAGGCGGACGCGACCGCGCTGGCGGTCGAGGCGCAGCACGAAACGCGACGCCGACGGCACTGACCGCTAATGCGGGCCGTACTCGACCCGAACGTCTTGATCTCCGGCGTGCTCTCGCCCACTGGGAGGCCAGCCCAGGTTCTCCGAGCTTTGGAATCCGGCGCATTCGAGCTCGTCGTGTGTCAAGCGCTCATCGACGAACTCGCAAGAGCGTTCGCCTACCCAAAACTACGCCAACACATCCCGCAACCCGATGCCGAGGCGCTGACACGCTGGATCGAGCGATCCGCGACGAAAGCCTCCAATCCCACGCTGCCGCCCCCGGCACATGCGGCTGATGCCGATGATGACTACCTGATCGCGCTTGCCGCAGCGCAACGCGCGATCCTCGTAAGCGGTGACAAACATCTCCTCGACCTCGCAAGCGAAATACCGGTGCTCTCACCACGCCAATTCCTCGAGTTCCTTGCAACACCCCGCGCAACCGACACCCCACCCACTTGAGCTAGCACGGCGAACGGCTCGGCCATCGACGGCAGCGCGGTTCGGCCGCGCTCGCCAGCGATCCACGCTCGCGCTTGGCGCGGCGGGCACACCTTCGCCTCGAGTGTGGCACGAGCGCAACGGCCGAAAGTCACGGCTGTGATGAGTGGCTCACTGGGAAGGGGCGAACGCCGACGGTGGCGGTCACTTCGTAGTGTCTGATGCGCATGCTTGACGTGCCGTTGATGTTAGATCGCCAACCATCAGCGGCCGACGACCGTGCTTTGGTCGGGTGCCGCGGTATCCGAGTTCAGCTTCGGCTATGCCGGTCGGTGGCTCGGAGCACTAGCCGCTCTAGCGTTGCGAGCAACTCGGCCCACCTCGCCGCTTCGCTACGGGGGATGCTTTCGGGCAGCGTGTCGCTTGCGCGGTGTGCGATCAACTCCGCCGTGCTCACGCCGTAATAGGCTTCTAGCGCGGCTAGTTGCGTGCGCAGTGCTAGGCGTGCGGAGCGGTCACGGTCTATGCGTGACCGTGTGCCGGTCAGCACTATGGCGCGCCGCGCTGGGGGCGTGCTACACCTTTTTGCGGTAGAGACGACGATCGCTGGCGACGGACGGTTCACGGTCGCTCCTCTGGCGGTTTGTGTCGGACGTTGGTGTAGCGGGGCGCTCCCGGGCTGGGTCGGCTCCGGCCCGGCAAGGCCGAGTATGAACCCGGCGCGTGAAGTCCAGCCACAGATGGTGTTATGTACGCCTTAAGCTGCATCTTGCCTGCATCCGTTTACCAATGCGCCTCAGTGCGCCCGATCGGAGCCGCCGGGCTTGCGCGAATTGCAGCACGCGTAGCCGCTGGCGAGCGGTGAGGTTGAGGGCTGGCGGTGGGGCGGATTTCTACCGCCTGACAACGGCCCTCTCTCAGGCCAGCGCGCGCGACGCACGCCCGCCCGCGGACGCTGAGCCCCATGCGCCGCCAAAGGCGAAGCTATCGAGTCAGCCGCTCGCCGCCGAGACCAGACCAGCACTCAGGCGATCGCTGCTCCGGCGGCGTCGGCCAAGTTGGCGTCAGGGGTTGGCGTCGTTGGTGACTTCGAGGTTCCCGAAGATGTGGGCGAGCTGGGTCGTCACGGTCTCGGTGGTTACGAACATTCGCCCCGCGATCTCGGCGTTCGTCAGACCTTCCAGCACGAGCTCGACCACCGTTCACTCTATCGGGGTCGAACTGGCCCACCCCGTGCTGCGGCGGCGGCGCCGGCTTCGTCCCCGGCGGGCGTATTCGACCGCCTCGTCGATCGAGAGACCCAACAGCCCTCTGACAAAGCGGCCGCCGACCCCGAGCGGCCCAAGGCCGCGTGCCGCTCCTCGCGGAGGGTGTCGCGCAAATTGGTGCTGTCCGCCGAGTCTAATACCACGAGCGCCGCGGTGCTCCTGCTTGCGCGATGCGGACGCTGCAGCAGGGCAGCTCTCAGGCGGCTCGCCGGCGGGCGCTATGCTCAGACCGTGAGCGATCTGCAGAAGCGCGGCAGCTACACCCCGCGGCGGGTCCGAGAGCGACGTGCGTACCAACTCGCGGTCGGTGGCGGCGTCGCGGGCGTGGTCGGCGTCGTCGGGCTTGTGCTAGCCGTCGTCGGCGTCATCGGCGCCACACTGCCAATCCTGGCGCTCGTGGTGGCGGCAATCTGCGTGTTCCTGTTTCGGCGCGTCATCGCCGGCTGAGAGACCGCCTCGTCGTTGGCCGCCCCACACCGCTAGCCGGCTTCATCGGCGCCGATGCCGCGCTGTTGGGGCGACTGTCGGCTGTCAGTGTGTGAACTGTGCTTGGGTGTGGTGTTGGAGGTGTTGGAGTGTTGTGCCGGGTTGGAGTTCGGTGAGTGTCATGCCGCCGGTGGGTGGGAAGTCGAATACGGCGAGGTCGGTGATCAGGCGGTCGACGACGGCTCGTCCGGTGAGTGGCAGTGTGCATTGGGCTACGACTTTTGATTCGCCGGTCTTGGTCAAGTGCTCCATCATCACGACCACGCGTTTGGCGCCGGCGACGAGGTCCATCGCGCCGCCCATGCCCTTGACGATCTTGCCGGGGACCATCCAGTTCGCGAGATCGCCGTCTTGGGAGACCTCCATGCCGCCGAGGATCGCGAGATCGATGTGGCCGCCGCGGATCATCGCGAAGGACTCCGCGCTGTCGAAGAACGAAGCGCCCGCCACCACGGTCACGGTCTCCTTGCCGGCGTTGATCAGATCAGCATCCTCCTGCCCGGCCAGCGGGTAGGGGCCGATCCCGAGCAGCCCGTTCTCGGACTGCAACAGCACCCCACGCAAGCCCTCCGCATAGTTCGCCAGCAACGTCGGCAAGCCGATCCCGAGGTTGATATTCATGCCATCACGCAACTCCCGCGCAGCACGCTCGACGATCCGCCCGCGCGGATCAACGGCCGCCGGCCACTCAGCCGCCACGGCTAGACCTGCCTGACCGTGCGCCGCTCGATCCGCTTCTCATAACCCGACCCCTCAAGGATCCGCTGAACAAAGATACCCGGCGTATGAATCTGGTTCGGATCAAGCTCACCCACCTCAACCAGCTGCTCAACCTCCGCGATCGTGACCCTCCCCGCCATCGCCGCCAACGGATTGAAATTGCGCGCCGTATCACGATAGACAAGATTGCCCAACCGGTCGCCCTTCCACGCCTTCACAAGCGCAAAATCGCCGCCCAACGCCCGCTCCAACAAGAACGTGCGGCCATCAAACACCCTCGTCTCCTTACCCTCCGCGACCGACGTACCAACACCCGTCGCCGTATAGAAACCCGCGATCCCCGCCCCCGCCGCCCGCATCCGCTCCGCCAACGTCCCCTGCGGCACCAACTCCACCTCCAACTCACCCGACAAATACAACCGCTCAAAAACCTTGTTCTCCCCCACATACGACGAAACCATCTTCGCCACCTGACCATTAGCCAACAAAACCCCCAAACCAAACCCATCCACACCACAATTATTCGAAATCACCACCAACCCACGCGAACCCCCCGCAGCCAACGCCGCAATCGCCATCTCCGGAATCCCACACAACCCAAAACCACCAACCACCAACGACGCACCATCCCCAACATCCGACACCGCCTCATCAAACGACCCAACAACCTTCCCCACACTCACCACCAACACCTCCAAACCCACACCACACCACACACACCGACAGGGTCCAGTTTGGACTGACCACTCCGATAACGCTGCGGCGAAAGGACACGACACCGCTCGACTCCGACCGGGTTAAGATTGTAGCTGCCATTCCGATCACCGCTCCGCGCGAGCGAACACCCACAGTTTGATGCGTCTGCGGCGTCCGCCGTTGTCGCGCAGAGCTCGATCGGCGCGCCGCGGCGTCGCTGTCCGCTCCAGGGTTCCGATCGCATTGCCTCACGTGGCGTTGGACTGCACCCGCACGGCCGCGTATCCTGGAGACATGTCGGACAAGCGTACTTCCACGCTGGGCGAGTTCATCCGCAGCCAGCGCGAGTTGTCGGAGGTATCGATGCGCCAGTTCGCAGAGCTGGCGGGGATCTCGAATCCGTATCTGTCGCAGATCGAGCGTGGGTTGCGGGCTCCCTCGGAGCAGGTGTTGCAAGCGATCGCGGATGCTCTGAAGGTGTCTGCGGACACGCTTTACGATCAGGCTGGCGTACCGCGCGAGGAGGACGGGCCGTCGAAGGTGATTCAGGCGATCCGCGAGGACCCGAAGCTGACCGGGCGCCAGCGGCAAGCCTTGATTGAGACCTACGAGGCGTTTGTCGGGGTCGGGGCGCGGCCGCGGCGAAGTTGAGGGGGCTGATCGAGGCGTGACGGTTCTCGCAGCGTCGGCTTGTTCGCTCAATCTGCGCCTGCGCTGAGGAAGGCCGCGATCTCGCGGTCGGCGCCCGGTTCGTCGGTCGGGTAGAGATGAGCTGCGCCGCTCAGCTCGAGCAGACGCGCGTCGGGGATGAGGCTGGCGAGCAGCCGTCCGTTCGCGGGCGGCACCATCACGTCCGCCGAGCCATGGACTACGAGCGTCGGCGCGCTGATCTGCGCGAGGCGATCATGGGCGTCGTGTCGGATGGCGGCGGCGAGCTGCGCCGCGTAGAACTCTGGCTCGATCGGGTAGCGCAAGCGCTGGCTGATGTCCTGCGCAATGCGGTCACCGTGCTCGGCACGGGTGCGTGCTGAGTAGTTGTAGGGAACCGATGCCCAGACGGCCTCGCCGGCTGGCATCTGGCCGCGGCGCTGGAAGAATTCGAGCGTCTGTGCGTCGGCTGGGATGGCGCGCGCGCCTCCTGGGGTCGTCGCGCCGAGCGCTAGGCGCGTGATCCGATCCGGATGCCGCAGCGCGATTTCCTGGGCGATCATGCCCCCGAGCGAAATACCGTAGATGTGCGCGTGCTTGACGCAGGCGGCGTCAAGCACGGCGACGGCGTCGTCGGCAAGTGTGGCGGTCGTGTAGGGGCCGGCGGGCCGGTCGCTGCGTCCGACGCCGCGGTTGTCGAAGCTGAGGACCCGCAACCCGGCTTCCACGAGCACCGGAACGGTGCGCCACCAGCCGGTCGCGTTCATTCCCAGGCCCATAACGAGAAGCACGGGCGCGCCTGCGCCCGTGCTCTCATAATGCAGGGAGACTGTCCCGTTGCGCGCCGTAGGCACGCGACTGCTTCTACGCCGTGGTGATCAGCTCGCGCGCCGCCGAGACACTCGCCTTGACGACGTCCTCGGTCAGCTTCGCGTGCGTATCGAGGAGGCTGGCGACGACCTCGACCTGGCTCTGCTCGGCGACCTTGCGCTCGAACTTTGCGAGTCCGGCGACATACTTCTCGACGCTGTCGAGATACGCGGTCGTTACCTTGCGGCCGGCCTCCGCGAGGCGATCGTTGGCCTCGCGTGCGCGCTCGGCGGCGGCCTTGAAGTCAGGGACCGCAGTTTCGGCATGTGTTTCAGCTGTGGTGGTCATAATCTCGTGCTCCTTGCTCTGGCGGGGTATCGCGCTTCTGTTTGCAGATTAGCAAATAGCTGGCAAATGTGCAAGCACTGTTAGCTGACCGCTGCTAAACTGGAAGCGTCGTTGAGCAGGGGTGCATCTGAGTCGTCACCGAGAGGAGCCACGTGCCCGCCACGTACCCGCCCACGTTCGAGGAGATCGCCCTAGCGGACGGCGTTGCCGCCTGGGGCGCGGCAGTTGACGGGGTTGCCAATTGGTGTTCCGACGTGATCGGGCGCGGGGCGACCCCGCCCGAGCTGGCGGTCGACTGGATCCGCTGGTGGGCGTCGGTGACCCAGCGACGCCGACCCCGTTGGACCTCGGCCAACGAGGTGGTGTTCGAGGCGCCGGTGGCCCGGCTTCGGGACTTTTCGGTTGGCGAGGGCAGCCAAGTGCTGCCGACGCTCGTACTGCCGCCGCAGGCCGGGCATGACTCGTGCATCGTGGACTTCTCGCCGGAGCAGAGCCAGATGCGTGCGATCCTCAAAGCCGGTCTCGCGCGCGCGTACGCGCTCGACTGGATCGGCGCCTCCGCAAGCACGAAGGACGCGACCATCGACGACTACATGGAGGTCATCGATCGAGCGATCGAGCACGTTGGTGGTCGCGTGAACCTGATCGGCGACTGCCAGGGCGGATGGCTCGCGACGATCTACGCCGGCCACCACCCCGAGCGGATCAACACGCTGACGATTGCCGGAGCGCCTGTCGATTTCCACGCCGGTGAGCCGGTGATCCATGCGGCGCTCAAGCGGCTCGCGCCAGGCGGGAACCTCGCCTTCTTCCACGGGCTCGTCGCGGCGGGAGGCGGCGTGCTGCGCGGCGATCACATGCTGTCAGCCTTCGTCGCGATGAAGCCCGATAACGAGATCGCCCGTCAGCTGCAGCTGCTCACCAGCCTCGACGACCCCGCCCAACGGGAGCGCTACCGCGAGTTCGAGGACTGGTTCACGCACACCCAAGCGATCCCTGGCCCGTTCTATCTCTGGATCGTCGAGCACCTCTTCCGCGACAACGCTTTGATCGCCGGCAAACTCGAGGTCCGCGGCGAGCACGTCGAGCTCGGCCGGATCGCGTGCCCGCTGAACCTGCTCGCCGGCGCCGCCGACCACATCACACCGCCAGACCAGGTCTTCGCGCTAGCCGACTACGCGACCACCCCGCGTGAGCAGATCGTTCGCGAAACGGCCGCCGGAGGTCACCTCGGGCTATTCATGGGCCACGAGGCGCTGCGCGACCACTGGCCGCGGCTGCTGGCGGCCGTGCGGGCGCACTCGCGGCTGAAGGTCCCGATCGGCAGATCCGCGGGTCAGCGGGCGCTCCAGCCCTGATCCATGATCACCGGGGCACCCGTGAACGCGCGCCCATCGGGTCCGAGCAGGAAAGCGACGGTCGCCGCCACCTCGTCGGGCTCGATCAGCCGCTTGATGGCCTGAGGCGCGAGGATCACCTCCTCGAGCACGCGCTCCTCGGGCAGGCCGAAGGCCTTCGCCTGGTCCGCGATCTGGCTCTCGACGAGCGGCGTGCGCACGTAGGCGGGGCACACGGCGGTGGCGCTGATCCCGTGCTCAGCGCCTTCGAGCGCGAGCGTCTTGACGAGCCCGACCACGCCGTGCTTGGCAGCGACATATGCGGCCTTGTATGGCGAGGCGACGATCCCGTGGATGGAGGCGATCGCGACGAACCTCCCGGCTCCTGACTCGATCAGGTGCGGCCAGGCGTAGCGGGCGAGCAGAAACGGGCTGGTCAACAGCAGCGCGAGGATCGCGTCCCAGCGGTCCTCGGGGAACTCCTCGATCCGCGCTACGTGCTGAAAGCCGGCGTTTGCGATCACGGCGTCGAGCCGACCGAACCGCTCGTGGGCGGCGGCAACGGCATCGCTGTTGCCGCCGCGGATGCTGAGGTCTGTGCGGAAGCCGACGTCGCCGCGAACGTCGACAGTCAGGACATCCCAGTCGTCGCGTTCGAGGCGGTCAGCGATCGCAGCGCCGATCCCGCTCGCCGCGCCGGTGACGAGTGCCGCCCGACGCTCAGCGTTCACATCTCCATCCCGCCATTGACGTCCCAGGTTGCCCCGGTGATGAACGAGGACTGATCCGCGACGAGGAAGTGCACGACGCGCGCGATCTCATCCGGCCTTCCAAGCCGCGCCACCGGGATGTTCTCCTTGATCTGCTCGAGCACCTTTTCGGGAATGTGCTCGAGCATCTCCGTGGCGATGAAGCCGGGCGACACCGTGTTGACCGTGATGCCGATCTCATCCTCCTGGAGCTTGCCGGCGCGCTTGAGCTGGTATGCGGCTTCGCGGGCGAGCGTCTTTGTCAGGCCGAACAGCCCGGACTTCGACGCCGCGTAGTTGGCCTGCCCGATGTTGCCCATCTCGCCGACGATCGAGGAGATGTTCACGATCCGGCCTGAGCCACGCTCGATCATGTGGGGCAGCACGGCCTGGCTCATGAAGAACGCTCCGGACAGGTTGACCGCGATCACGCTGTTCCACTCCTCGTCGGTCATCTTCAACACCGTCCTGTCCATCGTGATTCCGGCGTTGTTGACGAGGATGTCGAGGCGCCCGTGGTGTTCGATCACCTCGTGCACCGTACGCCGGCAGTCCTCCGCCAAGCCGATATTGCCCTGGTGGATGCTGCCCTTCAGGTGCTCCTGCGTGAGCTTGCCGATGAACGCCTCGGCGTTGTCGCGGTCGCGGGCGTAGCCGACGGCGACGTCCGCACCCTGCTCGGCGAGGCTGTGGCAGATCGCCGCCCCGATGCCTCGGGCGCCGCCGGTGACGAATGCGACGCGGCCGCGCAGACGCGGACGGTGGACCACCGACTCGGTTTGACTGGTGCTACTTGACTCGATTGCTTTGGCGTCGACTGACATGTTCTCCCCTTCCCTCAGCGGCCCGAGCGCTCGCGCAACCAGTCCGCGAGGTCGGGCCAGATCTCATGCTTGGCCTGCGATCCGGCCATCAGGCCGATGTGTCCGCTCGGGCGGTCCCAATGCGTGACGTCCTCGCTCGAGACGAGATCGAGCAGCGGGACGGTGCCGTCCGGCGGGGCGATGTGGTCAGCGCTCGCGGTCACCACGAGCAGGTTCTGCTCGATCCGCGCCAGCTCGACGCGTTCGTTGCGCAGACACAGGCGGCCGGCGACGAGCCTGTTCTCCTTGTACATCCATGTGATCCATTCGCGGTAGGCGCGCGAGGGAAACGGCGGGTTGTCCGCCACCCACTTCGCCATCGCCTGATAGCTCACGCGCGGGTCCTTGCCATCCAAGATGTTCTGAAACAACCGGCGGTAGGTCGTCGCGTAGTTGGTGACCGGCTTCATCAGCTTGTTCGCCCAGTCGATCCCTGAGCCGGGCACCGCCGGCCAGCGCTCGGCGATCAGATCGACATCGAAGTCCTCGTGGCCCACCCAGCGGGTGTACAACGAGCCGCTCGGATCGATCGGCGTCGTCAACAGAACGGCGTTGCGCACCGCCCCCGCCGGATGCAGCGCGCAGTACATCGCGCACAACGTCCCACCGATGCACCAGCCGAGCAACGTCAACTCCTTCTCACCGGCGGCACGCAGCGTCTCGCGCACCGCCCAGTGCAGCTCGTCGCAAACGAACTCGGCAAGTCCCATCTCCGAGTCCTCTTCGTCGGGGACGCCCCAATCGACGAGGAAGACGTCGAATCCCTCGGCGAGCAGGAACTCGACGAACGAGTTGCCTCGCCGCAGGTCGAAGATCTCCGGGCGGTTGATCAGCGCGAACACGAGCAGCACCGGAATTGCATGCTCGCGAGCGCTGGATCGGTAGCGGTAGAGCGTAGTCCCGCGATGCGTCCAGACCACATCCCGCGGCGACGGGCCGATCGGCGCGTCCGCGGTCGTTAGGATCACGTTCGCGAACTCGAGCGTGGCGCGCGGTAGGCGGGCCAGCGTCTCGATTGCGCTCACGACGCCCCGCGTGTCCGCTTCGGCTTGGTGTCGACCCCGGCGCCGGGAGACTCGACCGCCGGGGGCCCGCGCGTACCGCGCGTCCGCCTCGGTAGCGCGTCGGCCTCCGCGGGAGACCTCTCCGCGGCCTCGGGCGTCCGCTTCGGCTCCGTGTCGGGCCCGGCGACGGCAGACCCGTTCGCGGATAGCGCCCGGGCAAGCTCGTCGTGCAGCTCCTCGACCTCCTGCAGCAGACGCTCCAGCTTGTCCTCGGTTCGGTGGAGCTGGCGGGCGAGCCGCGTCACGTCCGCCCGCCCGGCGACGCGCAGATTTCGCAGCACGAGATCGGCGAGATCGGAGCTGATCCTCGAGATCGCCGCGACGTTCTCGGCGCTGCGTGCCAGCAAGACGCCGAAGCTCGGCTTGGACACGAGCTCCTCGAACGCGTCGGCCGCTCGCGACTCGGCCTGCTCGTACAGCGCCCGCACCTGCTCGGCCGCCGACGCGGTGTTGGGATCGGTCATCGCGCCTCCTGCCCGTCGAGCACGCACGCGGGCGATTCCCCGCAGAGGATCGTGAACGACGAAACCGTCCCTCCGGATGGGCTGGCGCTGGTGGACGAACTCATGTCAACACCCTTCCTTGAGGACGGAGATTGTGGCGTATGCTACATCACGGGGACCGGGTCAAGTCGTACACCCATTCGAGGGAGGCTGTGATGGAAGATGCTGTGATCGTCAGCGCAGTGCGTACGCCAGTCGGTAGCTTCGGCGGCCATTTCAAGGACGTCACCGCGACGGAACTCGGGGCGCACGCTGTGCGCGCCGCTCTCGAGCGCGCCGAGATTTCCGGTGAGGAGGTCGACGAGGTTCTGCTCGGCTGCGTACTAGCGGCCGGGCTCGGGCAGAACCCCGCGCGCCAGGCCGCGATCGGCGCAGGGATCCCGAACGAGGTGCCCGCGACGACGATCAACATGCTCTGCGGATCCGGCCTCAAATCAGTTGCGATCGCCTCGCAGATGATCCGCGCCGGCGACGTGCACGTTGTCGTCGCGGGCGGCATGGAGAACATGACGCGCGCGCCTTATCTGATGCCGGCCGGGCGCTTCGGCGCGCGGATGGGCGACGCAGCGCTGGTCGACTCGATGGTCCATGACGGCCTCTGGGACGCCTTCAACGCCATCCACATGGGCGTCACGGCGGAGAACCTCGCCGACCAGTACAAGATCAGCCGCGAGGAGCAGGACGAGTTTGCGGCCGCGAGCCAGCAGAAGGCCGAGCGCGCAGTCGCCGCGGGGATCTTCCGGGACGAGATAGTGCCGATCGAGGTGCCCGTCAAGGGCGGCACGCGCACTGTGGACGTCGACGAGCATCCGCGGGCGGGGACGACCTCCGATGCTCTGGGGAAGCTGCGGGCGGCATTCCGTCGCGACGGCGGCACGGTGACAGCGGGCAATGCCTCGGGGATCAACGACGGGGCGGCGGCGATCGTCGTGATGTCGGCGACCAAGGCCAGGGAGCGGGGCCTGCGGACGTTTGGGACAGTCGAGAGCTACGCATCCATCGGCGTGGATCCAAAGATCATGGGCATCGGCCCGGTCCCGGCTGTGCGCAAGGCGCTCGCCAGGGCGGGGCTTGAACTCGGTGACATCGACCTGTTCGAGCTCAACGAGGCGTTCGCCGCGCAGTCGCTCGCCGTCCTGCGGGAGCTGGACATCAACCCCGAACGGATCAATCCCCATGGCGGGGCAATCGCGCTCGGGCACCCGATCGGAGCCAGCGGCGGCCGGATCCTCGTCACCCTGTTGCACGAGATGCGCCGGCGCGACGCGGGGCGCGGCATCGCGACGCTCTGCGTCGGCGGCGGTCAGGGGCAGGCTGCGATCATCCACAACGGCGCCCACCAGTAGAGCGACGAGGGCCCGGGACCCGTACGGCGGGACCAGGGCGGCTCCCACCCCGCCGCTCGGGAGCTCTCCCAAACAGGCCAATCTGGCCGCCAAAGCGCGGGCTCGTCGGGGCAGCACGTGACCGCATGCCGCGCGCAGATCATCGTCGGGCCGCCATCGGCCGCCATCGGCCGCGCCGCCGCGACCCTGCGCCTGTTCGAGCGGGAAGATGTCGGCGTGAGCGACGCTTCCCCCCAGACTCAGCTCGCGGCGCTTGGTGCGCTGCTGCGCGCACAGCGGGTGTCCGCCGAACTGTCGCTGCGCGAGCTTGCTGAGCGCACCAACGTTTCCAACGCATACCTCAGCGAGCTGGAGCGTGGGCTGCACGAGCCTTCCCTGCGCGTGTTGCGAGCGATCGCGTCCGCGCTCGGCACGCCACTCGGATCGATGCTCGCCAGCGCCGGGGTCCTCGGCGATCGGGACGACGATCGCCCAGCCGGCGTGCGGGAGACAGAAGCCGCGATCCTGCGCGACGCAGAGCTCAGCGAGCCGCAGCGGACCGCACTGCTGAGCGTGTACCGGAGCTTCGTTCAGACCCGCGCGACCCGCTGAGCGATATACCGAGCGACTGCTTGATATACTGAGCAGATGTCGGGTCCCGATTGGAGGGAGCTTTACGCCTCGAACCGGGCGGCGATCGCGCGGGCGGCGATCGCTCCGCCGGAAGCGATGAGCCTCCCACACCTCGCCGGCGCTCCGAACGGCATTCCGGCCCCGGCGCCCGCTCTCGGAGGTCTGTCGCAGTTCGGCCGCAGAGGCCATCGGGCGCTGGTCCACGTGCCTCGCGGACTGGACGCCGCGACGCCGGCGCCGCTCGTCTGCATGCTCCACGGCTGCACTCAGGATCCAGCGACATTTGCGGCGGCCACACTGATGAACGACGCCGCCGACCGCCACGGGTTCGTGGTCGTTTATCCCGGCCAGGATCGGGGCGACAATCCGCAGGGCTGCTGGAACTGGTTCCTCCCGGAACACCAGCGGCGCGACCTCGGTGAGCCGGCGGCGATCGCCGGGCTCGTCCGAGATCTCATCGAGTCGAGTTCGGGGTGCACGATCGACCCCGGACGTGTCTTCGCAGCCGGGCTCTCCTCGGGCGGCGCCATGACGGCAATCCTGGCCGTGTGCTACCCGGACCTGTTCGCCGCGGTGGCGGTGCACTCGGGACTCCCCTACAGCTCGGCAACCAGCATGGCTGCTGCCTTCGAGGTGATGGCGAGCGGAGCCGTGGGCGCCGACGCCTCCGGTCGTGCAGCCCGTGCCGCGATGGGCGACCACGCCCGTCCGGTGCCGAGTATCGTCATCCACGGAAAGGCCGACCGCACCGTCGCCCCCGCGAACGCGATCAATGTCCTGCGGCAGTCGATGGCTGCGAACCATCTCGCGGCACCGGAGAGCTGCGAGCACGACGTGGCGCACCCCACGACCTCGTGGCGTGGGGTGCTCGACCGCGGGCATCCCTATACCCGCTCGCGATGGACCGACCGTAGCGGCGCGCTGATGCACGAGCTGCTCGAGGTGGACGGGCTCGGACACGCGTGGTCCGGGGGCGCGGCCGGCGGCTCCCACACGGACTCCCGAGGTCCCAGCGCCACGGACGCGATCTGGGGGTTCTTTGCGTTGACGTCCGCTGATCGTTCACGTGCCTGAGGGCCGCGCTGAGCGACACACTGCGCAGGACGCCGACACAGCGAAGCTAGTGAATTGTCCCGCAAGCCGCCGGAACCGTGGTTCACGGGGGCAGACTGAGGGAGCCTGCACGCTCATGGCACGCACGGGGTCGTCATTCGAGCCCGACTAGCTCCAGTCGCATAACTCCGAGCGCGTGCGCAGAGCCATTCTTGGCGCACGGGCCCGGACGACGACGCGACGTAGATCTCTGGGCGACTGGCCTCTAGTCCCAAATCGCCAGACCCGTGTCGAGGTCGAAGAACTCGAGGCGCTCAGCGGATACCGAAAAGCTGATGCGCTCGCCGGCACGAACGGCATGTCGCGGTTCGACGTCGCGGTCTCGCTGAAACCCACGTCTCGCGTCGTAGGCGCCGGCACGGGCCCCGAGGTGGCACGCGGGGCACGGCTCGAACTTGCGTCTAAGCGCCCCGTTGGTCGTCCCCTGCACGGTCTACACTCCCGGTCGCCCGTGGCCCAGCAATCGCTCAGGGGGTTTACGCCATGAACCGCGGTATTAGCTCGCTGTTCCTCGCCGCAGTGGCGAGTGCCGCACTCGTCACAGGCTGCGGCGGCAGCACCAACAGCCCCAGCAGCACCAGCACCAGCAACAGCACGAACAGCGCCGCCAGCTCGAGTTCCACGACCAGCGCCGCGAAGAAGTCGACCAGCACCACGCACACGACAAGCACCACGCCGTCCACAGCGGGAGCGTTGGGTGGCGCCACGGTCGCCGCTTATTGCGAGGCCGCACTGGCTTCCGCGAAGACGCTCACCTCATCTCAGAAGGGCGAGTTCGAGAGCTTCTGCGCCTCGCTGACGCACGACAACGCGACGCAGATCAAGGCCGCGGCGAAGACGCTGTGCGGCAAGATCATGAGCATCGTGCCGGCGGCCGAGCGGCCGCTGGCCGCCGCCGAGTGCGCCAAGCTGTAGCCGGATCGCAAACGCCGACACGACAGCCCGC
>OBLU010002707.1_pt1 | contig 16196 bp, 7 predicted proteins | sample 1518681 | NCBI WGS metagenome assembly OBLU01 (sample SAMEA3539304, study PRJEB22396) | soil metagenome | biome: tundra; feature: field; material: soil | place: USA | collected 2010-05 | depth 0.15 m | reverse complement strand
ATCCCAGCAAACCGATCGGTCCTTTCTATTCGCGCGCCGAAGCCGAGGAGCGCAAGCGCATTTTTGAATGGGAGATTGTGGAGGATGCTGCGCGCGGCTATCGCCGCGTGGTTCCATCGCCAATGCCGATTGAAATTGTTGAGCTGGAGGCAATTCGAGATCTGGTCGAGCAGGGTGTGTTGGTCATCGCGTGCGGTGGTGGAGGAATTCCCGTGGTCTGCAAGGACGGGAGCCTGCAAGGCGTCGAGGCGGTCATCGACAAGGATCGCGCTTCCGCATTGCTGGCTTCATGTCTCGGCGCAGATCTTTTTGTAATTTCGACCGACACCGATTACGTGTACCTGGACTACAAGCAGCTCACGCAGCGGCCCTTGCGGCGCGTCGGCGCGGCTGAGTTGGAGGAGTACGCGCGTGCAGGCCATTTTCCACCCGGTAACATGGGCCCTAAAATCGAATCCGTATTGCACTTTCTCGGCCAGGGCGGAAAGGAAGCTGTCATCACGTCTTGCGAAAATCTGTGCCAGGCGGTTGGCGGATCTGCCGGCACTCACATATTTCCCAATTACGAGCGAGTGAAGATCGAATTGAACGCAGAGTTCAAACTCCCGGTGAGAGGACGCTAATCCCAGCCGAAGGAAGAATAAAAATGTTCAACGCGGAAGGACTGAAACTAATGAACCGGCTGGTGGCAGCGCTCGAAACGATTGCCGCGGCTCTTGATCCCGCGCCGGGACGAGCCGAAAGCAACATCGCCCACTCATTGGTGAGTATCAAATCCAGCTTGAAAAGTGTGGTACAGGAGAACGGCATAGCCCGCGGCTGCATTCGCGTGCTGAGCGGAAGCGATCTCTCCCGACGGACGGAAGTTCGCGGTGGAATTCGGCCCGAAAATAAAGTTTGGGACTTGGCTGTTCCAGAAAAGGTGGAGCAGGCGCTTTTCTTCAGGAATTGGGCCTAAAGCAGCGCTTGTCACCGCACATCATGAACACGAGAATACCCCTCGTGATCTGCCTCAGGAAACTCCGGGCAAGACGAGCCGAATATCCCGCTTATGCGGCCGCTTCGATCACTTTTGCCTTGGTGATCTGGACGATCTTGGGTTGTACGAGTCTTGCCAGATCGGCCCAGTCCATCCGCATAAGATCGCGATGCGTGCTCGCATTGAAGGTGATCTCCTTGATCGAGGTCAAGCTCTCGTCCGCATAGACGGCCATCCCGTAGAGGTTTCCGAACGGCGGCATGGCGCCGGCCTCGCAATCGGGGAACTTGTCCTTGAACTCCTGTTCTGAGGCAAGTTCCACCGCCTGCGCGCCCACGGCTCGCTTCAGCAGCGAGAGATCGACATAGCGGGACGCAGGAACGACCGCCATCGCCAGATCCCCATCAATTCTCACGATCACCGTCTTGGCGAGCTCTTTCCCCGAAATGTGCGTAAGCGCCGCGATGCCCTGCGCCGTGTACGCGAGTGAGTGAGAGAAAATCAGATAACGGACATTGTGACTGTCCAGGAACTCCCGCAGCTTGTTAAGCGGCATGGCAACCTCCTCGGTTCAAGACACAAGATCAGAAACCGATTGAATCCAGGTTTTGCTTATAAGCCAATCGTATCCGCGAGGGTTTCGATTCACAGTGATCAGGGTCACGACGGCGTGATCTGTTGCGATTTGAATTTGCAATTTTCTGCGGAGGCCGGCGGGCACAGCCCGGCATCTTCCCCGCATCCTGGGCGTCCTTTCACTGGCTAAGAAATACGGCACGGCGGCGGTCGATGAAGCCTGCGCTACCGCACTCGAAATGGGAGTGCAGCAATACCGCTTCGTCCGACGCTATCTGGAACGCTGCCCGCAAGCGCCTCTCAGGCGAAGTTGTTTGCCGAGTTCAATCTGGGGCGGTCCTCGTCTTTAATGCGATACCAACCGCGCTTCTGGCGTACGTGTTCGCGCAGTTTTGGAATCTGGCGGAGCGCGCAGTCTTGCGCTAACCATTCTCCGCCCCAAATCCCTGCTGACAGGGAAAAATACAGGGAATTTTCGAAATTTTGCTTTCAAAAATGCACGCTTCTTTCTCTAAGCTGCACATTTTTCTGGGGAAAGTGGCGCGTTCCGCCTGTTAATTCCCTGATAGTCCCCTGTTCCGATTTGAGAAGCGTCGTTAGAGACAGGATGACGAATTCGAAACCCCCTGTCAGGGGGTCCAAGTTGTCTCGCCTTGCTGCGAGAAAGAATCGGCAACCGTGTGGATGCGAACGATGGTGGTGTTCGGGTAGTAGTGGCTGAGAATCTGGCGGAAATCCGCTCCGTCGGCGGCCATGGCTTTGGCGCCCGATTGGCATAGGCCGATGCCGTGGCCCTGTCCGGTCCCTTCCACCAGGATCTGACCGTTTTCTTTGTTCATGATGAAATCATTGCTGGGAATCGTGCCCCATCCGAGATGGCGTGCGGCGCGAAGGCGAGCGGGCTCGTTGGAACTGCGGAGCGTTGCCGAATCTTCGGCAGAGATCCGACTCGACCAGCGCACCGGATGCGCGCGGCAATACCTGCATTCGACAGAGTAATAAGGATAGGCTGCCGCGGGGAACCCCAGTTCTGTGGGCGTGCGAGTGCGTCCGTTACAGCTACGCGTGTACATGGCTGCGAAGGGCTCGGATTCGTATGCGAGCACCATGTCGCGCGTGGCCTCGACGGCTTGCGCGACGGGTGTGCCCGGCGCAGGCGGCTCGCGCAGGAACTGGCAATGGGTGGTGTCGCAGAAATCGAACTCGCGATGGCGTCCGCGACCGGCGGCCAAATACGAGCGAGTCGCGACCGCCTGCGCTTTGAGTGCCTCGAATGGCGTTTCGGCCGTGCTTTCGGCGGCCACGATGGAGGCGACAGCAGTTTCACGGTCCATCGTAACTACGGCGAGCAGATGTCCGGCTGACCCGTGAATCTCGAGTGTGCCGCGGTAGTGGCGAGCGATCTTCCCTGGAACGGCGAGCATGAAGTCGACGGTTTCGTTCTTGCGTCCCACGACCGTGAGAGCCGATGCGTGCACAGTCCGCGTTCGCGATTGCAGAATGATCTCGCTTCCGGAGAGCTCGACGCTTGCGGTGTGCACGCCGGAGCTGCGCTCCAGCACAATGCGTTCGTCGCCAGCGCGCACGACGAGCGCGTGCCCCTGAGTCGCGCTGACCGTGAGTCGGCGCGAATGGAAGAGGCCCAGTACTCCGATGCGGACGTTAGCATCCGGCGAGCCGGGAGGCGCAGTTTGGGTGAAACCGAGTGAGCAAGAGGGGATGAAAACGAGAGCGGCCACAAACGCGAAGACAGGCTCGCGGAATCCGCGTGGAACTGATTTGCGACCGAAATTGACGGCGGTCTTCATGCGCATCTAGCGGTCCTTGATCATTCCTTGAAGATCATTCCTTGAACCCAGCCTCGATCCGGCGCAGCATCTGGCCGGCAGTCTTCGCAGCCTGTGCGCCGGGGACTCCGTGGACGCGGACCATAAGCAGGATTTGGGGCTGATCGGCAGGCGTGAGGACCACGACGAACCCGTCGCCCGGCGCGCGCGGCGAGTGCGTACAGGGCGCCGTACCGGTTTTTACCAGCGCGTCGGGGAACGCGAGGGCACGGTCAACTTCGGCGCCGGTTCCGTGCTGCGCCGACTGCGCCATTCCCGCGAGGACTTCGCGAACACCCGGCTGCTCGCGGCGCCGAATGAATTCAAGGTATGCCCGGGCCATCCGAGATGGAGAGATTTGCCAGCGGCTGCCGATTCCGGCAAGGGCGGGTCCGCTTGCATCACGGTCCGGCGACTCGATTCCGAAGCGTGCCGCAATCGGCGCGACATCTGCACCCGTCAGGTTTGCGGTGAGCATGCGGAAATACGAGTTGCAGGAGTAGGCGATGGCCGAGGTAAGGCCGATTTCGCCGTGCCCGCGAGGAAGCCAGCATCCGGTGGCGGTACCACGACATGTGTGGACAGGATACTGGAACTCGTGCTGCTCGCCGTAGGCCAGCGCGGCGAAGGGCTTGACCAGAGATCCCATGGGAATGGGCTGGTCTGGGTGATCCCAGCGCGAGGCGAGCACACGGCCAGTGCTGGCATCGAGAAGCAGAAAGGAAATGTCGCGGCTGGGGAAGTCCCGGTTGAGCGCCTCGGTGGCGGACTGCGCGAACAGGGACGAGTCGCGGGCGTTGGCCGGCTCTTCGGCTCGCGCTCCGGCGCGGCCGCTCGAGGGCGACAGCGCGATCGGGACCAGCGCCAGCAGAAGAGCGAAGTGTCTTATTGCGACCATTCGTAAACGATTGATTGTCGCACCTTACCTTCATCTTCGCGAACTTCGATTTTTTCGGAGGAGACGGCGGCCAGAGTTGTGCTCAGGCTCGCCATGTTGCCGGAGAAAAATTGGAGCTGACGTTCCGAGTTTTGCGTGCCGTCGCCGATCATGTTTGGGCGGTCGATGAAACCGGTGAAGCGGGTGAAGTTGGCGCGCTCGCGATGATGATTGAAGCCGGCGATCAACTCGGCGGGATCGCGGGCGGATTTGCGGGTGAAGTTGGCGAGCAGAGATTCCATGAGCGCGGGATCGTCGCTTACCAGCAAATACTTTCCGTGGGCTGAGGCTACCAAGGGCCAGAGGCCGTCGAGTTGCTGATAGCCCGTTTTTGGCTGCCAGGCAATGCCGAGCTGGCTGGCGGTGAGGCCGGGACGCACGAAATCAGCGAGCGCGGATTGCACGCTGGATTCGTTCCAATCGGATGCCGCGGCCAGAACTACGGCCGAATGAATTCTGATGAAGACGCCAGCCTGGTCACGCGCGGTAGATTGGACCTGGAGCGAGGCGAGGAGAGGAGTCTTGTCCAGCAGTCCTTTCAATGCCGATCTAGATTGGGGCGCGGTGGGGCGCTCGGCTGGGGCTTGATCAATGCGCGTTTCGAGATCGGAGGCTCCGCCTTGTTCGCCTGAGGTAAGCTGCACCTGTGGTGCGATCTGCGATGGGGGCGCGGGGCCCAAATGCGGCGCCAGGAGCTTGGTTTCGAGTAAGGCAAAGGAGGCATCGGGGGAGGGATTGGCTGCAACTCGGTAGACGCCGGCGTCGTCGGGAACGAGACGCGCCAGGTCGGCGGCAGCGGCAAATCCGGCGGCAGCGGCGGGTTGCTCCGGCTCCTTCTTTCGGATCAGAACGCGATCTTCGCGATATTCCTTGCTGGAGCGGAAGAGATCTGAGACTGCGGCTGAGTACTGTGAGAGGTCGGTGATGTTTTGCTGCACCCAGTAGGTGCGGAAATAACCGTTGGGGACGAGTTTCTCGAGGTCGAGGACGAGGCGGAGGTCGCCGGGCTTGCCGGCAGCCGCGGTAGATTGCGCCCACCACTGTTCGCTTTCGAGGGTTCGGTCCTGCTTTCCAGCCATCAGTTGCAGTGCGCCGGCCATCAGATCTTCCCGCGTCGAGAGCAGCAAGTAATCTCCCGAGACCGCGAAGGCGACTTCGCGCTTCGATTCGGGGTCGCGGCGGAGATAGAAGTTGACTCCGCCCGCGGTTCGCGGCTCAAACTTTGCGCGCGACTGCCAGAGCGAGGTCTCCATGGCTTTGGCGGAGGGGAGATAGGTGATGTAGAGGAACTCCAGCTTGCCGATGTCGTAGAGGGCGAGAGCGCTGTGCTCGCCGGAAACCTGAGAGAGGAAATTCATATCGGGCGGAAGGCCGGCCGCCGCGGCGAATTGATCGCTGGCACCCTTCAGGCGCAGGAAGAGGCGGGAGCGCGAGAAGACGTCGTAGCTGGCGCTTTGAGTCCACTGTTGTTTCTGTGGCGAGGAATTCCAATCGCCGAGCAGCGAGGAGAAGTCTTTCGCCTCGATATAGAGGAGCGGACCGGCGGGTACATATTTCGAGAGCGGCGTGGATGGCGCGGAGACCTGGTACGCGGCAAAAAGGATTCCGGCACAGGCCAGGGCGATGCAGACGATTAGGACGATGCGTTTCATTGCTTCACGCCTCCTTTCGCAGAGGGGACTTTGGGCGCGGGAGTGACCCGAGCGAGGAGGCGCGGCCGGACCACGCGATCCTGCTCCAGTGGTTCGTGCAGAAGCGGCTGGCGAGCGGCGTTGCGATGTTGGACGCGCAGAGCGGCTCTCGCGTCGGCGAGTTTTCTTAGCACTGTTTTCCGGACTGCGGGAGCGGTTTCGAAGCTGCGCGCGGTTTCGTAATAAGAGACGGCTTCCGACAGGCGGTTGAGACGGACCATGGTGTCGCCGATCATGTGCGCGATTTGCGCCTGCTCGGCGCGAGTGAGCTTGATGGCCGGGGTGGCTGGGGCGTTTGACTCGTCGTTGGCGTCTTCGTCGGAAGAGCTGATGATTTGCTCTTCTTCATTCGCGGTTTCCGATTCGGGCTTGTGCAGGAACTGGGACTGGAAGAGAGGTTGCATGATTCCAAGCGCGTATTCGTCGAATTGTACCGCCGTGGCGGCCTGGAAGAGAGGTATGCGAGCTTCGTCGCGGTGCGGGAAATCGATAATGCAATGGCTCAGAAGCTGGATTTTGGTCTGCGCGTCGGACGCATTCTGCGCGGCTTTGAGGCGAACTTCGTAGAAGTAGAACTTGTCAGCGGCAGCGGCGGTGATTGCCCTGGGCGCATTGGTGAGGAGGTTCAGTTCTCCGCTGCCCAGATCGGAGTGGGTACGTCCGGCGAGCGCGGCTGCGGCTTTGAGGCGCAGACCGTAGGAAGCGGCTGGCGCGGCAGCTATGGCTGCGAGTGCACTCTGGGCGGTTTCGGCGTCATTGTTGGTGGCGAGTTTCGCTTTGGCGAGACGCAGGCGGTAGGAAGGATCCCAGGGCGCGGACTTGACGAGTTGATCGAGGAACTCGATGGCTTCCGCATTGTGGCCGGTTTTTTCGAGCAGAGCGGCGGCGGGATCGAGATTTTCGAACGGGTTGCCGACTACGACGACGAGGCGATGGAGGAGATCGAGGGCTCCGGGGGTGTCGCCCGAGGCGAGACGGATTTCGGCGAGGCCGAGAAAATTGGCGGCTACCAGTTTGTGTTCCGCGATTTCACTGGCGAAGACCAGTTCCAGAATCTTGCGCGCGGATTGCTTGTCTCCGGCTTCGAAGAGCTTGCGCGCTGCGGCGCGGAGAATTTCAGGAGACGGCGCGGTTTGCGGGTCGGTACGGTAGGTGGTGAGGGTCGAGTCGAGCGTCCCGAGTTGAGCTGCGACCCGGAGGTCGACCGGAACTAGCGTCGGAGCTCGGGCCTCGCGAGTTTCTTTAGGCAGCGCGGCGATGGCTGCGGCCGCAACTGCGTACTGCTTCGTGCGGACCAGGTATTGAATCCAGCGCACTTGCCAGGAGGCCAGGTCTTGGTCGGCGTACTGGCGCTCGAGGCCGGTCAGCTTGGCGTTGGCCGTCTCCTTCGATGCGAGAATGCGCTGGTAGATGGGAGCACGCTGGGCGAGCGGAATCCAGGAGGAGTTGGCGATGTCGGCGAGAATCTGCGTGGGATCATGCGCTGCGGAAGCGAGATCGAGCAGCCATGCCGTGGCTGCCGCGGGATCGGCAGAGGCGGCGAAAGCCGACTGCAGTATGGCGTTCGAGCGATAGTTGCCGTTGTGGCGCAGGTAGATACGGATGATGGCATCGGCATCGGGCTTCAGATCTGCGAACAGGCGGCGCGCGGCAAGTTGATCGCAGGTGCGGCCGAAATCGGTCCAAAAAGTCTCCGGTAAGTGGGTGCTGTTCAGCTGGGCGCTGAGGGCGGCGAAGGCCTGCTTCCACTGGGCGAGCGCCGCGGCGCGATCTCCCTGCTTGTAGTACGCGACGGCGAGACTGTCGTAAACATCGGGACGGTTGGGAGAAAGTTCGAGCGTGTGATTGTAATCGTCGATGGCATGTTTGTTGTCGCCGGCACCGGCGTAGTAGTCGGCGAGAGTGAGATACCCGGACGAACTGGCGGGGCTTTGCTCGAGGATAGCGGGCAGGAAATCTTCGGGGTGACCGAGCTTGGTGGTGCCGAGATATTCGCCGTAGCGCGAGCCGTAATAGAACCAGATGTTGCCCGCGAGTTGCTGGCTGCGATCGACGGGCTTGGCGAGGCGCGTGCCGATGGAATCGTCGCCGAGGGCGGCGATGAAAGCGTGGTTCACATCGGGCGTGGGCTCGGCGAAATAGAGTCCGACGAGCGCGTTGTAGGCTTTGTTCCACACAGGCAGGCGAGCTTTGCCGCGGGACTGAACCACGGCGTGGGAGAGGGCGGCGCTGCCGTGAGCGACGACGTAGTTCGCAGCCTTCTCGCCGGATGCGTTCGGCCAGGCTGAGGCGATGTGGACAAGTTGCTCCGGCTGGCGGGCGAGCAGCAACTGGAAGAAACGCTGGAGGCGAGTGTCGTCGAGATCGTTTCTGGAGAAGACCGCGGAGAGCAGGCGCAACTCGTTTGGCTCGTCGCCGGCGGAGCGATAGGCATCGGCTGCCGCCAGTAAGGGAGCGCCGCGCAGCGTGGTTGGGAGTGCGCCGGCGAACTGCTCCATTTGCGAGCCGAGTTCGGCGAATCGTCCGCGGCGGCGCTGCAGGTCGATGAACGAATCGGTATTGGGATACGAGTTGGGGTGGCCAGATCCCTGCAGCATCCACTCGAAGCGCCAATGGGCTTCCTGGTCGGCAAGGGCGGCGCTTTCGGCCAATGGGATTGCGAATTTTTCCAGATCATTGCGATTCATGCCGGTACATTTGGATTCGGCGAAGTGTGCGAAGGCGAGCCGTTCTTCGGGTGTGAAGTAGGTGTTCACGGTGCTGCCCATTTCCTGGAGGGCGGCCGTCATGCCGGTGCGCGCGGTCTCGATCCGGTTTTGGCGGACGCGCTCGCGCCATTGGGCGTCGGTGAGGCCGGTGATTCCCTGCTTCTGCACTTGCTGCTCCACGACAGGCAGGGTCGCGGCGGAATCGTTCAGGGCCTTCTGCAGCGTGGCGAAGGCGGGTTCGTGCTCGCGGAGACGCGTCATGATGCGGACATAGGTGTGCACGCCGGTGCGGTGATCGGTGCTGGCCAGCAGGTCGGCGCCGGTTTTGTTGACGCCTTGCTCGGCGTAGCTGCGAGCTTGATCGAGCATGCCCCAACTTTCGAGGCGGTGCGCTACTTCGAAGTAGTTGCTTGAATTATCAGGACGGCCGTCGATCAACGCAGCTTGCAGAGCGGCTACGACTTCCTTCCTCTTGCCCTGGCGGGCACGAACCGAGGCGACTTTCTCCATCCACTGCGGATCTTTGTAGGCAAGCTGATAGATGTGTTCGTAGTCGGCGGCGGCTTCGTCGAAGCGCATGAGGCGCTCTTCGAGTCCAGCGCGGGCAATGTAGAGGTCGGAGCGGTCGGGTCGGATGGCGATCGACTTGGCATAGGTGTCAATAGCGGAGGGATAATTTTCCAGATTCGTCTGCGTGCGCGCCAGTACCATGGACCAGCGATAGTCGCGCGGAGACTGGGCGACGGTCTTGGCGTAAAAATCGACGAGTTGCCGCTGGCGCTGGTAGCGGAGCGCATACAGGGCGGCCTCGGTGACGAGGGTGTCGTCTTCAGGAAAGTTGTTGATAAGCTCGATGTACTGGTCGACCGCGCCTGAATAATTATTCATGCGGGTGAGGGCGGGGATGAGTCCGCGGCGCAGCGTGGCGATCTGCGCTTTGCGCGCGTCGGCAGGGAGCGGCGCGGTGCGGAAGAGTGCAATCTTCTCATTGTAGAACTGCTCGAGTCCGTGATCGTCGCCGGCTTGGGCGTAGGTGTCTGCGATGGCGACCAGGTATTCGCCGTTGTAGGGAGAGTCTTTCAGGAGGCCGGTGAGGAGGTCGCGGGCCTGCTGGAATTGTTTCGCCTCGGTTTCCTTGCGTGCGGCTTCGTAAGTGAATTGCGTACGCAGTGAAGGATACGCGTCTTTCGCGGCTTGCAGCAGCACGGAGTTGGCTTGCGGCTGCATCTTCAGACGCCAATAGAAATCGACGGTGGAACGGACGACGCCGAGGATCTTGGGGTTCTCGCGGTAGAGCGCTTCGACATTCTTCTGGGCTGCGGGAAAATCTTTTCGGCTCTCGTACAGGCGGATCAGCGCATAGCGCAATTGCAAACGCGTGACGGGATCGGTGGTGAGGGCGGCCTGCTTTTCGAGCGCGTGCTGGCGGACGGTTTCGAGGGATTTCTGTTGCGCGAGAGTCTCGATGTCTTCGGCTTGCTCGATGGACGTGGTGCGGTTGGTGATGGAATCGAGAAAGGCTTCCATCTCCTGCTTGCGGTTCTGGGTTTCGAGCACTTTCACGCGGAGGTTGACCGCTAACATGGATGGATTGGGCAACGGTGCGATGTTGGCGGTGGTTTGATCGACAAGGTCGCGAAACTTGGGACGGCGCGCTAATTCGAGAAGGCGAAGTTCAGCGGAGGAATCGGGCGCGGCGAGGGATCCTTTTACGTATTCGCTGACGGCGTGCGGGTAGTCGCGCTGGTTTTCATAGATGGCGCCGAGTTCGTAGGAGTAGAGGTTGGGATTGGAAAGGCGCTCACGTCCCTTGGCGAGAAGGCGAATGGCGTCGTCGAAATCGAAGTAGTCCCAATAGATGGTGGCGGCTTCAAGATATCCGGCGGGCTGGCCGGGGGCGACTTGTGGGATCCGCTCCCAGTAGGGCGCAGCTTGCGCGAACTGCTCGCGATCGGCGTAGATGTCGCCGATACGGGCCATGATTTCGGTGTCGGTGGGGCTGGCCTGCAGGAGGTTGTCTTCGATCTTGGCGGCGATGGCGCTGTCAGCGGGCTCGAAGTAGGCGAGCGAACGATAGACAGAGGACGCCGTGTGGCCGAGTTCAGCTTCTGCCGGATACTGCGCGGCGAGAGATTTCAGCAGTGGCGCGCTGTCTTCGTAGTGCGATCGCCAGAGGCTGGCGTTGGCGAGAAAATCGGCGGCGGCGGGATTCTTCTCCCAGTTGGCGATGTCGGGCGCACTCTGGCGGATAGCGGCGAGTTCGGAGTCGAGCTTGCTGCTGCGCGAGAGGAATTCGAAGAACTGGTTGCGCAGATCAGTTTCTTCGAACCAGTGCTGGCGCAGCAGGGCTTCCCAAGCGGCGAGGTCGCGGGTTTGGGGCGCCAGGTAGGCGGAAAGAAGATTGTGCACGAAGACCGGGTTGTGCGGGAAGCGCTGGTGAGCATACTGGTTCAGGCGCAGGTAGAGCACGGGACTTCCGTTAACGACGTGGGTGAAGTATTGCTCGAGATCGCTGCCCTGAAAGCTGGCGACCGCGTCACGAGTGAGTTGCTCGAATTCTGAGTTGCGCTTATAGCGCAGGTAGAAGCGGGCAAGCTTGTCGTACCAGGACTTGTCGGGGAAGTGCGCGATGGCGCGGCGGTAGATTTCCTCCTGCTGCGAGCCCAGGCGGTTCTGGTCGAGAAACACGGCGAGACGCTCGTAGAGGCCAGGATCGTCGGGGTTGCGATCGATCTCGCGGCTGAGGACGGACAGGGCCGGAGGAATTTGTTTCATCTGCACCAGGCGGGCGAGATAGCGATCGAGAACCTGTGAGTACTCGGGCGAACGGGGTCCGGTCTGGCGCGGGGGCTGAGTCGAGGCACCGAGTTGAAAGGACTGGCTGGCCCGGTGGCGGGGAGTTGTGGTTTCTTCGGAATTTTCGCCCTGTTGACCTTCTCCTCGTTCTTCGCCCTCCGATTCGACTGCATTTGCGAGGTTCTTATAGGACGGACGGGTGTGGTAGCCGGGAGATTGGTAAGCAACTGCGGTCGAGCCCAGCGGGACGTTTTGCGACTGAGCGGCGAGTTCCTGAAGGACGGAATCGTAAATTGCGAACTCGTTCTGGGTGTCGTTCTTGCGGGCGTAGGCGTCGGCCATCAGCAAAGCGACGGAGATGCGCTCGGAGGCTTTGGGGTAGTTTGCAAGAAACTCACGTCCGCCCTGAATGACGGCGTCGCTTTCGCCAGAGTTGGAGTAGAACTCGAGCAGTTTGGCATGCAGTTCAGGACGGCGGGCGGAGTTGGGGTATTTCGCGTCCAGCAACGCCAGAAGTTCGGCTGCGCGTGAGCGATGGAAGTATGGAATGGCGCGCTGTTCCTCGTCGGAGTACTGATAGGCGGGCCGCGTGGTATTGAGGATCAGCGAAAGAATCCCGTTCAGATAACCGGGGCCCTGATCCATGGTTCCGATGTCGCGATACATGGAGAGTTCGCCGGAGCCTAAGCGAATGGGAGTCTCGGGCGCGGTCAGCAGGAGAGTGGCGAGCGCACCGATCGCTTTCTCCTGCGCGTCCGGTAGATCTTTACTGTTATAGAGAGCGAAGTAGTAACGCGCGGATTCTGGGTAAGAGTGGACGTCTTCCAAGAGACGCGCGCAGACGTAAAGTTCCTGGGAAGTCCAGGGTAACTTGGCGGCTTCTTTGTGCAGGCGGAGGTCAGTGATGGCCTGCTCGGCGGCGGCGGTTTTGCCCTGCTGTTGGTAGTAGTAGAAGGTACGGGCTGTGGCGTTGAGATCTTCGGGATTCGCAAGGAGCGCGGCGTGGGCGTCGTCGCGGAACTTGCGCAGGTTCTGGGTGTCGCGGAGGAGATCGAAATAACCCTTGACCAGTTGCGGGTCCCAAAGCGGCTGGAAACTTTGTTCGTACACGGAAAGACCTTCGCGAACTGAGCCGTGGCGATATTCCACCATGGCTTTTGCTTTCACGGGAAAAATCTCGTCGTTGGGAAATTGCTTGCGGTAGTCGGCGATGAGTTGTCCGGCGGCGGAATATTCTTTTTCGGCAACAAGGAATTGCAAGAACTGCGCGTATAGGAACTGCTCGTGTGGATAGCGGGCGATCCAGGCGCGATACTGGGCGATGGAGGCGTCTTTTGGCAATCCCTGGGCTTGAATCACGCCAAAGATGCGCTCAAACGCCTGCCAGGAACGCTGTTGGGCGGATGGAGTGAGCTTTTCGGCGGCGATGGGCGGGGAGTTCGCGACCAGGGAGAGAGTCTTAATCTCGTCGGCAGGGCGAAGGCGGTGATGGTAGAAGTCGGCGAGGGCGAGCTGGGCATTGATCTTGTCGGAGGAATTGTCGACATAGGCTTTCCAGTCGGATTCGGCGGCGGTGAAGTCGAGTTGTTGCTCGTCTTCGAGCGCGCGTAGGGAATAGAGATCGGCACCGCGCGGCTGCGTCTTGATCAGGTCCGTAAGCGCGGGACGCGTCTCGCGTGGAGGCCGGCGGAATGCGACTGCACCGTTGGGCAACGACATCATGCGGAAGAAGACGGCTTCGAGCGAGGTGCTGGCCTCGATGTTGCGAATCCACGAGGGCAGTTCGCCGCGCGCGGAGACGGTAGCGCAGATGGCTGCGAAGAAAACAGCGAGCGCGACCAGGCGAATGCGGCGCGTCGGGGAATCAAGGAAGTACTTCAATCTGCACCTCCTGTGTACCGATGTTGTGGGCAATGTCCTCGGCCGTGATGGTGAGCTTGTAAGTGCCGGGGATGGTTTGCTCAGGAATCGTGAGTGCGCCGGTATTGGCGGCAGCCTTGGCGTCCCAGCGCAGTGCGACCGGGAGGGAGCCCGCATCTTCCATGCGGGCGACGAGAGTGCGGGTGCTCGCGGAGGCGCTGACTTTCAGGTCGATAGTTTGGCCGCGCTGGAAACGCTTGCGTTCGAGTTTCACTCGCACGACGGGCGGCTTGCTGGCGATGACGAACGTCTTCGATTCGCGATAGGTGTGGCCGACTTTATCGCGCAAGATCAGGCGGACGGTGTAGGTGCCATCCTGCATGTCGGTGGGCGCGAGGAAACGGGTCTGCCAGATGTCTTCCGAAGAGAGGTAGCGCAGGGGCTGGACCAGTCCGAAAGGAAACAGGGCGATGACGGAGATAATGGATTCGTCGGTCTTGACCCGGAGGACGGGGTCGCCGGGACGGATGACGCGGGGGCGTAGGAGGGCGCGCGGTACAGCAAGAAACGATGTGTAGGGCGTGACAAATTTGTATTGACGCGCGAGGCGGATGATTTCGTCGATGGGGGCCTGGTCTTCGCCGTCACGTTCGATTTTTTCGAGCAACGCGTCGACGCGGGCGCGGGCCCAGAGGCGCGGCAGTTGCGGGTGGTCGAAGGATTCGCGCGGCAGGCTGGTCTTGCCGGTCATCTGCACTGCGGCGCCGTCGCGCACGCCTTGAACGGAGAAGGTCGCGTCCTCCTGCGGCTTCCGATAGCGGCCGACCCAGGAGGCGAGCGAGCCCGAGAAGGTTGCGGCCTGCAACGGGTAGACCGTGTCGACGGCTGTGTCCGGGGCGATCGTGAGATCGAGCTGGCCGACGGGGCTGCGGCCGATTTTCGAAAGAAATGAATTCAGCTTGAACTCCATGGGCTCGGTGGAGAGGACCTGTTCGAGCAGGCCGTCCTGACGGGCGAGCATGCGAAATAGCGGGAGGTTGGCGTCGTCGCCGACCGCAAGAATGTAGGTGCGGGGGCGTTGTGTGTCGGGGAGTTGCTTCCACGCGGAGGCATACCACGAGGCCAGCTTGCCGTTCTGAATGGGACCGCGAGTGGCGCCGCCGTCACTGAGAATTACCAGATAGGTGTTGGCGGCGCCAGGCGCAGACGATTGCTGCAGGCCCGTTTGGAGCGCGAGCTGAAGATCGGTGCCGCCGCGCAGGCGGCTGGCGCGGACGGAGTCGATGGCGTGCCGAATGTTGCCGGGGTCTGCTGAGCTTACCGGGACAACTTGCGTTTCCGTGTTGAAGAGCACCAGTCCGAAGCGGTCGGCGGGGCGCAGCGTGTGCAGCAGAGTTTCAAGGGCTTGGTAGCTGCGCTCCAGTTTTTCCCATTGCATCGAGAGCGACGTGTCGAAGAGAACGATGACAGTTTTCGGCACGCCGCTGGGTGCGCCTCCGGACGGAACGGGAGCGCTGCCAAAGCCAAGTAGAGCTTCCGCTTCGAAGAAGCCAGGTTCATTCGTGCTGCGGATCGGAGCGGTCTCGGTCGGTGAAGGTTGGCCGCTATTCGGATTTCGGTAGGTCAGCAGTTGCAGTGTGTCGGAGGCGGCAGGATCGAGGTCGTAGGTGACGACGAAATCTTCGCCGAGATTGATGTTCTGTCCTTCGAAATGGCCCTGCACGAGGTGAGGCGTGTTCTGGTCGAACTGCAGCGGAAACGTCTTGGCGGGCGCCTGGAAGTTGCGGATGGCGTGCGCTGAGTGCAGTTCGAAATTGATGCGGAAGTGGGCGGCCGCTTGCGCTTGGTAAGCATCGGGGCGCAGGGGGATCGCGAAATAGGATTTGAGGTTCTCGACCGGGATGGACTCGTGATACTCGATCTCGAGGCGTTTCGTTCCCCAGGCGGGAATTGGGACGATGCGCGCGCTGAACACGTTGCTGCGCTTGGCTTCTTCGGCGCCGCGTTCGCCCATCTGCAAGAGGCCGGGGTCGATCGATTGCTGCTTGAGCTGGTTGTAAAGTTCTTCGGCGCGCTTTCGCTCGAGGATCACGGCGGGCAGTCGGACGGGGCCGTCCCAGGTGGCGAAGTCGGAAATAGTGGCATGGCTGGGTAGGGCGAAAATGTAGTTGCCTTCTTCGATGGCCCCGGTGTGATTGGCAAACACTTGGCGCACGAAGACACGGGCGTCGCCGTTGTCGATGCGGATGGTGATTTCCATCTCTTCGAGCGAGAGGATCGCGGGATTCGGCTGCTGCTTGTCGCGGGGGATAAGGACTCCCGCGTCGCCCAGAAGAGGCGCCGATGTGAGTAGAGCGATGAGAACCGCCAGCGCTGCGTTTTTCATGAGTGCAGCTTCTGCTCTGGTATGCGGACCAGGCCGTTATCTGTACCGATGTAGATGTATCCGTTGGCGGAGGCGAGCGCGGTGACGTTGAGGGACGGCAAACCGTCGCGAATGACCGACCAGCGTTCCGATTGGCGATCGTAGACGTACAAACCTTGGCTGAGAGTTCCGGCCAGCACATAGCTAGCGGTCACCAGCATGGCGTTGGGATTGACTTCAAATTGGCCGGAGCCGATCTCGAAGGAACGGAAGTGTCCAGAGCGGTCGAGGGCGAGAACGCCTGCGCCATAGGTGCCGACCATCCATTCAGCGCCGACGGGAATGACGGCGGTGATCCAGTTGTGCTTCAGGTTGGACGATGTGGTGGTGTAGTTCGCGGCCACGTCGCCCTTGTTGAGGAGCGACAGGCCGCCCAGCGTGCCGGCCATGAGTTCGTC
>OBLU010002705.1_pt1 | contig 16198 bp, 10 predicted proteins | sample 1518681 | NCBI WGS metagenome assembly OBLU01 (sample SAMEA3539304, study PRJEB22396) | soil metagenome | biome: tundra; feature: field; material: soil | place: USA | collected 2010-05 | depth 0.15 m | reverse complement strand
GGCGCCAACGCTCTCACAACGATTTCCGCATGTGCCTTAGTCTGACCGTAGATACTGACTGGGTTCAATTCATCTTCTTCGCGATAGCCTTCCTTGAGCCCATCGAACACGGCGCCTGTCGACGTAAATAACAGCCGCGCACCAATCTCTGCGCAATTCTCGGCGACATACTTAGCGCCTTCCAGATTAACTGCCACGGCAAGCTTCGGTTCTCTCTGGCAACGATCGATGTCTGCAATTGCCGCCAGCAATATGACCGCATCCGGCCGTGAAGCGTACATCGCGTTACGTACGCTCCCTCCGTCCGTGATGTCCAGAGCTACATCGGTTTCGCCGTTGCGGCGCTCGCGGTCTGCACGAATCACCTGAAAATCTCTGCGCCCCCAAGTGACGACATAGGACCCGAGAAATCCGCCTGCACCAATTACCAGTAATCTAGGCAGGTTGAGCTTAGCTTCTTGCGTCATCGTCCCTTGGTGCCCCTTAGGTCCCGGTGTGATTCCGAGTGAGCGATTTCAAGCCTGCGGCGACCAGCGATCAGGCGCCGCTCAGCGGCTCGTCGATAGCTGAGCCGCGTGCCCTGATGTCAAAAATGCACATATTGCATGTGTATGTTTATCACAACACGATTTTAGTGAAGTGTCAATTATCGACATCCCCGAGAGCCTCGGTCCTTGTATACGGGGCCGGCTTTCCGCCAAAAGCCGAGGCTTGACGTAGACCACTGTTCTTTCGCAATGCCTGTACAACAGCCTTTGTGGGGTGAGAGGCGGATTGATGACATGTTACTTAATAACAAATAATCAGGAGTAAATAACATTTTATCCATGATTCATGAGAGTATAGAACATAGAAAATAGCATCTCCCAAGAGGGCAGACACCGAGGCCTAACTAACTGTGATAAATAAACCTAGAGACCGATGGATTTCGTTGTTTCATCCGGGACGATTCCAGGCCCAGTTGGATTCCGAACAATGAAAGAGCATTCAGAGAGTTCCAGGCGCGAAGCCGTCCTTGAGCTGTTAAGGGAGAACACCAGCGCCTCCATCAGTGAAATTGCGGAACAATTCCGCGTTTCCCAGATGACTATCCGGCGGGATCTCCAGAAACTGGTGGAGGCGGGGCAAGTGATTCGCATTCCTGGCGGCGCCAGGATCGAGCGCTGGCATGGCATGGAACGAACCTTCCTCGAACGCCTGGAGAACATGTCGCCTGCCAAGCGGGCCATCGGCAAAGCCGCCGCGGCCCTGGTCAAGGATGGACAATCGGTAGTGCTGGACTCCGGCACCACGACGCTCTATGTCGCGCGCGAGCTCCGCTCCCGACATAACGTCTTTGTGATTACATTCGCGCTCGCTGTTCTCGAGGAACTCGCGTCAGCGGAGGAGGTGCGGGTGGAACTGACCGGCGGCGCGTACCGGGCCAGCAGCCATGACCTGATAGGCCGCGGCGTGGCCGATGGCCTCAAGTCCATCTACGCGGACCATGTGCTGTTTGGCGCCGCGGCTGTCTCGTTTGCGCGCGGCGTCATGGTGCACGACCCCGATGCCCAGCGGGAGATGCTCCAGGCGGGCAAACAGAAAATTCTGCTCGTGGACAGCAGTAAGATCGGCATCGAGGCAACCTACCGCCTCTGCGGCATCGAAGACTGCGACCTCATCATCACCGACTCGATGTTGCCGGAGGCTGACCTCGCACGCCTCCGCCGACTGACTGCGGTTCAGATCGCCGAATTGCCAACCAGATTGCCCGACATATCAACCGACCATTAATCCTATCCAGCGCTGCATAGAGGAAGAGGGCTCCATGACCGTAGTATTCGAATCCGTGGCGCTCGGCGCGGACCGGCGAAAGTGGCAGAACAGGATCGAGCCAATCCACCGGAGTTGCGCACTTGGCCTTATCACACTGTTACTGTCTCCTGCACACGCGCCACATCCCTCTTGACAAACGCCACCAACGCAATGACGAGTAGTATGCCGCCTCCGATATATGCGAACGAAGCAAGCGAAATTGCCAGATCGACTCCGTGATGCATGGCAATCAGCCCGGTGATTACAGGCGCAGCCCCTCCGGCAAGCCATCCCACCATGTTCATTAATCCGGATGTTGAGCCACGCACCTGGGGGCTTACCACATCAAATACGGATGCAAAAATATTCGCATCGTAGAATCCCTTGAACAGTCCCCATCCAATCAATGCCAGAATGACCCCGGTCAGCGAACCAGCCCGGCCACAGAGAAACACAAAGGGCGCTCCACAGAAGAGCGCGATAGCCTGAATCAGAACCCTTCCCCTGGCGGTTCGTCTCCGCATCAGATCGGCGGCCCATCCACCGAGTGGTGCGCCGCACATGCTTGCCAGTTGCACAAAGATTGTCGCAGTCAGCCCCGCCATTGCCAGGCTCAAATGAAATCTGTCATAGAGGAATTTCGGCATCCAGGACAGCAGTACCAGCGCGACATAGTTGGCACACATGAATGCGCCCATCAGCGCCAACACGGAGGGCGTTTTCAGGACAACGCAGAACGATTTCCAGATGGACATGCGTTCCAGCGCACCTGGGTTGATACCGTCCTCGATATCCGCTGCTGCGCGCGGCGCTTCGCGCAGAAACCGTGCGAGCACCAGGCCGAGCAGGACTCCCAAGCTCCCGAAAAACACAAAGGACCAGCGCCAACCGTAATACTCGCCAATGAGGCCCGCAAAAAATCCACCGCCAATGGTCCCGATATAGACGCTGGTTTGATGTGCGCCCATTGCACGGGATCGGGTTGCCTTGCCGTGATAATCACTTATTAAGGACATCGAGGCTGGATAGTAGAAAGTCTCACCCAGGCCTTCAATCGCCATGAAAGAAAACAATTGCCTGAAAGAATGAGAAAACGCGGTGGCAACGGCGATGATGCTCCATAAATTGAGGCCGCCCAGGATAGCGGTCTTGCGCCGAATCCGATCCACGATGGTTCCGGCGATGGGCGCACACACGCCGTAGACCCAGGCAAAGGCAGAACCCAGCAGGCCCAATTGGACCGCAGTCAGATGCATTTCCTTTTGAAGTAACGGAAAAAGTGAGAAGATGGCCTGGCGGTCGGCATAATTAAAGAAAGAGATGCACCAAAGCATCCCCACAACGTACCATTTGTATCTTCCCTGCTTCATCTGTGCTCGCGTCCTCATCATCCAACCCAGGGACGAACATTCCCACGTATTCGTCGACCTCGTCGGGCTCGTTGGTAGAACCTTATTGTTGAACTGCACCAAAACCTTTACGGGAAGAACGTGCGATTCTCGCGAAGGTTCCGGTGTTCGAGTGGTTCAGTCCGCGGGGTGGGATTGAGCTTTAGTAAAGTGCGTTGGTCTTTGGCTCTGCGGCAGTTTTTCCGAAGGGATCAAGAACCTGCCTCGCCCCTCGTGCCATGAGGCCGGTTTCAGTGGCCGTCTGAAAGAACAGGAAGCCCCGCTCGATCATGGCCTTCATCTGCTCCGCATCTGTCGCAGGTGCGCCGAGAATTTTGTGGTTTGCCTTCGCGGCATTCGCAATCCTCTTCAGAGCCTCCTGCACCTTGGGATGATCCTGCTGACCGCGGCAACCCAGTGAGAAGGAAAGATCGCTGGTGCCGACGAAGATGACATCAACTCCGGGAGTTGATGCAATCTGCTCGATGCCCTCTACGGCACTTGCCTCCTCAATGATGATCGTGACCATCACATTGCGGTCGGCAAAGTCGTAATACCCCTCCTGTGCAGGCCAGCTGAAGGTTGCCAGACCTGCGCCGGAACCGCGCTTGCCAACCGGAGGGTATTTGCAAGCGGCAACTGCCTGGTGGGCAAGCTCTGGAGTACTCGTAAACGGAAACATCACACCGAGAACTCCGCAATCGAGGACGCGTTTTGCCATCCAGATCTGGTTGACTGGGACGCGCGCGAACGGTACGGCCTTCAACCCCCGCGTGGCCAGAACCATGTCGCGCAGGCTCTCCAGCGTAACCGGGCTATGCTCCATTTCAATCCATAGGAAATCGAAACCCATTTCCGCTGCTTGGGCAGCAATTTCAGCGCTCCCTACCGTCAGCGTGATGCCGATGACGGGCTTTCCCTGGCGTAGGGTTGCCATGACCGGGTTTGTCCATGCTGCGTCCAAGACCTTGTTCTCAGTAGGCACAATAATCTCCATGAGTCAAAGGGTTCATTTCCTCATCAGCCAGACCTCGGAAACCTGGCATCCTCGGCCATTTCCTCCGAGTCCCAATTCTCTATACCAGCTCAAAGTCAAATAACCCTTAGCGGTTGCCTGGCGCGGGATGTCGAACTCCACGGGGCGAATCGGAGCAGGCTTGGCCATGAGCGGGTGAATCTCGATGTTGTCACCCGCCACCAGACGGATCTTCAGATCCGGTGTATCTCCCGCGTACACCACGCGCAGACGATATTGAGCCGATGGATCCAGGTCCGAATAGACCATCTGGAGAGGTGCATCGAAGAGCGACGAAGCCCACCGCTTCCACGCCACAGGAACGGCAACCCCGGACCAATCCGGGTAAGTGCTCCCTGCCAGAGACGTTGCACGGAACTCAGGATCCTGAATCGCACCCACGCCGCGCACCAGATGCGGCTGGCACTGAAGATCGCCCAGACTGTCATAAAACCCGCCGGGTCCCGGATTGGTACGGTCAATGATCGCTTCCATCGCATTGATCTGCTCGGCAGTCGACGGCAATTGCCGGATCTCGGCGAACCTTTTTCTGAGCCACGGACCATCTCTTAGCGGCGCGTCCAGCGTATCGAGGTTTGCAGCCCGGGTTACAGCCTCGGCCTGATAACCTTCCACCGCAAGTTGCATACGGATGCTCTGGTAGAGAGCTTCGCCCAATGCGTAAATCCGTGTTCTCCAATCTTGCGAAGGCGGATTCTTGATGGGCTCGTCCAGTTCAGCCTCGGCCAGCTTGAGCAGAACAAGCGGGTCGGTTCCGTTTGTTGCACGTTGTTCGTCGCCGCCAACATCCAGAGGAATCGGCCTGGCGCCCATGCGCAGTATCTCCGTTAACCGGCTGATTGCCCTGTCCTGTGCATTGGTCTCCTGGATGAGCCGGCTGCGCACGTAAGCATCGTAGTATGCACGATACAAGCCCATTTGGAAGCGCCAGCTGAGGAGTTCGGCGGGAGTTGCCGTTGACTCCATCGTCTGAAACTGTTCCAGAGTGGTGTAAACCGAATCGTTGGCAATGAGCGGGCCGCGCCAATTGGCTTCCAGGCTGATCAACCCCTGCGCAAATCCCTCGCTGAGACGGTCGGAGATAAAGAAGGCGCTGTATTCGCGCAGAATCTCGACAACCGGCTTATCCGGGCTCCATCCCAGCGCACTCCATAGAAACTTGTTCAAATCATCGTTGCAGCCTTCCGAGTAGCTGATAAATCCGATCGAATGCGGCGCCTGCAGACGGAAGATGTCAGCCTGTGCACGCGGCCGCGGGTTGATCACTTCCCGTCCCTCGGTGAGCGCAAATGCGACATCCCAATCGGCAACGGGGAATTGGCAATCTGTGCTGTGGGTGATGTCCGGATAAAGGCGGATGGGATACTGTTCTGGAATCTTCTTGCGCAAAACCGGAAGCCCCAATCGATTCTGGGGTCCATAGACGATTCCGTTCAGCCAGCGCGGCTGTTCGCGATTGATGATCTCCAAAAACTCCTGCAGCCATGTCTCATTGAAGGACTGCGGAGACATCCACATCTGCGCATTGGGATGAGAGCGGCGCAGATTCTCCGCCTGCATCTCCATGAATTTCAACATATATTTGGGCCGCGTGTGACCCGGATCCCCTCCCGGGACAAAGACGGCATCGACGCGCGGGAGTGCCTTGAAAACCTCGCCCCATTCCTTCAGTGCGAATTCAACGGTCTTTGGGACCGAATAGTCGGGATCCATGGCCGGATACCAAATCCACACGTCCAGCCCGTAATCATCCGCGATGCGCGACATCTCCACCATCATCTTCATCGACGGAATCGGGAAGTGCGGTCCCTCGGCCGCATCATCGGAACGCGGCGGAACGAGCTCGATGGCGTTGGTGCCGAAGATGGCCAGTTCGCGAATGTATTGGTCCCAGATGGGGACGTTCCACGCGTCGTAGGCGTTGGTCTTGGGGCGATATCCCATTTGGTGGCCACGCAGCCTGTACTTCGGAGCGCTCTTGTAGTCCAGAGAAACAGGCGCAATGACCTTTCCTTTCGTCATGCGAATCCTGCGCAAAAACTCGCCAACGCCGAAGAGGACGCCCCGTTCATCTGCGCCTAAAATGACGAACAGACTTCCCCCAGAGTGGTGCAGGGTCCGCAGCCGGAAACTCTCGGCATCCGAGGGCAAGTCTGCTTCCAGATTCATTTCCCGTAGCAGGTTTGCATGACTGGCCCGGAGGGATTGCGGCGAGCCGACGAGAATTATCGCTCCAGACACCTGTGATGGCTGATCTTCCGCAACCGGCCAACGAATCCCCGAGCGCTTTTCAACTTCTTCGATCAACACCTGAACTGCTTTTTGCTCCCGCCTGGTAAGGCCAGGCGGAGCAATCACGACCGCATTGTTCAGATCCTCCATGCCCAACGAATCCGGAGGCGTGACGTCGCCCGTCTTCCCCGGCAGGGCGAATGCGGTCATCCTAGCTACTGCAGTCAGGCTCGCGCAATGCGCAACATCCTTCATAAAACTACGCCTGTTCATAGGCACAATCATTCCTTCGAAAATTTGCCGGTTCTGATAACAGTTCTCGCACTTTGGGAGCCCAGTCCTCGTACCATTGTCGGAATGCGGCCACCCGCTTTGCCATGCGAGACCTGCAGGGCCAGCTCAAGGGGCCCATGGAGAAGCCCTGCACTTCCAGCGCGATCTTAATGCCCCATGGCACCGGCAGTTTATTAACGGCCGCGACAAGCTCATGCACCAACGCCTGCAATGCGAGTACGCGTTGCTTGTCTCCCGCTTGAAAGGCGTGGTAAATGCCGAGCATTAATTCAGGGGCCATGCAACTCAATCCAGAGATGCACCCGTTTGCCTGTTGCTCAAGGGCATAAAGAAGAAGGCTGTCATTGCCCGCCATAAGGCACAAACCCGCAGCCCGCTTTGCTACGGCAAACTGATCCAGGGCCCTGCGGTCACCAGAACTATCCTTGACCCCGGCAATGTTCTCTACTGAAAAAAAGAGAGAGAGGACATTCACCACGCCAAGAACGTTTGTAAATTGAGGAATGTTGTAGAGAATCACCGGCAAGGGCAGACGCGCGGCAACGTCTTTCATGATCTCTTGCAGGTCTTGCGGTGAAAAGTTTGAAAAGGAAGGGGGAGGTAAAAGCAACGCCAAGGCACCTAGGTCTTTGGCTAACATGCCCATCTTTAGAATGTGACCGGAACACTCGGCGCCGACTCCGAAGATCAACGGAACCCGGCCCGCTGTTCTCTCGGCAACATGCTTGAAGACCTGCATCCTATCCTGGATATCAAGGATTGGATACTCGCCGGTCATGCCGCCAACACAGAGACCCTCGACGCCTTTTTCGAGCAGGGATTCGATCAAGGCATCGAGGGCACCAAGTTCCGGTCCGCCATCTTCCCGGAACGGAGAGGGAAGGGCGGAATAGAATCCGCTAATCCCAGCAAAGCGCTGAGTATCTTTTTTCCTTAATTTGATCCGCCACTTTCTTTGCAGATGGGTTTCAGGCAACTGTGTTTTTTCTCTCAAGGTACCTTCTCTTAAAAATGCATGCGCAGATCAAATTGAATTTCCAGTTTGTCTCACGACCACTGGCACAGAATTTGCCGGTTAGTCCAGTTCTTCATTGACCCGAGAGAGTTTCGCAGCAGCAACTCAAGCGGCGAAGTCCTGGCGATGCTGCAGGACTAATTGCAGAACCACCCTATGGTGCCATGTTCTCGAATGTTGTTGGCGGTTCTGTCCGGTTGAGGCTGTCTGTCCAATCGCGGTATGTGACATTTTTTCTCCGGGCTTTACCGAATGCAGCGGCTCTCTCATTCAATATGTTTGCGCGAGCGAGGCTTGGTTACTGTGGACAAGAAAGAAGGTGGTAGTAACGGCCAAGCCAGTAGGGAAGAAGAAAGAAAGCTCCGTCGTCCTCGCTTCGTCCATTGTCGCCGCCATCCAACCGGAAGGGGTTGCCGTTCCATTTCATGACTGGCCGCTCATTGGGCGGAATGGCGTTCTGCGTTTGGCTTTCTCCGAACCGGCCCGCCTGCTGATTGTCCACCAGGTCGTCGCGCTGTGAATTCTTCACTGTCCAGGAGATCGTGCTGAGGGGAATGCGGTTCAACGTCTCCGAGGCGTCGGTACAGTCGTACGACTTGTCTCCTGAGTTCGACGCATAGATGAAGTCCCAAAGTGGGTTCCTCTCACTGCGCACGCGCTGCCAGAGCTTCGTCAATGCTGTCTGGTATTGACGATGGAGTTCAGGGTCGCTCTCCGAGTCCAACAGTGGATAAAAGGAAAGAAAGGCCAACTCCTCATCCGAGTAGTTGATCTCCTGCGGCTTCTCATCGGTATAGCGCACGACGTTCTGGACGTAACCCAAGTCGCTCCCGATGCGCCGGTAGGCATCCAGAATCTTTGGGTCACCTGTAATTTGATAGGCCACACGCAGATGGGAGAGAACCTCAAGCGAATCGAGAGCCCGTTCGTCGCCTTCCACTGTCTTGAGATAGCTAGGATCGTAACGACCCCAAGTCGTGACGCGCCCTTTGTAACCGACGAGATGCAGTTGGTGATCGATCAATCCGTTGGCGATGCTTGAAACGGCCGATCGGATTGCGGTGCGGTCTTCATCCCCCGGAAGCAGCTTATAAGCCACCCAATATGCGAAGAAATGCCCCACCAGTTCGTCGGAACTCGTGTCGCCCTTCCATTCCCATTCGCCGTCTGGGGTCCAGTGCCATTCTCCGCTGGGGTCGCGATAGTCGCCTTTATGCATCAACGATCGCGCGGGCAAACCGGGAATTCCGGTGATGGATACCAGGCGCAGCATGGCGGCGAGCGACGTTCGCGCATTGCGAAGGGCTGACTCCGAGTGTGTAGTCGCATAGCGGAAGCACTCTGCAGCCAAATAAATCGAAGTCCAAAGGCCGTCGTTATCGGTCGGCGCCATTCGGAACGAAGCGGGATCGCCCGAGCGCAGCAGATCGCTTTCGGCAACATACCCGTAGCGGTTGTGGCGCTGCTGGATTCGCTTCAAGAAAAGATCGCTCTTCTGCTCCAGGGTATAGGGCTTGAATTCAATCAGCGAGATTCCCGTCCGGGTACGGATCCACGCATGATCTTTGCCTGGGACAATCTTGAGCACATGGTCGTCCCGGAGATAGCGCTGCCCGGCGAAGTAGAACCACTGCGCGTTCGACCCGCCGCCAGGAATAAACAGCACCGCTCCCTGGTCGGTTGCAAGCCAGAGTCTTCCGTCACCGCCTCCAGCAACTCCGGTGACTGAGAGGATTGGCAGACCATCCTTTCCCGTTAGCACTCTTGTCGAGTTGTCTGCAAGATGCGTCTCAATCAATCCGAGCGGTGCGGCCCGCCAGATAGTGCCCCGGGTATCCCTATATGTCAATACAGCGGGACGATCCAAAGACTTCGCGATTTCGCGCGGAATCCGTGCATCGTCCAGGGAGTACATGCGACAGACGATTTGCAAATAGATGGGCCCGGATTCATGCCTCGATTCAGGCGGTTGCGTGAAGCAGAATCCGTGTGGAGTGGGGGTGATCAATAAAAACACGATAACCTTTCCGAGCATCCCCCCAACCCATCGCCATAGCGGCAATTGCTTCTGAATCTTCAAGCCGTCCCATTCCTTCATTCTCGGATTCCTGATTCCTGGTTGATTCCTGAACGGCCTTTAGAACTGAACTCGGAAGGTCGCCTGTCCCTGGCGGTTGCTGATGTTTGAAGAGGTGCCCTGCACCGTGCCAAAGGAGGGTCCATCATCGATGTCGTTGTCCACCGGTGGCGCCTTGCTTCCAAACTGGGTGCGATTGAAGGCGTTGAAGTAGTCCACGCGCAGAGTGGCTTTGACCCTTTCACCGATGTGGAAGGTCTTCATGGCGTCGAAGTCTTCCATGAGGTTCGGCGGGGCCGTAATGCCGATGTAGTTGCGGGCCGCATTGCCAAAGGTGAACTGACTGGCCTCCGAAAAGGCGTTGGTGTTGAACTGCACGGGCGGCGTCTGGGTTTTACCCACGAAATAGTCGCGCGTGCGGCTATAGCTGTAGGTCTTGCGGGCCTGTCCGGGGACGATATTAGGGCGCGGTTGGGCGTCGCCGTTGTAGTTGGTGGACAACACGACGTTGTTGGTATCTTCGTAGATGCCGAGCGGGTTTCCAGTGCTGTAGTTCATGATGCCCGCCACCTGCCAGCCGCCCAGAATCTCATCCGCGAGTCCTTTGTGGTTCAGGAATCTCTGCCCGGCGCCGATGGGAAGGACATAGGTAAACATGTTCTTGTCATTCCACTTCTGATTGAGCGACGAGATGGACCACTCGGCCTTCTGATCCTGGGGATTCTGCGCATTGTTCTGCTGCAGCGTTACCCCGAAGTCGACGTCCGACCAGTTCTGCGCCAGCGTCAGGCTGCTGAGGAAGCTGAGCCCATGCGTGAAGCGCTTCTCCACCTGACCCTGAAACGAGCGGTAAAAGCTGGTTCCGGCCTGATCGAAGTGGTTGTCGGTGCCGCCGAACTGCGGATAGGGGAGCATCGCCTGAATGATCGGAATATTCGTCGGGTCACCCCCGTAATCGTTGACGAAGTTGGTGTAGGGGATCTTGATGCCGGCCGCAATAGCCGCCGGATCGGTCGCGATTTGATCCACCGTATCATTCAGCACGTTGCCCAACGCCAGGTACTTGGGGTCCAACATGTTGGGCTGGTTGAGCGAAGAGGGCAGGTGGATGTCGCGGTTGCCGATGTAGGCCAACATGAGGAACATGTTGTCGGGCAGCTCACGCTGAATATTAAAGCTCCAGGACTGCGTGTAGGGTGAGATGCCCGCGGTCTTTGGATCCATCTGCTCAACTTGCTGGGCATTGCCAATAGTCGGAGTAAAGGGAATTTGCTGCGGGTTGGACATCGTTTTACTGTCCCAGTTTCCAAAGCCTGGAGCGGTATTGGCTCCAGTAGGCGACTGATAGGAGCCGGCCAGCACGTTGGTATAATCCTGCGCCACGCGGGAGAGGCCGAAGGCGTAGGCGCCGCCTCCCATAAAGGCCAGGTAGTAGCCGCCCTGGACCACGGTCTTGTTGTTCACTTGGTAAGAGAATCCGAAGCGGGGTCCGAGGTCTCTCCAGTGAATGGCCACGCGATCGATTCCAGAGCATCCCACGGCGCAGGAGCCGAGTTTGGTGACCGCTCCGAGCAGGCCGTCGGCCCCGGTGTTGGGCATATTGAAATCGGCGAAGGTGATGTTGTTTTGCGTCTCGGTGAAGGGAACCGGGATGTCCCAGCGCAAGCCGGCATTGATGGTCAGGCGCGGGCTGAATTTGTAGTCATCCTGGATGTAGGAGGAGACGGCCAGATCGCGCAGATCGGCCGGCAGAGCCCAGCTGCGGGACGCCGATTGTACTTCTCCCAGCAGGAAACTGGCAAAGGAGTTGCCGGTGGCGTTGGAAGTAAAATTGTTGGGATCGGCAGTTTGCTTGTGGCTGAAATTGAAATCTCCGCCGCACTTTCTGCAAATGATGCTGTCCTCCAAGGTACGGCGGAATTCGCCGCCGAAGTTGAAGGTGTGTTTTCCTTTGGTCCACAGCCAGTTGTTGACAAAAGCGTTATCGTAGCGGCGCGAGGAGTTCCTGCTGGTGTGGTTGCCCCAATCGGTAATAGGGAACGTGCCATCGAAGTTGATTCCGGGGAAGCTAACGGCGTTCGTGACAGGGGCGAAATTCGCGCTCTGGTTCACTACATGGTTGTTGTAATAGATGTCAGTCTTGTTCACGCCGGCCGTGACCACCAGGTTCGGGGATACCGTCTTGATGTAATTGAGCAGATATCCCCTGCCCGAAGTTTGACTGACCTCGGCGCTGGAAAGCTCATTGCTGTTCGGGAACATGTTATTTCCCGGCGAGGGACTATTTACATCCTGGTTCCAGAGAGCAAAGTGGATGTTCTGCGAAGCGGTGAGGTTGTGGTCCATCGTGAATCCCCAATTATGGTTGTAATTGGTAGTGGACTTGACGAAGGGAGCCTCGTTGTTTTGTTCACCGTTGTAGGTTCCGGTGCCGGTCCGTAGAGGAGAACTCGGCTGCAGCAGCGGCAGGAGAGATTTTGAAACCGTGCTGAAGCGGCTGGGGCAGATCACGTTGAGCTGTCCGTTGCACACAAACTGTTGCCCGGTCGTGGGATCAAAGATGGTAACCAGGTTGCCATTGGCATCCAGGAAATTACTGAAATCGCCATTCAACTCCGCGACGGTGGGCAAGGTGTGGAAAGCGGTCTGCGCCCCGTGCTGGCCATACCAGTCCAGGGTGAAGAGGAAGAAGGTGCGGTCTTTGCCGTTATACAGATGGGGAATCGACGCCGGCCCGCTCACGGTGAAGCCGTAGTTGGTCTGGTGATTGGTCGGAGCCTTGTTGGATCCGCCCCAGGCCGGTCCGTTGAAGAAGCCCACAGAGTCGAAGAAATTGTTGCGGTTGATAAAGAAGGCGTCGCCGTGGTAGATGTTGGCGCCGCCGGCCATCTTGTAGGTGACCACGCCTGCCGCCAGGCCATACTGCGCCGAAAAGGTCGCGCTGGCCACGTGGGCTTCGCTCACCATCTCATACGGCGGATAGGCGTTGCCGCTTTCCGAGACGTTTGCCGTAAACGGCTCCGTGATGGGAATGCCGTTGTAGTAATAGTTGGTTTCCGCGGTGATGCCGCCGTTGATGTTGAGGGCGCTGCCTTCAATTCCGGTGCCTGCGGCAGAAGGGGGCGCGCCGGTGCCGGGGGTTTGCAGGACGAACGCGTCGATCGACCGGGGTCCGCCATTGACCTCGATAGGTGCGGCACTGACCAGTTCCGGTTCAATGGTGGTTCCGATCCCGGGATCCGCCGTGTTCAGTGCGATTTCCTGCGCAGTTACCTCCACCGTTTCGGTGGCTGCTCCAGGCTGCAGCGCGGCAGCAACCGCGGAGAACTTACCGACTTCCACCATGACGTGGTTTCCAACCCACTGCTTGAAGCCCGGAGCGCTTACCGTGACCGTGTAAGAGCCGGGGTTGGAGAGCACGATGGTAAAATCGCCCGCCGGGGAAGAGACCGCGTGGTTGACAACGCCGGTTGCCTCGGCGCGCAACTCGACCTGCGCTCCAGGAATCACGGCGCCGTTGGAGTCGGTTACTGTTCCGTTCACACCGTAGGCAACCTGCGCATTTAATCGAACCGGCGGGACGAGGAGAGCTAATTGGACCAGCAGAAGCAGTATGAATGAGGTACGAAGTTCATACTGCCAGGACCTATGAAAAGAGCGCAACTCAAGAATCACTGTCTCGCCTCCCCCTGAAAGATGCAAAGCCAAAGCTGATTCGTTCCCGACTCGATGACCCGCCTCGATCGCCCGCCGAACTGGGCACCGTCGTTGTCCGGGCGCCCACTCTCATTTGGAAATCGATCTTGAGGTGTGCATTGACTAAGAGCGTGATGGGTCCCTGAGAGCGCGTCCGGAATCTGTGAACCGCTCGGGGCGGTAACCGCTCCCGTGATACTGCCTTGGAACTGCTGCCCCCTAGCGGGGAGGGGCAAGAAACAGCTCGCAAGGAAGATAAGCAGACAAGCGGTTAAGAACCCTAACCGATTACCCATCGAAGCCTCCTGTATCGATTTAATAAAACGGTGCATTACTGTGGTAAATGAGATGAATGGACGATGTCAAGGAGAATTTTGGAGGGCCTACGCATCTTAATTCCCGAGTTGTGCCTCGCCAAAATAGTGAACTTCCTTCAAATCAATGCAATGGCAGATGCACTGCTCGTTGGCTGGCTCCATTGTTAAAATCCGTCTAATGCTGTGCCCGCCGAGAGTCGGGTTCTGGCCGCCCGGTTGTTATGCTTTCGACGCGACTGCTCTTGGAAAACCTGGCGCTTGGACAGCAATTGGCCGCTTGCAGAAGCATCCGCAGTCGCGGCTTGCTCCTTCTGACAAATTCTTCTTGGGAATCCTGCGGCGGCTCTGGCCGGGATGGAAGCGGGCGTTGATCCTCGTCCAGCCGGAGACCGTTATTCGCCGGCACCGGTCAGGTTCAAGTTGTAATGGACGTGCCTCTCGCGGCATCGGGTCCGCGTGGGAAGAAGGTGCGCGAGCCGGGCACAGCGCGTTTCAGGCCGTATCTGAAGGAACCTCGAAGGTGACCAGTTCGGAGCGGAAGCCGCGGGTGCGATATGCGCCGTAAGCAATGCCTGCCACCATCCACACCGAGCCCAGCACCAGCGCCTTACTGCTCAGATTGACCCAGATGAAGGCGCAGATAAGAAAGCCCAGGGCAGGCGACAGGAGTCCGCTCAGATACTGGCTCTTCTCATGCCGCAAATGGTGTACGAAGGCTGCGGCATTCACTCCCATGAAAGCAATAAAAGCACCGAAATTCAGACACTGTGCGCCGATCTCGTAGGCGCCTCCACCCAAGCGGCCGGCAAAGAACTCCAGCAGGCCGGCTCCGACAAGCGCAAACGCTCCTACGGCAACAATGTTGTTGCGGGGAATGCGGCGTTTCGGTTCGATGGCGCCGAAAAACGCCTTTGGCAGCGCATTGCCCCGACCCATGCCGTAGAGGAGACGACCGGCGGCCATTTGGGAGCCCATCCCGGAGCCCATGTTGGCGATAAGCAGGGTAAAGTTAACGACCTGGAAGAGCACCATGCCGCCGGCCTTGCCACTAACCAGAGCAAAGGCCGATTCCACACTCTCGCTGGCGAAGGGCTTCGAACCCCAGATGAGCTGCGCCGCGTAGACCTCCAAACCGGAGAGCAGGCCAGTTATGAGGCAGACCAGTACCGTGGCCAGCAGGATGTTGCGGCGCGGATTCCGAACCTCTTCGGAGAAGGTGGAGATGGCGTCGAAGCCGATGTAGGTCAGCACCGCCACCGAAGTGCCGGCAAAGATGTTGGAGGAATGAAAGGTGGCCGGATCATAGAACGGATGGGTAAAGAATCCGGGATCATAGTGCGCGTGCCAAAGAGTGCGTACGACGCAGCCAAGAAAGAGCAGGACCACAATGACCATGCCCGCGCAGAGGGCCTCGTTCAACTGCGCCGAGGTCTTGATGCCGCGCAGGTTCAGCCAGGTGAAGAAGGCTGCAAAGAAGAGTATCCAGAGGTAAAAAGAGAAGCCGGGCACGATATTCATCGCTGCCTTGGCGCAGAAGGCCGTGCAGATGAGCGGATTGATCAGATAATCCATCACCATGCCCCAGCCGACCACATAGCCAAGAGCGGAGTGCATCTCCTGGCCAACGTAGGTATAAGCCGACCCGGCGCTGGGATAGACCCTTGCCATGCGGCCATAGCTGACGGCGGTAAACAGCATGGCGATCATGGCAATGAGAATCGTAGTGACAACGTGGCCATGGGCCTTGTTGCTGATGACGCCGTAGATCCCCATGGGCGCGGTGGGTTGGATGATGACCATGCCGATGATGATGAGGTTCCACAGGCCAAGCGTGCGATGAAGGCCGATTTTCCCCGATTGTTGAGGATTCGTGGCAGTCGTCATGAAATTCCTTAGCGTCCATTTTCCGCCGCGATGGGCGAGTGGTTGATGGGGGCGATCTTCCCGCTTTCGAGTTGCACCTCAGGCACAGCCGCAGCGTGTGCGGGAAGTAGCGCAGTCAGGACTGCATTGTCACGGACAGTAGGGCCAGGGTCAGAGAGCCGGGACACGCACCGTGTTTGAACTCGCGGATTCACCACCTTCGTTAATTGCGCGCACTCTGTAGGAAACGGGTTGCGCTTGCTTCACCTGGGAATCTGCAAATTCCGTCGCGGAGAACGGCAACTGTGCAATGCGCTGCCAGGAGCCCCGTCCAACTGCCGGATCGTCACGGCGTTCCACAACGATATGCTGCGGGTTGCCGCCATGCACCTGCCAGGAAAGTTTCACCGTATTGCCCGCCACTCCGGCGTTCAGCGAACTGGGAGCTTCCGGCAGAACCGGCCAGTCAAAGTATCCGGCGTCGGC
>OBLU010002704.1_pt1 | contig 16199 bp, 12 predicted proteins | sample 1518681 | NCBI WGS metagenome assembly OBLU01 (sample SAMEA3539304, study PRJEB22396) | soil metagenome | biome: tundra; feature: field; material: soil | place: USA | collected 2010-05 | depth 0.15 m | reverse complement strand
CGGACACTTCACTTGCTAAAAACACCGGACATATTATTAGCTAACGACAGCGGCCTACTCGGAAGTTATCTTCTCGCCAACATCTCTGCGGCCAGAGATCATAAAACTCGGCAAGTATTTGATTGTTGTTCTGGAGTCCATAGGGCCTGCCTGTCTTTCATCTTCAAGCAATGAAGAGCGACCATGATTTGGTTGTTTTGCCAGTCAGGGTTGCTAAAATTCGCGCCGCGAATTTTAGACTTTCCCGGGCTCTTTTACTCGACCCGGGGCGCGGCGTGGCGCCGCCCTGGTCCCCGCTTTCGGCTTTTTCTCAGTCACGGCTTTGTCGAGCAAACGCCCAATTGCGTCAAAATCCGCTCTGGGTCCGGTCCACCGTAAACGGTCAACGTTAGTGAATAGAGGGATATCTGTTTTCAGTGTGGCGAGCGTTCTGAAGTGCAGCGCGAGTTTTCGCTCCCGCGCCAGCGTGTCGGCCAACGAAGAAGAGTTCAGCACATTCACATGCCAGTCCCGGGCCGAGACCGGGATGGACTCGATGTGGCCGAATCTGGCCAGAACGGCGGCGGTTGACTTGGCTCCCCAGCCAGGAAGGCCGGGATAGCCATCAGCGGAATCGCCAACCAGCGCAAGGTAGTCCGGAATGGACGCCGGAGGCACGCCGAACTTGGCGATGACGCCGGCTTCGTCGACTGTGACACCGCCACGCCGGATGAACTGTACAACCCGCGATCCCTGAACGCATTGGGCCAGATCCTTGTCGGGTGTGCAGATGACGACCTGCTCGACGCGACGGTCTTTTAGAGAATGCATGGCTGCCGACGCGAGGGCATCATCGGCTTCAAACTCAACCATCGGCCAGACCTCGATTCCGGCTGCCGTGAGAACTTCTTCGAGAACAGGAAACTGCGAAAGCAGATCGGGCTCGACGCCTTCACTCGTTTTGTAACCTGCCCAGAGATTGTTGCGGAACGACTCGATCACGTGGTCGGTTGCAACGCCGATGTACTCGGCTCCGTCGCGCATCATGGCCAGCAGCGATGCAAGCACGCCGCGCACCGCACCCACTTCGCGTCCTTTCGCGTCACGTGCCTTTGGCACGGCAAAGTAGTGTCGAAACAACTCGTAGGTGCCGTCAACTAGATAGACTTTCAACGCGAAACTCCGAATTCACAAAAGCGGTCACCCGAAACAATGCATACAACGCTGGCGAGAAAGAGCACCTCACCTTCTCCGGAATTTGCAGTTCTCCGCAGAAAGTTTGCAGATAATTTCGCCGCCGATCCCGGACTGATTCAGTCCGGCGCATTCACTCAGTCTCGTGCAGGAGTGCTTCCTACACCATCGCTCGTTCCTTCACCGTCAAATACTGGTTCAGAACCGAGGACGTCAGCGCTTCCGGATTCAGATCAAGCGTGAGCGCGCCTTGTTCGTGCAACCGTGCCAGCAGCAGTTCTCGCCGTCCCGCCATCTCCTGTGCGGCAGTGGCTCGAAACATCTGTTCCACATTTCTCGGCCGGCCCTGGGCGATCAGTTCCACCTCCGGCTGAGCCATGGCCACAAACAGCAGCACGTGCCGGCGAAGCAGTTGCACCGCACCGTCGATGACCTCGGGGCGCATGGCGGATTCGGCCAGATCCGTGATCCAGAGGATCAGCGACCGGCGCGGCTGCAGCCGGTTCAGCGTCGCAGTCGCGCGCAAATGATCAGCCTCGCTACCTTCCGCGTGCACCTGCGCCAATGCCTCGATCAGTTGCCGCAGATGAGCCGAGCCGCGTCCCGGCAAGAGCCGCTGCTGAATGCCTTGTCCATAGGCCAACAGGCCCACGCGGTCTCCGGAATAGAGCGCCAGTTGTGCCAGCGATACCGCCGTGGTGCAAGCGTAGTCGAGTTTGGAGTGGAGTCGCGCATGGGTCTCAGCAACCGGTAGTGCCGACTTGCCCGGAGCCATGGCCGCAACCCGCGAACGCATCAGCCGCCCGCAGTCCAGCACAATCCACACCGGCTGGCTGCGCTCGGTCTGATACTGGCGCGTGATAGGACTGCCCCGCCGCGCCGTCGCGGTCCAGCAGATGTCGCGCAGATCGTCACCCTCGCGGTATTCGCGCAGGCTCTCGAAGTCGCGGCCAAGCCCACGCTGTCGCGCCTGGCGCAGTTGCAAATCGATCTGGCGGCTTCGGGCCAGGAAGATTTGCTGCTCCTCGCCGGTGCGCAGAGCCGGATAGACGCGCACCTTCTGTGCCAGCGGCGCTTTGGCCCACCGCTCCGCCAATCCCAACGGAGAGCGGTAGCGCACGTAAAGCCATCCTGCCTCCGCATCTCCGCGTTCCTGGGGTTCCACTCGGTAGCGGATCAAGGCAGGCGTGCGAGGAAAAGCCATCACGCGGTGGGTGGCAGGCAACTTCACGAGCGCGGGCGGCAGGTCATCCACTAACCGACAGTCCACGATCACGCGGGCCTGGTTCTCAATCGTCAGTTCGATCTCAGTTTCGCTGTCCAGAGCAGGAGCATTTGCCCAGGAACGGCTCGCAATCAGTTCCGTCGGCCGTGGCAGGCGCATCCCATCCAGCCATGCGGCCAGCAGCACGAGTCCGTCCCAGCCGAGCATGGCATAGCTCAGAGTTCCGTCCCAAAAGCCCGGAATCAGCCACAGAAACCCGGCAATCAGCAGCCCGATTGAGCGCCCCGTCAGACCGAAGGCCCAGCGGCTGCGCGGCTGACACGTGGCGCGGACTGCCGCCGGGTGAAGCGAGGCTGCGATCATTGGCGGGGCACCGGCACCGCTGCAATCACGTCGGTCAGGACGCGATCGGCATCAAAGCCCTCCAGCTCAGCCTCGGGCTTGAGGATCACGCGATGCCGCAGCACCGGTCGCACAGCGCGCTTCACATCGTCTGGAACCAGGTAATCCCGGCCGTCGAATGCTGCCGCGGCCTGTGCCACCAGCATCACGCTGAGCGCTGCACGGGGGCTTGCGCCCAGCAGCAGCGTAGGCCATTCGCGGGTGCGGCGCGCCAGACCCAGAATGTAGGTGTAGAGCTCCGGCTCAATCCGGATCGAACGAACCTCAGCTCGCGCCGCAGCCAATAGCCCTTCGGGAATTGGCGCGATCGAAGCGTCGTCGAGCAAACCGGCACCGGAGCCTGCGTGATGCCGCTCAAGAATCTGCAGTTCTTCAGCCTCGGAGGGATACGCCACACGGATCTTCATGAGAAAACGATCCAATTGCGCCTCGGGCAACGGATAAGTGCCTTCGAAATCCACCGGGTTTTGCGTTGCAAAGACCGTAAACCACGCCGGCAGAGGACGCCGCACGCCATCGATGGTCACCTGCCTCTCTTCCATGCATTCCAGCAGCGCGGCCTGCGTGCGCGGCGGCATGCGGTTGATCTCGTCCACCAGGAGAAGGTCAGTAAAAACAGGACCGGCGTGGAAGGCGAAAGACTCCGCACCCGGTCGCAGAATGCTGGTGCCAAGAATGTCTGCAGGCATCAGGTCCGGCGTGGCCTGCACACGCTGAAAGCCCACGCCCAGCAGCCGCCCCAGCGCTTTCACCATCAGCGTTTTGGCGATTCCCGGTACGCCTTCGAGCAGCGCGTGACCCTGGCACAACACAGCGATCACAACCTCTTCGATCGCCCCGCCCTGGCCCGAGATAACTCGGCCGAGTTCAGTCCGGGCGTGGGCGATCAGCTGGTTCGTTGCCTGCAACGTTGGGGTTTCCGGCTTCTCGCCTGGGGTATGGTTGACTGCCTGACTCGTTTCCTGGCTCATGAAGCCCTTTCTTGCGGTTTTGATTGATCATCTTCAGTTTGCTGGATCTGGCCGCCCGGCTTTGCTGCTGCCGTCAGCCTTTCCTGGTGCAGGTGCAGCTTCTGGATCAATTTCAGCGCTTGGCGCGGGTCGATGGTCTCGCTCCAGGTTGCCTCTTCGCAGGCAATCAAATCAGTATCGAGACTTGCATCTGCCTTTGGGAAGCGCTTTCGAATCGCCGTTGCAAGCTCGCTCGCGCTCATCGCGACCGGCTGCAGGCCGCACAACCGCAAGCTGAAGCGACGAAAGCGGTCCAAGGCGACAGCCACCGCAGTGGAAGAAGCGCCGGCATTGCGATAGAGCGAGCCCAGCGCCTCAAGAAACTCGACGGGAGCGGTGCGTCCCGGTTGCGGCAAATCGCGCACTGGCCCGCGGCGGCGGCTGAAGCTGAACACAATCAGCAGTCCCAGCACCGGCAGTCCGATACGCAGCAGGTTCAGTGCCGGCCCGGCGGCATAGCTCCAGTCCGACCGAACATCTCCGTGCAGCGACTCGTCCCAGTAGAAGTGGTGCCCTTCACGCGGCCCCAGCGAGTTGAGCAAGAGGTCCAGATTGTCGGCCCGCGCCAATGAGCTGTTTTCCAGAGGCGTGGAGCTGGCCCACCACACCACATGCCCTTTTCCATAGTCGTACTCCACTACGGCGGGCTGTCCGGCGCAGCTGTACTGAATGTGTTGGGTCGGTTTGCCCACTTGCCAGGTGGCCTCGGGGACCATCCAGACCTCGCCTGAATTCGCGAGTGCGTCCAGGCCCTCGGGCTCGAGCTGGCAGGCAGCGAAGCTGAATTCCTTTGGCGTGTCGGGCTCGCCGCCCGGCAGGATAAACCCGCCCCAGAACCCGGTGGAGAGAACGCGCCCGCCGCGCTCCACGATCTGCCGCACCGCCTTGATGTCGCTGGTTTCACGCGAGAAAGGCTCGGCGAAAATGACCACGGTATCCGGCCCTGCGGTGGCGGCCAACTCGCCGAGAGGGCGCTCCCAACGGTCGATCGGATAGTTGGCCCGCAGAAGCGTATCATACGCGGCGCGTGCGCCATGCTGGCCCGCAAGGTAGGTGGAGGGTAGGGGATTGTCGTTGCCGTTCCCGTTGGGAAGGAGGAACCCGATCAGCACAGCCAAAGAGAGCGCGCCGCCCAGGCACCAGAGGAGCAGGCTGCGGTCCTTTGCGTCGAGTGAAGAGAGAAACTTCATGCTGCGCCGCCCTCCGCTGCGGGCGACAGCTTCGACGACTCCCTGGCGGCGGTCCCCGCAATCAACCCCTTCGCCAGTTCCTCGGCTTGCCGGTAGTCTCTCTCACCGGCTGCGCGTCCCCCATACCAGGTGAGCTCAAATCGCCCGGTGAGTTGTGCCAAGCCGGCTTTGCGCGGATCGTCCGGGGCCACCAGCGCCAGGTACTCGCGCGGGGTGCGTGCGCGGTCCGCAGGCCAAAGACGTCGTGACTCCAGGCGTGAAATCGACGCCCAGTAGACAAAATGAATGGCTTCCCGCCACAGGCCGGAAGCAGCGGCACGCCGCGCATCCTCAATCCAAAGCTGCCAGTCGCGTGCTGAAACGGCTCCGCTTGCCGCCCCGGAGTCATCCGGCACGAGGCGGACGCGCCACCTGCGTTCCAGTTGCAGGAGCGCCCATACCAGTGCGACGCAAACCGCCAGAATGAAACCCCAAACCAGGGCGCGCCCGACCCAAGCCGACTGAGTTCGGAACCTGGCAGCGCTCTCAAAGAGCCGGTTTAACCAATTACCCACCTTTTCCATGACGGAGTCTTGCACTGTGGCTTGTTTCAAATTGCGAAAGTCCCGGCCGGCCAGCACCTGCTCCATCGTGTTGCGTACATCCATGTGCGAGGGCTCTGCTGCCGGGCCCGCGTCGGATTGGGCCAGGTCGCCGGCCAGGCGCTTCTCGGCATCCTGCAGCAACTGACTGGTCGTCGGTTGCGGCGGCTGTGCACTGGCCGGGTCAGAGCTGCTCTGTTTCGCATTGGATACCGGCTGATCGGGTTCTTCCGCCTTCGAAAAAAGTACCCTTAACCATCCGTAACGGACCAGCCGCCGTCCCGCATTCGGCCCACTGCCCAGAGGTATGTGATCGTCCTGCCCCACCAGCAACGGATCGCAGTTCTTCAGATCTCGGGAATTGGCACAAGCCTCGACGAGTGTGGTCAGGGCCATCAAGTGCTTGCGATAGTCGTCCAGCGAGGCCTCGCGCCAGCGGCCCGCGTTCTGAGCCACGGGAATGGAAGGAAGTTGAGTAGCTGCGAGCTTAGGGCTGGCGGCAAAAGCCACGGCAACGCTCGCGGCCAAGGCCGCTTTTCGCATCGTGCCGTAAATAGGATCCGGGACTTTCACGTTTGCGGAACTCCGGGGAACGGCGGTTCAGGAGATTCCGGGAAAGCGGACTTCGCCGGGTCGGAGCCGGGTGGTGTGTCGACTCGCAACTCCGACGTTGACGCCGGGCCCGGTTGGCCTCCCGGCATTTGCCGATCAAACGACATCCCTGCCTGCTGCATCATCCACTCGATATCGAAGCCCTCTTTGCGAATTCGCTGGTCAAAGTAAAACAAAGTCAGCGCTATGCCGTAGACCGGTTTGGTGAGCGCCTGTACCGCAAACCAGAGCCCATACCAGCTAAACATCAGTATCGTTCCCAGCATCTGCGCGTGCTGCGGGTTGTTGGCGCCGGGGACCAACGCCAACAGGATACCGACAGGGATGGTGAATCCCAAAGCGAGCAACCAGGTGAGCGCATATCCCAGCAGAAAAAACAGAATAATGCGCCCCTTGGTCCCCTGGCTCAACGCAGTGCCTCGCTTGAGGGCATTCCATGCACTCATTTCTTCGACCACGCAAGTGGGGAAAGCCAGGCAAAGGCGGAGCAGCATCCACACGGCATACCCTGCCAGCCCAGCGGCGAGCAGAAGGATCACGCCCGCTGCGAACGCACCGGCAGCATTCCCCAACCCCGACTCCCTGGCAAGCACTGCAAGACCGGCGGTGACGGGAATCGCCGCGATCGCCACGGCGATTGGAGCCGCCCCGACGATGAGCGCGACAAGGGAGTAGAGCCAGACATACCGCCAACCGCGCCTCAAGGCAGCGCGGTAGGCCTCGCGAATCGTGACCTCCTGGCCGAGAAACGTGCGCGAAGCGGAGTGGCACATGGCCGCCCAACCCAGCGCGGTGGCTCCAAGACAAACAGGTATCGCCAGCAGCAGGGCTGAACCCAGAAAAAGCCACGGCACGATCCTTGTGAGAGTTGCAGGGACTCCGCCGGCCGCATCGGAACCGACCCATGCGAAGAAGACGAAAACGGCCGCGGCAAACACCAGCACCGTTCCCGCCGGGATTACCCCAATGCCGAAATACACCAGAAAGCGCGAGCGGTAAAGCTGGGCAGTGCGGTCGAGAATCTCGCCGAGGGTCAGCGGGTGTAGTTGCTCATTCATGCACTCTCCCCGGTTCCGGCAACGCTGCGGGAGCCGAAGCGGTCTCAGTCGAAGCCTCGGGGAGGGCCGGCGCTTCGGTCTCAGGCGAGAGTGTGGGAGCCGTCAACCCCGCAGTCTTCATCATCCACTCGATATCAAATCCTTCATTGCGTACCCGCTGGTCGTAGTAGAAGAGGGTGAGCCCGGTGGCGTAAATGGGACCGACGAAAGTGTTGGTGAAGAAGGCCACAATCTGTTGCAGGGCGCGGATTCCCACGGGCAGCAGGCCATGATGTTTGAAGGTAGCGACAATGAAAAACAACTGGGTGATCAGCACCAACCCCATCTGAACGGCGAGGGCCAGGAGTCCAAGAAGGAATATCCGGCCGCGTGCTCCTTTGCTCAACTCAATGCTGCGGCGAATTGCTGGAGTTGCTTTCAGGTCCTCCACCACGCAGGCCGGCACCGCCAGGGAGTAGCGAAGACCCATGAATACCGCATACGCAAAAGCGAATAGGAACACCAATCCAAAGCACAGGGTAACCAGGGCAAATATGAGCAATGCCCGGGGATCCTTCGGAGCCGGCGACTGTGTCAGTAGGCCTTTGGGACGGATATAGAGAAGAGCGAACCCGATATAGCCCGCGTACAGCACCGCGCAGGGCAGCCAGACCCTGAAAGCCGTAATCGTCATGAGCCACAGATAACGCCCCAGACGAGGCAGGATACTGGAATATGCGCCGCGAATTGTGGATCGTTCTCCCAGATGGACCCAGGCGACCGCGCGATTGTTAGCTGCCACAGCAAGTCCGCCGAAGATGAAGATGGCGGCCCACAGCACCAGAATGCCGATTCCGGTGGCCCATGTCAGTTGGCGTGTCAGGTTTTCTACGCGCAACAGTTCCTGGACGCCGATCTGAACCAGGCTCAACACCAGCAACACGCCGGCATAGACCGCAGAGATGCCGGCAAACAGGAGAAAGTTCTCGCGATAAAGCTGAGCGGTGCGATCGAGGATCTCGCCGAGCGCCATGGGGCGCAGGTTGGTTTCCATGCCGGGTTCCTTCTGAATCAGCGGCGGGCGCTTGCCCGGATACTAGCACAGGTCAATTCCTCTTGCTGTGTCCCTGTTTTCCGCGGCTGGCGCAATATGCAAAGAAGTAACCTGGAGACACATTTGCGGTAAACTAGACTCCCTCGCGATGGATGAGTCTAGCCTTCCGGTTAACGAACTTGCCAGGGCTTGTGCCGGTTCCGCAAATCCAGCGGAATGGGAAGCGCTGTTGCGCCACTGCGCGCCGGTCGCTTCAATGGTGGCCGCGCGCGTTTCGCGCATGTGGCTGGGGCGCACAGTCTCTGCAAGCGTCGACGATATCGTGCAGGAAGTCTTTCTCAAGCTCTGCGAGCAGCAGAGGCGCATCCTCAGGGAATTCAAGCCAAGGGGTGAAGGCTCCTTTCTTGCCTTGGTCCGCACCGTCGCCGCCTCTGTGGCAAACGACTATTTCAGGCGCCAGCACTCGGTGAAACGAGGTGGCAAAGTAGTAACCATTTCGCTCGATGACGGTCCTGTTTCGGATTTCACGCCAGGACCAGGTCACGGCGAGGACGTCCAGAAGGCCGTACTCTTTGCTGAACTCGACAGCAAGATGCGATCCGCACCGCAGATCATTGCGGAACGAGACAGGGCGATCTTCTGGCTGTACTATCTTCAGGGACTTACAGCCGAAGAGATTGCTGCGTTGCCGGCAACCGGATTATCCGCCAAAGGTGTTGAGAGTGCATTGCGCCGCATAACGAGCTGGCTTCGCATGGAGTTGCAATCCCGAAAGCCTGTAAGTTCGCCGGCGCCGGTCGAGGAGCCGAGTTAGATCCCGCAAAGGAAAGTTGCCCCGGTTTCCGGTAAGCATAAGTGGAACAATGAGCGATGATTTGAATTCGAACCAACCGGCCGACGTCTCATCCGGCAACTCTTCGGATGAGCTGGCCCGGGCTTTCGAGAACCTGGTCGCGCAGGTCCCGTCGAGCGCGGGGGTGCACCCCACGTTTGAGGGCAAATTGTCACTTCCGGATTCCGGAGCGTGCCCGGAGCCGGGAGATTGGCTTCGGCTTGCCGACGGAGAGACATCCGCAACTGAGAGTGAAGCGTTGCTGTCGCATGCGGCGAGATGCGCCGAGTGTGTGGTCAGGATGCGGCAGGGTTATCGGGTGCTTTCTCGGGACGCTTCTCCGGAAGAGAGCGCGGAGTTGGATCAGTTCGCCTCATCCTCACCGCGCTGGCGCCATCGGCTCGGCGTCGAACTTGCAAACACTCCGCACCTAGCCGCTCGCAAGAGCGCGCCGAGACTTCTTTTGTGGGCGAGTGCGGGCCTTGCAACAGCATTTGCCTTAGTTGTCGGATTCGTTGTGTGGGAGCGTTTCGAGAATGATCCGGCCAAGCTCCTGGCCGAAGCCTACACGCGTTCCCGCACTTTCGATCTCCGCATCCCGGGTGCTGGGTTTGCTCCATTAACTCAGGAAACCCATCTTCGCGGCGGCGCTACAGACCATGAGCCCTCCCAGTTGCTCACGGCCCGCGCGGAGATCGAGCGCAAGCTTGAAGGAACTCCCGCAGCTCCGCACTGGCTCCAATTGGAGGCGCGCGCAGACCTGCTTGAGGAGAAATATGATCCTGCCATTGATATTCTCGACAGGCTTCTGGCCGCAGGGCCCGTTACTCCAGAATTGCTGACGGACGATGCCTCCGCCTACTTCCAGCGTGGAACAGCGGCCGGCAGCGAAAACGACCGAGCCACTGCACTGGATGAACTGCGCCGTGCCGACGAACTGGCTCCCGGTGATCCTGTGGTGCTGTTCAATGAAGCCGTCGTCATGGAAGACCGAGGCCAGGTGATGAATGCTGTGGAGACCTGGAACCGCTTTCTGCGCTTTGAGCACGACCCGCGCTGGCAGCAGGAGGGCAATCAACGTCTGAAGGCATTGGAAGAAAAGCTGAACCGGATGAAGTCGCATGCGAGCCGAATGCAGCAGCACCTCGCTTCACCCAAAGCGATGCGGGCGCTCGCCGCCGATCCTGCCTCGCTGGCGAGCGTAGACGAGGAACTCTCATCCACACTGCTTCCCCAGTTGCTCGATTCCGCCTTTGCACTCCCGGTCGACCGCTCTCGCGGTTCACCGTGCGAGGATAATTGCCAAGCCGCCCGAACTCTCCTCCACGCCCTCGCTGCATCCCTCCAACACAATCATCAGGACCAATGGCTCGCAGATCTTCTTCCTTCCCCCTCTTCTCCGGTCAGCGAAGATTTCTTACTTTCCGCGCATGCGCTTGGCCGCTCGATCGATGCGAACACACGGGGCGATTATGCCGGAGCGGAGCATTGGGCGCTGGAAGGCCGGTCGCTTTTTCAGCGTGTCAACCTCCCGGCAGGTGAGGACCGCGCGGAGGTGGAGCGGGTTTATGCATTGCAGCGTTCGTTCACTTTTGACGCTTGCCACCGGGCGGCTCAGGCATTGCTTTCGCACACGGTCCAATATGCCTGGATCAGAGCCGACGCGATCACTCTGGATGCGGGTTGCGACATGAACCCCGGCACAGCGGCGGCGAACAACCCGCTTTTTGAAGGGGGAGTGGATCTGGCCGGGGCCCATCAATATATGCTGCTCGAGTTGCGCGCCAGAAACGCTCTCAGCAGCACTGCAGTGGAATCGGGAGACACCGAGACCGCCTGGCGTATCTGCATCCAGAGCCTTCGCAGATTTTACGGGGGTGATTATCCTGCCTTTCGCGCCGGCACGATCATGGCCGGTCTCGCTTATATCGAAGATGCGACACCGCGGGTTCACCTTGATCTCCTGGTGAATCGGGAGACTGTGGCTCTCTTCACCCTTTCGCAGAACCGGGCAATTCTGTCCGAACAGAGGATCGGGCTGATTCGTGCGGCAATTCGTGCCGGGTCACTGCAGGAGGCACAGGGACAGATGGCTCTTGCGCAGAAGGAAATGGCGCTGGCTCCGGAGCAGAAAGGGCTGAAGAGCAACCAGGCGGAGAGCGAAATCGAGATGGGGCAGCTCTATCTGGATCGCGGAGATCTGCCGGACGCCGGACGCATGCTGGACGCCGCCCACAATCACATGGTGGGAGAAGATAACTCTCTCCAGCTTAGAAACTACGCTGCGGCGCGCGGGGAACTTGAGTTGGCGCTCGGACATACCGAAACCGCCGAATCCACATTGCGCGCGGCAATTCTGAAAGAAGAAACTGAGGCCAGCGGCGCGCGCGACCAAAACGTCGTGTATGCCCGCCAAAATCGGCAACTGTATGCAGCGTTGGCGGGAGTCTGGCTCGCTGAGGGGCGCCCCGGCCTCGATATTCTGGCGCTCTGGGAACGCTACAGGCTTCGAATTCTCGGGGAACCTGTACCCGGCTGTTCTACTGATCGGCTTGACTGCCTGAAACCGCAACTCGACCGTGCGCTTACGCGCGAATTGGCGGCGGACGGCCACGATTGGCTGATGGGGCAAATCGTCCTGCGCGACCGTGTGCTGCTATATCGGGGAGATGCGCACAGTGTTTCCTGGAGCCAGGTTCATTTCATGCAATCAGATCTGCTCACGGCGGCAGCTGCACTTGAGCGCAATGCAAATTCTCCATCCACGTCGCAAGCCTCTGTCGATCAGGCCGCTCGCCGGCTGGGAGACATTCTCTTGGGCGGGCTGCGTGCTCCGTCAACTCCAGAAGGGCTGCTGATGCTTGAGCCTGACCCGTTGCTGGGCAACGTACCCTGGCCGTCTGTTGAAACCGCCGAGGGGCCTATCGGACTGCGTTTCAACCTGGAAGAAGCGCCGTCCGTGCTCCTAGGCGGCGAAACCTTGAAACGCACAGCGTTTCAGGGCTCATCGGGAAGGCCGCTTGTCGTGGGGGCATCTGTCGGCGCCGGAGAAGATGTAGTTCTCCCGGAGGTATTGAACGAAGCGCAAGCTGTGGCACGCCTTGGAGCCAATACGAATCTGTTGCTGGCCAACCAGGCGACGGAGCCGCAGGTGGCCGCGCACTTAGCGTCGGCCTCCATGATTCATTTTGCCGGCCACGCCGCAGAGCGGGACGGCGATACCCGGCTGCTGCTTGCGCCTTCCGGGGTCGCGGGCGACAAGCCCTATCTGGATCGCACGCTCTTTCTCAGAGATCCACCTCGCACTGCACGGCTTGTCGTTTTCTCCGCCTGTTCCACCGGAAAAAGTGAAGAAGGCTGGAACCACGGCATGGGCGACATCGTCGATACTCTTGCTGCACTGGGAGTGCCGGAGGTGGTCGCCACCCGATGGAACATCGACTCCGCCTCTGCTGTTCCGATGATGGACGCTTTCTACCGGGGTTTGGCACATGGGCTCAACGTTCCCCAGGCTCTTACTGCAGCGCGGCAATCTCTAGCCCGCGATGTTCGATACCGGCACCCCTACTACTGGGCGGCTTACTACGCCTCCGGTGTGGGCAACACAGATTTGCGTGAGGTCTTTGATGGCAACAGCAGGTAATTCCGCAGCGACCGTTTCACAGCTGGATGTGGTTTTCGATGGAACCTGGGTTCTTGTGCCCAGTGTGGATGCATCCGGACACCTTGTTGGAGTTGATATTTACTCACCCGCCTGCGGTCATCCTCATGGCGCAACTTTCACGAATCAGCTCGACCCGAATCCCTGGCCCACTCCGGCAGCCTTTTATATGATCGACGATCACAGCCACGTGCTGTTTATCGAACGGAATTCCGGTTCTCCAGCTGGGATGAACCTCAACTCCATTGACCAGACGATCAACCATTGCGTGGCCAAAGCGCGCCCGATTGGCGGCAATTGGGACTTGATGATCTCAATCCCCGCCGGCCCTGACGCCTGGGTGTCAGCCGACACAGTTGTGCCGCAGACAACGGATTCGTCGGGCAGAACGGTTCCATGCTTCAGTGGCAAGGACATCCCCTCGGGCAAGGTCTCGTCCTTGCAGACGCTCAGTTTCAAAGGTGTCAAAGGAGTCGAGTTGTGCGGTGCGCCTGCCAAGGTCCAGGGGCTGTTGCCCGCACCCTGGAGCGGGGTCGGATCCCTGATCTTCGAGGGCGAAATCCCCTACGTACCCACTCTTCAACACGAGCGGATGGCTATCGCCGCCATGGCCGGCCTCGCGGGATTGGATTTGGCGCTCGACTACCCATTGCCATCCAGCTCAAGCACGCAACCGAGCCCTCCCGTGCTGCAGCCAATGATGCGAACCGGCGGCAATTGCGGTCACGCGCTCATCCTGATGCCATAAGCGAACTGGGGACTGACCACAGACAGACAAGCGGGGAATCCCATCCGGGAATTCCCCGCAATCCTTTCGCGCAACTCACCTATTGCAGTTGCTGGATCTTCGTGTCTTCAGGAAGCTTGATCTGGAACTGGTCGTCGGTGAGCTTCATATTCGGAACCACCTTCTCCACCGTCAGCACAATCTGGTACTCCTCCAGCGGCCTCTTGATGACGACCCTGGTCGGGTACGGCTGCATGTCGAATGCGCGGTAGTCATCATAGGTGACGTGGGTTTCCAGGTTTCCGTTGCTGTCATAAAGATCCTGTTCATAGGGCAACAAATCGTCTCGGTGAAACGTGACCACGCGCACCGGCGTCAACTCCCTGGAGCCGGGCTTGGCGCGAATGATGCTCAGCACGTATTCCGGAATCAAGATCAGATGCTTCTTCTTTGCGTCCTCAACCGTGTCGGTATCAGCGGTCACCATGTACTCGTCATCGGGCTCCAGCCCACGCACTACCATGGCGTCGAAAAAGAAACCGGGTCGCATGTTTTCAACTGCGTTGGGCGATTTTTTGTTGAGTGAGTTCGGGCCCTCGTATGCGATGTTCCTCGAAGGGATATACAGTGTGAAGGTTTTACCGTTGCTCACCATGTCGAACATGCGCGACCCAATCACGGGGACCCGGCCATACACCCGTAGCCACTCCGGCCTGCGCATCATGATGATTCCCGGAAATGAAGTGTAATCTTTCTCCTCGCCTTGCCTGGTCTTCAAGGCGCTGGCCTGGATCTCAACAGTTGCGTATAGGGTGTTGAGCGCATCCCATCGCTGGTTGAGGAGCTTTACTAACTGTTCCGGCGTCGCCGTTTGTGTCACGGTGGGCGCCTTCGGCACCGGAAGTTTACGCGTGGTAAATAAACAGCCCGAAAGCAAAACAAGCGGCAGGGCAAGGACGGCAGAAGCAGGTCGATAGCTCTTCGTCACCGGCTACCTGCTTTCTTCAAGGCGTGCCGGTATCCAGTTACGTTGCGGTCGTGCTCCTCAAGCGTATTTGCAAACATCGATTGGCCCTGCGGGTTTGCCCCTACGGCCACAAAGTAGAGATATTCGGTGTGTGCCGGATCCATGGCCGCACGAAGCGAACGAATTCCCGGATTCGCCACCGGCCCAGGCGGCATTCCGGTATGGATATACGTGTTATAAGGGGTGTCGCGCTTCAGGTCCTTCGCGTGGATGGCGCCGCTCCACAATCCATCAAGCTGAAGGCCGTAGATCACTGAGGGATCGGTCATGAGCGGCATGTGCTTGGCGAGCCGGTTCTCAAAGACGCTGGCCACCAGCCGTCTCTCGCCGTCCACAGCCGTCTCCCGCTCAATCAGTGAAGCCATCGTCACCACTTCGTGCACATTCTCCTTTAATTCCAATTGCGCGGACACCTGCCTGAAGCGTTTGACCATAACGGCCGTGATTTGCGACGGGGTAGCCTTGCGCGTGAAGCGATACGTGTCCGGGAAGAGATAACCCTCCAGGCTCTTCGTCCCGGGATCCAGATCGGCCACAAGTCCGGTCTGCTTCGCCTGTTCGTCTAGGAATTCCTGTTTCGTGCCAAGCCCTGCCTGCTCCAGGCGCGCTGCAATGTCAAAAATCGTCGATCCCTCAGGCACGATCACAGCTACGGTGTACACATCCCCCCGTTGGATGCGCGCATACACTTCCCTCACCGAGGCAGGTTGGTCAAACCGGTACTCCCCTGCTTCAAGGGTTCCACGCTTCCAAATGCGCACCAGGTCAAATGCAAACTGGCTTCGCACCACGCCAGCTGACTCAAGTTGCTGGCCAATACGAAACGTCGAAGAACCAGGCGCCAGATCGACAAATGTCTCGGTTCGGGGTCCAAACGGCGTAAAAACCAGCCAGGCTGCGGCGCCAGCCGCAACCAACAGTAGGAGAAACAAGACTAGCAAGGTACCGGAAGCGCTAAATTTGCTGTTTCTTCTGCTTTTCCGTCTTTGGCGCGCCATTCCCTGCTCAAGTTCCTTCTCTTAGTTAAGACGCGACTTACGCGTCTGCGGATTCTCTACTTTGATGATTGTAGCGGGAGCGAATCGAGCCAGGAAGACGATCCTGGAAAAGATCCTGGGCCGACGGCGCCCCGGCCACCGTGCTGTGACCAAGGGCAACTCAGAATCTGTTCCATTCATGCTGCAATCCGAAGCAATACCGCCCAGCCCCCGAGCAGCACGATTCGCCGCCTTAAAAAGGCGAAAAAGTCTCCGCTTGTTCTCACCGATTTTGCTTTTCAGGGGATTGAGCGAAGGAGGTGGGGATCGAAGGACAAAACCGCCAGAAATGTAATCCGGCGACACGCACAATTGTGTGTGTAATTCTTTTTTCAATCAGGAAGAGCGATTGGTGCCGAAGATAGGGAAATTTCTGGCGGAGAGAGGGAGATTCTAGTCACAATATGTATAACTACCTGTAAATACATGGCTATATAGGAACAACGACTTTAACTGTAAGGTAGTTGTAAGGTAAATGATGATATTCTTTCTGTGCGCTGCTCGGGAGGAATATCGATGGCGAACAGGAAAGTGGTTCTGGTCCGGCTCTGCAAAACTGAAAAAGGGTGGCGTAGATACCCCGCAGTCGTCGGCAAGAACGGGCGCATCAAACCGGATTTTGTTGTCGTCG